>Ga0247727_10002265_pt1 | contig 44338 bp, 44 predicted proteins | sample WisWelCaveWW1625_FD_202498 | JGI IMG/M metagenome (GOLD analysis project Ga0247727, IMG submission 202498) | Biofilm microbial communities from Wishing Well Cave, Virginia, United States - WW16-25 | ecosystem: Environmental > Aquatic > Deep subsurface > Groundwater > Cave microbial mat | place...
ACCGGCGCATGATCACATCCGCCAAGGCACGGCGCCGCGCGCAAAGTGATTTTGCCGTCCGTCGTCGTCGCGCCGGCTTTGCATTCAAGTTTATCCTCGATTTGCTTCAGCATTTCGTCCGCGCCGCGCAATGCGCACGGCAAGTCGGTGCAGAACAAAACGATATGCTTGCCGACCGACTGCAAATCGTACATCGTATAAAAACTCGCGACCGAGCCCACTTCGGTTTCGGTCAGATCGAAAATTGCCGCGAGTTGTTTGATCGCATCGGCGGAGAGCCAGCCGTATTCGCGCTGCGCGATGTACAGCGCGGGCATCAGCGCCGAGCGTTTGACCGGATATTGATTTTGTAATTGCTTGATTTCTTCGCGTGCTTTAGCTGAAAGCATAGTTCCTCACCACAGAGGTCGCAGAGACCAAGGAGAAAATAAATGTTTTTCTTTGTGTTCATTGCGTCTTTGCGGTTAAATATTTAATCCCAATCAAACCCGCCCTTTTTCCACACGTACACAAATCCAACGAGCAGCGTCAGCGTGAACACGCCCATCTCGATCAATCCGAACCAGCCCAGTTCGCGCACGAGCACTGCCCACGGATAGAAAAAAATAATTTCGATGTCGAACAATATAAAAAGCACAGCGGTGAGATAATACTTGATGGAAAAGCGCCGCCGCGCCGAGCCCAACGGCGGCATGCCGGATTCATAAGGGGCAAGTTTTTCGGCGGTCGGTTTGCGCGGACCCATGAGACCGGAAACGGTGATGCCCGCCGCCGCGAATCCTACGACGACGATGAGCATAATGAAAATCGGTAGAAAATCATTTGGCATAACTGTTCGTGAGTTATATTACAAATGCAGAATCGTGTCAAACAAACTATGGCATGGTCGCGAAAATAGGTTGCCGCGCGCCGAAAAAGAAAAATGCGCGCGGCATTTTTAGTCAACGCCGCGCGCATTTCGTGACGACAGACAATCGCCGCCTCACATATGCATCGAGGGACCCTCTTTCAAGAATTTTTCCGGCGTCTTGTCGAACGCCACTTTACAGCCGCGCCCGCAGAAATAGTACGTCACGCCGTTATAGTCTGAGCGCGCGGCTTCTTTACCTTCGACGACCGTCATTCCGCACACCGGGTCAATATGCGCCGTGCTGTCCGCGTGCCCGTGTTGATCGTGCTGATGTTCCATCTTGTTCTCCTTTTTTGTCTACACCTTCGAGGTTTTGAAAACCTCGAAGGTCTACTTGATTACCACACGAACGGAATTAACCGTTTTGTTTTCTGTTGATACGCGCGATAGTCATCGCCGAAATGTTCGATCAAAACATTTTCCTCCCACCAGATTCGAAGCGTGAATCCGCCGCTCACCAAAATTCCCATCGCAAGCAAGCCGAGCCCACTGCCCAAGATCAGCGGCATGCCTAAAAGAATCAAGCCAAAACCGGTGTAACTCGGATGCCGAATATAGCGATACAAACCTTCTTGCACGATGCGATGATCGCCCTGCACCTTCAGTTCGTAACTGAAAAATTTTCCGAGCGTCCGAATCGCGGCATAGCGCGTACCCAAACCCAAAACGCAAAGCGCAAAACCCAAAGCCGCGATCCAATCCGCGCGCGGCAACCCGCTCACCAGATTTTTGTATTCATAAATTGAAATCGAAATGCCGCCCATCACGCCGAACAGCGCGAGCAAAACCCAGCCGACATCCAACGCCTTGCGCGCCAATTGTTCTGGCTTGAGCGATGCTTCCACAATCGCCCACGCGAATCCGACACACGCGAGAATTTGCGCGCGCGGTTCGAGCAATATGGACAAGCCGCCGCCCGCCGCAACCGGCAACACCGCCGCGACAAAATACAGAGCGAAATTGAAAAGGCGAATGAGCATGATATTCCGTCAGACCTTCGAGGTCTCAGAGACCTCGAAGGTCTTTTTGCTTCCTCGCACCGCGTCCCGTATCATTTCTTTCGTCGGCATCCCACGCAATCCGTCCGGCGTGAAATAAACGCGGCACTGCAAAGCATAATGCGTTTGCGTCGGCAATGCGAACGGATCAACGCCATTCAACCGAATCGTGGGCGAGCCAAGAAATTTCTGCGCGCGCGCGTCGGCATCGTCAACCACCGGCACCATTTCGACCGCCGCCGCGATATTTTCTTCGCGCAGAATCTCGCGCAATAATTCCGCCGCATTTTGGTAATTCGGACAATCGGAGAACCACAGGATTTCGATTTTCATTCCTAAAATATTGTGGAAGGGCGTTGACGCCCGCCGCAAAACGGGCGTGAACGCCCTTCTACCTTATGCGATGCGAAAATTCTTTAATCGCAACGAATTCGTCACGACGAACACCGACGAAAACGCCATTGCCGCCGCCGCGATCACCGGATTCAACAGCAAGCCGAAAAACGGATACAGCGCGCCCGCCGCGACTGGAATGCCGACGATGTTGTAAAAGAACGCCCAAAAGTAATTGCCGTAAATCGTCCGCATCGTCGCGCGCGAAAGTTGCATCGCCGCGACGACGCCGCGCAAATCGCCGCGCATCAGCGTAATATCCGCGGCTTCCATCGCTACATCCGTCCCCGTGCCAATCGCAATGCCGACATCCGCCGCCGCGAGCGCGGGCGCATCGTTGATCCCATCGCCGACCATCGCGACGATTTTACCTGCCCCGCGTTCGCCAGTGGAGTGTTGTTGGAGTTCACGCACCTTGTCCGCTTTCTGATGCGGCAACACTTGCGCGAAAACTTTATCAATCCCAACCTGTTGTGCGATCGCGTGCGCGGCACGCGGGTTATCGCCGGTGAGCATATACACATCAATGCCCAAATTTTTCAGCGCGTTCACCGCATCGCGCGCTTCCGGTTTCAGCGCGTCCGCCACCGCGATCATCCCCGCCGCGCGCCCATCAATTGCCGCGAACATCGTCGTTTTGCCGGCATCGGCTAAGCGATTCGCCGCATCACTCAAGCCATCCAGCGAGACATGCGCATCAATCATCAGCTTTTCATTACCGACTAGAATTTCGCGCCCGTCCAATTTCGCGCGCACACCGTGCCCCGCGACCGCGTGAAATTCTTGCGGCTCGGAGAGCGTCAGCCCCAACTCATTCGCGCGCGCGACAATCCCCTGCGCGATGGGATGCTCGGATTTTTTCTCAACGCTCGCCACCATTTGCAAAAACGTTTCCGGTTTCAATGTTTCATTGTTAAAACCTTGAAACTCTGAAACCTTGAAACTTGAAACTTCCACATCCGTCACCACCGGTTTGCCGCGCGTCAGCGTCCCGGTCTTGTCGAGAATAATCGCGTTGACTTTGCGCGTCGTTTCGAGCGCGCCGCCGGAGCGAATCAGCACGCCGATTTCCGCGCCCTTGCCGGTGCCGACCATAATCGCGGTCGGCGTCGCGAGACCGAGCGCGCACGGACACGCGATAATCAGCACCGCAACGAAATTGACGAACGCGAACGTAAACGCCGGCGGCGGTCCGAACCAGAACCACAGCGCGAAGGTCGCGAGCGCGACGACGACGACGACCGGTACAAAGACCGCCGAAATTTGATCGGCAAGTTTTTGCACCGGCGCTTTGGACATTTGCGCGTCCTCGACCAATTTGATGATCTGCGCGAGCGCGGATTCTTTGCCGATCTTGCGCGCTTCGATTTTGAGCGCGCCGGTTGTGTTCAGCGTCGCGCCGATCACTTTCGCGCCGATGTTTTTGTCCACCGGGATGCTTTCGCCGGTGATCATGGACTCGTCCACCGCCGACGCGCCGTCAACGACGACGCCATCCACCGGAATTTTTTCGCCCGGCTTTACCAGCACCACATCACCGACACGCACATCGCGCGCTTTGATTTCGATTTCCGCGCCGTCGCGCAGAACGCGCGCGGTTTTCGATTGCAAGCCAATCAGTTTCTTGATCGCTTCCGATGTTTGCCCTTTCGCGCGCGCTTCCAAATATTTGCCAAGCTTGATCAGCGTGATAATGACCGCCGCCGTCTCGAAATAAACATGCGAGCCGAGAAAGAAATCAATAAGCGCGGCGGCGAGCACGATCACGCTGTACCCGTACGCCGCGTTCGTGCCGAGCGAAATGAGCAAATCCATATTCGGCGCGCGGGCGCGCAACGATTTCCACGCGCCACGATGATATGCGCGCCCTACGTAGAATTGCACCGGCGTCGCAAGCGCAAGCATCAGCCACTCGAGATATTTCCATTCGAATAGTTCCGGCAAAATATCGTGGCGCAGAAAAACGCCGTGCAATAAATCGCGCGCCATCGCCAGCGCAAAGAGCGGAAGCGTGAACGCAATGCCGATGAGCAAATCGCGGCGTTCGCGCTGCATCTCGCGCGCGCGCGCGACTTTTTCGCGGTCAACGAATTCCTCTTCCGCGCCGCTCACCTCGACCACTTCATAGCCCGCCGCGCGAATCGCGTTTTTCAAATCGTTGTAGGCGACGAGACTCGGAATCATTTCGACCGCGACGCGTTCTGTTGCGACGTTCGCGCTCGCGTTCAACACGCCGGCGAGCGATTTCAGGCGCGCTTCCAAATCCGCGCCGCTCGTCGCGCTCGCCAGCCCTTGCACCGGCAACATAATTTTGTCCACGACGACATCGTAGCCAACATCGCGGACGTGAAAAACCATATCGTCAATCGTGCCGACCTGCGGATCGAATTCAACGAGCGCGCGCTCGGTCGTCAGGTTGACGCCGACTTTTTCGACGCCCTTTGCCTCTTTTAGTCCCGTTTCAACATGATGCACGCACGACGCGCACGTCATGCCCGCGATGGGGAGAGTGATTTGTTTCATTGTCATTGCAGATCTCCAGAAACTTTACGAGTGAAATAGAAGTTGGAGGATGGATATTGGAAGTTAGAAATGCCGCAACGCGATCCAACTTCTAACATCCATCTTCCAACATCCAATCAAATCTTCGCGGCGGTCTCAAACACATCCAGCAATTCCTTGATCACGCGCTCGCGTTCTTTCGGCTTGTTGCCGCGAATCGCGGTCGTGACGCAACTTTCCATATGATGTTCGAGCAAAAGTGTGTTGAGTTTATCCAACGCTTTTTCAATCGCTTGCGTCTGTTTGATAATATCAATACAGTACGCGTCCTCTTGGACCATCCGCACGACCGCGCCCATATGTCCCTGAATGCTCCGCGCGCGGTTCAAAAGTTCTTTGGTATGAAGAGTCTCTGCCATCTCTGCCTCCTTTCCTACCCTATCCCCCACCGGAGGGGGTAGGTGAACCGCATTATACGCGTTTCGCGTCGAGCCGTCAAGGGATATTGGTCCCGGATTAGCAAACCTGCGAGGTTTCAGAACCCTCGCAGGTTTTAAGTTCATTTCGCGGCTACCTCTTGGCTCTCCTCCCACCGCTCGTAAAAAAACTTGAACATCGCCCAGATCACCCCCGCGATGGGAATGCCAAAGAACGCGCCCCAAAAACCGGCAACCTTGACGCTCAGCAAAATCGCGGCAAAGACCATCAAAGGATGCAATCCCAACGCGTCGCTCATCAAGCGCGGCACGAGCACGTTCGCGATGATCGCTTGAAAAATAAACAGCACGAGCAGAACCCACAACGCGGCGCCCGGCACGGCGATCAGCGCGAGCAAAAACGGCGGCAAGAGCGCGAGCAATGGTCCCACGAGCGGAATCAGCATAAACAAGCCGGCAAATAAACTCGCGGCAATCGCAAAGTCCGCGCGAAAGATCGCCATTACAATGCCGGTGGCAATCGCTTGCAAGATCGCTTGAATCAATTGCCCGCGAATAAATCCGCCGAACGTCGCATCCACGCTCGCGCCAAAAAAGTTCGCCTCTTGATGAAAACGCGCCGGAATGAAACGCAAAATGCTTTTGCGCAAACGCGGCTGATCGAGCGAGATGTATACGCTGAGGATGAGAACAAAGAGGAGATTGGCAAGAAAAGAAAGCAGACTGGTAAAAATGCCTAGCGCGTTTTGAATCGCGGTCGCGGCGAACCCTTGAATGACAGTGAGCGCGGCTTTGAGCGCGTCCTCGACGCGGATCGGCAAGCCCATCTGATCCACTTGCGCCTGCAGAATACCGCTCACTTGCGGCGCGCGCGCGATCAATTCTGGAAATCGTTTGGCAAGATCGGTCAATTGCGCGACCACCGTCGGCACAAAAACCGCGAGCGCCAGAATCACCGCCAGCAGGATGATCGAATAGATCAACCCGACCGCCGCGCCGCGCGATAAGCGGATTTTCAATCGCGGCACTGCGGATTCGCTCAGAAAAGTAACGAGCGGGTTCAGCACAAATGCGATGAGCCACGCCAAAAGAAAAAGTAGAATGATGTCCGCGAACTCGCTGAAAAACTGCCAGAGCATCTGCGCGAGAAACAGCGCGGCGAGAAAAATAAGCATAACGAGCAAGATGTTGACGAGGCGCGAACGTTCCAATTGATTAACCTCTTTAGGCTTGCCGCGCGTTCAAAAGATTTTTCAAAAACAAGACGCACGCGGCGACGAGCAACACACTCATGCCCATAACAACCGCAAGCGGAAATTCCGCGTCCCCGCTCAGCGTGACGACGAAACCATCCAGCGCGACTTCGCCGCCCTGCCCCGCGACCAATTCCAATGTATGCGTCCCGCGCGAAATTCCTTTGCCGACCGGCACACGCACTTGCCATTCGTCTTTCGGCGACGCCAAATCCATAAAACTATTTCCGTTTGCATCCACCGGCAAGCCGTTTACTTTTTGCCCGTCCAGCGTGACCCACGCCTTGCCGCCTTCGGGTCCGCGCCGCATCAGCAATTCCAAACCATCGCCGATAAAACGAATCACCGCGCGCGCGCCCGGCTGACGCGTCACCAATTCGCGCGCGGCGCTCGCGCGAGGATCCAAACGCGGCTGCCAACTGCCGCGCAATTCCACCGCCGGATTCGTCTCTTGATACAATCCGACGCGCGCAATCGTCGGCGCGGTTGCGACTTCTTTCAGTCGGTTGTAAATCAGGCGCGGCGTAAAATCCACGTCCACCATTCGAAAATAATAATCCGCGCGCTCGGGCGATAGGTCGCCGACTTGGCGGAAATACCAAATGTTGAACACGCCCGCCCATTGCCATTGCGCGCGCGCGTGCGCGAGACCGCGCAAGGTGTACTCGGCTTGGAGTTGTTCGGTGACGCGCCCCCATACCAACTTTGATTCCGAAAAATCCGCCGGCGCGGCGTTCCAGCCGTACTCATTAATCCAAACGGCTTTGTTCGTATCTTGGTAGCGCTCCATAATCAGCCGCGCGAGCGCGACGCGCTGAAAATTCAATTGCTGGGGATCGGGCGCGTCGTCCGGCGTGGCGCGCAAGCCGAACGCGTTCGCGGAAAGAATATCAAAATAATTTTTCGCGCCGGCTCGGTACATCGCATCGAGATAGTCCAAATCGTTTTGATGCCGCCAGCCCGGCGAACTGGGTCCCCAGCCCTCGCCGAGCGTGATCGCGAGCGGCGCGGAGAGCACGCGCATCGTCGGGTCGGCTTGCTTGGCGCGTTGATACGCGACCTTCAACAATTCGACATAGCCGGCGGGATCCACCGGGCGATTGCCCCATTCCGGAAAAATATTCGGCTCGTTCCAAATCTGGATGTAATGCACGCGCCCTTTGTAGCGGCGCACGAACGCGTCTACAAAATCGCCATAGTCGTTGAAATCGTCCGGCGGCGTTTGCGCGAGCGTTTTATCGCGGCGCGCCCACGCCGGCGGACGATCCAAACGCGCGATCACTTGGATGCCATATCGCTCAAACGTCGCGATGATCTGATCGCTTTTGTCCCAATCAAACTGATTTTTGCGCTTTTCGATTTCTTCCCACGAAAATTGTTGTTTCGCCCACACAATCCCGGCGTCGCGCGCCATCCGCGCGGTCCGATCGCGCTTCCATTCTTCGACTTCGCGGTCGAGAAAAAAATTCGCGCCGAACGGATTCACGTCGGTATCGGGGATGAGGCGCGGCGGCGCGGGTTCCGGCGCGGGGGTTTTGGATTCCGCCCATGTCGCGATGCTCCACGACAAGCCGGTCAGCGCGCTCAGCATCGTGAACGCGAGAAAAAAACGAACGAAACGCGATCTCATTGAATTACACACTCCTACAATTTCATCTTAGCATATTGACCGAGCGAGGTCAAAATGAATAACCCGACTTGGAAAAGTCGGGTTATTTTTCTTACGGGTTAAAGCTACGTTCGTATAAAATCACTTTCCAGATCGCATCTTCACCCAACGCTTTCCACGGCGGCATGCCGGTGCCGGTGACGCCTTCACTGACGCGCCAGAAATGGCAATCTACTGGCAAGCCGCTCATAAAATTCTTGTCGGCGAAACTTGCCGGCTTGGGGTTCAGCGCGGCGGCGGCAACGCCATCGCCGCGGCCGCCGAGACCGTGACACGCGGCGCATTGATATTCAAACGTTTGCTTACCTGCCCCGAGCGCGGCGGCATCCGTCGCGCGGTACGGATTGGTCTTACCCTTGAACACCGCTGGCACATCCTCACATTGCGGCAAAAGGCCGGCGGTCGCCGCGCGCGGCGTCGGCGAGGGACCGCGCGTCGGCGTGGGGCGCGGCGTGCCGGGCGGGGGCCAGGCATCCACTTCGGGCGCCTTGTCTTTCCAGTTCATCATGAAGGAAACCAACGCGTCGACCTGATCGGGGCGCAGCGGGCCGCCGTACGCGTTGCTCCACGTCGGCATTCGCACCGCGTACAAGTCCGGCCGCGATTGAACGGGCCTGCCCGCGGCAATCGTATCTTGAAGGAAAGTTTGGGAACTGCTCGCCCAGGCAATTTGCTTGGTGTAACGACCGTCGAGCAAATCTTTGCGATTCAGCGCCGGCGCCACGCCCAGAACGCCTTCACCCTTATTGCCGTGACAAATCGTGCAGTATTGGGAATACAGGTCGGCGCCGACTTCAATTTCGCGTCCGTGAAACGCTGCCGCGCGCGCTTGCATGACCGTTCCTTGAGTCGGACGCAAAAAATCAATATTCGTGCCCAGATCGTTGTAGGCAACGACCGCGAGTGGAATGCAGGTCAAGAGCGTAAAGAGGAGACCGACGATAAGTTTGATTTGAGTTGCCATTTGAATATCTCGGAAAGGAATCAAGACCGGACCGGCTTGCCCTGAACAAAGTGAAGGGCTAGACCGGTCAGGTCTAATCGCATTACTCGTAATGCGATTTCTTATGCAGGAAAATGATCCGGTCGTACTCGCCGGTGTCGCCCGCGCGCGTCGGCGTCCATTTCAAACTGAGCGTCACCTTTTTCAAATCCGTTTGCCAATCTTCGACGATGAAGACGCCTTTGACGTTCGGCAAGCCGGAATTGTTGCCCGTGTCTCTGGCGATCTTGGCTTCATGCTCGACACGTTGTTGCATTTCCGCCAACATTTGGTCGAACGCGTTGCTGTTCTTGGTTGCATATTGCGCGAGATCGTACGTGCCGTTCGGCAATTTGGCGTACCCCATTCGGCGCACTGCGCCGCAATCATCCGGGATGAGCGGAATCGCCGGCAAGACGCATTCTTCCGGCATAAACTTTTGCCCGACTTCGACTGCCGGCGGCGCCGAGACGCCGTAGAACGGCGTGCCAAAGTATGAGTAAAGCACCGCGAGGAAAAACGCGGACCACACGACAGCCAATCCTAATTTACGATTTTTCCCTTGCCGGCTCGGCTGGCGATTCCAAAACTTGTCCCAGTATTCGTCAATGTACGGCACGGCGAAAAATGCGACGATGATGACCGTGGGCAGTAGGACGCCTTGCCACATCGGGCTGTCGTAATAATCTTTGACGAGATCAATCGGCAGGAACGTATCAATGCCGCGCAGAATCGGCAAGAGCCACGGGTCTTTGAGCATTCCTTGCAACCACAAGAAATACCACGGCGCGGTCGTATGCAATGGCGTACGGAGCGGATCGGCATGATGTTCGAGCGGCGCGTGAAAGACCCAAACCGAGTAGGCGATAATCGCAAAGTTGAGAATCGCGAACCACAGCAACTCTTTGGTCAAAACTTCCGGCAAATAGTCGAGCCGTTCCTTTGCCGCTTTGCGAACGGCTGGATCCGGATGCTCTTCTTCACCCGCCGGCAAACTGATGCCGTGCAAGCGCGCGACGCGATAATAATGGACCGAAATGAAAATGATCGCCAAGAGCGGAAGCAAAATCACGTGCAAGAGGTAAAAGCGCAACAAACCGTTTTGCGCGATCGCATCGCCGCCGCGCAAGAGAACATTGGTAATGTAACCCATAATCTCTTTCGGCGGCGCAGATTTTGCCATGCTCGTACCGATCGTTACTGCCCAGTACGATAGTTGATCCCAAGGCAACAAATAGCCCGAGTACGATAGACCCCATGTGAGAATCAACAGGATGACACCGGTCACCCAGGTAAACTGACGCGGGTGTTTGTACGAGCCGGTCGTATACACGCGGAGCATATGCAACGCCACCGCGATCACCATCACCTCCGCGCCAACGCGATGAATATCGCGCATCAATTGACCGAAAGGAATTTCGGTCATGATCTGAATCATCGAGTTGTACGCATAGGTCTGTTCCGGAATATACCAGACCATCAGGATCAAGCCGGTGATCGTTTCGATGAGGAATGACCACGCACTCAAATAGCCGAGACCGAAGGTGTGCGTGAATTTGGTAGATGATTTTTCGTAATAGCGCGGGCGGATATGCGCGACAAAACCGTTCGTGAAAACTTTATAGCGTGGGTTGGGCTTTTCGATCGGCGGGTCGCCGCGAAACATTGCGCGCACGTCGGCGATGCCCATCCCGGCGGAAACCGCGCGCATCGTATTGTCTGCCCATTTCCAACCAGCAACCTTCGATTGTTGTTTGAGCTCAGTGCGCCCTTCTTTCGAGCGCGCTTTTTCGGATAGGGCGAGCGCTTGCTTGATGCCATAAGGCATTTTTTCGCGGACGCGTTCGCCGACGTTCGCGAGCATAGCGCCCAATGGGCTGCGACGCCCATTGCGTTGAAACATACAGTCCTCCTGAAATAAAATCCGCAGAATGTTTCAGAGAAGCCGGTCTTGTTCGCCGCCAAATACGCGGCTCGGAATTTCAGTGCGTGCCTAGCCGTGCCCTTCACCGATGATAACTGAGCCGGTATCTATGATAACGTCGAGGTTCGCATCGGCGGGAATCTTGAGCGGCGCGCCTTTCGTTTTATCTGTTTTCGCTTTGGAGTTGTTGCTCGCGTCCACGAACGAGATGACCATGCGATCCAAACTGCGCGGCGCGGGGCCTTCGATGTACGTGCCGTCCTTTTGATATTTGGATCCATGACAGGGGCATTCGAAGCGTCCCGACACCGGGAACCATTGATAGAGACAGCCGAGATGGACGCAAATATCGTACAGCGCGATGATCGAGCCGTTCACATTGGCGAGCCAGAATTTGCCATCGGTGTTGTGAAACGGCGGGTCCTCCGGCTTGGGAAGCGCGTCGCCGGCTTTGCCCAAAGGAAAAATTCCGCCGAATTCGCCGGCTTTGAACTGAGGGAGTGAGAAAAAATAAGTGGCACCGCCGATCCCGACGACGAAAACAAACCCGAGACTTGCGAGCCACGCGTAATTCAGAAATTCACGCCGCGAGATGGGCGGCATTTCAGGAATAATATTCTCTGCCGTCTTGGCTTCAGCCGACATCGGACACCCTCTCCTTACCTAGAGATTGAACACGGAAAGTGCGTTCAGTAATAATTTCCGAACCGATGCGGCATTATAGCATAATGAAAAAGACTTTGCAAATTTTTGCCCGGGAAATCTCGCGCCGCATCGTCCGTCCCGCGCGTTTCGATTGACAAACCATTCGTCGCGTGCTAGATTGAAAATAGTCAGCGAGTCAGATAGTTGAATGGTCTCATAGTCCATTGATGCTCGACAGACTATACGACTATCCGACCATCAGACTATGCGACTAACTTGGGGGTGGCTGTGTCCCGGTGGGCGCCACGGTCTTCAAAATCGCTGGGAGGCGTTAATCGGCTCCGGTGGGTTCGACTCCCATCCACTCCCGTTGTTTTACTGCGAAGGCGCGCAGCGCGCAAAGAAATAATTCTCTTGCCGTCCTTCGCGTCTTTGTAATTAGATGATTCTATGCGCCCCGCCTTTGTCTATTTCCTCCGTTGCCGCGACGGCACGCTCTATACCGGTTGGACATTTGATTTGCGCGCGCGCGTCGCGACGCACTCGCGTGGGCGCGGCGCGCGCTATACGCGCACGCGCTTGCCGGTGAAATTGATTTATTCCGAACGCTTGCCCTCACAACGCGCGGCGATGCAACGCGAACGCGCGCTCAAGCGAATGCCGCGCCCGAAAAAACTTGCGCTCGCGAAGAAAAAAACTTGAATTATCTCAAGCCCCTCGATCAACTAACTCCACTCGACGAATCAATTGCCGGCAGTAAAGCCGTCAATCTCGGCGAACTCATCCGCGCCGGCTTTTCCGCGCCGCGCGGCTTTGTCGTCACCGCCGCCGCGTATCGCGACGCGTTTGCCGCCGCGCAGACATCTGCACATGCGCGCAGTGAAAGTATGAACGATAAAATCGCCGCGCGGCTCGCGACGATCCAAATGGACGACCCAATGGAATTGGAAAATACGGCGAAAGAAATTCGCGCGTGGGTCGAAAATATTCCGGCGCTGTCCGCGCTGGAAACTGAAATTCAAACCGCGCTCGGCGAGCTGGATGCGTCGGCATTTGCGGTGCGCTCATCGCTCGTTGCGCAAGACATTCCGAATCCGAACGCGACGCGCGTGCCGCGCGCGCATCTGGGCGTGCGCGCGGAAAATATTTCGGACGCGGTGCGGCACATCTGGAGCATCTTGTGGGACACGCGGCGCGTTTATTTTCGCCATCGCAAAAAAATCAACGCCGCTCAACTTGCCATCGCCGCGATCATTCAACCAATGATTGACGCGGACGCGGCGGGCTTGCTCTTTACGATCAGCCCGCGCGGCGCCGCCGCGAATGAAATTCACATTGATGCCGCGTGGGGCTTGGGCGACGCGGTCGTTTCCGCGCGGCGGCGCGCCGATCATTTTGTCGTGGACAAAATAACGCGCGAGATTCGTGAGCAGAGCATTGCGCAGAAAACGGTAAAAGAAGTTGTCGCGGCGAGCGGCGGCATCGAATCCATTGGCGTCGCGGCAGAATTGCAAGACGCGCCGTCGCTCACCGACGCGCAAATGCGCGCGCTCGCGGACATCGGCGCGCGCGTACAAGCGCATTTCAAATCGCCGCAAGATATAGAGTGGTGCATCAAAGGCGAAGAGATTTTTATATTGCAGACGCGCGCGATCAAGTCAACGTCGCTGTAAGGAACAAGATGGATCGCCTCATTGCCGTAACGGACGCGCAAGATATTTTCCCAGAATACAGAAACTCACCCATTGGGCTTTTGTTGGAGTACCATAACCTCCGGCGACCTGTAGAGGCGTACACCAACGCGCAACTCTTGATCGGGATGTGCATGGATCATCGCAAACATTTGCGCCTCCCAGATAATTTCGCCTATATCATCCGCGCGGGCGGCGCGAATCTCCGTCCGAGCGAATTCAAAGTATCCTACGCGATCGCGATTGGGGGAGTACGCTCCCTCGCGCTCATCGGGCATAACAATTGTGGAATGGTCAATTTGATGTCCAAGAAAGACCAGTTTATTCAGGGTCTCGTTGAAAATGCAGGATGGAAGCGTCAAGCGGCTGAAGAGCATTTTATGCAATCGGTGGCGCTATTTGAAATTGGAAATGAGATAGATTTCGTGGTGGGCGAAGCCGCGCGCTTGCGCTTGCGGTATCCCGAAATTCAAATCGCTCCGTTACTCTATCGCGTGGAAGACAATCTGCTTTTTTTGATCCGCGAGAACTAGACGCCTGCGCGAAGCGAAGAACGCGCCAGCCAAAATCAGCCCGGCACAAATTTTGATCATCCGGATCAAAATAAAAAGGAGAGACCAGCAAATCGCTGTCTCTCCTTTTTATTTCTGCCCGTCATCCATCACGGCGTCCAATTCGACGCTTTCGTCGTCCGAATGAAATAGCCCTGCCCGACGATGATCGGATAATCGTTGAACGTATAGCCGACGAGAAACGCCGACCAACTGCCATTCTGCCAACGATCAATTTCCGCGATGCCGCCGCCCTGCGCATTAACTGCCGCCGCAAGCGATGACGCCGTATAGCAACTCTGCGATCCATCTTTGCACGCCGGCACGCCGAGCATATCCCAGCCTTTATCCACGCGCACGGTCGCCGGCGATGTGCCGGCTTTCGCCGCCGCAATAAAAATGCTTGCGCTCTTCGATTTGACAAAGTACGCCTCGCCGCCGGCAATTTGAAAATCCGATCCGCCCGCGCCCGGCACATACGCTTGCCAATTGCGGCCGTTCCATTTATTCACTTCGTACACCGTGCCGCCCTGCCCGTTGATTGCCGCGATGAGAGTGGACGCAGTGTAAAACGTGTACGGCAAAGAGAGCGCGGTTGTGCCGGCATTCACTGAAATCGCGAGCGACCCGGATCCGCCGGAAGAACCGGTCGCAGGCGGCGTTGCCGTCGGTTGCGCGAGCGTTACCGGCGTTGCCGTTGGTTGCGAAAGCGAAATCGGCGTTGCGGTCGGTGGCACGCGCGTCGCGGTTGGCGGCACGGATGTTGCCGTCGGAGGCACGCGCGTTGCGGTCGGCGGCACCGCGGTTGCCGTCGGAGGCACGGGTGTCGCTTGAGCCGGCGTCGCGGTCGGATTTGTCGTCGTCGTACTGCCGCTTGTCGAATTCACAGTAACCGACGCACTGTCCGAAACATTGTTCACGCGATTCGTCGCGCGGATTTCAATATTGTTCGCGCCGGCGCTCAGCGCGGCGGTGAAGGAAAATGGTTGCGAAACTTTGTTGAACGTCGCACTGCCGTCCGCCGGCGTCGCGTTTTGCCACGCGCCGCCGTTCACGCGATATTGTACGCTCGCGATATTATTGATCGTGATCGAATCACCGGTCGGCGGCGTGTACGGTTGATCGAATGCGGAACCGGTAATCGTCGCACTGCCGGCGACGGAGGACGGTACAGTACCAAGAACAATCGCCGGTTTCGTATCAATCGGATCCGGCAAGCCGCTTGCCGAACTTACGCGATACCCCAACATCCCCAACGCGAACGGATCCACCTGATTATTCACGTACGGCGCGACGCCGCCGCGCATAATGCTGTCCACATTCGCTTGGCAACTCAATTGGCTATTTTGATTTTGAATTTGCAAATAGCCGCTCGGCGACGAACAGCCCACGCCCGCGCCGGAATATTGATCCAGCGCGCCGAACATATGCCCGGCTTCGTGCGCGACGACCGAACCCATATTCGTTATGCCGTAGCCGTCGTTATCGTACGTCACGACCATAAACGGTCCAGGAATGTACGCATACGCAAAGTAGCCGTTGCTAAACGTGCCCGACGCGTTGTTCACGCTGTTCGCCGCGAAAACTACGAACGCCCAGTCCGCGCTTTTATTTTGGCGCAACCAATTCGCGTACGCGTACACTTGCTCAAAGTACGACGTGCCGGCAAATCCCATCCGCGACATCGTATCGCCGATCCATAATCCTTCGTCCGATTGTGGATGATTGATCGGTTCATAACCGGTCAGTGCGGCGCGGCGTTGATCGTACACGAACGAAACTTTGTTGCCCATTCTTTGCGCCCACCAATTCATCGCGGCTTGCGTCTGCGCGTACACCTGATCCATCGCGGACGCGCTCCACGTTTCCGTGCACCGATCAATCGCGCCGTCACATTGCGGCATCACAATGCCAACCGCGACTTTGCCGAGCATATATTCGCTCGTCTGATAATAACTCGGCGCGAGCGAACTCGCCGACGGCGCGTTCGCGAGCGTAACGGTGCCGCCGGCGGTCGTGCCGCCGGTCGCGCTCACATCGCCGGCAAGCACGCGCACATTCGCGGGCCGCGGCGCGGCGTACGCGTAATTCGCGTGCGGACCCGGCTTGGCGCCCTTTGCCGCCGGCACCAGCGCGATTTCGCCAATCGCCAGCGTTTCCTGCTCGCCCGGACCGCGCAGTCGCACGTACACTTTTTTCGGTCCCGTGCCTTCGCTCACCGACCACGTTTTGGTTTCAGAAAAATTTTCCCAATCAATGCCGGAAAAATTGGGCGTGTTGGAAATCTTCATCTGTTGCGCCCAGCCCTTGCCGCCGATATGCAACGTCACGTTTTGCGCCGTCGTATTTTCCGCGCCGTTATTCACGACGACCGTGTACGCCAACCCGCTCCGCTTGCCCAAATCCACTGACCAATAATGGCGAAACGTGCGGTCGTCCTTCGCGTACGCGTACCCCACGCCGATTTCATTTACTTCGGCGCTCAAGAGATTATTTTTTGTGTTCGCATTTTCCAACAGCGCGGCGAGCATTTGCTCTGGCTTGGTATAACCCGCGCCGACCGTTTCCAAAACGACTTGCGCTTGCGGATAGCCGCTGTCTTCGACTCGATTGACCGGCGTGCGCCCAGACGAATCGGTCACGTCCAATTTGCGCGCTTGCGCCATATCTTTCGATTGCGCGCGCGCCGCGCGCGTCAGCGTTTCGTTCAAACGCAGAGGCGGCAAACCTTTTTCGATGCGCGCTTTGTTGATCTGCGCGAATAACTGCCGCTCGAATCCGATTTGATCGGGACCCGCCGATGCTTGCACCGGCGAATCGTTGCCAACTTGTTGAAACGCGGTGCCGGATTTGCCGGCGTTGTCGAACCAGCCAACACCGAATTGCGCTGTCGCCGGCGCGGCTTGAATCACACCGACCACAACGATCGCCGACAGCGCGACAACGAACAGCACGCTCAGCGCGCCGTACGCGCGATGCAACGGTCTCTGCGCCAGCACCACGCGCTTGACGCTCGCACGATCTCTAGGCATTTGAAACATCATCTCATCACCTCGTTATTCCACTCCCCAAGGGAGATGCGCCGCGCTCGAAAAAATTGGCTCGCTTCTCAACCGAAGAAGCGAGCCAATCAAATTTCAACAACGATGCTTCTTCGGTGGTCCGGCGGTCGTTGCGCGTGCGCGCTTTAGACCCGTAACTTTGCGCCGCCGTCTTTCGACGGGTTTGCGTTTGTCGGAAGGTTCTGATCTACGGCTATTCTACTCTGCCTCATGCGCGTCCTCAATGGGACTAGAGTACCGAAACGCCTTCCGCAGATTACAATTTGCTTACAACGCTCCGCCGAAATAGTGCGCCGGGCATTTACGTTGATGCCCGGCGGTTTGCTTTTCTTTTAAGCCGAGTAAATCGCGATGCGATTCTCAGATTGCCCTTTCGCTTTGCGCATGGCTTGAAATGCTTTGTCCACTAAATCCACGCCGGTTTTCTCGGTCGTATGAATCGGAAACGCCGCGATGCCCTGCGCGACAGAAACCGTAAACGGTTTATTCGTCGTCGGGTCCGAAAAAGTTTGCTTTGCCATATCCACAACGACGCGCTTCGCCACAATTTCCGCGCCGATCGCGTCCGAGTTATAGAGAAAGACGCCCATTTCGTCCACACCCCACCGGCTCGGCACATCCGTAACGCGCAATTGTTTTTGAATGACACGCCCGAGCGTGAGCAGAACATTATCGCCGGCGGAATAGCCGTGCGTGCGATTGATTTCGTCCAAGTTATCCACGTCAATCACTAAGAACGAAACCGGCGTTTTGCTACGTTCCGCGCGCGAGAGTTCGCTGGCGAGGCGCGCTTTCAAAAATTGTTGATTGAACAAGCCGGTTTTCGTGTCCGTCACTGCGAGCTGAATCGCTTGCGTGTGCGAGGCGCGCAACGCGCCGAGCAGACTCAAATGACGCTCTGCGATCAATCCCAACAGCGACGAAATCAAAACGAACACGAGCGCGCGCAAGACGAGCGCGAGCAACGCGCCCGGCGCGTACGACACCGGCGAAAAGAAAAAGACGACCGCGTACGCGAGCGAACCGACGATGCCGGCAAGCAGACCGCCGGTGAATCCAAGATAGCCAGCCGCCGTGATGAGGGGCAAAAGGTAGAGGAGATAATAATCGCCCTGCAATTCGCGCAGGAGAAAAACCATAAAGGTGACGGAGAGGATGCTGAGAAAAACAATGATCCGCAGACTCGCTAATAGCATCGTCTCGTCGTCCTGCGCGCGATAGACGAGAAAGCCGACCGCGCCGACCGACAGAATAATTCCAACCGTCGCCGCCCATTCGCCAGCGCCGCCGGGACGCGCGATCAACGAGATGACGATGACCGCGAGCGCGAGCACAGCCGTCAACGCAAGATGCAATCGCGAGACCAAGACGAGCGTCTTGCGCCAATCATCGTCGAGCCGGATGAGATCCGATAAATCCAGCCACTCTAAATCTGCCAGACGAATCATTTCTTCGCCGGGCGCGGTTTGCGCCGATTCAGTTGCTGACATTGGAAACCCCCGTTTGAATTGCTAATCGAATCAGAGCGCGCGCCCAAAAAGCGCGCGTCTGAAAAATTCGACGGTAGTATAAGCCCTTGCGCCGGGCAAGTCAATAAGCGCAGATTACACAGGAATTACAGATGTGAAGACGGAAAAGCCGCCGCCGCATAACTCGCTTGCCTAATTACTCTCCCGCCGTTATAATCCCGCGCACTATGAGTCTCCCTCCCGATTTCAATCTTGTGCGCGCCGGCGATTTTGTTCTACTCATCGCGCCCGATGAAAAACGCTTTTTGATTCGCCTCACGCCCGGACAGCAACATCACACGCATCGCGGCTATCTCGCGCACGACGCGTTGATTGGGCAACGCTTTGGCAGTGCGGTGCAGTCACAACTCGGGGATCAGTTTCTGCTCACGCATCCGTCCACGTCCGACTGGGTGATGCACATCAAGCGCGCGTCGCAGATCATCTATCCGAAAGAAATCGGCGCGATTATTTTGCAGTTGAACATCATTCCCGGCGCGCGCATCATCGAAGCCGGCACCGGCAGCGGCGGGCTGACGCTCGCGCTGGCGCGGCACGTCCGCCCGGATGGGCGCATCTATTCGTACGAAGAACGCGAAGATATGCAAACGCTGGCGCGTAAGAATCTCGAGCGCGCCGGCGCGCTCGATGTCGTCGAATTGAAACAGCGCGATATTCGCGCCGGCTTTGACGAGCGTGGCGTAGATTCGCTTTTTCTCGACGTGCGCGAGCCGTGGCTTTATCTCGCGCAGGCGCACGCCGCGCTCAAAGGCGGCGGCTTTTTCGGCTCGCTCGTGCCGACCGCAAATCAAATCAGCGCGTTGTTGGAAGAAATGGAAACGCACGGCGGCTGGACAGAAATAGCAGTGCTAGAGATTTTTCAGCGTAATTACAAACCGGTCGCGGAACGCTTGCGCCCGGTAGATCGCATGGTCGCGCACACCGGCTATCTAATTTTCGCGCGCGCGGTGGACGCGAATGTTTCCGCGGATAAAGTGAAAACGAATGAGGACGAACACTTGCCCATGAGGGTAAACGAATGAAAAGCGAAGAGGATTTCGTTACAGTCTACACTTCAAACGGTCCGCTCGCGGCGGAGGTCGTCAAAGGCAAGTTGGAGAGCGACGGAATTCCGGCGTTGCTCAAGTACGAAAGCGCGGGGCGCGCGCTCGGCTTGACGATTGATGGCTTGGGTGAAGTCGCGGTGCTGGTCACGCGGAAAGACGCGGTGATCGCTCTCGGAATTTTGAATGAAAAGCAAGGGAGCAGTGGCGCAGGGGTGCAGGGGTGAACTTCGCCCTTGCTCCCCCCGCTCCCCTGCCCCTCTGCTCACCATCAACGTTTTTCCAAAACCACAGAATACCCCTCTTCCAAATTTTCTCCGAACACCTCGCGCAATTCCCATCCCGCGCGCGCGGCAAGTTGCATCAAATCCGTCGGCGCGAGCAAAAGCAAATCAAAGTACACGCCGCGTCGCCCGCGATAAACCAAACGCACACGCACCTGCCCTAGCGCGCGCCCGCGCTCTAAATTCTGTCTTAGGTAACTACGATGCACCGCGCGGGTTGTGCTCGGCATGCGCGTCGTCGCGATAATTCTGCCGCGCGGCGACGTGATGCGGTGCAGTTCGCGCAACATCTTGCGAAAACGCGGCAACGTCCCGCAAATCCCCAGATTATTTCCAAACAAAATCACCGTATCAAATTCGTTTTTCACAAACGGCATTTTGCCGCACGCGTCCGCGACGCGCGCGTCTTGCACGCCGCGCGCCCGCGCGAGTTCGACAATGCGCGGCGACGCGTCAACACCGGTTACGCGCAAGCCGCGCGCTTGCAAATGCAAACTATGCCGCCCCGCCCCGCAACCGAGATCCAAAATTTTTCCGCGCGCAAATTTCAACGCGCGCTTTTCAAACGCCGGAAAGCCGGCAGCGCGCGTAAAATACCAACGGATGTCTTCGCCGCCGCGATAACCATCATCGCGTTCGACGCGCAGATTCGCTTTCCCGGTTTTGTAGAAATCCCACAGCGCGTCGGCGAACAAATCGAAGGGCTTCATCGTTGAACCATTTTCATCAATTCGTTCGCGCTATATTTGCCCGGCGGGTCGCCGCGCATCGCCATCTCAGCGGCAAGTCGCCACAAGGTTTCGTTGTACGGCGTTGCAATTCCCAAATTTTCTCCGAGCATCACCACGTCGCCATTCAATTGCTCCGCTTCGATATTGCCGGTCCCGCGCGCGAGACTCTGCCATGACGAACTGCGCTTTTCCAAATTTTCATAACCGGCCGGCACACGGCGCTCACCGTATTTCGAGCGAACGCGCTTTGTGAATTGCTCGCTCTCTTCCCATTCGATTCCTGCCGCGCGCCACACTTGCATCGCTTCTGCGCGCACCGCCTGCAGAAACGCGCGGCTGTCACCGGCGCCATCGTTGATCGCGTCGAACGCGTTGCCGAGATTCAGCAAACATTTCGCCGCTTTGGATGTCATCACGTTCGCATTGACATTCACAAAAAAACCAGCGCGCCGCAACGCGTCGGCGACCGGCTGGCATACATCATCCGCGCCGGTCGGATAGCGCCCGATTTCAATCACGCCATTCCGCCGCACAATCGGATTGATCACCTCGCCCGGCGTCATAAAGATCGCCGGAATCATAATCATCACGCCGTACACGCGATCAAAAAAGCGCGTCGCGACCGCTTCATTCACGATCGAATTCTGCGCGCAAAAAATCGCCAGCGTGCGCGGCGCGCCCGCGCTTTTTAATTGCCCCAAACATTTGATTGTATGCTGGGACTTGGCGCACAAAAAAACAATATCGTCATCTTGAAACGGCAATAATTCGCGCGCGGACTTGTACGCCGGCATTTTCAAAACATAGTTCGCATCGCCGGTCACCAATTTCAATCCGCGCGCATTGATCGCGTCCATATGTTGCGCGTTGCCGACGAGCGCGACAGTTTCGCCTTGCCGAAACAAATGCCCGCCAATCACACAGCCGATTCCGCCCGCGCCATAAATGATGAATCGCATTGTCGCTCTCCTTTAAAAATAGGACACAGACAAACGCTGACGAACACTGATTTCTTGTTTTTGTCTGTGTTTTTCCGTGTTCTTCAGTGTCCAATATTTTTTATCTTCGCTTCGCCCGCAATCTCCCACAACACAATTTCCGGCGGACACAAAAAGCGCGCGCGCGGCATCCCCGCGCCTTCCATGCCGATCCCGCGCGTCACATACAACGTCAGCGCGCCGATTGCATAGCGTCCCATCTCAAATTTTTTTCCGTACAACGATCCCGCGAACAGCGCGCCGAAAAAAGGCAAGCGCACTTGCCCGCCGTGCGTATGCCCGGACAATTGCAAATCTACATTTTGCAACGCGGCTTCCGGCGCGAGATCAGGCGCGTGATACAACAGGATGGTCAAATTGCCGGCACTGCCATTGCGCGCCGCCGCGAGCGCGACGCGATCAAGATGCGGTTGATGCGTGCAAGCCAGCCCGATCAACTCAATGGCGTTGCCGTAATGTTTCAGCGTGACGCGTTCATCGCGAAGCCAACGAATCGGTAGCCCCGCGAGAATAATTTCTAGGATCTCCGGTTGGTCCACCGGGTACGTTCCGCTCACAACAAAAACGCCGAGCGGAGCCGATAATTGCGCGAGAATTTCGCGCGCGTGCGCGCGCGCCAGCGGATCGTGGACGTACGAGAGATTCAGAAAATCGCCGGAGAAGAGAATCAGATCGGGATTGAGTTGTTTGACGCGCTGGATTAAAGCGCGCTCGCGCGCGGTGATGCGCTCGATGTGCAAATCGCCGAGATGCAGAACGCGCAGGGGTGGCGCCGGCGCGCGGAATTTCGGCGTCGTCAGCGTTTCGCGCGTAATGCCAAGGCGGTGCGGCTCGATCCAAAAAGCATAAAGCACGAGCAGAGTGCCAAACGTTTGCGCGAGCAAAATGATCGGGAGCGGCAACGCGGCGAAGGGCGCGCGCAATATCGCGAGAATCAATGTCGCCGGCTTGGGGGGACCGAAAGATTTTTCAAAACGCGGCAAGAGCGCAAGTAAAAGCCAGTCCATTAAAAAGAAAAGCCAATACCCCATTCCCAGAATCCAATCGCGCATGGAAATGACGCCCACGAAAAAAAGCAGCGCGGTAAAGATCGGCGCGGGCAGACGCTCGATGGAATTGAGAAAACGGAGGAGCGCGCCGAAACCGCTGCGCGCGGCGCCCCGCCAAGGGCGGCGGCGCGAAAAATCGCGCGGCATTATTTTTTGAATCGCTCATCCTCCGTCAACATTCTTTGCAAGCCCTCATCGAGCGCGACGCGCGGTTTCCATTTCAGCAATTCTTCCGCGAGCCGAATATCCGCGACGAGCCGCGGCACGCCGCTGCTCTCTTCCGGATTGATCAAACGATGCGCCTCGCGCCGCGTCGCGCGCTCGACCTGATCCACGACGCCGGCAATGCTCACCTCTTGCCCGCTGCCGATATTAATAATCGCGCGATTGACGCGCTCGGCGGTCATCGCCGTTGCCAATGCTTGCACGACATCCGCGACGTAAACAAAATCGCGCGTCTGCTTGCCGTCGCCAAACAGCACGACCGAGCCGCCGCTCGTGACTTGCTTCAACACGCGCGGAATCACCGGCGGATGCGACGGCGGCAGAGGTTGGCGCGGACCGTACGCGTTGAAAATTCTCAAGACCACCGTTTCGATTTTCCAGAGCGCACCAATCGAATGCAAATAAAATTCGGACGACAGTTTGCTGACCGCATACGGCGAATCCGGATGCGGCGACAAATTTTCGTTGACCGGATGAATGTCCTGCCGCCCGTACACCGCGCCGGACGACGCGAGCACGACGCGTTTCACGCCGGCATCGCGCACTGCCGTCATCAACGCAACCGTGCCGCCGACATTGACCGCGTTGTATTCGACCGGATACAAAACGGATTCCGGCACGCTGACGCGCGCGGCAAGATGATACACGCCGTCCACGCCGCGCAAGAGCGACCACAGTTTCGGAATATCGCGCACGTCGCCGCGCGTAAACAACACGCGCGGATCGAGCGCGCTCTGCTCGCCCGCGCTCACATCGTCGAGCGCGCGCACTTGATGCCCTTGCGCAACGAGAAAATTCGCGAGCGCCGTGCCGATAAATCCCGCGCCGCCGGTAATGAGAAATAACAAAATGAAAACTCCCACCGTCGTAGCATAACGCCTTGTGCGTGCTGAACGCCCACAAGGGGGCTATGCTACAAAATTTTCCACATCCAAAACCCCAACGCAAAAAACAATCCCGCTCCGATCAACGCAGTCGTTCCGACACCCAATAATAATCCGGCATCCACCCGCGAATTATTCGCGCGCGCCGCGTCGTCGTCCTCGATCTCTGAATCGGATTCCGTTGCCGGCGCTTTGAGCGCGAGTAAAATAACCTGCGTCGGGGTCGCGGTTGGCAATCGCGTTATGGTGCGCGTCGCGGTGGCGCGCGCAGTTGGCGCGCGCGTCGTCGCGGAGGGAATCGGCGTCGCGGTCGGCGGCGTCAATGTCGCCGGCGGAATTTCGGGGCGCGCTTCCATACAGACCGCGTCGAACCAGACACGATTCTCGCCGCCCGCGCCATCCCGCGCCTTTGCGCGCAAAAAAATCGTCGCGCGATCCGCGCGCGCGGCAAAGAGCATTTGCATTTCCGGCAGGTTCAATGCGGCATTGCCGTTAAATAGTTCGGCGCCCCAGATCACATTCGCCGATGTCACGTCCGCGCCGCCGGTCGGATCCACACCGATCTGCCGCCCGATCGAATCCACGCGCACATTCGGTCCGCCGTAGTATTTCGCGGCGAGCGCGTAGCCGAGCCGAAACAGATACCACGCGCCGGGTTGCAGTTGGCGCACGGTTTGATAAATGCCGGCGTCGAATGTTTTATCCGAGTAGATTTGTTGCGAATCCGCGCCGTCAATCCCTTCATTATCCGCGCGGCGAAAATTCGGCGGCGCGCCGCTGATGATGAACGCGTCCCAGCCCTCTGCGATCGAACCCAATTGAAAGCCGCGTTCTTCGCGCATCGTGCCATTAACGATCAGATTGTTCCGATCGCGCGCGCACGGGTCTTTGAGATTGAATTTCGGAAACGGAGATTGAAGCGGCGGATGCGCCAATGCCGGTGATGATGAAATTAAAAAGGGTGTCAGCAATCCCGTCAATACAATTGCGCCGAGAAAAATTTTCGTCGAACGAATCATTCAATTTCTTTTCGCCAAGAGAATCAAACCCACTCCTCCCAAGCCGACAACGCCGGCGAATAAACAGCCCGCGAGCGCGAGCGGCAGCGCGAAATCCGCGAGCGATGATGCGGGTTGCGGAATTTCGGTCGGGCGCGGCGTGCGCGTGCGGGTTGGCTCGCGCGTTTCCGCGGACGCGGGCGTGGCAGTCGGGATCGCGGTAGCGGTCGCGGCAGACGCGACGCGCGTACGAAGCGGCGTCGAAGAAATTGCGCGCGTGAGTGTCGCGGGCGCCGGCGTCGCGGTTGCCGGCGTCAGCGCGAGCGGCGGCGCGCCGTTTTCTTGCAAGGCCGCCGTGTCGAAAAAGACTTCGGCGCGCGAATTCGGATATTCGTTCCGCGCGCGCAAAAAGACAGTGATTTTGTCCGCGCGCGCGTACGCGTCCACGTTCAATTCCGGCGGAAATTTTCCAGAGCCGCGATACTCGCCCGACCAGACGATATTCGCCGAGCGCGCATCGATTCCACCGAACGGATCAATGCCAATCAGCCGCACTAATTTTGCATCGCTCGAAACGCCGACGCCGTTATGCCGGACGACCGCCCACGCGATATTGAAATTATAGCCTCTGCCCGGCGAAACGCCGACGGTCTGATAAATGCCCCCGTCGAATGGAATCGCGTCGCCGTAAATCCACGCGGACGGACCCTTGGGCCACCCTTCGGTGATATGTTTGAAAATGCCGAAAGTATGATCGCTCAAGCGAAATGGTTTCCACGGTCCCGAACTGCCATCGCCTTGATTGTAAAAACCGTCAAAGCCGCCGTCTTGGAGGAGATTGCCGGATTGCGCGGAGACGCTCGGTGATTCAGATAGAAGAAAAATCAGAAACAAGTAAATGGGAACAAGTAAATGATAGCAGCGCATTCGTTTCAACTATATGCGCGGAAAAGCGAAAAGTCAAAAAGCGATTGATTTACGCCGCGAGTTGGTCTATAATCTCGGCGGAGGTAGGCTATGTCTGTGTCCCAATCGTTGGCGCTCGATCCGAATGCGTTGTCGCCGCGCGCGCGCGAGGCATTTGAAAAACGCTTTTTGCCGCGATTTGCCGCGCTCGAAAAAGATAAAGCGCGCGAGACGTTGACCATCCTTGTCTGGGGTTCGGGACCGGCGGACAAAGAAATGTTCGCCAAACGGATGCAAATCCGGGACGCGTTGCGCGCGTTGGAGCACGCGGCATTCTTCAGCGAAGAATTGCGCGCGATAAAGTCGCCGGACGAATCGGAAAAGACGTTTGAGTACAAGCAAGCCAAAGCGGCGGACGCGATCCTCGTCTTGATGGCGTCGTTCGGCGCGGTCGCGGAGGCGCACGATTTTGCGGACGACCGCGACATCGCCGCGCGCATGCAGATCTATGTGCCGGCATCCGCCGCGGGCGGCTATAGCGATCAGGGCGCGCTCGCCGATCTGCGCGCACTGTTTCGGAATGTGGAAATGTTTCAGCCAGAGGAAATTGCTTCGTGTCAGTTGAAAACGCGCGCGCTGGATTACATCGCGCACCTGCAAGCCACGAAATGGATGGCAAAGAAAAAAGCAGAGAGTTGGGGTTAAACCCTCACCCCGACCCTCTCCCTAAAATGGAGAGGGAGTAATATCCAATGCCCAAAAGTCTTCTCGATCTCTACCGCGAACATCGCGGCGAAATTGATTCGCTGAATGATTCGCGCGCGCTATTCGTGCTGTTCTTTGTCAACGAAAACGGGCGGATGACGCGCGCCGATTTGCAAAAAGAATTGAATCTCGCGCCCGCGCAATTCGCGCGCATCATCGAACAGTTGAATCGCGCGGAATTGTTGGGCGCGCAAGCGGATTTTATTTACGCGGTCCCCGGCGGCAAACAATTGTTGGCGGACATTGGAATGAGTAGCCCGCCACCCGCGCCTCCCTCTGGAACGCCGCCCGATTCACACCAGCCGGATTGGGGCAGTCTCTTCAAGGGATTTTTCATTACCGGCGCGGCGCTCGTTGTTCTGACTCTTGCAATTATCGGAGGATTTTTCTTTTTCGCGTCCGCACCCACCTTAACGCCGACACGCGCGAACACACCTCTGCCGACGGCGACGCTAACCCCAACATTGACACCAACTCCTAGCGCGACGCCGACGCGCTCGCTAACGCCAACTCCGACGCGCACCGCGACCTCATCGCCAACTCCGACGCCGATCGTGAACGTCGCCGGCGTTTGGTATCACAACTTTGGCGAATTGCGATTGGAGCAAAGCGGCGCGAGCGTGAGTGGCGTCTTCATTGATGAGTACCGCGGCGCCAGAGAAAATTTGCAAGGCACACTTGCCGGAAAAATATTGCAAGGTAAAACAGAAAGCGGTTCGTTTTTTTGGACTCTGGATGAGAAGACGAATTCCTTTGACGGAACCTACACCAGCTCCCGAACCGATTTCATTGCGGTCAATAATTGCGGCGCGCGCGCGCGTTCTGTATTTCCGGAGGGATGTAGTTTTGCCGGTGATTGGATCAACCAGGTCGCCGGGCGATCCGACTGCAAGATGATTCTTGAGCGCATTGATCGCCTCGTCAGCGGAACGTACTGCAACGGCAGTTTGAGCGGCAATCTCACCTATGACGCAAAAACAAACGAAACGATTCTAACGGGCACTTGGAATGCGGGAAACACACGCGGCGCGTTTCAGTTTTATTTGCCCGGCTTCGACGCATTGCAATTTCAAGGGAATTGGAACAGCGCGAACGAATGGTGCGGTTGGCGCGCGAACAGCAAGCCGCCCACACGGTGTTTGCGCGGCGCGCAGATTCCGTAATAATGTGGAAGGGCGTTCAAGCCCGTCACGGCAAATTGAACGGACGTAAACGCCCTGCTACTGAAAAATTCTTATGCCCTCTTTCAAACTCATCTCCCCCTTTCAACCAACCGGCGATCAGCCGGCGGCAATCGAAAAACTCGCGCAAGGCGTGCGCGATAACAAACGCTTTCAAACCTTGCTCGGCGCGACCGCGACCGGCAAAACGTTTGTGATGGCGGCAATCATCGAAAAGGTGCAAAAGCCGACGATCGTGATCGCGCACAACAAGACGCTCGCCGCGCAGTTGTACAGCGAGTTCCGCGAATTTTTTCCGCACAACGCGGTCGAGTATTTCGTTTCGTACTATGATTACTATCAACCCGAAGCGTACGTGCCGCAACACGACCTCTACATCGAAAAGGATTCAAGCATCAACGAAGAGATTGATCGCTTGCGCCTCGCCGCGACGAGCGCGCTCCTCTCGCGCCGCGATGTCGTCATCGTCGCATCGGTGTCGTGCATATACGGCTTGGGTTCGCCGGAAGAGTACGGCAAAGTCGCGCTCAAGATCCAGCGCGGCGAAATACGCAACCGCGATCGCGTCATCCGGCATCTTGTCGAAATCCATTACGAACGCAACGATTACGATCTCGGGCGCGGCAAATTTCGCGTGCGCGGCGACACGCTCGAGGTCGCGCCGGCGTACGGCGAGTTCGCGTACCGCATCGAATTTTTCGGCGACGAGGTCGAGCGCATTGCAGAGATTGATACGTTGACCGGCGAAGTGTTGAACGAGCATCCGCAAATCGAAATTTTTCCGGCAAAGCATTTCATTACGCCGCAAGACAAACTGCAAGCGGCAATCGGCGACATCGAGAGCGAACTCGCAACGCAAATCAAAACGTTTAATGAGCAAGGCAAGCTGATCGAAGCGCAACGGATCGAACAGCGCACCAAGTACGACTTGGAAATGATGCGCGAGGTCGGCTATTGCAGTGGCATCGAAAATTATTCGCGTCCGCTGGCGCAACGCGAACCCGGCTCGCCGCCGTGGACGCTCCTCGATTATTTCCCCGACGATTTTTTGATGTTCATTGACGAATCGCATATGACCGTGCCGCAAATTCACGGGATGTTCACCGGCGACCGCGCGCGCAAGACGACGCTGATTGATTTCGGTTTCCGCTTGCCGTCTGCGCTCGATAATCGCCCCCTGCGCTTTGAAGAATTCGAAAAAAAGTTTCAGCAATGCGTTTTCGTCAGCGCGACGCCGGCGGCGTACGAACTTCAAGTAAGCGAGCAAGTCGTCGAGCAAATCATCCGCCCGACCGGGCTGGTTGATCCCGAAGTAAGCGTCCGTCCGATCAAAGGACAAATTGACGATCTGATCGCGGAAATCAAAACGCGCGTGACGCGCAGGGAGCGCGTGCTCGTGACGACGCTGACGAAACGAATGGCAGAAGATTTGGCGGAATATTTGCACGACATTGGAATCAAGGTGCATTACTTGCATTCCGAAATCCAAACGCTCGAGCGCATTGAAATTTTGCGCGATCTGCGGCTCGGAGTCTACGATGTAATCGTCGGCATCAATCTATTGCGCGAAGGGTTGGACTTGCCGGAAGTTTCGCTCGTCGCGATTCTCGACGCAGACAAGGAAGGTTTTTTGCGGAGCGGCACCGCGCTGATTCAAACGATCGGGCGCGCGGCGCGGCATGTCAATGGGCAAGTGATTATGTACGCGGACAAGATTACCGATTCGATGCGCCGCGCGCTCGACGAAACGACGCGGCGCCGGCAAGTGCAGACCGCGCATAACACGGAGCATCACATCGAGCCGCAAGGCATCGTGAAAGAAATTCGCGATCTCACGCAACGCGTGCACGTCGCGGCGGAAGCGCGCGCGGGCTATCGCGCCGGCGCGGCGGAAGCCCTGCCGAAGGACGAGGCGACGCGGTTGATCGCGGAATTTGAAAAGCAAATGAAAGAAGCCGCCAAGAATTGGGAATTTGAAAAAGCCGCGTTGTTGCGTGATCAGATTTTGGAATTGCGCGCAACGCTCGACGCGCAGGACACGCGCCCGGAATGGCAAAAGGTGATGCAGGATCGCGATCATCACGAGTTGGAGGAGTGGCGCGAAAAGAGGCGCTAGACGCTAGTCAATAGTCAATAGTCATTAGTCATTTGTCGTTGGTCGCTAGCGGCTAACGACTAGCGACTAACCAAGGAGGCAACAAATGGAACTCGTAATTCGCCAAACGTACACGATCAAAGCGTCGCCGGCGGATGTCTGGCGCGCGCTGACCGATCCGAAAGAGATTCAAGAATGGTCGGGCGCGAACGCGTCATTTGTGCCGGTCGCCGGCGCGCGCTATACGCTGTGGAGCGGCGACATCGGCGGCAAGATCGTAGAAGCCGTGCCGGAAAAAAAGTTGGTGCAGACGTGGAAGCCGGAATCTTGGACGCGCGAGGATTCGGTCGTGACGTTCACGCTGACGTGGATGAAAGACGGCACGCGCGTGGATTTATTGCACGAGGATGTCGAGGAATCTGATTTCGCCGGCACGACCGAGGGCTGGGATATTTATTATCTCGGCGCAATCAAAAAGATGCTGGAAGCGCGCGGCGCGAAGGAAGCAAAGGCGGAAGGCAGAAAGCAGAAAACGGGAGCGAAGAAAGCAAAAGCAAAGAGCGGCAAAAAGCCGGCGAAGAAAAAGAGCACGGGGAAGAAATAGCGATGCCAGAAATTAGCCGGTTTTTTGGGATCGTCATCAAGATGTATTATAATGACTACGCGCCTCCACATTTTCATGCGGAGTATGCCGAGCATATGGCTGAAATCAGCGTCGAAACGCTTGAAGTGTTGCAAGGCAGTTTGCCTCGGCGCGTGCTTGCATTAACGCTCGAGTAGGCGGCGATGCATCGAGTCGAATTGCGCGCGAACTGGGCGAGGGCTCGCGCGGAGCAAACTATGATTTCTATCGAACCATTGGAGTGAAACACAAAATGAATCGAGTTACTTTTGTCCAACCACTCGCTCACTACATGCTAGAACTCGTCTTCGCGGACGGACTGCGCAAGATCGTGAACATTCGCCCGTTCATCCGCGAGGGGATATCCGCCGCGTTGCGCGATGAAAATTATTTTTCGCAAGTCGCAATTGAGAGCGGCGGCGGCATCTCTTGGCAAAACGGTTACGACTTTTGCCCGAATTTTTTGCATGACGAAGTACCTGCCGTCTCTACAGTGGCAGCATAGGCATGATGAAATACCAAATCCGCGCGCTCGGTTATGATCCCGAATCGGATGAACTCGATTTGCTGATCAACGCAGACAGCCCGCAACCCGCTGAGGCAATCTCGTTGGATCACGGCATCTATGTTCGCCGCGATTTCAAGAGCCACGCGATTGTGGGCGCGTTCATTCGCGGCTACAAGAATTTTGCGCGCCAAGTTGCACAAGCGCAGGAAATTCCACGCGAGATAGCCCAACGCGAAAAGCTGGCCGATGTTTTTCAAGCGATTCTGGACTGGCAACGTGAAGTGGGGATATTGTCGAGCGATCTCGCGGCGCATCTGAGCGAATGGCCGCCCGAAGAGAAATTTCCAAGTCTTGGTGAAAGACGCGGTCTAAGGATTAGAAGCGACGCACTCGGCGTGTGCGTCGCATTCCTTTTTGGAAACTGAGGTTTGAGGCAATGATGCAATTCAAGCTTGTGCTCTCATTGAATCTCCTTTTGCTTTTGTTGCTCGCCGCCTGCGCGCCCGCGCCAACCACACCGCCGATTACATTGCCGCCCCCGCCACCGCAAGTTGCTGTGACAAGCGTCACCCCCACATTAACAGCGGCTGTTGCTGCCACCCCCGCTGCAACCGCCACGCCAACCGAAAAGCCGGCTACCCCCCCGCCAACCGCGACGCGCACGCCGACGCTGGCACAAGAGCCGACGAAAGCGCCACCACTTGAGTGTCAAACATGTACGACGCTGGACAACCTTGTACAAACAGCGCCAGTGCTTGACAACATCATAAAAACTAACCCCCTCGTGGCAAAGTTTACACACGAAGGACTTGCGAAAAACCCATCAAGGCAAGCTGACGCACTTGCCACACAACCATTTCCAAACGACACATTCGCTATCATTCGCACGCGCATCCAGCACATAGAGGAAAACGAAGGTGGTTTAAAGACAATACGAGCCACAGCCGCGTCAAGCCAGCTTGTTAATTATCCAGGAGGCGAGCCGGTCATCATTCCTATTTCAGGAGTTCACATAGTCAAAAGTCGCGGATTTGACAATAAAACAGTGGACGCATCATTAGTCGATTTTGATCCATCACAAATTACTGGCATCGACGTAATTTTTAGTAGAACAACCGGAAAAATTGTCGCCATGGTTTGGCTATTCAAACTTAATTAGCTAAGCCAGTGAAAAATTGTGGCGTTGATTGATAGAACAACGAGCAGGATTTTTTGACTGCCTCACAGCAAAATACCGTCAACCATTGACTTTACCCAAACAGACAAGTAGATTTAATCTACATGAATATAAACATAAGACTTTTGGTGTATGGCGTAATCGTTCTGCTTCTTGTTGTTTTATCACTAACGGTTTTTCTTTTTTGTCTTCAAAACAAACATCAAGGACTTCGTTTAACAAAGTCCAACCGGACATATCGCTTGATGCCGGACCATTGAACAAAGGAATTCAACGGTATTTGGATTTTCAACGGAAACACGGAGGAGCCATCGTAAGAGCTGCGCTTGAATACCAGATTCGGGGAACGCTCACATCTGTTGGGGTTAACTCTCTTACACTCAAAAGCGGTAGCGATGAGTTTATCCTAATCAATGAAGACCAGACGAAGCAAACAAGTTATGTGGCCAATGTTAAAAACCGGAATCAGCAACCGCGACAAACAACAAGGGACGATCTGCGCGTTGGAGACAACGTTGATATTGTCGTCGTAATATAGAGGTTAAGGTTTGCTTTTGGAAAGCTATGCGGTCAGTTGACGCGGCAACCCCATCTCGTCGCAATACTTGCCGAATAAGCTCAACACTTCGGTCGCATGCTGTGCAAAATGGTCTAGGGCTTTCTCCACCGAAGCAATGATCTCTTGGAACTGCTCAAAGTAGCGGTTATGCGTCGCGCGTTTTTTGGTCTTGCGCCAGAGGTATTCAATCGGGTTGTAGTCCGGCGAGTAGGATGGCAGTTGAAACACGGTCAGCCGATCCGGATGTTGCGCAAAAAACTGTTTCGTCGCTTTCGACGTGTGATCCTTCGCCCCATCTTGGATGAGAAAGAGATGTTCCGTCGTCTGCGCCAACACGCTCAGCAGAAACGCCTGATAACTCACCGAATTGAATTTGCCGTCAAGCCCTTGATGAAACAATCGCCCCGAAAAGAACTCGATCAACCCAAACGTCTTGTAGGCTTTACGCTTGCCGGTTGTTTGGATGGTCGGGGTTTGCCCCTGCCGCGCCCAGGTATAACTCAAACTGCCCCACTGGGGAAAACTGGCTTCGTCGCCGAAGAGAATCCAGGCTTTACGCTTTCGCGCCGCACGCAAAATCCGTGGCCATTCCTGTGTGCGCCAGGCTTGGCGACGGGCTTCGTCCAAGTGATCGGAAACGAACTGCGCTTTTTGGAACGAGTAGTCCAGATTCCGCAACAGCTCACAGAGGTAGTAACGATTGTACAGAACGCCGAACTCGCGGCGAATCAACTCTTGGATCAGAATCGAATTCCAGCAAGCGGGTTCAAACCCAGCGGCTTGCGGGCCCGCATCAATCAGGTCGCACAAGCGTTTCTTCTGGGTCTTGGTCAGCTTGGCCGGGCGCCCGCCGCCGTGATGATACGCCAGACTGTCGAGACCGTCCAACAGCAATTCGTTGATCCAAACGTAGAAGCATGAAATGCCGAAGCCCCAGCGTTGCCTGAGTTCCGGAATCGGAGTATGTTGAACGAAATGTTCCAGCAACGAACTGATCCGCCGCACCAACCGAATATCGCCTCGGTCGTAAGCGCGGTGCAGACGTTCTTGCATGGCATTGACAGTTGGGCGCGTCAAATGTATTCTTGTGTTCACGGATGTATCCTCCTGTGTGGTTGTTGGTTAAACTACCATACGGAGATACATCCGTTTCGCCTTTTGTGCAAGTCCGAATTTTCTAATTCATTTTCTCAAGGTCTATAGATGAAAAACTCAACCGTTCCGCCGACGCCGAAGCGATGTATCGCAAAGCGATTGAACTTGATCCCAATTACGCCAACGCGTACTACACCCTCGGCACTCTGCTCGCGAAAGATTTCACCCGCACCGCCGAGGCCGAAGCAATGTATCGCAAAGCGATTGAACTCGATTCCAACGACGCCGTCGCGTACTATAATCTCGGCATTCTGCTCGCCAAAGACTCGCAACGCCACTCCGACACCGAAGCCGCGTTTCGCAAAGCGATTGAACTCAATCCGAATGACGCTGCCGCGTACCATAATCTCGGCGCTCTGCTCGCGAAAGATTCCACCCGCAGCGCCGACACCGAAGCAATGTATCGCAAAGCGATTGAACTCAATCCGAATGACGCCGCCGCTTACAACAACCTCGGCAACCTGCTTGCGGAAAATTCCACCCGCACCGCCGACGCCGAAACAATGTATCACAAAGCGATTGAACTCAATCCCAATCTCGCCGCCGCGTATAACAATCTCGGCGCTCTACTCGCGAAAGATTCCAGCCGCACCGCCGACGCCGAAGCGATGTATCGTAAAGTGGTTGAACTTGATCCCAATTACACCATCGCGTATAACAATCTCGGCAATCTCCTCGCAAAAGATTCCAACCGCACCGTCGACGCCGAAGCGATGTATCGTAAAGCGATTGGACTTAATCCCAATGACGCCTCAGGATATCATAAGCTTGCCCATTTTGTAGAAAAAAATCCTACGCGGATGATAGAAACAGAAAACTACTTCCGCAAAGCAAGTGAAATTGAGCCACAGGTTGCCGAGCATTTCTTCTGCTTAGGCGCACTGCTGGCGAAGAATATTGTGCGTGCCGCCGATGCGATCGACGCATTTGAGCGAGCGATTCAACTCGACCCGAAACATGCGAAAGCACATTCATCGCTTGCCGCCTGCTTTCGCAAGCAGGGACGCGATGCAGAATATGCCGAGCAAATTGAAATTGCGCGCGAGTTGATTTCTAAAGAAAGCGAATACAACCGCGCGTGCTTCGCGGCAATCTGTGGAAATGTAGATGACGCGCTGGTGTTATTGAAGGCAGCAATCGAGAAGAACGCTTCACATCGCGAATTAGCCCGGCGTGACCTAGATTTCGAATGGATTCGCGATGATCCGCGATTCAAAGAGGTTGTTGGGTAATAAAAAGAAAAGCGCGACCGAGAGGGTCGCCCCTACTGTCTACTGTCTACTGTTGACTGTCTACTGCCTACTTGCTTTTCTAAACCTCTCCTCCACCGCGTCAAACGTTTCTGGTTTTTTCGCGAACGCGAAACGCACCGCGTTTTTCCCCAGCCCCGGCGTCGCGTAAAAGCTCGAGCCCGGCACCGCCGCGACGCCGACCTGCTCCGTCAAATAATGCGCGAACGCGACATCGTCGCCGTCGAAGCCCCATTCTGAAAAATCTGCCATCACATAGTACGCGCCTTCGGGCGGCTGCGCGCGGAATTTATTTTCTTCGAGGATTGCCATCATCCGCGTGCGGCGCGCGGCATAGCCGCGTTTTAAATCCGCGTAAAAAGTATCCGGCAATTGCAACGCAACTGCCGCCGCGTATTGCAGCGGCGCGGGCGCGCAGATCGTCGTGAAATCGCGAATCGTGCGCAACGCCGTCGCAAACGGTTCGGGCGCGCACGCATAGCCGAGGCGCCAGCCGGTTACCGCGAATGTTTTTCCCAAGCCGCTGATCGTGATCGTGCGCTCGTACATTCCATCGAGCGAGGCGATGGGAATGTGCTGATGATCGTCGTAGAGAATGTGGTCGTAAATTTCGTCGGTGATCGCGACGACGTTGAATTCTTGGCACAGCCGCGCGACGCCGGCAAGTTCCGCGCGCGTAAAGACGCGCCCGGTCGGATTGTGCGGCGAGTTGAGAATGATCGCGCGCGTTTTGTTTGTGAACGTGCGGCGCAATTTGTCCGGATCCAGTTCATAGCGCGGCGGTTCGAGCGGAACGAAAACCGGTTTTGCGCCGGCGAAAATCACAGCCGGCAAATAATTTTCATGAAATGGTTCGATGATGATCACTTCGTCGCCCGGATTCGCAACGCAGAGAACGGACGCGACAATCGCTTCGGTCACGCCGCACGTGACGGAAATGTGCGCGTTCGCGTCGTACTGCAAGCCGTACCATTGTTGCATTTTTGCGTTGATCGCTTGGCGTAATTCCGGCACGCCCCACGTGATCGTATATTGATTGTGCCCATCGTCGAGCGCGCGATGCGCGGCGTCGATGATTTCGCGCGGCGGCGGAAAATCGGGAAAGCCCTGCGCGAGATTGATCGCGTTATGCTTGAGCGCGTGCCGCGTCATTTCGCGGATGACCGATTCGCGCAGACCGGTGAGGCGGGAGGCGGGTTGAATCAAAGAGCTTTCTCCCGGCAGAGCATCAGGTTGACCCCGCGCATCGTCATCACAATCTCATCGTTTTGATTCAATACTTCGACTGAAGATTTGATGATGCCGCGATCCGGCTTGGAGCGCGAGCGCGTGGCATCGAGTACAGTTACGCGCACTGAAAGCGTATCGCCGGGGCGCACCGGTTTTGTCCAACGCAATTCGTCAACGCCGGGCGAACCCAAACTCGCGACGCTCGAAAGATAATTGTCAACCAAGAGGCGCATCATCATTGCGGCAGTATGCCAGCCGCTCGCAATCAATCCGCCAAAAGCAGTTTGCTTTGCGGCGACGGGATCGATATGAAATTCTTGCGGGTCGTAGCGCCGCGCGAATTCGACGATTTCATTTTCAGCGACGACTGCCGTACCGAAAACTTGAATTGAACCGGGAATATAGTCTTCAAAGTAACGCTGGTCTATGGAGACGCTGAACGCGGAATGATTCATTCAACTCCTAATTCGGACAAGCCGAAACCCAATTCGGACGCGGAGGCACGCGGAAAAATCAGATCAGGGAATTCATGCAATCCGTTCTTTCCGCGTCAACACTTGCACCGCACTGCGTGCATTGCAGTGCAGGTGTCCGCGTCCGAAAAATCTATTTTCGTACAACATTTCACTCGTAAGGTCCTAGAATTGTGATGGCTGTCTCACGGCGTCGGCGTCGGAAAGTTCAGCGTGACTGTCCACTGAATCTCGCGCGCTTGGGCGTTCCAAAATGTCTTGATGTATTCGAGCGCGGCGCGCATTTGCGCGGGGGCAAGTTTATCGCGGAACGCCGGCATTTTTGAATTGGGCGCTTGCCCGCCTTTCGCGATAATATCGAGCAAAATAAAATCCGGATGATGCCACGTATGCCCGGATGAATCGTGCGGCGGCGCGAGAAAGGTGCCATCGTCGAGCGGAATTTTCCAATTGGGCTGACCTTCGCCGCGCGCACCGTGACAACTCGCGCAGTCCGCGTCGTAGATCGCGCGTCCCTGCGCGACGAGCGCGGGCGCGAGCGTGGGCGCGGGCGATTCCGCGCGCGGAGGCAGAGACGGAGTCGCGCACGCGGATAGCACAAAAAGAAAAATCAGAATTATCACTTGCCGTCGAGGATAATCGAGATTGTTGTGCGCGTCAAGCAACTGTCGGCGTTGCGCGTTCGCGCAAGTCTGATTTGACGGAATGGAAAATTCGCATATAATCACTCTCGTCACTGCGGGGTAGAGCAGAGGCAGCTCGTCGGGCTCATAACCCGGAGGCCACAGGTTCGAGTCCTGTCCCCGCTACCTTGAACCGCTCGATGCAAACGCATTGAGCGGTTTTTTTTCGCAAGCGAGGCACAGAAATATTTTTTCTCGGCGGGTTTGGGATTGATCGCAAGTGTTTTTTGTAATTTTCCAACCTTGACAGTTGACACTCGCTTTCAATCAAGTATAATCGCTTTCGGAAATTCTACGTACCCTTTATCAAGCACCAACCCGGCGACGTAGCTCAGTGGCAGAGCAGGGGACTCATAAGCCCTTGGCCAGTAGTTCAAATCTACTCGTCGCCATCCAGACCTTCGAGGTTTTAAAAACCTCAAAGGTCTGTTTGCTTGTCAGCAATTTTTTTGTTATCATCGCGCGCAATGAATCGCGATTTCTCCGCGCTCCCCGCTGATCCTTCGTGGTCGTTTGCTGACTGCACCTCCAAGCAAACGCGCTATCTCACGCACGGCTATCACACCTATCCCGCGAAATTTATTCCGCAACTTGCCGCGCGGCTCATCCGCGAGTACACGCGCGCCGATGAACTCGTCGCCGATCCGTTTATGGGGAGCGGCACGACGATTGTCGAAGCGCTGATGCAAACTCGCCGCGCGGTCGGCGTGGACATCAACCCGGTCGCGCATCTCATCGCCCGCGTCAAATCCACTCCGATCAATCCCGCCGCGCTGGCGCGCGAATTCGCCGCGCTCGAACACGATCTGCGCGACGCGCGCGCGCCGCGCGTTGCCGCGCGCAACGCGCGGATTGACTATTGGTTTCCGCCCCAGCAACAACGCGCGCTCTCGGCAATCCTCGCGCGCATATCTGCTATCCGCAACACGAGCGCGCGCGATTTTCTTCTCGTCGCGTTCTCGCAAATTCTCAAATCGTGCTCGATCTGGCTTCAGCGCAGTATCAAGCCGACGCGCGATCCAAACAAAACGCCCGCCGATCCGCGCGCGGCATTTTTGAAACAAGCCCGCGCGATGATCGCGCGCAATGCGATATTTTGGGAGAGCGCGCCGCCGCGCGTGCGCGAAAATCTCGCGCCCTATCGCCGCGTCGAATGCGCAGACGCGCGCGCGTTGCCGATTGCGGACGGCACGGCGAGTTTGATTGTCACGAGTCCGCCGTATGTCACGTCGTACGAGTACGCCGATTTGCATCAACTCGCCGCGCTCTGGTTCGAGTACGCCGCATCGCTCGCGGAATTTCGCAAGCCGTTCATTGGCTCGGCGTTTGGAGAGCGCGCGGAAATCAATTTGCAAAGCGCGCGCGCGGAAAAAATTTGCGCGGCGTTAGGCGAGAACAAAAAAGCGCGCGAGGTACGCAATTATTTTGCAGACATGTTAGAATGCTTTCAGGAAATGCGGCGCGTTCTGCGCGGCGGCGGCAAGGCGTGCATCGTGATCGGCAATACCGCGTTGCGCGGCGTGCCGATTGAGAACGCGCAAGTGTTCGCGGAGCAATGTGAGAGCATCGGCTTGCGCGAGCATCGCATTATCAAACGCGAAATTCCATCCAAGATTTTGCCGCAAACGCGCGATGCCGCGAGCGGCAAGTTCACATCGGCGCAGAATTCCGGCAAGGTGCTCGCGTATCCGGTCGAATATATTTTGGTGATGGAGAAAAGCGCGAACGAATGAAGCGAGAATCGAATAAACGCATGGGAAGGTAGAATGCCCGCGTTCATCCCGCTTGCCACGTACCGCGAATATCCGCCCGACGCAATGCTCGCGCGCGCGCAAGAATTTCGCGCAGAGATGCAACGCCGCCGCACCGTGCGCGATTTTTCCGCGCGCCCGGTCGCGCGCGCGCTGATCGAAGAATGTTTGCGCGCGGCGGCAACCGCGCCGAGCGGCGCGAATATGCAACCGTGGCATTTCGTCGTCGTGCGCGACGCGGCAACGAAAAAGCAAATTCGCGTGGCGGCGGAAACCGAAGAGCGCGAATTTTACGAACAGCGCGCGCCGGCGGAATGGCTCGCCGCGCTCGAACCGCTCGGCACGGATTGGCGCAAACCGTTTCTCGAAACCGCGCCGGTCTTGATTGCGATTTTCGCCCAGGCGTACGGCGTTTTGCCGGACGGGCGCAAAGTCAAACACTATTACGCGCAAGAGTCAGTGGGGATCGCGACCGGGTTATTGATCGCGGCAATTCAACGCGCCGGACTTGCGTCGCTGACGCACACGCCCAGCCCGATGAGATTTCTCAATGAAATTCTTGCGCGCCCGGAAAACGAGAGGCCCTTTTTGCTTTTGGTTGTCGGTTATCCGGCGGAGGATGCGCGCGTACCGGCAATCACGAAAAAAAATCTTGCGGAGATCGCGACGTTTAAATGAAAATTGTCGCCACCCTTTGCGCCTTGCTCTGGCTCGCCGCGTGCGCGCGCGCCGACGACGCGCCGCCGCGCCGCGAAACGCGCGCGCCCGCGCCGACTTTGACTGCCGCGCCCTCTGCGACCCTCGCGCCGACGAATTTTCCGCCCCCGCCGCCGGCGCCGACCGAGGCGCGCGCAATCGTCAAGCCGGGCAAATTCGCGCGCAAAATAAATTTCGCCGGCGCGCAGCGCGATTACACGATCATCGTTCCGAAAGCATACGACGGCGCGGCGGCATTGCCGCTTTTGCTGGCTCTGCACGGCGGCGGCGGGAGCGTTGAAACTTTTCTGAATCAAACCGGTTGGGCAGGCGTCGTCGAAGACAAAAATCTCGTCGGCGTTTTTCCGCAAGGCATCGGCGTCGCGGGTGGAACATGGAACGCCGCGCATTGCTGCGGCATCGCGTTCTCGCAAAAGGTGGACGATGTCGGCTTTATTCGCGCGCTTATTGCATCGCTTCAAGCCGAACTCGCGATTGACGCGCGCCGCGTCTACGTTACCGGCTATTCCAACGGCGCGATGATGTCGCATCGCCTCGCGGCAGAAGCATCGGATATTTTTGCGGCGATGGCGTCGTACGCTGGCACGATGGGCGGACAAGCCGAAAGCAATTCGCCGGAAGTAACTATCCCCGCGCCAAAGAATCCAATTCCGATCATGATGGTGCACGGGCTGGAAGATGAAAACGTAAAATATGCCGGCGGGCACGGCAAGAACACCATCGGCACACGCGTAGATATTTCGGTCGCGCGCTCGATTGATTTTTGGGCAACCGCGAATGGATGCAGTAAGTCGCCGCAAAAAGCGCAAGAGCAAAACCTCGCGCGCGAAACGTACGGCAACTGCAAGCAGAACGCCGCCGTCGCGCTCGTTTCGATTCGCAACCTTGACCATTCGTATCCGAATCAACGCAACGCGAGTTTTGACGCGAGCCGCGCGATGGTGGAGTTTTTGCTGGGGCATAGCCAGTAAAAAGCGAAAAGTGAAAAGGCAAAAACAATGGACACCAAAACCACGCACGGCTATCTCGTGCTCGCCGACATTTCCGGCTTTACCTCTTTTCTCGCGCAATCCGAGCTTGAACACGCGAACGACGTGCTGAGCGAATTGCTCGAATTACTCGTCAGCCGCCTCACCCCGACGCTCGATCTCGTCGAAGTCGAAGGCGATGCAATTTACGTCCACGCGCCCGAAACGCGATTCACGCGCGGCGAACTCTTGCTCGAACTTTGCGAATCTACGTACGTCGCGTTCAAAGATCGCGTGCAAGCGATTCGCCAACATACGACGTGCCAATGCAACGCGTGCCGCCTCATCCCGATCCTCGAATTAAAATTCATCGCGCATCACGGCGATTACATCATGCAAACGATGGCCGGCAAATCCAAACCGATTGGCTCGGACGTGAATCTCGCACATCGGCTGACGAAGAATCACGTGAGCGAGGCGACCGGTTGGAACGCATACGCGCTATTTTCCGAGCGCGCGTTGGAGCATATGAGCATCCCGCGCGATGGCATGCACGAGCAGATTGAAGCATACGAGCATTTGGGTCAAGTGAAAACGTACAGTTTGAATTTGCAAGAACGCTACAGAGAAATCACGGCGACACGGCGCGTGTTTATTGAAGAAAATGAAGCCGATATAATTATTACGCGCGATTTGCCGGCGCCGCCGGCGGTCGTGTGGGATTGGCTCAATGATCCAAACAAGCGCGTGCGGTGGGAAGGTCCAGACAATATTCGTTCCGAGTTGGTGGGTGGGCGCAGCGGCGTGGGAATGAAAAATCATTGCGAGCACGGCGGCAAAGCCGGCAGTACGCATTCGATCCTGGATTGGAAACCATTCGACTATTTCACGGACGAAGTTTCGCCGACGACCAGCGGACAAAAAAGTCTTCACGTGACCTATCGTCTGGTCGCAATCCCCAGCGGCACTCGGCTGACGATCATCGTCAGGGCATTGATGCCGATTCCCGCCTTACTGCGGCCGCTCATTGCGACGATGGCGAAAAAAATATTCAAGCTTGAGAAAGTGTACGCACGCTTGGAGCAACAGATTCGCACGGAAATGAACGCGCAAGAAAAAGCCGCGTAATACGTGATGATTATAGACCTATGAAAACCAAACTCGCCGTGCTTGCCGATTACGCCAGCGTGACCGAAACCGGCAAGCTGAACATCATGGGAATTTTTTCAAGCATCTGGGCGCGCGCCGCGCCGATTACGCACCCGCAGATGCATCTCGTCGTGCAATTTGAATTTGATTTTTCCGACCTGGCGCAAAAACCCTTTCGCGTCGCGCTGGTGGACGAAGACGGCAAAGAGATCGTCAGCGTCGCCGGCGAGATCCAACCGCCGCCAACATCCGGCTTTGACGGCGCGAACGTCAATCAGATTTTTGTTTTCAACAACACGACGTTTCCGCATTTCGGCGCGTACGAGTTTCGCGTTGAAGTGGACGGCGAAGAAAAAGCGCTTGTGCCGGTACGCGTCGCGCAGATGAAAGAGAATGAAAAGTGAAGGGCGCTGAGCGTCAGCCAGAATCGTATGCCTCTCCAATAACTGGCATAACCGCAAAGACGCGAAGAACGCGAAGGAAAAAACAATATGCGTTTCACTGTCACTCCGAGTCCTTCCTTCGTCAGGATAAAATCCGCGAGGAGTCGCGTTGACACATGGAACAACGAGGTTTCTCGACGCTGCGCGTCTCGAAATGACATTGTGTTAGGTGCCCTAAAAGCTAGCGCGCCGCACAGCCAGCGCGCGCATGAACAGCGCATATTTCACGCGCGAAAAAACAAAATCGGACGCGCTGGCATAACGCGCTACCGCGCCGCCAAAGCCCTGCTTGAAACGAAACAAGCCGTGCGGTAAGGGCGAGTGGTCGCTCGTCCCCGCATCGCCGGGCGCATCCGCCCACGCCGTATCCGCAATGCCCCACAAATCATAACGCGAGCACCCGCGCGCTTGCGCCCATTGCAGTGCCGCCCAATGCAAGGCATGATTCGGCATTTTGTCGCGGTGCGCGTCGCTCGACGCGCCGTACAAATAAATTGCCTCGCCGCCGATTGCCGTTACAAAAATCGCGGCGAGCGGCTCACCGGCATATTCCGCGATGAACAGCTGCGCGCGATCGTGCGTGCCGAGTAGTTCGAGCGCGGCTTGATAGTACGCGAACGAATGCAACGCGAATCGGTCGCGCGCCCCAGTCATTTTGAGCAGAGCATAAAATAACTGCGCGTCCGCGACGCCGCCGACGCGCACGCGCACGCCTTTACGTTCCGCGAGCCGGATGTTATAGCGCCATTTTGGTTTCATCGCGGCGAGAAGCGCATCTTGATCGCGCGTGAGATCAACGTGAATTGTCGTGCGCGGTTGAATCGGCTGGCTTTGCCGCCAATCCTCTTCAGGGGAGAGGATGAGAGGTGAGGTCGTATTGGGTTCAATCTTTAAAACAATCGCGCCGCGCGCGCGCGCCGCCGCGATTAACGCATCGCGCAAAACCCGCAACGCCTCCGCGTCACTCGGATTCACGACCGGACCGCGCGGCACGTACGCAAACTTCAAACCGAGCGGCAACGCGCGGATGAGCATTTGCGCGCCGGCAACGAGCGCGCCGTCGCTTTCCAATGCGATCCGCGCGACGCTCCAACCAAACCGCGTCTTTAATTCGCCCCACGCGCTCGTCTGCATCAAATGCCCGCCGCGCGCATCCACCACGCGATCCCACGCGCGCGCATCCAGGTCTTGCGCGATTCCCAATATTTCCGGCATGCGCGCATTATAACGTGACGCGTGACGCGTGACAAACCGGCTCAAAGCAATTCACCAAAGGCGCCAAGATCCAAAGAAATTTCTCGAGGGGTTAGCGTTTCGCGTTTTTTCCTTTGCGCCTTTGCTTCTCTGGTAAAAAATATAATTGTTATGAAAGCACAAAACCGGCGACACCCGGCGCGTAACACTCTTCGCGATATTCTTCACGAAGCCGCGGACAATTTGCATTCCAATTCGAGTGTGGTATAATCCGCGCCGTTCGCAATAAAGTAATTCACCTTACGCACCCACGTGTCACCCTGAGCGAAGCGAAGGGTCTTGTTGCTCCAAAAGCAATCAAAATTCTCCAAAAAGTGCGAAGAATTCATTTGAAACAACAAGATTCTTCACTCGCTTCGCTCGTTCAGAATGACAGTGCGTAGCATCAGTAAAGTAAATCTACGAAGGAGTAGCCATCAGTGCTGGACCGCTACGGACTCCTCGCCTTATTCACGATTGCGGCGCTCACTTTCCCCATTATTCCGATTGTCTTGGCATTGGTCGTCGGTCCCAAAAAACCGAACCGCGCCAAGCTGACCACCTACGAATGTGGTTTGGAATTTGAAGATTTCCCTGAAGCCGCCCAGCAAGTCTGGGTGCAATTCCGCATTCAATATTACATCTACGCGCTCATCTTTGTCGTCTTTGCCATCGAAGTCGCGTTTCTTTATCCCTGGGCGGTCGCGTACAACGC
>Ga0247727_10002266_pt1 | contig 44328 bp, 52 predicted proteins | sample WisWelCaveWW1625_FD_202498 | JGI IMG/M metagenome (GOLD analysis project Ga0247727, IMG submission 202498) | Biofilm microbial communities from Wishing Well Cave, Virginia, United States - WW16-25 | ecosystem: Environmental > Aquatic > Deep subsurface > Groundwater > Cave microbial mat | place...
CCTCTTTGAGACCCAGTTACTTTTCCGCTAAGTGTGCAAATTTGCCATTTCGCATTCGCAGGTGAAAAACGTGCCCCAAGCCCAACAAGCGCGAGTCCTCCGGATCGAGTATGTGCCGCTCAGGCGTCGTTGCCCGAGGTCTCGGTCCGCGAGGTCCCTGGCATGGAGTGCCGCACGTGGGAGCATAGCGAGGTTGATTCTTATCGAGGTTCAAAGCTCCGCATCGTGCCCATCCCCGAGGACGTGTTTGGCCGAGCAGCTGTACCTGCGGAACAAGTGGGGCCGTCACATCTCTTTCGGCGAGTTCGCCTCCATCGAGAAAACCTCCATCCACGTAGGCCGCCGCCAGTCTCTCCAGGCCGTCTAGACCAAAAGAATTTTTCCATCTCCCCGGCCCGTCCGGTCCAAAAAGCCTCTCCCTCCAAGTCTTAGGTCTAGAAAAAAATTCCCATTTTTCTAGTTTTCTCGCCTTCCCGTTAGAACAATAAACGGTATCATTATAGTAGATACAACAAAACCACCGACCAAACGAAAGGGGAAAACGATGAAAAATCAGAAGAAAAATCAAATGTGGGTTGTGAAAGCTGAAAGCGTGAACGGCCAGCCATGGGTGAGCCAGCCCATGAACCGCGAAGCAGCCGAAAAAGAATGTCGGGACGTGGAAATGTTCCATTGGAAGTTCTGGAGGAATGCCCGCGTCGTGAAAGTCTAAATAACGAGCTGGAAAGGACGGAAGGAAATGAACGGGAAAAAGAGTAGCAAAGTGAATGTGTGCACGCGGGCCTTTGAGAACACCTACGGACACAAGCCGCGCGGGTTCGGCTTCTGGATCTTCAAGATCATCCACCCGACAGAGTTGCGGTGGGATCTGTTCCAGGTGCCCTCCTCGAACTACGGGAAGGCCAAAGCCGAAGCCGTCAAAGAGGCTAACAACGCAGAGGAGTCCTCGATATGAACCTGACTACCAAATACCGACCGAAATGTTTGGACGAGGTCCTGGGGCAGTCTGACGTAGTTCGGAGATTGAGACTCTTCCGGCAGGAACCCTACACGACAGAGGAGTATTGAGACATGAAAATCCTCACGACGCGAGGCTACGACTTTTTCGAATGTTCGTCTGCGATGCAGAAAGCGATCCGCCGCGGCGACGCGCGGCTGGGCGGCTACTGGGCCGTCGAGCTGCACGAGTCGAATTATGGGGAGTACGTCTGGAACCGGCTGATGACGATCTCGGCCGAGGACTGCTGGGGGATCCTCACGCAGGAGGTCGAGTCGCTGTATCGCGGCTGGCTCATGGTGAACAAGCGGCGCCGCCCGAAGGATCCATTCAAGGGCCGAGTGTTCGTGGCCAAGGCGGTGATCCTACTCAGCCAGGCCAAGAAGTCGCGCGATGCCGACCACCTGACCAACCTGCTCTACGACGCCCAGGCGGTGACCGACCACGAGCTCGATCGCGAGCTCACGGCGGCCCGCAAGAACCCGGAGGAGATTCCGGAGTATGCGTTCGACGTGCACACGCAGAAGGGCAAGAAGCGTGGCCGGACGAAGGAGGAGTTTTTCGCTGACGAGCACGCGGCCCTCAAGCCGCGCGAGCCCGGCCTGTTCGACAAACTGATCGACTCTTAAACAGGAAAGCGAGGTTCCGATGAACAAGTTCATTGAGGAAGACAGGGTGCTGGCTGTGGGCCTGGTGGTTGAAGTCCGCTGGACGAACAAAGTTCCGAGTCAGATCGGCGCGGAGCCGTACCCTGTAGGTCGGGAGATCATCGTGCCACGTTGTCAGCGGGTATAGCGATCGCTACGCTTGTAAGCAAAACAACACCCCCAGCAGGCAAAGGAGAATGACGATGAACTATTACTTCACAGTCGCAGTTGAAACGTGTTCCATGACTGAGATCCCGGCACGATGGGAGCAAAAGACAAACTGTGGTCACAAGCACCTTAGCAGAGAGACGGCCGAGGCGTGCCTTGAAAAACTAAGGCGTCGCAACAAGGACGGAAGTTGCTCAGCCCTGTGGTACAACGCGCGAATTCATGATCAGGACCGTCACAGAGCCTGAAAGGAGCAGGGAGCACACAATGCCCAAAACCAGCGCCTACACTCTGATTCTCCCGGCCGAGGAGTGGCACGACTTCAAAGTGTTGGCCGCGGTACGCGGTTCGAACATCCGGGAGGAGCTCCGGACGATGATCCGGCGCGAGGTCGATGAGGCCCGCCGGGCCGGCCGGCTCCCGACCGATACCCCTCCACGGAAGAAGCCCGCCAAGAAGCGCTGACCAAAAAATCCGAAAAAATTCTATGCGGCCCTACTATGCGGCCCCAATGATATGTGATATAGATGTCAGGTGTGAGTAGGACGCGGCCCCGGCGAACAGGGGCAGGACGCAAACTCGGGTCGATGAGGCCCGCCGGGCCGGCCGACTCCCGACCGATACCCCACGGAAGACCGCCAAGAAGCGCTGACAAACGTTGTGATGTGCCCCGTACGCCTGGCCGACGCAGGGATCCAGTCGGAGCCGCGGCCCGCGAAGCCGCAAGGGAGAAAAAATGAGATATGACCTCAAACAGTACCGCGAAATTCCAAGCATCCGAGGAAAAGACCTCGACGTCAGTTACGATGAGCTCCGGGACTGGGACCGCGGATTCCTCGAGAGACTTCGCGTCCAAGAACAGGTTGACCATCCTGCGTTCATTTGTTCGCGCGGTTTGACCGAGCAGTCGTACCAGGATGGACTGAATAAACTCGGTGTCGTGTACACCGAGCGAACGATCCCTAATATTTTCTGCGGAGAGAGATTCAACGAACCAGAAGAGATTCAGTACATCAGCCCGAAAGACGGAAGACCGAAATGGGCTTATCAGTTCACGTTCGGATCCATCGACTCGTACTCCTGTGATGTGCTGATCTTGTCTTCCCCCGTACCTGATGAGGAAATCGGAGGGCTGTTCGATAACTGGCGGTCCGCTTTCCAGCGCAGCATGCGCGAGCAGGATCAACTCAGAAAAAAGGCCGAGCTCGGCCGTCCATTCTGGGCGATGATCAATGGTAGCTGGATGCTCGGTGAGTTTTGTTTCGAGCTGCGGCTGTTCCCGATGTCGGACGATGAGATTGCGGACCGGCTCAACTGGGGGGCGACAGCCTGCGGACGGGATGGATTCATTTCTTCTATTCGCAAGTACGCTGAACTGTGTCCGGAAACGCTTCTTGAAAAAGCGCACAGTCTCGGCTGGTAGAGACACGCTGCGAGCCCCTGCCCGCGCCGTCCGGTCTCGCAAACCGGCCCTCACGGGAAGTGCGGCGCGGGCGGCTTTTTGACAACAACAAACCACAAAGGAGACGACGATGAAGACGACAAAGGAAGCGATGAAATGCACGCACGAACAAACCGCCATCAGGGCAAGTCGGGCAAAATGAAAACATCACCCCCCGCAGCTCACGGAGCCCACTGGCCGCGCGGTAAGCGACGGCACGCAGATGTGGGCGACTGGTCGCACATCCGGCTGCAGGTCCAGTCGGTACTCGATGCGCATTGGTCGCCTGGTGAGCGATCGTTGCGAGCTATCGCCGAGGTGCTTGGGGTCTCCGACCGTGCGGTCAGGCGATGGATGTCTGGAGAGGACCGCCCTCCACCAGAGAAGCAAGAAGAGCTGCGGGCATGGCTACAGCAGCAGCGGAAGAAGCCCGCCAAGAAGCGCTGACAAACGTTCACAAACGTTCTACAAAGGCCACCAGTCCGGGGAAACGACTCCCAAACACGGGCTGGCCCGGGTTCTTGGAGGCCAAACTAGGTGGCAAGGAAGCCCAAACAGGCCCCCTCTCCCACCCCCGATCGGCCGGTAGTTGCCCCTGACCTGGCCGCCCAGGCGATCGAGAACCTCCGGACGATGGCCCTTATGGAGGTTAAGAGGCTCGGGGACAAGGTCCAGGCCGGGGTGACCCTATCTACATCGGAACGTTCGAGCCTGTTTAGACTTAGGAAGGCGTTCGAAACAGGCTCGTCTAGCCCTAAACGGCCGGAAACCGTAGCATTCTCGCCGCGATCCGTGACAGTTTCGCTGGCGGCGGACTGTTTCGGGCTGGACCGACGCAGCCTGCAATACTGGTTCAAGGAGGGAGCTCCCAAGAACGCCGACGGGACGGTGAGTCTGCCGGACCTGTTTCGTTGGTGTGGGGAGCGAGCCAAGTCGGATCGCGACACCACGCAAAGCATCACGAATTGGGACCGTATCTTCCGCAAGTGGAAGGCTCGGGCCGCGGAGCTCGCCTACCGGAGGGCCAGGGGCGAGTTAATCACGCAGGACGAGGTCGCTTCGACTGTCGGATCCATTGCCGCCACGGTCTCCGGCGCCCTTTCCCGTCTTCCCGCTCAGATTGCCCAGACGCTTGAACATCGCCATCGGGCCGACATCGAGGCCCGGCTGGCGGTTGAAATCGACGACATTCTGAGCCACCTGGCACAATGCGAGTACGTGCAAAAACAGTCGAGGGTCGAGGGTCGAGGGTCGAGGCCCAGCAGCCCAAACCCGACCGCATCATCACGGCCTGGCGGGCCGGCATCGGGCCGCGGCCGAAAACGACGTGTTCCGAGTGGGCCGAGCAGCACGTAAATCTCGACGAGCTGGACGGCACGCCCTGGCCAGGTCCCTTCCGCTATCGCCGCACTCCCTTTGCAAGGCAGATCGCAGACTCGATCAGCGACCGCGAGGTGGGTGCCGTGACCGTCGTAGCGGCTGCTCAAGTCATAAAAACCCGTACCGCCTTGAATGCCCTGGGTTGGATGATTGACTGCGATCCAGGCCCGATCATGTTGGTGATGTCGTCGAAAGAGCAGGCCGATGACGTGGTGGAACAGCGGGTCCGGCCGTTTCTCGAACGGACGCCAACGCTGGCCGCCCGCCGCTCGCACTCGAAGGCCCACTGGAAAACTGATGAGCTATGGTTCGACCGCTGCATCCTGCGCATAGCCGGCTCGAACTCCGCTTCGCAGTTGTCTAGCCACTCTATCCGCTGGCTGATCCTCGACGAAGTGGACAAATTCAGGGGTCAGACAGAGAAGCACGGGTCGTCCGTGGCCTTGGCCGAAGCGCGCACCAAAGCCTGGGGCACGCTCGCGAAGACGCTAGCTTTCTCGACGCCGACCACCAAATTTGGGGCTATCTGGCGTCGCTTTCTGGCCGGCACGCAAGAGCGCTATTGGGTGCCCTGCCCTCACTGCGGCGAGTTTCAGATTCTCAAGTTCGAGCAGATTCGCGTAGCCACTTCCGCCGGGACAAGCCCGGCGGCTCGCGGAAGCGGCGCTCGCGCAAGCGGCGTTGCTTCCGCTACGACGATCGGAAGTGTGGCCACTTCCACTACCAATCCCGAGGTTGCCTTTGAGCAAGCACACTATGAATGCGTAGTGTGCCGCGGAAAGATTCTCGACCATCACAAGACGGAGATGTTGGATCGCGGACAGTGGCGTGCCCTGGTCACTGGCCGCCGGCATCGCAGTTTTCACATCGGCGGCCTGTACTCACCCGTACTTGGTTTCGGCTATTTCGCGCGGCGGTTCATGTTGTGCCACCCGCTTGATGAGTCGGGCAACGTGATCGCGCGATCGAAGCCATACCCGGACGCATTGCAGGCGTTTCAGAACGAGGATCTCGGTGAACTGTGGGAGGAGCCTGGCGAGGCTGCGACTGATGAACAGATTCTCTCGCACCGCGATGAGAGTTATGGACCGGGAGAGTGTCCGACATCTTCACCGTTCGAAGTGATCCTCTACGCGGACGTGCAACATTCGGGTTGTTACTACGTGATCCGCGCGTACGGGCCGCACGAGACGAGCTACCTGCTCGACTACGGTTTCACACTTTCATGCGAGGAGCTTCAGCCGATCGGCCAGAACCAATACCGCACACCTGGCGATGGCCTGGTTAGTGTCACTCGTGTTGCGCTCGATTCGTCCGACGGGACACAAGTTGACCACATTTACGAAGTCTGCCGGCGGTTCAAGTGGACGGCGGTCAAGAACTACGACATCTCACAGCAGCCGCAGCCGGTCCGCCTCGGCAAAGGACCCGCCGGTGTGCGTCTGATCCTTGTGCAGACGCCCTACTTCAAAGATTATCTGATGCGGAAACTGCAGATTCACCTGGGCGATCCAGGGGCCTTCCACCTGCACCGCGAGACCGGCCTGGACTACGTCCGGCACATGACGTGTGAGAAGCGGGTTGACGACGTCGATCAGTTCGGCGCCCCGCGCGTCTCATGGGTCCAGTCGCACCCGGACAACCATTGGTTCGACTGCGAGGTCGGGCAGCTCGCGATCGCTTACGTGCTCCGGTTGCGCTATCGCCATCTCCCGGAGGACACGGCGCGCCGCCGCCAGGAGCGGAACACCAGAGACGACCTACACAATCGGACGGCCCGCCGACGTGAGCGAATCGACCGAATGCGTGATCGTGTCGGTGCCCGTCTACGGCGGAGGAACCGTCGATGAATGGAGTGGGCGTATTCGTTTCGAATCGCGTCCTGGCCGGCGGCGGCTCGGTGGCCCGCAACCGGTGCCCGTGCGGTGGCGTTGCCGTGGTGACTAGCACGCCGGGCGAGATCCGCTACCTGCAATGCCGTCTATGCCGACGACGCCTGCGTGTGATGGGACCCGACAAGCGGCCGGGTATGCCGACGCTCAAGAAGCGGGCGCTAGCCGAGCTCAAGGAGTTGGTCAACCGTTTCATGCGCGAGTCCTACGCGCTCGGCAAATCGGCCGGCCGCCGCCGCAAAAGCCGCAGCAGCAAAAAGTCGAGGGTCGAGGGCTGAGGGTTGAGGGCCAGAAAGGCATAGTAGTAGGCACGCTCCGCGTGCCGTCGTCCGGGCGAGCCGCCGGTGCTTGTCCCGGCGGCTTTTAGCAGACTGGCACAAAGTCGTAATTCCCCGAAAAGAGGGTGGCGTTGCAATCCTCCATGAGTGCTGTGGCGATGAGCCCGTTGGGCTTCCAAGTCAAACTGCTTACACCGCCGGTCCCGGCACCCAACTCAACCTGAATCTCGAACATCAGGCTTGTAGCGTCGAGAAACAGTGCAGCGTCCACGTCAAAATCAACTGGGCTGTTCAGTATGGCAGTTGCTCCGGTCACGATGAGACTGCCATCCGAGGAGCTGAAAACGATGCTCGGAAATGGCCCCTCCTCGACCAGAACTGAAACTGTGCGTTGTCCAACCAACATACCGTTCACAAAGAACTTTACGGTAGCACTCTGTGTACTGGGCAATGCCGGGTAGTCGTTGCCAGGCCCCGACGGTGTGGTGCATGAGATGCGCAGCTGAATCACCACCGCCCCGACCAATCGCACCGATTCTGTCTGGTAGCCGAAGAACGATAATTCGTACCAATGGCGCAGCTTCTTCTTCCAAGGCAACCCGCTGATCCCGGCGTCGAAGCCGAATTTGTTCTTCACCCAGTTCTCTCGGTACAGCACCCGGCCATCAAAGGGGAATCCTGCAAACTGAGCTCCAATCGCGCTATTGGCTACCACTAGGCTGCCTGGTTGCTCGTTCAAACCAGGACGCGGATCAAAGATGAAGTCCTGCAGGATCGTTTCTCCATCTCGCCAGTAGTTTTTCACGAATCCCTTCTGCGATTGTCGCCACGGCATGTATCCGGTTTCCAGATAGAACTCGTGCATGATCTGGAGGTCGGGCGGGTAGAGCGGTGAGTTTGGCGTCGTACCGTGGTTGAACTGCATGATCTCGAACAGGTTGGTGTTCTGATCGTTGCCTGGCGAGATTTTTGTCGAGGGGTCCAAGTACCAGGGCCGGCCGAGCGGGTGAGCGCCGTCCGTCTTCCAGTTCCACAAATCGCTTGCTATGCGATCGTTGACGAAGGGGCTTTCGGGCCAACCACCAGAATGTGCGAACTTCGTTGTGGTTCTACTCGCTGGCTGCGGGTTGCCGATGAAATCCAACCCCATTGGGTGCCTCGCTCCATGCACCCAACCCTCCAAGCCTGGCCCATTCGGCGGGTCTTCCCACAGCTCGGCCGATACCAAATCCGCCGCCGCGCGCATCTGTGCCAAGAGGTCTTCGAAATAGAACCAGTGAGCGCCTTCCCGCGATGGCCCGAACGGCCGGAAGAACTGCTCCAACACCAGGGGCACTGGTGTGGTCAGCAGGTCGAAGACGTAGCCCAGTTCGTCGGGTTCTGTGATGAGCTGATAGGGTTCCTGGGTCACTCGGTCGCGTAATATGAACTCTGGCGGCGACCCGCCCAGCCACCGCTGCAAGGCGTTCAGCCGGTAGCAGGCCATCGCTATGTCTGCGACTCGGTTGAGGCCGAACGCCATTTTGCGGAAGCGAGCTGATGTCGAAGTGAATTCGAAAATGACGGGCATGCCAGAGTTTTTGAACAGCCAAACGCAAGGCATTTCCTAGAAACCCCTCGGTATAGATTCTGAAACCCAGATCGAGCCCGACTTGAAAACGGTCACCTCATCGCCAACCACCAGAAAAGGCGAGCCGCCGACGGCCTCGACCTTGTTCCAAAACTCGATTTCTTCCCCCAAACTTGCCGGTACCAACTCGCCGTTCAGGTTAACGGCATAGGTTCGAACAAACCCCGTGTACTTCTTTCGTCCGGACGTCGCTTGGTTTGTGACAACGACGTGTTTGAACTCAGAAGCGCTTGCTAGACTGGGTGCCCGCCGTCGTATGTTGACGGTCAGTTGCCCCTCGACTTCGATGAGCTTCTTCGCGTGCTGCCTGACAATCTGTTCCAAGTCGTCGAGCCTTGCCATCTGTTCCTCAGTAGTAGGCACACTCCGTGTGCCGTCCTCAGTAGTAGGCACACTCCGTGTGCCGTTTGGATCTGCGGCTACCTCCCACGGCACACGGAGTGTGCCTACTACTTCAAAACACCTGCGCGGCTTCTTCCATCGACCAGTACCCTGTGCGCAAGGACGTCACCACCTGCCCTTCTCGGAACACGTTCCGCCTCTCGGTGACGACTGCAAATACCGGCTCCGCGACGTTTATCCCGATAACGCCGGTCACCATCGAGCCGATCGGCGCGAACGACCCGACCATGTTGATTGGTATCTCGATCGCCTGCCGCTCGACCGACGCAAAGTAGACGACCACGGGCGCGAACGCCCTCAACCGATCGGTCGTGTCCTCGACGATGAGGTTGTCGCCGTGGATCCGCTCCAAGGTGGCGTCGTCGTCCTTGATGCTGGTTACCGTTCCGGGCGCGCAGTACCGAAACTTGACCCCGCGGATCTCGATTGTCTTCTTGCGTTCGGCGTCGAGGTTTGCCGCGGCGTTGCGCCTGAGCACGACGTGCGGATGCTGGTCGGTCTTGAACGCCGCGGTGACGATTACATCCCGCCAATCGACGCCGGTTGTCTCGGGGTCGAACTTGGAGTCGGTGTGCGGGTCCCAGTTCCCGCGCGCGAGTGCGTGGTTCGGGTTCCCGTCCAGTTCGACGCCGAAGGCGGCGTCGAGCGATCGCACGTTGCACGGTGCGAGTGCCGCCTGGCTTAGCTTCTCGATGTGTGCCCACCGATCTGGATCCGCCGCCTGCGCCTTCGGCAGCTTGACGAATGCGATTAATGGCAGGAACTCCTCATCTTTATCGGGTATGTCCGGGTCGATCTTGAGGACCTGGCCGTCTACGACGGAGGGTGGCTCGTGGTACTCGCGGTTCTCGCGCAGAAACGTGTCCGGCATGAACCGCTTCTCACCGCTCCAGTAACCCGCCGGCGACTGGTCCGCCGTGTCGATGGTCCCGTCCTCGCGCGGCTTTAGCGCGGTGTTGGTTTTCTCCCCGCCCTCGCCGTCGCCGACTTTCTGATCCCAGCCCGGTACGACGATGAAATGTCGGAAGACGTCCCGGTACTTGTCCTTCGAGCGGGCCAGGTCGTTCTTGGTGGCGTCACCCTCATCGACGTTGGCGTACTCGTCCTGGCGATCGAGGCTCCAGCGCCGCGTAAAGTTCTCGTCCTCGAACGACCAGCTCCCCATGAGCTCGATCGGGTCGGCGCCGCGGATCTCGTAGGTGTCGTACTGGCTGCTGGTCGATTGCCGAAAATCGACTGCGTCAATGAGTCCGGTGTACGGCCACTCGGTGGGCAGGATGAGTGGCTGTTGCCAGGCGTTGGCCGGCAGTGTGTAGCTGCCGAAGCTGACTGGCCGGTCGGCCAGAGAGAAAATCTCCAGCAGCGTGATCGTCGTTGCGGTCGCCTGCATGTGCATCCCAAGTCCGCGCCGCCGATCGACCAGCCGGTTCATCGCCTCCCACGCGCTCGATCCTTTCAGGTCGTTGACCTCGATCAGGTCGTCGAGCACTTCGAACTGTCCGAAGAGCCACAATGGGATGTTGTTCGGGCCGAACCAGCACTCGACATATTCAAGCGCGTTCAGGTTCGACCAGGGGTTGTTCTCGTTCTCGCTCGAAAAGACATAACTGGATCTGCCGTTGGCCGGGTTGGTGAACTTGGAGCTCGACCGATTCCCGCGCGGCACTGTCCCGCGGATCGGTGACAGGTTGAACGTCGGCACGCGGTGAATCTCGCGGGCCTGGCCGCTCTCCTCGGCGATCGCATGGTCGATGTAGACGCGGTCCCACAGGTGTGGTAGCCCGTAAGCCTGGACCGTCTGGGTGCCCGACAACCTGGTCGAGCTCATCAGCCGGTTGAGCGGGTCCTGGAAGAGGCCCGTCCAGAGGATCCCAGGCGCAAAGCCTGGGTACTGAAACCGAATCTGCGCGTACAGATTGGTGAACCGCAGGGGAAAAATCTGTGTAAGTGCCGAGTGATGGGGCCACTGGATGCGGCCGAACTGAAAGATGAACGTGGCGTCGGGCATATCTGGGCCGGCCACGTCGCGGCATTCGTCGGCGTCGAGCAGCGGGAAGAACGTCCAGGGCGCGGACCAGCTCGCTTTCAGAAACGTGTACACGCGCGCCCTCGGCTGCGCCGTCCCCGAACTACTCGACTTAACGCTCGGCATTCCTTGCCCCCGTGGTAGTAGGCACGCTCCGCGTGCCGTCGTTCAGCGCCGTGGAGATAGCGCCTTTTTGCCGCCTCGGTCTCTTTATCACTATTTCTGCTCCGCTATCCCTCGGTAGATCACCTTCCCCGTCTCCTGCCCGGCCGCGTTGCTGAGCATCGTTGCGGTGAGCACGTTGGTGTTCGTACTCTCCTTTCCGTCGCTCGACCGGAACGACCGGATGATCATCTTCATAGTGGTCCCCGGCGGCCAGCCGACTCCTCCGTTGTTGTTCTGGTAGTTGAGCTGCGGCGCGCCGTCGGTGTCGATCATGTCGATGTCTACCGGCGCATCGACGCCGCCTGGCACCGGTGCGGTCCCGTTCGTCCTGAAGTATAAGCGGAACTTATTCGCCTGCAGCGGCGCGTCGGTGGCCGAGAAGTAGGTTGCCGTCGCGACGAATGTCCCGCCGACTTTCGCAACCAGCATCTGGTCGAACGGTGCGGACGGCGGCAGGTTCATCTGGTTGCCGCCCCCGTCGATCATTATCTGTGTTGCCTCGACCGGTGCCCCGATCGCGAGCATGTTGAAGCGGTTCCTGCGCCCGAGCAGTAGGTAGTAGGTGTGGTTTGGCGCGAGCACCGGCGAGTCGAACGGCAATGTGACGGACGTTGCCGCCGGCGGGGCCGCCAAATTCGGCGGCACATCCTGGCCGATGTAAAGCTCGTACCGAGAGAGGTCGTCGTCCGCGACACGGAACAGGCCGGCGAGCGGCTCGTCGAACGTGACCGCGCCGACTTGGTACTGAACCCGAAACATATTGAAGACCTCGGGAGTGGCGATCGCCCCGGCGGTGGTGAGTCGCTCGTACCACAGGCCCGCCTGGCGGAAGGTCGCCAGGTCACCCACGAGCACGCCTCCGGCCGGTGTGATGCCCGACGACCAGGTCCCCCCCACAAACCCGGCCGTGCTGGGTGCCGTCGATTCGTTTGGAATCGTCTGGATCGGTCCGCCGATCTGCGGCGACGCCGGCTCGATGCCGAACCGGACGCCGGCCGTCGGATAGACCCGATCGGTTGCGACGCCGCCCGACGCGACGGTTCCCAGTAGTCCACGGCCGGTTGCGGGCACCGTGAGCGTTGTCGCGTCCCGGCTGGAGTAGTAGACAATCTCCCGCAGCGTTCCATCGACCCGCCGCACCTGCGCGTATCCGTAGCGTTCCCAGCTACAGAATAAATCCGGTTGGCCGCTGATTGTGCCGGCACCGGCAGCCGGCAGCGTCATGTTGTTCGTAACAACCGGCGAGCCGAACGTGGCCAGGTACACGCGAATGTTCGTGACGGTGGCCATCGACCGCGTTTCGAGCATGACCGCGCGGTATCGGCTGCCGCCGGCTGCCGACAGGGCCTCGGGTACATTCGATGCACCGAACACGTTGTTGAACTGGTCCGAAAATTGGATCGAGTACCCACCGGCGAGTGTCGTCCCCGTAGCGCTTCGCTCGACCCGGATCCACTTTCCAGGGTCCCCGCTCGATATGAGTTTGGTTGTGCCGACCGGCAATAGGGTGATCGGCCCGGGCGAGTCGCCCGGCGCCGTGTACCGCACGTTGTTTCCATCGACCACGGCCAGGCTGCCGTCTTGAGGCTCATAGGGGAACCGCCGAGTGTCCAGGTTCTCTCGACTGGCGAACAGCACGCGCACACCCGACAGGATCCCGAAGACCTCGAAGGCGATTCGCTCGGCCTCGTAGGAGCTGCGGAAGTTGCCCAGGCTCGCCGCCTGGTTGGTTTGCTCACCGCTATAGACGGTCGCTCCGGTGAACCAGATCACGAGACTATCGGCGCCCGTCGGGCCAAAGAACGTCGTGAAGTCGCTGTCCCAGCTGTCGGTTGTGAACACCTTTTCCCAGAAGCCGGGCGTTTTCGGCGGTATCGGGTCAAGGTCGTCGGGCGTGATGTAGTCGTAGACCGCGAACGTGCTCGGGTCCCAGTTGACCTCGGGCGGCTCGTCGTAGCCGATCGGCACAGGCACGGGCCGGCGCGTCAGCTCCTCAATCTCATCGAACCGCATGGGAAAGAACGGACCGAACGCGCCGAACAACCCCGCGAAAATACCCGTCTCTGTGTTGTCTAGGTCGATGCTAGGCCGGACGGGACGCGCCCAGGGATCTTCCCATGGATAGGCGTACTTGTGTGGCGCGTCCGGTGGGAAGATCCCTCCCCCAAAGTTGATCCCCTCCACGTGCTCGTAGTAGAGCAGCGTCGCCATCACGGACGTGGTCCGGGCCGGCGCCGGCACAGTGTCCCAGTCCCCCGGATCCGTGAGCGCCGCCGCGAACGCAGGCGGCTTATGGCAGTATTCCTCATCCTCGGCGAGCCGCCGGGCTTGCCCCGGCGGAAGCTCATCGTCCACGTGGCAGAGCAATCGCGGGTCGATCACCGCGAACGCAAACGTGTTCCCCGGTTGATCCGGCTCTGGCGCCAAGAACTTGGATGCTCCGCGCGGTAACTGGTCATCGACCTCGGGGACCATGCCAGGCGTAAACGGTGCCGGCGGCGCTGCCGGCACGAACCCGTCCGGATCCTCATCCGTGAGCCGCCGGGCTTGTCCCGGCGGAAGGTCTTCGGGGCCTTCGCCGACCAATGCCGCGCTGAACACGGCCGCCGGCGCGAACACGTTTGGTTCATCGTCGAGGCCCGCCGGGGCAAGCCCGGCGGCTCGCGGAAGATCCTGGTCGGCCTCGACCACAAACGCCGCATTGAACGTGACCGCGACCGGCGTGAACACGTTCGGCTCGTCATCCGGCAACGTGGCGGCTGCTGCCAGTGGCCGTGGTGCTGGGTCGTCCGGAAAGTCCAAATGCGGGTCGGCCCAGACGATCGGGGGCGTCCCACCGGTCACGCACAGGGTGATCCGGCAATGGTCTACTCGCGCGGTTCCGGATCCGGCCCCGCTGTTCTGCGCGGCTAGGAGCGCACCGAATCCAGAGCTGTTGACTTGTGCTAGCGTGAGGCTCGGGAACCCCCACTCTGCGGGCGTGTACCGATAGAGTCGGTACGTGTCAACCGTCGGCCAATCGACGGCCGACGATTTGTCGGTCGCACTGGCGACGCCGTCCACGATCAATCGGGCCGCCGAGTCCTTCACCGGGTCACCAGTCCGCGAAATCTCAAACTCGACCTCGACCCACTCGATCTTGCCTCCGGTGAGCAGTGGAAAACCGAAGTTGGTGAACTCTAACCAGCGCGTGTCATCACCGGGCGTGAGGGTGGCAGTTGCGTAGAAGTCGTCGCTGCTGAGTGCGTTGGCTGGTGCGGTCCAGAGGAACGGCCCACCGTGTGTGACGATTCCGTTCTTGACCAGTCCCGGGTTCCGCGGGCCAGTGCAATGTGTGAATCCGGTGAGCAGCTCCTCGTCGAACGGCTGCGGCCGGGTAATCGAAAACGGGATGACGTCGTCCAGATCCTCGGGAGCCGGCGTGAACGTGATTGCTGGGGCCGGCGCGAAGACGTTCGGCTCGTCTTCGAAGTTGATGAGTTGGGCGCGTGGTGGCAGATCTTCATCCGGCTCCGGCGACGGCGTGACTGTCGGCGCCGCCGCCGGAGCGAAGACCGCGTTATCGCCCTGATACCAGACGCCTCTTCCCATTGCGAGCCGCCGGTTTTACACCGGCGGGTCCTTTTTTCTACCCTTTTTCTACCCCTGGATTCCGCACGCCACCCAGCGAAGCAGGTTTGCGAACACATCACCTTCCGCCAATCGAGCGGTCCCGCGGCAGCTCTCATTCCCGAGTTTCCGCACGTAGTCGATTGTGCCGTTCACGTTCGGGAAGAAGTGAACGGATCGGTCCCCGTTCAACGCGCCGACCTCCAGGAAGTACGGACCCGAACTCTTAAACGTGAGCTCTGGCGGCACACAACCCACGAGCGATTTGAGCTCGGCGTCTTCTCGGTTTTTGAACCGAGGGATGTCGGTCGCGTCTGTGTACCAGTGGGCGGCAGTTTTCTCGATGATGGTTTCTCCGCACTTCTGCAGAACCTCATCGACCTGCATCGAATCGAGCTGGTCGCTGCTCTGCGAAACCCATTCTGCAACTTCCGCACGCATGGCCTTGTCTCCTTTTGTAGTAGGCACACTCCGTGTGCCGTTTTTCCGTGTGCCGTTTTTTATGAACGTCTAATCTCTCTTCTGATAATCTTCCGCTGGTCGTGGCTCGGGCAGTGCTTCGAGCCGCACGTTGGCCCGACGCAGCGCGGGCAGAACCCGCGCCTTTTCCCGCTACCTCGACTGACCTTGAAGTCGCGCCGGCAGTGCACGCACTCGACCAGGTCGATGTGAATCGTCGGGTCGCCGTGCTCAAACGTAATTTCAATTTGCCCGGACGGCCTGTAGCCGAAGCAGCTCGCCGGCAGCCAGATCGGTCCGTCATAGGCGCGGCGACCTGGCGTTAGGATCGTGACAGCCATTCTTGGCTCCCCCTCTCCTTGTCTCCTTGTCTCCCCCTCTTCTTCTACTCGTACCACTCCTGCTCAAACTCGCTGTTGATGCTCGCCGGCGTGACATCGACAAAGATGCCGAGGCCTTTCGCCGACGCATACGCCGTCGGGCTGTATCCCTCGCCCCTCGCCTTCTGCACCTTTGCACTCGACCTCTGATAGACCGGCATCTGCAGCATGGCGACGCCGGTCTTCGTGGGATCGGTGGTGTACGTGCCCTTTTTCGCCGTGACCGCGCTTGTTCCACCGTGGCCGATTGCCTTGGGTGTGATCGCGGTCCCGCCAGTGCCGGCGTCGCTGACCTCGTAGAGTGCGAACAGGTACGCTTTGTCGTCGGGTGTCGCGGAGAACCCGGCGACGAGCATGATGACTTCAGGTTGCACATTGCCGTCGCCCGTGATTACGAGCATCGGCTTGGCCGCTGTCGCTCCGCAGGCCAGCGACGCGGGCGCGTTGTATCGTCCCATTCTTCTCTGCTCCTTTCCTTCCGTGGGTTAGTAGTAGGCACACTCCGTGTGCCGTCGTGTGCCGTCGTGTGCCGTCGTTCCGTTTAATCCGCTGCAATGCAAAACACCGGCTGGTCTAGCTGGGCGATGTCGTCGTCCCAATCCTCCTGGTCATCTCGCCCGGCCGCCGGATCGTCCACTTCCGACAACGCGAGCATCACGCTCGACTGGTCATTAGCTGCCGTTGTCGGATCGGTGCTGTCGGTTGTACCCGTGAGGATCCTCCACTCACCGCGGGTGGTTATGTTGCTGCCGCCGCCGCCGCCCGTTGTGGTGGCTCCCGTGTGATCCATCGCGGTGTAGTTAGTGCTCACTGTGTATGTCGTAAAGGTGCCCTCAATGGCTCCACCTCGAACGAAGAGATGTTCGATATTTGCCAGGCCAGACAGTGTCATCGAGCCCGCATCGGCGCCATCGTTCGCCAAGTTTGCCGGAGTGCCTGACACCCGCAACGTCTTGCCGGCTCCGACGGAGAAGACCTGTCCGGTGACGGCTTTTGCTGTCGTCGATCCAGACAGGTTGATGGTGATCGTCGCGCCGCTCGATAGTGTGGCCCGAGCCTTAGTCACCCAGATGGAGACGACGGTGCCAGCACCTGCGGCCGCCTGGCTGTTGCAAAACTCAGCCTCGACGGCGGGCTTCACCCAGAAATTACCGGCGGAGTCTGTGACGCTCGTCACCTCGGCGGTGTTCCCATCGACTGTAGAAATATTGTCTTTGCCGATGATGAGCACGCCGACGTTTCCGGCCGCGAGCTCGCCCTCTGTCGTCACGTTGAACGACGTGCCGGGAACCTTGTCGTTCTGAGATGCCAAGTGTCCCACATCCGCGATCGCCACGGCCCTTCCCCTCCGTAGGGCGGGCTCTCTAGCCCGCCCGGTTGGATTCAAAACCCTGAGAACGTGATGTCCCCGACCCTCACGCTGACAGCCATGATTGCGAGCCACTCCGTCTCACTGATTGGGGTGCTGATACTGATTTGCAGCGACAGGTCCGAGACGTTGCCGCCTGGCGGATAAAACGCGACCTTTGCCACGTTCTGGTTGGCGTGCAGCGAGTGAATGACAGCGAGGGTCGGCAGTCCGCCGTAAATCTCGTTCGCCTTCAGTCCAGTGCAGCTGACGGCCTTCCCGGCCAGGTCAATCGCATTGACCTCGATCGGTTGGATCGGTCCAGGTGCGGGCATAGCCGCGCAGATGGCGAGCCACTCCGCCTCGGTCTTGTCATCGAGGATCGAGAAACCTTTGGTCGGCGCGCCGTCCTGTTCGCTTAGGAATATGACTCGCGACAACTTGCCGTTCGCGTTCATCGAGTAGAGCACGTTGCACGGACCGTCGCCGGGTCCGATTGCGGGCGCGTACAGGTCGGCCACCAGCTGAGCAGTCGATACGAGCGTGATCACTGTTCACCCCTTTCTGCGAGCCGCCGGGCTTGCCCCGGCGGGTCCCCTTGAACCCCACCATCCGCCGGGACAAGCCCGGCGGCTCACGAAACCGTCCCCCCCACCAGCGGGTCACGAAACGGTCACCTTCCCGGTCCCCGCGCTGTAACTGAAATTCTGGTCCGGCACATCCGGATGCCTCACCATTTCCGCGGTGAACGGGATCGGCAGCGCTTCGAGCCCGCCGATCGTGATCGCCACGACGCGAAATTGGTGTACGGTCACGTCGGCCAGCCAGGGCGTGCGCCAGGTGAAGTAGCCGTCCACGTAGTACGGCACCGTCCCTTTCTCGACCCAGGCTGCGCCGACGAACTGTTCGACGCGAAACGAGCTGGCGTCCGGCTGCGACCAGTACCAATGCAGGTCCCACTGGCCTGGGTATGCGTATTCCGGTCTCAGGCACGCTTCGTCGAGGACCTCTACGAACGGGCTGGTCGCATTGCCCACGTTCACTTCGAACTCGAAGGTGCCGTCCGCCGAGACAAACGCGTTCAGGTACAGCCGGCCGGCCACGTACACGCGCAGGGTGACTGGCGGGGTCAGTGTGGAGTGCCCCTTGAACTTCCACAGCGTCAGGTCCACCTGCTCGATTGAGTCGTAAACGATCATGTTTGTCAGTGGTCAGAAAATCAGACGGGGAGACAAGGAGACTGGGAGACAAGGAGAACTTGCTGCGAGAGAGTCTCCCTTGTCTCCTGGTCTCCTTGTCTCCTGGTCTCCTTGTCTAGCCTTTTGTCGCGGCGGAACTCACCGGTTTAAGTCGGCCTTGGGTAGATCACCCGCCAGACCGTCTCGACCAGGTCCGCGGATCCTCCGCCGCCCACGTTGACGCCCTGGATGCACTTGATGAGCCGCTTCGGCTCACGGGCCAGCGCCACCTCCAGCACGAACACGTTCGCGACCGACCCGCCGTTCATGGCGACGGTCACCGAGCTCCCCTGCATCAGCTTGTAGGTGTTGAGCAACGCTGCCCACAGTCCAACGCCCACGTCCACTTTGGCGAACAGCTCCGTCGGCACGGCCCGCTTTGCGACCTCTCGCAGTCCGACTCCGTCCACATGGTTGCGCGCGAGCATCTCGTACATATTGCCTGGCCGGTCCAGGGGTCCTTCCACTCGGAGAAACGTCTGGCCTCCAATCGTCGGTCTATCGAGTGGCATTTCTCTGTCCCCGCAGTAGCAGGCACACTCCGTGTGCCGTTATCTGTGTGCGTTTCTGTCCAACGTTCTTCTCCGGCTGATATCGACCAACACCCCGAGCGTCTTCCGCTGCACGTCGAGCGAATCCTTGAACAGCTTTTCCAGGTCGCTGAGGTCGAGCCCGGGTGCGACGTTGCCCGACTGGTTGGGCACGAACACCTCGGGGCCGGCCTCGCCGACCATATAGGCGTCCCCGGCCGCGACCGGTCCGCCTCGACGTCGGGCCGGCAGGTCGAGCAGGCCGCCGCCAGGCCCCAGCTTCTCCTCACCGATCTGGATTTCCAGCCGCTTGATTCGTCGTTCGATCAGGTCGATTTCGGGTTGTCGTTCGGCTTTGATTTTGTTGATAGCCCCCTTGTCTGTCACACCGTCGAGGGCCTCGTCGCGCCAGAGCTCCAGCTTTTGCTTAACAATCGTGAGCCGCTTCCGCTCGACTTCCGCAGGCGAGTCGGCTTTACCGGCCCTTGCCTGTTCCTTTGCCTTCTCTTTCTCTTCCTTCTGTCTCTGGAGTTGCTCGAAGATCGTCTCGAAGTCGGTACCGGGTGTCCGTTCTCGTCGTCCCTGCAGGGGTGTAGCTGGCTCGATGAGATCCGAGACGTCGGCGGCGGCCCGGCCGGCGCCGGCTGCCTCTGCCCGGTCGGCCTGCATCCGTTCGAGTGCCTTGCGGATGATCTGCTTTGCGGTCGTGTCGATACCAAGCATTGGCTGGCCGGCCCGACCCAGGAAGTCCTCGGCCGCCCCGCGGGGCATCTGCCCGAGGCCCTGGGCCAGGCCGGGCACCTGGGCGCCGATGACCGGTATCTCGAACCCGAAGAGCTGTTTCTCCAGCGACATTTTTCCGAAGTCGCCGACGCCGGCCTCGGCGGCGGCGGCCGCGATCTCCTGCTTGAACCGATCGACGTCGAACCGCTTGGCGCCCTGCTCCGCCTCGGCGGTTTGCCGTCGCGCCTCGGCCGCGTTCTTTTGTGCTTCGGGTGTGGTGCGGGCCAGCCCCTGGGCGGCGCCGATCTGCTGGACGCCGGTCCCTTGCGCGCCGAGCAGCTGCTGGGCGAGCGGCAGGTCGAGCATGAGTGCCTCGAGCGCCGCTGCAATGTCCGGCTTGCCGCCGGTGAGCTGCCGCAGGAAGTCGGCCCGTACCGCGTCCGACTTCCCCTCCAGGCCCTTTTGCAGGTTCTCCAGCGCGGTGAAAAGATCGACCTTCGCCAGGTCAACGGTCTCCGGGTCGATACCCACGATGGCGAATGCCTCGCGTTTCTTCTCGTTGGTCGCCGCCTTATTCAGCGTCCTAGCCGCCTTCGTCAGCTGCTCGACGGATCCGCCGCGCTCCTCGCGGAGAGCACCCGCGACGATCCCCTGTTCGGGCGACACGCCGAGCGACTGGAGGGCCTCGATCTGTCCCTTGATGCCACCGAGCGATACGCCCCCGAGTCCGGCGCTCTGGAGTGCCCGGATCTGGCCGGCGATCCCGGTGATGTTCTCTGCTGAGAGGTCCCGGCCGGTTGCCCCGAGGAAGTCGATGATCTCCTTGCCGAAGTCGGCCCGACCGAGACCTTGGCCGGCCCCGACGGCGGCCCCGAGCGGCCCGGCCATCTTGTCCGACTTGATCCCTTCGCCGGCGAGTTGGGCGGCCAGGCCCCCGACCGTCTCCCGCCCGGCTCCGGTGCGGGCCATGACGCCGGTGATCGCTTTCGTGAGTTCGGGGCTCCGCTCGAGCGCCGCAATTTCCGCCGCTGCGGCCAGCTGGCGAACCTCTTTCGATGCGGCGATCGACTTCTCTCGGAACTTGTCCAGGTCCTCCAGGATCTTGGCGAAGCTGATGCCGGCGATCGCCCCCTTGATCATGTTGAAAGCGCTTTCGCCGGTCTTGCCCGTCTCCTCCTGCTTCTTCCGGAGGCTCTCCGTCTCCTGTTCGAGTTTCTTCGTGTCGGCCGCGACGCGGCGCAGGATGTCGGCCTCTTTCGCCTTGGCCTGCTGCCACTCCTTTGACCCCTTGTCAGCCGTTTCGAGTGTCTGCTTAATCTGGCGCAGCAGCTCACGGTCGGCCTCGACCACCTGGCGGTACGCCTGGATAGCGCCCGAGGTATCGCCGTCCCACACCAGTTTCTCGTGCGTTACACCCATAAAGATCAGAGGGGGAGACAAGGAGACTGGGAGACAAGGAGACCTGCTGCGAGATGGTCTCCTTGTCTCCTTGTCTCCTGGTCTCCTTGTCTAGCTTCTCCTCACGCCGCCAAGCGAACCTCCCTCGGCTCCCTGAACTCCCGCAGTCTCATGCGCACATGCTCGACAACGATCTTCCGCATCTCCTTGCGTTCCATGTCGAGCAGCATGGTCAGTTCGCCGCTGTGTTTTTCGTTGATCGGGTGGCCCAGGGGCACCTTTACCTCAACACGTGTAGTGTTAGCTGTTGCCAAGGCGGTGGCCCGGGCGCTCCCGATTGCGACACCCTTCAGCTGACCCGAGAATTCAAACGGCCGCTTATCCTGCAGCAGCTGGCCGAACCCGCTGCCCCTCTTGAGTGCGATGCCAAGTGTCTTTGCTGTGGGCAGGTCGCCGAGTTTCCGAGCCTTTCGAACCATCCACAGCGCCGTGCGCAACGCGTACTTGAACCGTTGGGTCGCCTGCGGCCCGAAGTGGAGTGGCAGCCTGTTCCGAATCCACCATTCGCCGGCGAGCAAGAGGCCCTCTCTGACCCAGAGATTGAACAGTCTCTGGATGACGTCGGGCGGCCTCAGCCGTTGCACCTTGACCCGTAGCGGGATCACAATGGCCCTCGTGAAAATCCACTTCTCAGTACCGCTTCGCGTTCCTACGCCGATGCCAACTCACACATTTCGCTGCATCGGCGAACTCTCTGCGATGCCCGGCAGCATGGAGGCCGACTGCGGTTGCACGGCCGAGATCGAATGGCAGTATGTGGCTGGTCGTGCAAAACCTGTGGTCGGCATCGTGCGGACCGTTCGCGCCTGCGAGGTTCACGGCGTCGGCCTGCCCGACCCCCTGCTGATCGAACGTTTTAAAAAGACACTGCAGGAGCTCTTAGCCCAATACGGCGAGGCCCCACCGTTTTGAGCTAGACGAACCGGTTTCGAACGCAGTTGAGCCCCTCGCTCAAGTCCAATCCCCATAGGAGTTCTGAATCGCCTCAACTCTTTTCTGACTGCCAAAAAACGTATGCAAAAGTCGCTTCATAGTCCGTTTCTAAACCGCGGTAGTAGCGGTCGAACGTGAGCCATCGTGTTGTGTGCCCTGTTGCTCGGACGCCTGCGCCCGTCCTACGTCCTTTTTTTTTCGCGCGGCGAGCTCGGCCTGGACGGCCGGCAGGTCGAGCGCCGCCCAGAGGATTTGGTCGAGGGCCTGTTTCTCCAGCAATCCCCAGGTCGAAATCTGTAGCGGGCCGATCCGGTAATGCACCCCGAGGAGCTTGCACGCGAAGTCGATCACTTCCGAGACGCGCGGCTTCTCCGTCTTACCGATCACGATCTGGCTATCCCAGTAGCGGTTCGCAACGTCGAGCAGCTCTTCGTCCTCCTGCATCAGCGACAGCCATCCCACGTGCGGTTCGAGCCGAATCTTCTTAGTGCCGAACGCCCGGACGGTGGGCACGAGCCACTGGCGGCCGTCGCCCAGCTGCACCGGGTAACCGAGATACTGATCCGGCCTGGCCAGGTCCTCTGGTCGCGGCGGGTCGTCGCGCCGCCAGCCGTACCAATAAGATGGGCTGAGGGCTGAGGGTTGAGGGTCGAGGGCCTGAACCCACTCTTGAGTTTCGGGCTCGAAGTGTGCGCGTGTGGTGCGGCCGCCCGGGCAGTTCGGCTCCAGCTGCATGAGCAAGCCGCTGATTCCGGCGGCCGGGCCCGCGACGTTGGGCAGGCAACCCGCGGAGTGTTCACCGAGCCAATCGAGCCCGAGCTGTTTGATCTCTTGGGCCGTGGGCCGCGACTGCTGCTCAGGAATCCAGATGAGTGGGCACGCCATCTTTTGCGTTCTCCGTCTAGTGTGCTAAGTACCCGGTACTTAGCACACAGTTTGCCGTGTGCTACTTAACACACAGTTTTGCCGGGGAACGCCGGCGCGCGTGGCGGGCAAAGCCGCTCTCCGCGATGTGTTGCGAGCCGCCGGGCTTGTCCCCGGCGGGAGTGCTTTTTATCCTGGTCCGAACGAACCTCCTGCAGGCGAATTCCAAACCTCTCCGGCAGCGAGAATGTTGAACGTCTCGTTGGCCTGTGCTGCGTCCATGCCTTGCACGATCAGGTGATCACGGGCTCCGGGAAACCGATCGCCGAACACCAGGCGTATCTGTGTACTACGCGCGTGGTCAATCGCCTCGTCGATCGACTGACGCGTTTCTGCCGGCGGATCCGCGGCGACCTGATCCGGGGCACTGTCCAGAATCCGATCGCTCTGGATTGCGCCAGGACGCGATCTTTCGACCTCGACCGACTCCGGAGTCGTCTGTTTTTCGGCCATTGTGGTTTGTACCCTGTTCGTTGGCCTCTTCACTGTTCCGGCCCCGCTGGTTTTCTCGACTTGCGAGACCAGCGGGGTTTTTGTCGTAGTAGGCACGCTCCGTCGTGCCGTGGTCGTAGTAGGCACGCTCCGTCGTGCCGTGGTCGTATGTAGGCACGCTCCGTCGTGCCGTTCCTGCCAACGGCACACGGAGTGTGCCTACTACCCCTACTTCAGCTGTCGCACGTCCTCTCTCAGCTGGTGCACGTTCTCCATCACCATGATTTGGTTCGCCTCGACGCGCGTTTCGAGTTTGGTAATCCGGTTCTCCAGAGCGATCGAGAGTCGCCACAACCCGAAGACGAGCGCCACAACCTGTATGGCCAGCCCGCCGCAAACCTTCATCCAATCCTTTGTGGCGAGTCTCACTTCATGCCCGCCTTTCGGGGGAATGCTCCGCACCGGATAAATCTTCGGGTCTCTGGTCATTCTGTTTTTTTGTTGTAGTAGGCACGCTCCGTCGTGCCGTTTTTTTACGGCACAACGATTGTGCTTGCAGTGTTTACGAGCACCGCCGCGGTGGTCCCGTCAAATGCGGGGTAGATCCGCACGTTGACGTCGCTCGATCGCGCGTTCGGCCCGCCGAGGTCCTGAACGGTGATCCGTCCATCGTTCACCTGAAACTTGATGTGGTTGGCCGTCGCGTCGGCGATTCGCTTCTTGTTGCGCTCCACTTTGCGTAGGTAGATTTCGCTGTCGGTCGCCCCTTGAGCCATACCACTGAGGGTAACGAGGGTGATCTGTGGCACGTCCTTGCACTGGCATTCGAACACCGGTTGCCGCCGCGCGATGGCGACAAAGTCCGGCCACACCTGGCCGCCGTGAAAGTTGACCTCCAGTTCGACGCCGACGTTGTAGGTCCAGCCCTGCAGGCTCGGCAGCTCCACGCCGCTGATGTTGACCGGTCCGAGTGCGTAGAGCTCGCTCACTATGCCGGGTGTCAGGCCGGCCACGTCGCTTGAAAATTCGACGATGTCGTTCGTGCCGTCCCAAACAGGCTGCATCTGGAACGTGATTTGCGCGCGTCGGTTCCTGGCTGCGGTGATCTGTTGCGGGTAGATGCCGGCCTTTCGGCTCTTGGCAAAGAAGTGCTTGGTCGCCGCGGGCAGCTCGCGCACGGAGAACGGTTTCATCCGGACCCATTGGGCCTGCACCTGGTTCCCGGTGGTCCCGACGTCGCCGATCGGCAGCCCGTCGAGCGTGATGAGGTCGAGGAACTTCTTGATCTCCAGCATGGTGCCGGAGAGTCCCGGATTTTGCTCGCCGAGCGCCAAAAAATCAGGGTCAACATTTGCTCCCGACTGTTCTGCCCACTCGGACATTCCCGTGCTCATTCTCAGGTCTGGAATGCCGTTGAATTGTGTAGTAGTCGCGCCGGCGACGCCGGTCTTCGTCTCCAGCATCCCGACGACGTGTAACTTTGTGGTAGCCGGCATCCTTGCCTCCAGTTGTAGTAGTAGGCACGCTCCGCGTGCCGTCACGGCAAACACGGCACACGGAGTGTGCCTACTACTTTTCACGACTCCAGGCCGAACAGCATCCCGTAGCCAGCCTGGTAGTAATCTCCCTCAGTATTCTTCTCTCTCTTATGCGACCGCTTGGGTCCCCACCGGCGCCGAATGTCCCGCACGATCAGGTATCCGCCGATGATGGAGTTTGCGAGGATCTCCGCGACGATCTTCCCGCACTGGTTCATAAACGCCGTCTTGCTCGCTTCCGGATCGGCCGCGTCGCCGCTCGCTACGGCGATCTCGAACATGAGGAACAGTTCACCGCGTGGCCAGTCGCCGGGGTTGGCTCCCACGTCGAGGTATTCCCAGCTCCCATCAGAACCAATCAGTGCAAAAGGGCGGGTTACCGCCGTCCTCCTGCCCAGGTAGACGCGCGTCTTTGCGTTTGTCGGGTCGGCTGGAAACCCGACCAAAGTCTGGAACGTCGTCGAGCTCGCAACCAGCTTTCTCGCCTCATCCTCGACGCTTGACTCTGGTCCGTCTGGTGCCGGCATAGTAGTAGGCACACTCCGTGTGCCGTTCCCCCCTTAGATGTTCCTCTCGATCGTTTCCTCGTTCTCCTTAGTGACCGCGACATTCCTCCAGACCTCGACTCGCGTCGCGCCGTACTGACCGCGCCCCCAGCTCTCCGGGGTCCAGTTGAACCCGTCGAAGTTGAATTTGTCGTCGTCATCCACCGTGGCTACGGCCGTCAAGGCATCGTTGGTGATGAGTAGCGTTGCCCGCTGGATCTGCTGTTCACCGTCTTGGAAAAAGCGGCTATCGAGCTGCTCGCGGACGTCGATGACGGCGTACACGGTGATAGGTGCTCCGCCGCTCGGCGTATAGGTGATCGGCTTCCCCGCTCCGCCGGTCCCGTCCCCGCCGTTGAGCACCCTCTTCAGTTTCGACACAAACCGGCTCTTCACCGGCAGCGGCCACGCCATACAAAGGCCCTCAGCTTTTCAGCTGTCAGCAATCAGTAGTAGGCACGCTCCGCGTGCCGCCGCTTACAGTAGTAGGCAGGCTCCGCGTGCCGTTCCGCTGCTTACTTCTTGTCTTCCGCATCTTCCGGCTTGTCCGGCTTCCTCCTGACTTTCTCGACAACTTCGGCCTCTTCGTCGAACTCGACCAGCACCCCGTTTGCGATTTCTCCCTTGAGGTGTTCGACTTCTTGGTTGCTGATCTCCGTGGGCTCGTCCTTTGCAAACCGCACCTCTCGGATCTTTTCCAGTTTCGGGCCGCTGCGCACGTTGTAGCTCGCGAAGATGCCGGGATGATCGCCTCTCAGAACGAACCTCATTTGTCTGTCCTTTCTGTTTTAGAGTGGGGGCACGGCCTGGAGTCCCGCGGCCGTGCCCCCCTCAGCGCTGGGATTCGCGATCCGCCGGGCTTGCCCCGGCGGGTGTCTTAGTTGAACTCAGTTTGGACGCTCGTCCACCAGGCCAGGTATCCCATGTTATAGCGCGCATCGGCCATGAATTTCACGTTCTTGGTCTCGGCGTCGTCCCAGCCCTTGGTCTGGGTCGCGAGCGCGCGCCGCGGCTGATATACGAACGGTTTCAACGGGCTGCCCAGGAAGTGCAGCCACCACTTGACCGCGCTGGTGAGCTCGTTGTTTACGATGATCACCGGCTGGTCGAGCACGATGTTCGTGTTGCCGCCGCCCAGCAGTGCGGATCGCAGCCCCTCATTGGCGGCGACCTCCAGCTCGGGCGGCACCTCGACCATCAGGTCGGCCAAGCGGCCGGCGATCGGCCGGATGAGCTTCTTGCCCTGATCGTTCTTGAAGGTCAACATTTTCGTGCGAGCCGCGTTGTAGGCGCTCTTGAACTCGGCGGCCGTGACTGCCAGGTGATTGGTGGCGTCGTACGTGAGATCGTTCGACTGTGTGCCGGAGTCGCCCCAAAGATGGTCCGTGTCGTAGAAGAACTGGCCATCCCACGTCGCTGTGGATTCGCCGGCGATGAGAATCTCGGTCCGCAATGCGTCGGGGTGGTACATGGCCTCGGACGCGAGCATCGCGATCGAGTCGCTGTACATGCCGAGCCGATCATCTTCGATGTCGGTTTTTTCGATCAGTATCGAGTCCTCCCAGAGCTTGTTGGCCAGGGTGAACTTGCCGCCGCGCATCTCTTTGAACACTCGCTCACCCAACCACTCCCGCATCGCAGGCATGGTTCCGAGAAATGCGTATTCCTCATCAGCCCCGCCCGATGGTCGCACCGTGCACACGCGGGGATAGAAAGGCTGCGCACTCATGGCAGCCAGTTTGAAAGCCGCCGTCAGCCCGCGCGTCGTGACGATGGCCTTTGCTGTGTCGAGAGACATTTCCACTTCTCCTTGTTCCGGTTGTGAGCCGCCAGGCTTGTCCCCGGCGGAAAACCCGCCGCTGCGCCGCGGGGCTGTTTACGCCTGGATCGGATCGATGTCCACGTAGACCTGGGTGCTCGAAACGAACTCAGTCACTCGGCCGATTTTCGAGCTGCCGGCGGCAGTGACCGTGATCGTGTAGTTGTCCGAGCCGTACACGAGCTGGTAGTTGCTGTTGGCCTGGGTGAAACCGGTACCGACCAACAAAAAGCTACCCTTCGTGAAGACCTCGACCTTGATCGCACCGTCGAGGCCCGCGCTGTTGTCCGCCTCTTTCTTGACGACGCCGGCGAACTCGTTGACCCCGGCCGCATCGTCGTCAGTGGCGAATCCGTTGGCGTCGATGTACACCAACGTGCCCTGATAGAGCCGCTTCAAGGTCGTAACCGGGATCGGCCGAAGGCTGCCCGGCTCCCGAGCCGTGATGAGTTGGTTTGCTGTTACAGCTGCCATTTGACTCTCCTTGAAATCCCGCCGGCCGGCGGGCTGTTTTGAAAAGTAGTAGGCACACTCCGTGTGCCGTGCCCCGCTTACTTCTTTGGCGTTGGCGTTGCCTTCCCGAGCTGCGCCAGTACGTACTGATCTTCGGCGAGGCCCAGCTGCTGGAACGTCTCGGCGTTGTCGCGGTACTCCTTGCGCAGCTTGGCCTCGGCCGCTTCACCTTCCGGCGCTTCGGAGTGTTCGACTGGCTTCTGTGTGGAGGCCAGCTTATCGAAGTAGGCGGCTTTGGCCCCCTCGATGGAAACCCCGTCGCCGATCAGTTTGGCTGCCAGCTTGGTATCGCCGTAGCGATCGCCCAGGGCCTGGATCTCGGCGCATCGGATCCTTTCGGATTCGACCGAGCCAGCTGCTGCAGCAGCTGCAGCTGCTGGGGCCTCCGTTTTCGCCGGCTCTGCGACTCCACAGTGCCCGGTGAGGGTGGGCATCCTGATGGCGCCCATCAGCTTTTCGAACTGTTCCTGGCTCAACGTAACCGGCGATGCGGTCGGTTGAGTCTGCGGCACCGGTGCAGCCGCGGCGGCGGCCGGTGCGGTCGCCGGAGCGGTCGGCGTCGCGGGGCTTTGTCCTCCGGATGCCGTTGCGGCATTGGCCATGTGACTCTCCTCTTCTGGTGTTTCTAATTCGTCCTCGACTGGCTCCGGCTCGGGGACGATGACAGAGACCGGATTCTTCTTCGCTCGCTCCCGGAGTTCTGCGAGCGTGTCCGTATAGGTTCCTAAGGAGTCGGCCAGACCAGCGTCCAATGCCTGCTGGCCGACGAATTCGCGGCCCTCCGCCCAACTTTCCGTGTCGGCGAGTGAGAGTCCGCGATTGTTTGCTACAGCGTTCAGGAACAGGCTGTTGTAGTAGTCGATGTACGACTGGATGACCGTCTTATCACTCTTGTCGAGCGGTTTGTCCGGGTGCCCGGCCGTCTTGTACTTCCCCGCCTGGATGAACGTCACTTTCTCGCCCAGCATCTCCCTCTGTCGCGAGTAGTCCACGTGCACCCAGTAGGTGCCGATGGCCCCGAGCTCCGAATCGCTGCTGAGAATGATTCGCTCGGCGGCGGAACCGAGGTAGTAACAGGCGCTGTAGGCCACGCTATCGGCAATCGACCAAATCTCTTTCACGGCTCGCCCGGCGACGATCAGGTCCGAGCACTCGGCCAGGCCGCCGCCGGACGCTCCGCCGGGTGAGTGGCAGCGCAGCAGGACCTTCTTCACGCGATCATCGGCAAGCACTTCGCGGATGCAGTGGCCCAGCACCTCGTAGCTGGTGCCACCGGAGTAGTAACTCATCAGGTTCGCCCGGCGGGTGAGCGTCCCGGTGATCGGAATAACGGCGACGCCGTCGATGATCTCGTACCGCTTGGCCTTCTCGCTCGACGCCCCCTCGTACTGGGCCTTCACCTTTTCCGGGTCGATCTGGTCCGCCAGTTTCGCCTGGAGAAACTCCTGGATCTCCTGCAGCTTGGCTAGCCGCATGTGCCAGGCGGTGCCGTAGAACGTCTCAGCAACCAGCTTGAGCCGTTCCCGTCCGCGTCGTTGTGCTACGTGAGCGTTCGCCATTTTCTATTTTTGTAGTAGGCACACTCCGTGTGCCGTTCTGTCCCGTTCTCCCCCGTTCACGGCACACGGAGTGTGCCTACTACGACCCTACGCCGCCCGGTGTCCGTTTCTGCTGAACCGCCGCACGTTCACCAGCTTGACCGGCTTCCGCTGTTCCGTGTCTTCGTCTTCATCCTGATCCATGCCATCGGGGCTCTTGGGCGCCGATGGGACCCCGCTTACGGCCTTTGTGCTACGTCCTCGCACCAGGCCGTTCTCGGTATACCACTCCTCGACGCGGAGGTTCTGTTCCGCGACCTCCTGCCAATCGAGGCCGTTCTCGGCACACACGTTGGGAAGCGAGTTGAATCCCGCCTCGACCTCCAACATGGACGCCTGGACTTCCTTCAGGGGATCGACCCACGGATTTGGCGGCGGCGCCCACCAGCACTTTTCAAACGCGAACCGGTTGGCGTTGTACTCCCGCATGCTGAGCGGGATCAGATCCGCGGTGATCGAGTCGGCGACGATCTCTCGCCACACGGGCTGCAGGAACCTCTCCACCATGATGATCTGGTCGAGCTGGAAGTTTCGGCGCGCGTCGAGCAGTGCCAGCCGTGTCGAGCTGAAGTTACTTTTGCTCCAGTCGCCGGCGAGCAGCTCGTAGCCGTAGCCGATCGCGTTGCCGATCAATCGGCACAGCCACACCAGGAACGGGTCAAACGTGTCGTTAGCCGGCTGCGGGTTGCCGAACTCCACGGATTCGCCCGGGTTCAAATAATAGGCGCGCCCGTGGTCGAGATCCTCGATCGGGTCGTTCGTCTCCGGCTCCGTGTCCGACGCATTGGCGAGTGCCGCGCCCATCGCGTCGCCGGTCAATGTGATGAAGACGGAGAAGCAGCTGGCGATGTCGAGATTCTCGAGCCATCCGTCCAGCCAATCGTCCAGCGTCTGCAGCTTGAGGATGACCGGTGCCAGCTCGGGCACGCCCCTCGATCGCCTCCGCCTTCGGCGGTACAGGTGGAACACGTCGCCGGCCGGCAGCCGCCGCATGTCGAAGCCGCCGCGAACGTCCTTGATGTCGTCCGGGTGCGTCCGACTCACGAAATATCCTAGGATGCGTCCGAGCTCATCGCGTTCGATGCCAGCTCGGACGCGCGGGTCGTTCATTCGTTCGAGTGGGGTGAAGAGCCGCTCGGGCGCGATCGTCTGTAGCTTGAGCGGGATGGGGGCCTGCGGGTCCGGGATCCGCGACTTGAGCGCGATGCCTTCGCCCGATTCGAACCTGTCCCAGGCCGCCTCGCCCTGCAGCTCGCCGAACGACAGTTTGCCCGACACCTCCGCGCGCGGCGCCCATTCCGCAAAAATCTGTTCGAGGGACCGGTTAATGTCCTTCGCGCGCGAGTCGGTGACCAGGCCGTCCTCGGCGGTGATCCGGGCCTGCGGGCGCATGCCTGGTCCGACGGTGTAGGTGACCCACTTCCGAGCCGCCGCCGCGGCCAGCGCGTTGTTGTCGATCATGTGCTGGCTCTTCTGCCGCATCACGTCGAGCGACTCACCGAAGTCAAAGTCGTCGTCGTCGGTCAGTCCGGATGTTTTCCACCGGTCGTGATGCCGCCTATCGTAGTTGGCGGCCTCGAATTTACTGGCCGCCCCCTCGATGCGTGCCTCCTGGAGTGGCCACATGCGTCGCTCGATCTGGCGGGCTTTTCCCCACTTGGGGCTAACTGCGTAGGCGAACCAATCGACGAGTCGAGCCGCGCGCGAGGCTGTGGATGGGAACTTACGGAGCTGTCCCTTGTCGTCCTTCAGGTCGATTCTGACCGGCGCCAGTCGGCGGTTCGAAGGTCGCCGGTATTTCCGCTCAGCAATTTTAGGCAAGGCTCCCAGCCTCTCTTGGAGTAGTAGGCACACTCCGTGTGCCGTTTACCGTGCCACTCTGAGTTTCGTGAACGCCGGCCTGCGAGCTGCATTCCTCGAATCGACCCAATCCTGGAACTCTTTCAGGTGGGTGAGGTCACGCTCGATGACGACGCCGTCAACGTCGTATTTCTCGCCGGTTTCGAGCGTGTCGAGAATAGCGTCGCGAGCGGCGTCTGACAGTTGTTGGTCAGTGGCGGGCATTTGTAGGTGTGTTTGTACTTGAAGAGCCGGTGGGGAAAGAATGGTCCGTTTACAGATCGGGGCCAGGTGGCGGGTGGAGGGTGGAGGGTGAAAAGGGTGCCGGAATCACACCACCCGCCACCCTCCACCCGCCACCTTCTTTCCGACCTGTAAACAGCCGCTTCTGAAAAACGCGACCTCGACATAGAGTCGCCGCCACTCCAGTTCAACAAGTTGAGGAACGGAGAAAAACCCATGTGGGAAAAACTCTTCCCGCTCGCATCTTCGCTCACGCTGATCAGTCTGCTGGTTGCCTTTGTGATCGTCGCCGCTACAGGCTGCCAGACCGTGGACCGCCTCCGCAACTTGCGGAGGCCTCCGCCGGCCGCGCCGCCGAATCCGGAGCCGGCGGCCGCGACCAGCGAAAGCAAGAGCGAGGTGCGCGTGATCGTTCCACCGCCCTACCCGTTCACGGATGACGCGCCAACTGAACGATGAAAGTTTTCAGCGAACTATTGCGAGTGGGCCTGTTTTTGCGACTGGTAGCCTGGCTGCTGCTGGCGGGCGGCCTGGCCGGCTGCCAGCTTCCAGAGGGATCGAGCCTGCAATCGAGCGTGGTGGGGCTCAAGCTGGCGCCATTCGGTGACGCCCCGACGGCCCCGCAGATGATCTTCGGTTCGAGCACGAGCCACTACTCCCAGATGCCGCGCTCGGACGTGGGGCCGCTTCTGAACCGTACTCAGGTGAAAGCCCCGTTCGGGCTGGACCAGACCTCGACTCTTGCGGCTGGCCCGGTCGGCGAGCAGTTCCGCGAGGGCGGCCCGGTGATGGCCGAGACGATCCGAGCCCTTCATCCACCGGAGCCATAGGGGCTGGGGTCTAGGGGCTGGGGGCTGGGGGGAGCGGATCAGAGAATCGGAGGTTTCACTTTTGCGTTTCTCACGCCGTTGGCCATGCGTTTGCCTCTTGGTCGCGTCGCTGTTGCAGCTTGCCGGCGGCATCCTGATCTTCGGCACTGCGGCGGCCATCTACTTCAAGGTCGTCCAGATCCTCAGCACGTTGTAGCAGGCACACTCCGTGTGCCGTTTCTGAAATGAGTTGCAAGCATGCACTCTTTGCTCATCTCTGCCTTTCTCGTTTTCCAGTGATCTCAGCCGGTATGTGCGGCGTCAGTTGGCGCTGGAGATTGGCGGCCAGTGACAGGCGGTGGCGGCGCCGGGACCGCGGTCGAACGCAAGGATTCAGGCACCGCTAAGCCGGCACCCGAACGTGACGGCATCTTTATCAAAGTGCCCAGACACCGTTCCTATCCGGGCGACGAGTCGAGCACGTTTCACGACGTCATGTCTCACGGCGACTCGCGCCGCTTGTGGTGGAACACCTATGCGACAACCGCTCACGAGACCCACCATCACGCGAACGCGCTGGTTCAACGGACTTTCTATCTCGGTCGCCCCTGCAGTGGTTTCTATGTGTGGGACGGCAGGGCGGCGATCTACCCCGAGCCACGTTTCCTGAAGAGGGACATTGCAAAGTTTGTCCCACGGTCGTTGCGCGACGACCGCTTTTTCTACGTGTGGGGCCAGTGGGATTCCGACGAGTTCCCGCTCTACGTGCTCGACGAATGGATCGCCTACATAACCGACGCGAAGGTGATCGCTGAGTACGCCTACTTGGAGAAACGACCGGCTGGCTATCGCACCGGTGAAGGGCAAGGGTGCATCGAAATGATGGTCTACGGCCTGGCGCTGTATCGGGCGATACAGACCCACGACCCGAAGTACCTGGAACGCAATCCAGATTTCCGGGAATTCTTGGCGTTCCTTTGTTGCGAGACGTTGGCCAGCTACGAGGTCACCCAGCGGTTCCCACAGTACCGATGGCAACCGGAGTACCTGGAAAAAACCTTTCGCAAGGACCCGGCCGCCGCGGCACTGCGCAGCATCCTTGAATCGCTGTTAATCGGGTCGCCGTCTGCAGCGCGAATTGCTTTCGGCCGCACGTTTGGCCCGTCAGTGATCCTCGCCGGCCGCATCGAGGGCCTCGACTAAATGATCATCGCACTCGTCCACGGTATCTCGCACTCTCGCCCACGCGACTGGTGGTGTGAGTGGATGCCGCACGTGCAGCGGCTGATCGGCGCGCGCGCCTTCCAGATCCAGCCGATCAACTGGGAGTTTCTGGAGGAGCGCCAGCCGGCCCATCAGCTCAACTGGTGCACGAATCTGTTCGGCGACCTATCGGCGGTCAGAGATCCGTTGATAAACGGCTTCATCCGCCAGGAGCTCGACCGGGCTTCCTGGATGTCGAACGGTTTGATCGTCATCTCGCACTCGCTTGGGACTGTATTGACCCATTACGCGCTGACCGACATGGAGCTCCCGGTTCGACTGTGGGTGACGATGGGCTCGCCCATGTGGTTGCGTGACAAATTCCCCGGCCTTCTTCCGCCGGGTGCGAAGCCGCCCGGTGTACGTCGTTGGGTGAACGTCTACTCGCCGGTGGACTGGTTCGTCGGCCGGCGCGCGATCTCACACGCCGACGCGAACTATCGCGCGTGGTGCCGTCACCCCGCATCTCACTATTTCTCGTCGAACGCTGTCTGGAACAACCTGCCGCGCGAGCTCGCCGCGGCCTACGACTCCGACGAACCGCTTGCCGCGTAGGGCGGGCTTCCTAGCCTGCCCGAGGAAACACTTTTCAAAAACAGCACGGAGGCACCTATGCGGAACAGAGAACGCCGCCGCCCAAAAACCTTCGAACAGCTCGAACGTCGCCAATGCCTGTCTTGTCCCGGCCTGGTCACTCCTCACGACACTATCCCTGACTTCGGTTGCGACCCGACGATCGAGAGCCTTCGATCCGGCCGATGGGGCGATCCAACGACCTGGTCGCTCGACCGCGTGCCGACATCCGACGACGTGGTGCTAGTTTCGAGCGGTACGGCGGTGGTGATTGAGGGTGAGAACTTTGGAGGCACGGCCTACGCGAATGTAGTAGCGATCTCCGGCGATTTGCGGTTCGATCCGAACACAGAGTTGCGCGTGACGACGGTGCTTGTCTACGTAGGGGGCCAACTGAAGATAGGCACGTCGAGCCAACCCATCGTTGGCCACGCCGAGATTGTGTTTCGTGACGCGCCGCTCGATTTGGCGGCGGACCCTGGCCAGTTCGGACACGGTTTGATCGTGCTCGGTTCGATCGACATTCACGGCCAACCACAAACCGACACATTCGTGCGACTCGCCGAGGCCCCGGCCGCGGGCTCGTCTGTCATCCATCTCTCGGTTCCGGTCGCCTGGTCCGTTGGCAGCGAGATCGTGCTGCCTGATTCTCGCCAGGTGCGAACTGGCCCGGCCGATGCGTCCTTGAGGACGTGGCCGGGCAGCCAAACCGAGACGCGGCGGATCGCGGCGGTCGACGGACTCGATATCATCCTTGACCAACCGCTCAGCTACAGCCATCCGGGCAATGGTAACCACCAGTCGCACGTTGGCTTGCTCAGCCGTTCGGTAGTGCTGCGTTCTGAGAATCCGAATGGTGTCCGCGGGCACACCATGTACGTCGATCGCGTTCTGGCGGACATAGAGTACGCCGAGTTTCGCGACTTGGGACGGACCATGGCAATGGTTCCGCTCGACGCGGCGACCAACCACATCGGCCGCTACCCACTGCACATGCACCATGTGTACGGTGATCCAGCCGGCGACGAGAGCGGCTATCAGTTTCGCGTGGTCGGCAACTCAATCGTCGGCTCTCCAAAGTGGGGGGTTACTATCCACGACTCGCACTTCGGCCTGGTCGCCGACAACGTCTTGCTGCGTGCTTTGGGCTCCGGCGTGATGACGGAGGACGGATCCGAATCCTACAACGTCATCGACCACAATTTCGCGATCGACTCTTTCGGGTCAGGTCAGGCCCTTTACAAGCGTTCCCCGATCGGCGACTTCGGATACGAGGGCACCGGCTTCTGGTTCCGCGGCACCAATAACTATGTGCGCAACAATGTTGCTGCGGCCTCGAGCACCAGTCTGTATGTCTACGCTGTGATCGACGTCGGCGTAGACGACGGGGAACCTGACACGCGCTACCCGATCTTCCCTGGTGCCAGCACTGTGATCGCCGGCGAGTTTGTAACCGTCAATCCGAACGCCCAGGGCATACTGGAGTTTGCGAACAATGAGGGGTACGGAGGCGCGTTCAGCTCTGGACTGCATCTGTGGGAAGTGGGCGCCGCGCAGAAGATTGGCGGGGAGCAGATCCATTTCTACGACGGGCCGGCCAGCGTCGTCTCCTCGCTCACCCTCTGGAACATGGGCGGAAAAATTGGGGTTGAGCTCCGCTGGTCCGCTCACATCCTCGTGAGCGGCCTGGTATTCCATCAGCAGCCGACTACTAAGTTGAGTCAGGTTGCGGTCGGGGCTCTGCGGCCGACGCTCGACGCGATGAGTGTCGATTCTGATCTGCTGTATGTTTTACCCGGTCTGTGACCGGCGAGACGCGGCGAGCCGCCGGGCTTCTTTCAGCCTGCACAAAATGCTGTTTTTGCCGTAGTATTTAGCGGTCTCTGTTGTAGTAGGCACACTCCGTGTGCCGTCAACGGAAAGTTGCGGGGGTCAAAATGGACCGTCCCGAGACAAGGATAGTGCTGCCCGACGCGCACACCGCCGACCTGGAACTGATCCACAGTTCTGGGCTGGTCGGTCGCACCTTTGCGGACACAGCGCGCATTTGCCTGGGCCGCGGCATCCGGTTGGTGATGATTGAGTCGGCCGCCTTCCTCCGCGACCGCCGTGGCTTGGCTCGTCTACTCTCTGCGGACCCCCCGCTCAAAACGGCCAGGAGGGCCTCATGATGGATCATCACCGGAACGTCTTGATGAATGCTCTGGCGCTTTGGGCCAACAAAGAGTGTGACCCCAAGGAGCTCGGGGTCGGCTCCTACGAGTTGTCGGTAGCGATCGACGCCGTGGTCGATGGCCTCGACTTGAGCGAGGGGCTCAACTGCCGGTTACACCAGTCGGCGGACCAGACGTCATCCGCCTCGATCTCGCCGGCTACTTCGGCTTTGGTGGCCTACCTGCTGCATCAGCTGCCCCGCAACCGCCGCAAAATGCTAATCGAGTCGTTGCCCGAATACTTCCTGCAACACAGGGAGTTGCCGCTCATTCCGGAGGAGATGCATCAGGTCGCGGAGAGCTTCCTGAAGCGTATGCGGGCGACCACAACCACTACAAAACGCGGCGCCCGTCACGTCGAGCTACTCGCCGTCCCGTCCTCAGCTTGAAGGGTCGAGGGTCGAGGGCTGAGGGCCAGAAAATGAAAAGTCGCATTCCCGCGTCCTACCTCCCGGCCTCATTGCGGTGCACATTGCCGGTTGACGATGCCACCAACCGGATCGGCGTCGCCTTCAATCTCCCCGATGGCCAGGTCCTGCGCATCGCCTTGGACGAGAAAAACGCAAAGGCGATTTGCACGTTGCTCTCACCGCCTCACATGGGCCGCTGTAATCTTGGCCACGTATGAGGCCATGTCGTCCACTGGGATGAACTTTTCCACACGGGCCTTGCCCTGGGAAGATTGAAACCAGAGAGAAACGACTATTCCCCTTCGTTTGTGGTCGATATCAATTTCCGGCTGCTCCCGGAGTTGCAGGGGCAAGGCACCATTCTTCTTTTCCAAGTAGCGAATCTGCTCGACTTCCGTTCGAAACTTTCCCTTCTTAAAGTCGATGAGCTGTCGTAGCTGCTCGTTGTCGAGCTCGCTTGGGTGAACGAGCTTGTGGTCATCCCCTTTGCCCGTCATCAGCTTTAGGCTTTTGTCTTCGAGCAGCCGCTCCTGGTCGGGAATAGTTAACCTTCTGAACAACTCCAGCAGGCCGGGCCTGAAGTATTTGATCACTAAGCCGCCAAGCAACTGGCCGTGGGCAATGGGCCGGATTATGTCGCTCACCAGGCCGAGATTGGGATAGATCCCGTCAATTTCAGCGCCGAGCTCCTGCAACCGGCGCATGCCCGTTGCAGCGAGAAGGATTCCTGCCACCGTCATAGTCAGGCCTTCAGCGATCGCCGCCAGGACTTCCTCAACGTTTGTCATTTTTTCGATGCGGTCGATTTTTCTTCTCAGATCCGCCGACAACTTTTTTGGCATGGGTATTTCCGGCATCATGAGGCACCATCCTTTCTAAAGCTTCCTGGATCGCAGAATTCACCAACACCAACTCCAACTGTATTTTCAGCAAACGCCTTTTTTCACGATAAGCAAATTTCGATGCACGATTCTTTTCCGGATGCCTCGTCTTCCAACGAGCATTCGATGCGAGGATCTTTTGCGGATCCTTCGCATATCTGGCACGAGACCGTGCACGATCCCGTGCACGCACCTTTTCCAGGTTCCTCGCTCTCAGGAGACGTCCTCTTGCACGCCCTTCTGCACGCGACTTTTCGACATCCTTAAAGTACCGTGCATGCGTCCGCGCCAGTCTCTTTTTCGGGTTCAGCTTGTACCGGGCACGCGACTCTGCACGTGTCTTTTCGGGATTCCGCCAGTACTGCTGTCTTCTCGTCCAATTTCGAAACGCACGCCAGCATGAGCGACAACGGATCGCATTGGAGCCATTCGCCTGAAACGCTAATTTGCAATCCTTGCATGTGATCAAAAATCTGCCCGGCATTTCAAGAGTGTGACCCCAAGGAGCTCGGGGTCGGCTCCTACGAGTTGTCGGTAGCGATCGACGCCGTGGTCGATGGCCTCGACTTGAGCGAGGGGCTCAACTGCCGGTTACACCAGTCGGCGGACCAGACGTCATCCGCCTCGATCTCGCCGGCTACTTCGGCTTTGGTGGCCTACCTGCTGCATCAGCTGCCCCGCAACCGCCGCCCGCTCCGTCGTAACTGACCTCGCAAAGAGCGACCGTTGCGGCCCGTAGTCATCCTCCCACCGCTCGACTGGCGAAATCTCACTACGCAGTAGTAGTGCTCTACCGATCGGGCACCGGCAGCAATAGGCTCGGCTCTCACCACGTCGATAGAGCCGGTTGGGAACACGCCTCACGACAATACCGCTCCCGAGGCACTCGCAGCAGTTCTGCTCGGCGAGATGTTTCATCTTCATGTCATCCGTCCACGGTAATTGATCACCGCAGGCCGGCTGAGGGGCAGCGAGAATGGGATTCTTGGCCGCCGCGGCCATGAGCTGGCTGAAAAAACGCGGCACAGGCCGAAGCACATAGATCCGGCAAATCAGCTGGTGCCATTGCTCGATGGTTACCTCGGCACACTCGATGGAAATTGCGACCATGCGGACGGACGTCTCGGGGTTGTACGGCGGCTCACGAAACTTGGGGTGTTGAACTGCCCAGAGAGCCCGTCCCACAATATCCACCGTTGGAGCCGTCCGCTCGAATGTCTGCCAGTCCATTGGTCTGTGCCAGTCCCTTACTCATAACCATTGGTTTCCTCTCTCGCTCTCTTAGTAGTTTTTCAAAACTAAGAGAGAGAGAGAGCCGACGGAGAACAACGCAACGCGCGCAGTTGCACTTATGGGGTTGGCTGAAAGCCATTCCCAACCGGGCGGGTGCCACCAAGTACGAGGTCTCCCGCCGGGGCCTCTTCTTTTCCGGTACGAAAAAAAACACCAGGCCAGCCTTGCTTCGCCGCTCAGTCCCGGTCAGGGGCCGGGCTGCTAGCTTCCCTGCCGTTAGGACGCAGCGATCCCGCTGGCCCGGTGGTCATTTTGCTGCTCCCGATTCAAAAGTTCCCCTCGACAGATCCGTATACCAGCCGGGGCTTGGACCCCAACTTTCACTTTGCCGCCTCGCAGTTTCTGAATAGTGATCTCGACGTCGAGGTCAGGCAGTACAACGGTCTCTCCGCGTTTCCTGGTCAGCACCAGCATTTTAGGCTCCATCCTTGTGGAGTTTGTTGTAGTAGGCACGCTCCGCCGTGCCGTCCGGGGCAGGCGTCCGGCGGGTGGAACCAAACCTCTTGAAGTCGGCTTCTCCTCAGCTCGCGGCAGTGATGCATACCCTTCACTCCTCTGTAGTAGGCACACTCCGTGTGCCGTGGATGGCACGCGGACAAGACAGAATCGCCTGGTCTGCGTCACATGCACCACATCGACCGGTTGCCAGGTTGATCGCCCCAGAGTCTTTGCAGACCGAGCATTCGCCATCGACCAGGTCGTCCAGCGAACGGATTCGCGGACGTGGAAAGCCAGTTGCATCCATCTTGCGAACGATGGCCTTGATGTCGTCTGGCAGGGTTGGATCGTCCAGCACGTCGCTCATTTTTCTCCCACCTTTCAAGGAATCGCCCCGGACCGCGGGTGATGAGCCCGCGGCCCGGAACACCCTCTATCGGCCCGGCGGCCACAAGCCGCCGGAACCTTCGAGAACGACACGCGAGAGTCCGATGGTCCACCATCGGATTGAGAGTCCGATGGTCGAGCCAAGATTTTTAAGAAACTACTTTTGGGCTCCGATGACACCAAGGTCTGTCCAGTTGCCGCGTCGTACCTGTTTAACATCCTGCCCTTTGATTGCCGCGATGGCACAGAAGACTGTTCCCTCGTAAATCTTGCCCCGAAGGGTAATGCCCGTTCCTCCAAGCAGAAGCCAATCACGCAACATCCGCCCAGGTTGCATCAGTCCGTCCGGAGTCAGCAGTGAATCGGTAAATTCTTCAGCGAGCTTTGGCTGACGCATATGAAACTCACAGAGAGCAGCTGCGACAGCTACAACCGTAATGGCCCTGAGATGCCGCCCAAGAAAGTTGGCTGCGAAACGAAAGGACTGCTCGTTGCCTAAGAAGAGTTGATGGGCTTCTTTCGGGGTTGGCTTTATACGTTCACCGGCTTTGTGCTGCATCTGAAACAGGCCATTGATAACGTGCACCAAAAGTTTGTTGACCTGTTGGGACTTGTCCAGCTGAACCCGATCCTCCAGTGCTCTCGCAAGACCGGTGTCGATATATTCCCGCAGCGATTCGTCGGCACCACCAACAATTCGCGATGCAAACGGAATCGCAGCTTTCACACCAGCATGGAGCCGATGCTGACCGTCCATAATCCACCGAGCCGAGGCAAAGATAATCGGATCAGGGTGATCTTGCCTCCACTCCCCAGATAGCATTTGCGCGGCCAGATAGTTCACCCAACTGGGTCTGAGTCTCCTGTTGTTTGTGTTGAAAGTGGCTAGCCATTTTTCTGCTGTAGGTGGATGAATCAGAAATCGATCATCCAGCTCCTTTGACGGGTCCAGTTTTTCCGCATTTTTCATTTGTACACCCCCGGATCAAAACAAATGGTGGGCACGACGCTCGGCATGCGCTCCGCTGCGTCGGCCCACCACTCTTCGCAGGACGGCCGTCCGGCGACTCCAAGTCACCGGGCGACCACATACCTCCAAAACAAACCGGGCCGCGGCCTGTGTGCGGTACACCGCGACCCGGTCCGGACGGACAGATCGCCCGGTTAAAACAGCCGCATCTGCACCCGCGGCAGTTGCTCCATACCGGCCAGGAAGGCCTGAGGCGTGGGGAACCGGGCTGCGCCTTCGACCAGGTCCTGGATCACGATCGTGTAGAAGCGAGCATTGACGCCTCGCTTCGCGTGCCCAAGCACCCATTCGCCCAGACCCGGCGTCAGCCGGCTCCAGGCGTTGTTGGCCGTCGTTCGCAGATGACGCGGCAGGAACGAGCGATAGGCTTGCGATCGAGCTACCGCTATCGCCTGGGCCTCGCCCTGGATTAGCTTCCAGATGCCATCGTAGAACGTCTTGGAGCTGACCGGACAGGGGAAAACTGCCACGCGGTCCTGTTGGATCGCCTGCAGGTGGGCACGCACGCATTCGGTGAGTGGCACGATAACGGCTTCGCCACTGGTCCGCTGCGTCTTGGTGGGCACGTAGCTCAGCCATCCGTGCGGATTCGAGGCCTCGACCTGAGGATCGGGACACTCCACCGCGAACGACACGTTCTTCCAGCCGATACCCGCAAAGCCGCGCTTGGTCGCAAACAGGTCCTGCGTACGAAAGCCGTAGGTGTGCCAGAGCACCAGTGCCGCGCGCCACATCGTCGGAGCTGCAACATCTGTCCTCGGCCAGTTCGCGAGCCGGCAAGCTTCGTAACAGGCCCCCAGGTCCTGATCGCTCACTATTCGGCGATAGGAATGCTTGAGAGCCCCGTGCACGGGCTGGCAATAGGGCACCTGGCCGATCACGCCATTCCCCGCGGGGTTGCCCGTCTCGCGCGGACCTATGCGTCGCAAGATGGCCCGCAAGAATCGCCACTGCTTGGCCAGCGTCGGGGCCGACATGCCGCCCCGCACCATCGTCTCCCGCCAGACCCGAACCGTCTGGTCGGCGATGTCCACTACCACGGGATTTGTAGTCCCGTCGTACCAGTGCCTCAGCGCTGTGCGGTATCCCGAGATCGTCGCCGGAGCACGGTCTAAGACCAAGTCCGGTAACAGATAACGCTCGAAGCATTCCTTGAGCGTCAGCCGCGAACCATCCACTTGGGCAGCATTCGGGGTTTTGGAGAAGTGACCGTCCGTGTCGTCGTCTCCGGTGAACAACCGGAGATGATCCGACGACATCGCCTGAGGCCTCCCGTCGAAAAAATGTAGGCCCCACCGGCCCGGTGACGAGTTCCTTTTCCGGGGGCACTGGACAACCAGGACCGGCGGGACAAAAAGTTCCGCATTTGAACTCTACTACGAAATTTCGCTCGCTGCCCTCCATGAGGCCCTCCGTGGTCGAAATTCACACAGAGCTGGATTGCCGCTTTTTCTCACGCAGCCTCTGCACAACGTGACGGATCGCCTGCATACGGGCATGGCAGTAACGCTGCCTGAACGGAAACAGCGGATAGTCTCGAATGGTGACCGCGGTCATCAGCGCGTCATATGACCGGCTGACTTTTCTTTCGAGCTCCGCCGGCAGGAGCGCCGAGTGCTTTCGGCACATCATCTTCAAAGTGGTAACTTCACAAGACGGGATGGCACAGCTTCGGTTGACAGGCATTTTTGGCCTCCCTGCGCGCAGCATGAGCCGCGATGACAAAAGGCAGCTCGGCCAGGGGAACCCAAACGCGGTGGGCTGACTGGATCGAGCAAGTTTTCTGAACAGAGGCCATATATGCACCCATCGTTCGCGATTGTCAACCAATTTCTTCTCGATTTTTTTCAACCGCCATGCTCATAGTGTGTTTTTTAGCAAGTGCTACAACTTTTTTGATTGGAGGAAACCCCCATGATGGATTTGAAACCGTACCAAGATCCGAGAATCGAAAAACTCCAACGTGACGTTCGTCTGCTGAAGTGGATCACACTGGGTTGCATCGCGACCGCGTTAGGCACCTTCTGCTTTGCATCGCTCACACCTCGCAACGGGGATTTTCGCGGGGTGACACTGCGTGCTGGGAGAGTCGTTTTGGAGGATGCAGGCATTCGAGGCGAATGGAAGCCCGAGGGGTTGTGGATCTATGATGGTCAAGGGAACGTGCGTTTGCGACTTGCGATCTTTGAGGAAGACCGAGACGGAGGCTTTGCTTCATTCGTACTTTGCAACGCTAAGCAAAAGCAGATGGCCGGGATCGCGGCTTTTAACCAAGGCGGATGGTTTCAGCTGCACGACGAGGAGGAGCGAGTTCGAGCGGAAATGCACACAACGGCAGGACCGTACTTCGGGCTATTCGACAAAGATCACGTCGCGGTTTTTCACGAGCCGCGAATCAAGTAGCGATGAAAAAAAACAAACGCGGGACTTGTTCGGGCAAACATTGCTCGGCCGCGTGCGCGGCTTGCTTGATAGGCCCCCCAAAGCCTCGCGACTTCAGGAGTCCCGCATTTGTTATTCTAACTTCTGAGCGAGGCCGACGGGACTCGAACCCGCAACCACCGGATCGACAGGCCCACTTCACGCTCGGTAGGATTCGAAGCTGTGACAACTGGCGGGCTCACGGGTTCCAAGCCCGCACGTGGTGTAGGGCGGGCTAGGAACCCCGCCCTACAGAATGACACCCAAAAATCCGGGAAAATTCTATGCGGCCCTATTGATTATGCGGCCCCATTGGGTATGATGTGTAGTAGATACAACAAACCTTCGGTCGGCGAACCAACACGAAAAGGGGGGAAAGGGAACCAATGTTTACAGCAAAGAAACTAATCGACGCAGTAATGGGCCTAGCGGCGAACCATCCCGACGCGGTTTACGAAAAGCAGGATCGCGGCGCATCATGGTCCGCTTGTGGTCCCCAATGCTTTTACACGTTAGGTCAGGCGGGGGGTGGCGTGGGTTGCATCTTTGGCCAGGCGTTGCAGGCGATTAAGCCAGAAATAGATTGGAAAAGGTTTGATGACCCCCCCGTATCTATTCGGGTACTACTATCTGATATAGGGTGTGAATGCACGGAAAGTGAGGACCAATGGATGACGCGCTGCCAGAAAAAACAGGATGACGGCGAGACGTGGTCAGCAGCAGTAGACAACTGATCGTAGATCGCTGGTATCGTGAGCTTGACGCGCGAGGCCGCAACGCAAACGAAACTGGTCTACCAAGGTGCTACAAACCACGTCTGTTCCCATCGTTTGAACGCCGATGACACTAATGCCATCATCATCACCAGCCCCCGCGGCACACGGAGCGCACTGGCCGCGTGGCAAGCGACGCCACGCGGATGTGGGCGATTGGTCGCGCGTCCGCCTGCAGGTGCAGTCCATCATCGATCAGCATTGGTTGCCGGGTCTGAGGAGCTACCGGGCAATCGCCTGCGCGCTAGGGATCTCCGATCGTACGGTCCGGCGCTGGATGTGCGGCGAGGATCGGCCGCCTGGCGAATCTCAAGGATGGTTGCGGGCGTGGGCCAAGGATCAACAGAAAGCGATTCGATCCATTGAGGGGGGACGATACCGGCCGAGCCATCAGTGACGATAGGGAGTAGCGTTGCGCGTGGGGGGCGTTGCGCGCAGAGCGCAACGCGCGCAACACCCCTTGTTTTCTAGTATTTAGTTGAGCGCAACGCCTGCGCAACGGAAAGGGTCTTTTTCAGTCTGGCAGATGGCCGCCAGCGTCCAACGATGGACAGACTAGTGGTTGCGGCCGGCTACCGTGACCATCGGGCGGGGAACTGTCCCGGATCTGCTCAGCAGTGGCTCGCGTTGTTAAAACTCACGGGTCCTCCCCAGTCCCAGTGCAGGTTGACCCTCTTTGAGA
>Ga0247727_10002267_pt1 | contig 44303 bp, 58 predicted proteins | sample WisWelCaveWW1625_FD_202498 | JGI IMG/M metagenome (GOLD analysis project Ga0247727, IMG submission 202498) | Biofilm microbial communities from Wishing Well Cave, Virginia, United States - WW16-25 | ecosystem: Environmental > Aquatic > Deep subsurface > Groundwater > Cave microbial mat | place...
TGACCCGGATAGACAAGATTTTGGAGCCGGAGGAAACGAAGGCTGCCATCGACCCGACCGGCCCGGACGAAATTGAGATGGTCTTACAAGAAAAGGATGTGATGAACCGGCAGGAGTTGGCCGCCGCACAGAAACCGAATGGAACGAAAGGAGCCGAGCGTGGCAAGGAAAAAGCACGAGTTTGAAGAAACGGCAACGGAGATTCAGCCCGATGTGCCACTGGCCGTGAGGCAGTCCTGGATGGTGAACGAGCCGGGCAGCCATCGGCACGGCCAAAACTGGCGCATCATCGCCTTTGTGGAACCGGCAGAAGAGGGCGGGCCAAGTCGGGTGAAGTATCAGTTCCAGATACCGCTGGGCCCGGGTAAGGCGGCTTCAACTCACAAGGGGTGTCCGAACTGCGGCTATGGACAGGACCGCAACGCCCTGATGACCATTCCGGCCACCCGGCAGACCGACGAGCGCAACGAGACCAAGGTTTCCACAGAGGAGGCGCTCCGCAAGGAGTGGAGGGAGGCCGGGGCGGTTATGGTGGAGAAGGGACTGATTGACGTTGAACTGGTTTAAGCGCTTTTTCGAGAAACCCAAGCCGGTTTCCGCCTCCCGCCTGTTTTCCCCCGACGAAGCGCCGGAGTCCATCGAGAAACTGGAGACCGAATTTTCCCGCTTACAGCGCTTTCAGCCGCTCGTGCGCCATCTGGCTGTCATTGAGGAGTTGATTGAATACGAGATGGGCCTGGCGACCACGGTTTTGACTGACCCCTCCCAGTCGCAGGAGCGAGCGCAGTTTTTCCGAGGGGCGTTTTGGCTGGCCAAGCAGATAGGGCAAAAGCTGGTCGGGTTGGAGATCGAAATCGCCAACAAGGACAGAGCTTTGACGGAAGCAAAAAAGAAACCCGAAAACGTAGTGCGTTAGCAGGAGGTTTTTATGCCGCCGACACAAACCATAAACGAACAGGAAATTTTGAAGAGCCTGGGGCTGGATGGACAGTTCAAGTCCCTGACGGAATTGAAAAAATTCACCGCCGACGCCCAATCCGCCATCAAGGAGCGGGACGGCTACAAGAGCCGTTTCTCCACCTACGGCAAGACAGCAACCGAGGCGGGCTACAAATCGCTGGACGAGGTGTTCAAGGCCGCCGCCGAAGCCAAAAAGAAGGCCGCCGGGGGGAACGGCAGCGGGGATTTCCGTACAGAAATGTCCGACCTGTATTTGAAAACCTACGGCACAGAGGAGCACGGACGGTTGATGAAGGAGGACCCCCGGATGTTTGAGTTCTGGGCTTCCGTAATTCAGAAAGCCTTGTCCGGCATCCCCACCGACAAGTTTTTGACGCAGGACAAACTGGACGAGCTTCGGGAGGCGGTGGCCAGCCAATTTGAGGAAAGGGATTTTTACTCCGGTTTGGACGGGGAGGAGGCCAAGCTTGCCCGACAGTTCAAAAACGACATTCGCCGTCTCTACGCCGACGAGCAACTGTTCAACGTCCCCGTGGGAGCCGACGACAACTACAACGGTTTTTCCGAGGCCTGGAACCGCCACAAGAAAAACTTTGAGAAAGCAGGTATGAAAATGAGCAGCGAAAGAACGAGGGAAACGCCGGACGAACCGGCCCGCCGCATTGCCTTTCCGGGCAACGCCATTCCGTCCTCCGCCGCCGACGGCCAGAACCGGCCCGGCCCCGGCTTTGACGAAAAGGCGTTTTTGAGGGACAACCCGGAACTGATTGACCCCGAAACGGGGCAGTTCGACTGGGCGGGCGGCTTTGCTTTGGGCAAAGAAGAGTAGTCCGGCTCTACCGACAACCATAGGAGGATTTTAGATGGCTAACATTACCGCCGGTGTACAGAAATCCAGTTGGGCCGGCACGGGCGACACCCAGCAAAAGAAATTCGGGGTGATGATCGTCCACAAGTTCCTGACTCCGATTATGCAGCGGGTGGGGATTCTGCCCTACTGCTGGAACCAGGACTGGCCCAAGAACACCGGCGACCAGATGATTTTCCGCCGTTTCAACGTGGATTCAACGATTATGCCCGAAATGAGCAAGGGGCAAAACCCCACTGCGACGGCTCGTTCCATCCAGACCATAGTGGCAGACTTGAAACGTTTTGCCAAGGCCCACGAAATCGACAAGGAGACCAAGCTGACCGGCATCGGCCCGATTATGGAGCAGATGCGCCGGCAGGTCGGTTTTGAAGTGGCTCGAGACATCGACGACTACATCTACCGCACCTGCGCCCCCTTGGTTCAAGGCTCGCTTGGGCGGATTGACAGCTTGGCCGGCAACCACCAGTTCTTCGTGACGACTTCCGACGGAGCCGCCGACGGCAGCACCATTATTTCAACGGAGTTGAACGCACTGGCTAACGACTATTGGAACAACGGCACGGTGGTCTGTTTGGACGGCAACAACGCCGGACTTCCGGCCGCCGCCGTGGACGATTTCGTGGGTGCCACCGGCACGATTTCCACGACCGTCGCCAACGCCTTTGAATATCAGGTGTTGAACGGCACCCGGGCCTTGGTTTGCCGTAACTTCGGCCATACCGCCAACGACGCCAATGAAATCATCACCTCCGAGCATCTGGACGACGTGATGGTGAAGTTCACCGAGTTGGGCATTATGGCCTACTCCGGCGAAGGGTTGGAGGAATGGCTGAACGTCAAGGAGCAACCCTTGATGGGACATTACATCCTGGGGACAAGCCCGGCGCAGTATTCCGACTTCCGCAAAGACCCTTCCTACAAGGAAGTGGCGAGGGAAGGCGATGCCTGGAAGCCGTCCTGGTCGAACTACCAGGTGAAGCGTTGGAACGGCTTCGCCATTTTCTCCTGGCCGAGGCAGTTCCGCACCAGCGCACCGCAGCTTGCGACGACCGATGAAGCCTCCACGTTTCAGGCCAACGGCGCCGTCCACGTCGCAACCGCGATGGGCGAGGGCGCAATGTCCGTCTCCAAACTGACCGGCGAGGGGAAAAACAAGGCGGGCTTTATGCTCCGCTACAAGACTCCCGGCCCGCACACCACCGACCAGTCCACGGACGCCTTTGATGTCCTCTCGGCGGAGATTTACTTCGCCCGGGCGGTCACGATGGGTTGCGCCGGATTCAACATCGCAACCACGGCGCGCAAGTAGGGATGAAAGGGTTTTCCTTCTGCTACGACTGTATGGCCCATCACCGGGAGAACATTCTCGGCAGGGCGGCGCACCTATTTGGGCTTGTCCGGCAGAAGGCCGACTTACTCTACAAACAACCAGCAACGGTCAACGGAAACGGGGGGCCGGCCTGCGCACCGGCCTCCCTTTCCGGCTTTATTTTGCTTCGCCGCACACGGGATGATTTTCTGCGGCCGGACGAGAACAATCTGGCGAAGGAAATCAAAATAGCGGCCCGAGCGACCGAGTTGGCGGGAAAAATGACGCGCAAGAAAACGCGGCTCTACCGCCACCGGATAGCCAAGGCTCAAAAAGAGTACGGATACGACAGCCGGTTTTGGAAGGAGACGGAGCTGTATCTCGCCTTTCCGCACGACTTGAGTTCGAGGCCCAAGAATCGCTAATGGCAAACTTGACGGGTAGGGGTGGCAAACCACTTGGCTGGAGGAAAATACGCTCGCTGAAGCAATTGGAATCATCTCTCCTTCAACGCAGGAGAATAGATGAAACCTCTGGTTGTTGGCTTTGGTTGGGCGCACGTAATTCGGCGGGATATGGAAGTGTCGGCTATGACGGAAGAGTGCAGAGTGTTCACCGTCTGGCTGCAATTCTATGGTTGAACTTCGACGGCGATTCAACCAAGGACATCTGCCATCATTGCGACAATCCGCCGTGTTTCAACCCTTCACACCTTTACATCGGCGATAATTATACAAATACCATAGATAGGAAGCAAAGGGGACGCGCCCGTTACTTAAGGGGAGAAGAAAACGGCAACGCGCATCTTTCTTTTGTGGATGTTCAGCTTATACGGAAGGCCCTTGAGCTCGGGACATCGCAACATCAACTGGCATCTCTTTTTGGTGTCGCGCAAGGCACCATTTGGGGTATTGCCCACGAAAAACACTGGGCTGCATAGCCCAAAGAAAGGAGCAACAAAGTGAAAGGGTTTCTTAGAATCATCGCGTTGGCGCTGGCGCTGTCCTTAATTTCGGCGGTCGCCTTCGCACAGTCCTCGCCTAAAATCAAAAAGTTCGGCGGACTCAACGATACTTTGAGCATAACCACCATCGCCCGGACTTTCGAGGTTGGACAATCCGCGTTGGGTGTGCCCCAGCTTTCCAATTTCACCGGAGGGCTGATGTATTACGAAGACATCGGAGTTATGTTGTCGGCGTTCACCATTTCGGCCGCGGATAGTCTGTCGGTCACCTTTCAGGCGGTGGACTACTGGGATAGCGTGTATAATTTGCCGTTTGAATTTACGGGGCGCATTATCTCGTCCGGCGCCTCCGTGGGACCAACGACCGCGGCGACGACGGATTACATCGGCGGCGAGGGAGCGATGAACGTCTGGTATCGCTTTCCCAACATTTTCCCCATCAAGAAACTAAGAGTCACCCTGACGGGATTCGGCGCCGCCGCCGTTGACCATAGGGTTCGATTGTCGGCGTTTTATCGGTCAACCGGCGGGGAATAAATGGCCCCGTCCAACGGGCTGGAAGCGGCCAGTGATTATGTCCGGGCCTATGTAGCCATACACTCCCCGGCGCTGGTTGCCGATTTGCCGAAGCTGACCCAGCTTTTGAACGCCGCCTCGTATGTGGTGCGCTCCCGCATTTCCACTTACGGGAACTGGGCCTTTGCCCGTTTCCGGGAAGTGCTGACGGCGGCCATCCAGCCGGCGGCGGCGGAGCAAATTCCGACCATTCTTTTGCCCAACAAGGCGGTGGGAGAATTGACGGTCGTTCAACTTACACCCACGGCATCCAAGGGGCAGGTGGATTACCTTGACCCGGTGCACTTTGAGCGGTTGACCGCCGAGGACTCCACGGCAGCCTCCAACAGCCGGACGGATTTCTATACCATCTATAACGGACGGGAACTATTCTTTCACAAACCGGCCGTGGCGGGCGCAACCTACCGCATCGCCGGACGGCTGGACTTGATGGACACGATGACCGCCCTGCCGATGAACTTTGCGGCCTTTATCTCCTGCGTCTATCTCTTTTTTGTGGGGGCCGCCCCGCCCAAAGACCGGAAAAGCTGGATGGACGAAGCGGCGGATTCGCTGGGCGAATTGCAGGACATCGACCGGCCGGCGGAACGGGGTGCGGATACCCTGCAGCTGCCGGACGAGGAGGCAAGATTCCTGCTCAACAATTACTGATGGGAGGTGAAAAAATGAAACGCTGGTTTTTAATCTTGTCCCTGCTTTGGGCAACCCCGCTTTTTGCGCAGGTGGATATGATTGAGGCGAGAGGCCCCATCCGGCAGCTTTTATCCGAAAATTCCACCGACGCCAATCAGGTCTTTGTCGGGCAGGCCGACATCGATTCGGCCTGGATAGGGGCTTTGCGTGAAATTCAGGCGATTTGCGGTGCTATCGTTCTGGCAAACACCAAAATAAAAATCGACTCAACCACGAATATCTACACCGTGAGCGGCGACACCACCGCACGGTTACAGGCGGTGTATTTGACCTTTTCGTCGGTCTCCAACCGGGTCCGTCATTTTTTGAAAATCGTGGACGCTCCGGGCACGATACCGCTCTTGAAGGGACATCCCGGCCCAGAGTATTGTTTTTTGAACAATCGGAGCCTTGTGGTCGAACCCTGGCCATCTCGAACAGAAAGCTTGCTCGTCTATCAATACCGCCACGTCAAAATTCCCACCGCGGACACGATGAACACGAATTTGCCCGCCGAACTCTTGCGGGCGCCGATTTGGATAGCGGCGGGGTTTTTGAAGCACCAACTCTATCAAGCCCAAACCGCAGAACTATACTATAATCGAGGTATAAGCATTGCTCTCGAATGGAAAAAAAATTACCAAACCCAATCTTGGGGTGGCGCTTATCCAGTAACGGCCGGGGGCAAATAGAGTGAAGAAGTTGCTCGCGGCCTTCTTTTTGCTGACCGCCCCCGTTTTCGCCCAAAACGATTTGCAGGCGGGCCGGGAACAGGTTCGCATTTTGCTCGGCGAAATCGCGGCCGAAAGATACTCCGACCCGCTCATCGACACGGCCTACAACCGGGCGATAAAAGAGGCGGCGCTTTTGGCTGGGGTGCTCATCGAAAACGAGGACACGCTCACCACGGCCATCAATGTTGACCGCTATGCCTTAAACGCCGACTTCTGGCGCTTGCGGAGCGTCTGGAACGGCATCACTCAAACCCGCCAGCCCCTTACCATCGTGGACAATCCTTACTCGACGGTCTCCGGGCTGGCTATGCCTTCCCAGTATTGCTTCACGTCCAAAAACAATCTTTTCATCTACGGGCTGACGACCGGGGTTTTGAAAATTCACGTGCTCTACTACGCCCGCCCCAAAGTTTTGACTCTGGACTCGATGCAGAGCGATATCCCATACCTGCTTCGTCCGTCTCTGCCGTATCTGGCGGCCTCCTTTCTTTCTTATCAGGAAAAGCGGAAGGAGGATGCCCAAGTTTTTTACACGAGAGCCGTAGATTTAATCAACGCCTACCGCACTTATTATGGACGTCAGGGGGACGTTCCGGAGGTAAAAAAACCTTGAAACGAGATGGTCTTTGTATTTTCTGCGGCAAGTTTTCCGGATTGGTCATCGGCTGGTGGGCCATCGGTATTGATATGTGCCATCCCTGCAACAAAGCCCGGCAGGACTTGGCCCTGCAGCGGGTCAGGGAAAGCTTGGAAATGGAGAAGGTGGAATGAAAGCGGCGGGTCGCTTCACGCTGTTGCTCCTCCTGGGCTTAACGGCCATCCCAGAGGCGCCCGCCGCCCAGGAAAACCGGCAGCCCCAAACCTTTGAAATCGGGGTCGGGCAGACCGGCGGCTTCGGGGGATTGAATTTGAACACGGCCTCCACCCAACTGCCCCCCAACGAGGCCCAGACAGCCGACAATCTTTGGTATCTGCGGGACGGGGCGATTGCGATGCGGCCGGGATTTTCGAGGATAAATTCGACGGTGCTTGGCGTAAACGCACCTTGGGCCATCGCCCGTTTTTACCGCCCCGGCATCCAGCCCGCCTTCATTATCGGGCACGGGCCCTATCTCTGGAAGGTTTCAAACAACGGCGGCGTTGCCTCGCCGGACAGCATCATCGGCTACAAAGACGGCACGGCCTATTATACCACCGGCAGCAACAAGGTGACCGGCAAAAACACCAAATGGATGAACCGGATTCAGGAGGGAGATTCCCTAATCAGGGGCGCCACCCGGTATGAAATACTCCGGGTGCTGATGGATTCGGTCTTTTTCATCAGTGCCAACTCCGGCGATACCAGAAGCGATACCGCCTACCGGATTATCTTTAACTATGGCGGCTCGCAATTTGGCAGTATTATCCAAGTGAACGAGGAAATAATCGGCGGCAGCGAACGGCGGGGCGCGATTGTAATGGGGCTAACCGAGAAACCGACGCTTTTGGGCCGGGTGTTTCAGGGCAAAGTGAACCGCACCAAACAAAGCGGTGTTGACTGCCGCTTGATAGTAGATTTAACGGCCAATTTGACGGCCAACGAATTTGCCGGCTATTTTCTTTTTGCTCACGGCTTGGCCGAGAATGAGGATGCTGGCGGCACACGGGCGGAGGGACAACTGTACAAAATCACGAGCCACACGGATACGGTTTTCACCCTGGACTGTCGCACGAATCAAATACCGGGGCTGGGTTGTCCCGTGAGCACTTGGAACAAAATCAACTATGATATTTACGCCCCGTTTTTTACGATGGTCGATACCGGCACGGTGCGCCGTGCGGCTTCAACCGGCGCCCCATTTTACCGAATCGGAGACCTTCAGCACAGCGTGCACGACACAATCCGGTTCGACCTTTGTGCCTTTGAATTTATCACCGGGCGTTTGGCTGGCCAGCTTTTTGATATTGGGGCAGCTATTCCAATTCCCGGCCCGCCCGATTCCACGGAAATTCAGCTTGAGAGCTTCGCCACGAAAATCACCGACTTTGCCCAAGCGGGGGACAAATACATCATTTGGCAGGTAGGCGCGGCGGCCCGCCATTGGACGTGGTACAATCAGCAACTGGTGGCTGCCAACAGCCGTGGATTTCCTAATCAGATACGCTTTTCGGAGGCCGGCACCATCCACAATTTTAAGCCGCTTAATTTCCGGGTGATTTCCGAAAAAACAGGCACCCAAATTACCCAACTAAAGGATTTCAACGGCGATTTGGCCATCTGGCAGGAGGCGGACACCTGGAAAATCCCCGGCACAAACTTGTCCACGGGCCAGCTTATTCATTCCCTTGCCGGGGTGGGCTGCCCGACCCCACGTTCTTTGGTTCTGTCTGGCGACAATGCTACTTGGATGACACTGGTCGGCGGCGAACCAAAAGTCGTAAGCTGGACGGGCGGCGGACTTAAATTCAATGTCGTCGGCCAGCCCTCGGTCTATGGCGGGGGCGGGCTGGCAGAACTTTCCGCCAAAATCAAACCTCGCTTGTTGCGGGCCTCGGTTGATTCCATCGGAAAAGCCGCCGCCGGATTGTGGCAAGACCACTACATTCTTTCCTACCCCATTGACGGCAAAGATACAGCGGCCTCGGCGGTGGGCTATCACATCCCCAGCGGACGCTGGACGACTTTCGACTCCGGCGTGGCCTTGGCCGCTTCCTATTTCTACAACGCCACGGCAACCCCCGATTCCGGCCAGCTTTACTTCGCCCATCCCAACCGGGGCATCATCTATCAATTCGGCAATTCCGTTTCCGACACCAACGCCTATACCCGCTTCGGCACTTGGATTTCCAAAGACTTCAACTTTGGCAACTACCGGGACTTGAAGCAGTTGATGAGCTTTGGGCTGGACTATGAAAAACACACTACTTTGACCGGCGGCAGCTTTACCCTCAAGCCCTATAAAAACCTGCCGGGGACGCAATTCACGGAAAGGGCGGCCCCGAACAACCCGTTGACCTATACGTTTGGGGTGGATTCGACCAAGCTTCATTCGGAAAGCCGGTGGATAAATACGGCGGCATTTGGCCGCACTTTCCGCTTCGGGCTTAATATCAACTTTGCCGGGGCGGGAGGGAATCAAAACAACGATTTAAAACTGAACGGATTCCGCTTCAGTATTTTGGGAATAGGAGGACTCTAATGGCATTTCCAATCGGATTAGCGATAGCGGGTGCGGGGCTGGCGGGAAAGATTTTCGGTCGGGGGCGAAAACTCTCGGACGACCCCGAAGTCAGAAAAGCCCTGGCCGAATACGAGCGGCTGGCATCGGAGGCCGGTTCCGAGGCGGAGGTGGAACAGCAATTCCGCCCGGCCAGAGAACAGATTCGGCGGCGAATCACGGCCTTGGGGCCTCCCGGAGCTTCCGGGGCGGTCTCCGGCGCCTTCGCCGAACTGGAAGGGCAGAAAGCAGCGGTCAAGGCCGGACTTCAACGGCAGGCACGGGAACGCTTGGCGAATCTTCGGGTTTCGTTGGCCGGTAAGCGAGGACCGTCTTTTCTGGGCGGCTTGGAGGATGACCTTGTTGGCATCGGCACGGCTATCGCCTTTCCGCCCAAATTGGGTACGGAGGCGCAGGCCGCTACGGGGACCCGCTCTTTGGGCCGGACGACCCCGATTTCGCCGCTTTATGGCGATGAGGGCGTGGGAACGGACTTTATGCTGCGACGGGGGTTGCCCGGTTATCGCACCAGCGGCGCCAATCGCAGGCGCTTCTCTTTGCGTGGGATTTATTAGTGGCCGGTTTTCGTGGATTCGGCCCCAAGATGCTGGAGCGGGAGATGGTGCGCCGGGGGACGGCACAAAACCCCGGTTACGCTGCCCGTCTTGCCAAGATGCGCTTGATGGGAGCGCCCGTGCCGTCGCTGGCGCAGCAGATGGGATTCGGGACGGGGGAAGGAGCCCAGCGACAAGGCGGGATAAAGAAAGTGATGGGCGGGATAGGCGGCGCGGCGGGTGGTTCACGGTTGGCCCCCAAGCAGGAGCCGACCGCCGGGAAGCGGTTCACCCTGCGGGATATGTTCGGGATGAGGAGATAGATGGCAAATGGAGGTCGGGCGGCGTCGGCCTTTCTAAACTACCGGCGTTTGCAGTTGCAGGAAATCGGTTTGGACCGCCAGAACCGGCTTGCCAAACAAAAGGCGGACGAGGAGGCGGCCGAGAAGTTGGCGGATGAAAAAGCCGCCACCCGCTTGACCGCAATCCGTGCCCAACTGAACAACATCCGCTCGCAGGCCGGCATTTACGAAACGGATGAATTGGGCAACACGGTCATCCGGGAGGACATTTTCAACGAGCGGCTGGCCCCGCTTTTGGAGGAGGCCGCCGCCATCAGAAGCAAAAGCCACGATGGAGCGGACTGGGCGGACTTCTACTACAAGGTCAACATCGCCCACCGGCTGCCGGAAAAGAAAAAACCGGCCAGTGCATCTTCGATTTCCGATTTGGATGCCCACGTTGCGGCGGCACTGGAGGCGGAAGCATTTCAGGTGGGGCACGAGCTTTCCCCGATAGAAAAAGAAACAGTTAGAAAGCGGGCAACCAGGGAATATACCGAGTTAACCGATAAAAGTGAGGGACGGACACCGAAATCTTTGGAGCAACGGACGCTTGATTATGCCGAGAAGCTTTTCAAAGACAAGGCCGAATACCAGAAGGGCTACACGCCAGAAAACGCCTTGGCCGAAGCCCAGCAGTTTTACGGTGCGGCAAAATCTTTTCTTAAGAACCCCGACGTGCCCATTGTTCCGCCTGCGGCAACCAAGAAACCAAAGGAAAAGCCCGAAGAGGAAGGCTGGGGCATAGGGGCATTTTTCAAATCCATCCAAAAAGTATTTGCGCCGACGCCGGGGCTTTTTGGTGGAGCGGCCAAGCCAAAACAACCCGTTGCCGAACCGGATACAGTAGCGGTTGACATTAACGACCCATCCCTGATGGAGGACAGAAGCGACATTAACGAGCGGGAAATAGACGTGAACGCCAAGGCGGTTGACGAAACCGACGCCGAGTTTGAGTTTTTTGAGGAGGCCGAGGATTACTACAAAAACCGTTTTGCACAGAGTGCCGACAGTTTGCAAAAAGCCCTTTCTGCCGCTGGCCGACTTTTGCCCAAAAGGAAGAAAAAGTGAGTCCCATCACAGCATCCCAGATTGAAGAAGCGGCTGGCCTAAAAGAGAAAAAGCCACGCAAGGTGAAGGCGTCCGAGATTGAGCGGGTCGCCGGTTTTGAATCACCGGCGTCGTTTCCTACCCCATCAATCGAAAAATCCGCCCCTGCTTCCACCACCAAAGCGCAGCCCTTTGCCTCCGAGCCGTCCAAAATTCAACGCTTTGTCAAAACCGCCGCCGAGAAGCTGGCCGAGTTCCCCGACATCGGACGGGAGGCGTTTCCCGGTGCTTTCCCCGAAAATGCTTTCGGCACGGCGCAGGCCACGATAGCCGCCCTGGGGGTGGCGCCGGTGCGCTACGCTGAGGCCGGGCTGACCGGTTTTGTCAAAGGAGCGCGGGAGTCCAAAAATCCCCTTGTTACAGCCGCCAACGTCGTCCGGGCGGTTCTGCCGGGGCTTTCCAGTGCGCTGGAGGGGGCGGTGAGTGGCGAAGCATACGAATCCCCGGAAAAAGCCGCCGAGACCGTCGTAGGGGCTTTATTTGACTTTCCGATTGTGGCCGGCTTGAGGGGGGCACTCAAGCCAAAAGGGGTGGAACTACCCGATGTGCCCTTTGTGGAAAAGCTGGCGGACGAAATAGCCCCCGAAGCCCGGGCAAAAACCACCGAATTTGTCCGGCAGGAGCTTGACGCCATCGACAAAATGACCCGTCTCCAAGCCAGCGAGGAGCTTTTTAATCTGGCGAAGGAGCGGGGGTTGGACGAGAAACAGGCGGGACAGGCGATTGCTGGGTTAAGTGAACAACAGGTAAAAGAACACTTGCGGCGAAACTCCACACAAAGGGTGGCCGAGCGGGTGCTTTTCCCGGAGACGGCAAGCAGGCCAAAAACCATTGAGATTCCCCCGGAAGGCAAGGTGACCGAAGAAGTTAAGCCGGACATTTCGCCGGAAACAATTCGGCAAACCGCCGACCAGATAGTGGCTGGTGAACAATCCACTATCACCCCAGAGGTAAAACCGGCCCTTGAATTGGAGCTTCGTACCCGGGCGGAACGAGGAGAAGCCATTGTGCCGCCCAGGCCCGCCTCCGAGCTTTCTTTGGATGACTACATCGCCCAGGAAACCGGCAACGCCCTGCGCCAACCCAGTAGCGGGCTTTTCAAAAAGACCTTTGAGCCGGGAAGGGAAATACGCATACGCCCGAAGCGGCTGGAGGACTTGAAAGAGGAACACCGGCGGATGACCGAGGATGCCATTGTACTGGGTGAGTCGGCACCGGGAGCGGAAAGCTACGGGGATTTGAAAGTTGAACTGATGGCTGAGCGCCGGATACTTGAGGAGCGGCGAGGCAAAGGGCGGGCCGAAGCGGATAGACAGATAGTGGAAAAACCTGTGGAATCGTCGGCGGAGGAAATAACCAAATTTGCCGAATCGCAAGGGATTGAATATCAAGGGCAATTTGAGGGCTTTACCAAAAAGTCGGGCGAAGTCGTTCCACCGCAACACACCTTTCTTGACCCGCAGACGGGCGGAAATTTCAATGTGGGGGATATATCCGAAGTGCCTGCGGAATTGGCAAAATTGCGGGAATCGTTTGGTCATAAACGCGCCGAGCCAGTTGCGCCGGAGGTTGTCGATGTCGAGGCCATTGCCAGGGAAGTCGAGGCCGCACGGCCCAAGCCGGGAATAAATCCGGGGCCGGAGCCGACAGCCCAGCCCCTGCCGATTGAGCAAATCCGCACGGACGTTGACCGTTTTCAAAACCGGATGAGCGAAGTCGCCCCGGAGACGGTTCAGGCCATCGTGGAGAATTTCGACCCAAACAAATTTGACCCCATTGTGGTTTGGAAAGACCCGGTGGATGGACAGACCTATGTTTTGAGTGGACATTCACGGCTGGCGGGGATGAAGGCCAGGGGCGAAACGGCTATCCCGTCAAGGTTTTTTCAGGGAACGGCAGAGGAGGCCGCCCGTTTCGCCACCATCGAGGCCAACCGGCTGGCGACCAAGGAATCGTTGCCGGAAACCATTACGGCCTTCCGCAAGGCCAAAACCGAAGGTCTATCCCAAAGCAAAATGCGCGACCTTTTTGGTTCGGATGTGCAATGGCTGGATGCGGTGCAGAATCTTGACCCGAAAGGACAGTTTTTAGACCTCTTGGGCCAGCCGCCGTCTGCGCTTGAGTCCTTTCCCTACATCAAGCGGACCGCCCGCTGGGTGGGGGAACTACGGGGACTCTACGCCGACAAGCTGACCAGCTTCCACGAGCAGCAGCTTTTCGACTTCCTCTATAAAAGTGAAAGGCGCAATCTGGACATCGGCAGGGAAAACTTCTTCCATCTCGTCCAGAAGCAGTTGGACACCTTCGACTGGACACCGGACAGACCGTTGACCTTGAAGCGCACGGGGGAACTTTTATCCGGCACAAAAGCGCGGGCCGATACTGCCCCAGCGGAGGCCGAGATTGAGCGCCTCCGGGCTTTACAGGAAGAAACCCGGACAGTGGAAGAACACCAAGCACTCCAGCGTGAAATCGACCGTATCCGGCAGTCCATCTCCGAAATGGTGCAAAACCAATCGTCCCTTTTCGACCCGGCCCCAAAGGTTGCACCCGGGTTTGGGGAATCCAATTCCATCTTTACGAAGGACAAGCTGGATGCGGCGATGAAGGATTTGGGTGATCCAACCAAACTTCGGACCGGTCTGGACCCGAAACTTCTGAAAAACCTCATCGACATCGGTGGCTATTACCTTGAGGGCGGCATCCGGGAAGTGGGGGAATGGTCGAAAAAGGTTCTTGAATCCATTCCGCCAACCTATCGAGAAATTGTAAAACCCCATCTGGAGGCTTTATATGCCGACCTTACCAAAATTGCCGACAGCCGGGAAGCCGCCCTAAACCGAGTGAAAAATGAAGCCGAAATAACGATGGGCAACGTGAAAGAGGCCATCGACCAGCTTGGCGAGGCGGAACGCCTTGCCCTGCGGGAATTTGACCACTTGCAAGAAACCGGCCATTTCCCGACCGAGGCGCAGGCCGAGTTCCGGGAATTGACCCCCTTTCCGGAGGAAGTTATCCGCAAGACTCTTGTATCGCCGGAGATAGTGGCCGCCAAGAGCGCCCATTTTGCGGAACGGTTGGAAGCCACCGCTAATCTGATTGATGAGCTTGGTCTTGACCCGGAAGCAATATCAGACATCCTCGAAAAAAATGTTTATTCCGCTTCCGCCACGGCCCTGCGCAAGCTGGTGGCGGAATTGAAGGAAAGCTCCGGCGAGTTTGCCAAAGTCGGCCGCTCGGCCTCGTATTCCCTCTTGGAGCGCAAAAAAGCCATTGAGCGATTGCAGGCTTTAGCCTACAAACTCGGCCCCATTAAAGACCAAATCGCCGGCATCAAGTGGGTGAAAACGAAAGAGCCGGCGCTAAACCATTTCTACAAACTTTTAACCGATGCTAAATTCCGCAGGGAGACTACGGGCAGCGAAACGCTGGAACGTCTCGCCCGGGGTTGGACATCAAACCTTTTCCGGCTGTTCTCTTTCATTTTCGACTTTGTGGGCAACTCGACCGTCCAGATTCAACAGGGTTTGACTGGAGTGGCCAAAGACGTGGGTCGGATTGTGCAGGAAGGAACATACGACTACTTTGGCCGGCCTTACGGACTGGAAGAAATCGGCACGCCACAGTGGAGCTACACTCGGGAGTTTTTCAATTCGTGGAAAAAAGCCAAGCTGTTAGACCCCCAAAGAAACATTCTGGCCCTGCCGCCGGAAGTCCGAATACACCTTGGTTGGACCCTTTTCGGGGAGAAGATGGGACAACGGCAACCTCGTCTCTTTCTGGAAAGCGAAAAATTTCCCCGCCTCGCCAAATATGTAGATTACTCGATGGCTGGCCCAGCCTACGCCAAAATGCATATTGACCAGCTTTCCAAGTCGGTGGCGGCAGAGGCGGAGTTGTCCGCTTTAGCCGATATTGCCGCGGGTAAGCTCGGGTTCAAGCACGGCACGGCACAGTATGAAGAGTTCACTACCCTTTGGCGGCAGAAATTGCCGACGGATGTGGTGCAAGAGGTTGTCCGCCGGGCGCAGGAAGCGTCTTTTTCTGTTGAATTTCAATCCCGCTTCGCACAGGAGGCCGGACGGATTTTGAGCCATCCCATAAGCAAACTCATCATCCACCCGTTCCTTTTCTGGAAAATGCAGTTCACCCGCTGGATGCTTCAATCTCTTGCTCCGTTAAAGGCCACCCGCGCCATCTGGCGGGACAGCCGCACAATGCCTACCCAAGCCGCGGTCTATAAGAACCTGCCCGACCTTTTTTCGGATGTTACGAAAGCAGCAACGGGCTGGGGCGGATTATGGCTTTTGAAGAATATGTTTTTGGATGACGAAAATCCCGACAGCCCAAAAATGGATTTTACCCGGATGCGGGTTGTCTGGCCGGATGGAAGCTATGTCAACATTGGCTCTTTGGAGCCGTTATCCTCCGGCCTCCTTCTGGTGCGGCTTATGCAGTGGACGGATGAGGACGACCCAAAAAAGCGGGAGCAGTATAAAAAGGACTTTGAGGCCGGTTTTAAGTATTCTTCCATTCTCGGTCTTGGCGCACAGGGACAAGAAGGGCTGGCGGCGGGACTTCTTCCGATGGCCCTAAACCTGGCCGGCACAGAAAATTACGGCTACCGAGCCAAACGGGATTTTGACCGTTTCCTGATTACGCTGCTTCCCGGTAACGCCCTTCTGACCAGCTTGAACTCCTTGATGGAAAGAGAAAAGCGGGAGGGCGTTTTGGGAAAACTGCCTTTTGTTTCCCGATTTGCGCCGTATGACATCGACCCAACCACAGGAGAACCGAAAATACAAACGATGCAGTTTCCGCCAGGAGAGAGGAGTTTCCGGCTTTTCGGTTTTCGGTCCCGCACACTTGAGGGCGCGCCCCTGCCGGCAAGCCGTATCATCCCAAACGAAGTTCAGGCCATCCTGGAATACGCCGGTGAACCGCTTTATCCATCTTGGACGCTTGCCTCTGTGGCTGGCTATGGGGCGCTCTCCGATGTTCCCGATGATGTCCGGCGGGATTGGTTGATAGAGCTTGGACAAGCGCGGCGGGAAATTTTTGGTGCATATGGCTGGACATTGGACGATATTAGAGAGATGGATGTGGAGAAGGCGAAGGATTTGGTGCGAAACATTGACAACCGCGCCGCGCTGGTCGCCCAAAAACGCCTGAACATCAAATACGGAACACCATCGCGGGATGTCGGCGAATTTTACCTGCGTGGGCCCAGAATTGAACGCAGGCGAATGAAGCCCGAGGAGGCCCGATGATCCCCCCGGAGGAACAACTGGAAAAAGTTTTATTCGGCCCGCAAGGGGCCTACGGCTGGAACAAGGAGAGTGGAATTTTGGGAGAGATTTTCAAGAAGCTGGAAGTTATCGAGGGCAAGTGCAAGGAAATCACGGATTGGAAACAGCGGCTTACCGGTCTGCCCGCCAAGGCCGTTTATTTTATTTTGGCGGCCCTGTCCATCGCAACCTTTATACTGAACGTGATTAAATGAGCGATTTTGCGAAAAGTCCCGACTCAAGGGAAATCAAAATCCAGCGGCTGAACGGCTGGCTGCGGTTTTCGCTGTGGGTAATCCTGTTTTTTGTCGCCGTCGGCACACTGGCGGGATTTTTCTACTGGCAGCGCACGAAACGGATGGAAACCGCACAGAAGGAGGCCCGTGGAACGGCCTTGGATTTAATCGTCAAGGCGATAAAAATTTCGGATTCGCTTGATGCGGAGCGGCACAAAGAGGTGATGGGAGAATTGCGCCGACTGCATCCTGTTCGGAACCAAACAGAGAAAACCCCGCAATCGCTGGACACAGAAAAGCTGTATGAGCAGCTTCAACCGAGGGAGAAGAAGTGATGCTGGCCATAGAGTTCGGTTCGATAGCCCTGCTTGCCTGTCTGGCCGCCATCGGCGCGATTATCTGGGACTCGTTTTGGGAGGATTTCAAGGAAGATAAAAAGAAGGAGGAAAAAAAATGAAGAGATTCTTGATTTTTCTGGCGATGGCGGGTTTGGCTTGTGGCGATAAAAAAACAGAGGCGCCCAGCCAGCCGACTGCCAGCTTGATGCGTGTTGGTCTGGGTGGCGGTAGTCCAAACCACGAAAGTGCGACCAACTTAGTCGAAATCCCGCTGTTGCTTGGCGACGCCGACTATGACGGCGATGTTGATTTTAACGATACAGACCGGTGGCTGCGATTTCTTAACACCGGCAGTTTTTTTGAGAAACCGACCGATAATGTCGATACCTTGAGAAACTTCATTCTGCGGATTGACTGCAACTGCGACGGTTGGGCCAATATCGGCGACATTTATTCGCTTTTGGCTTTCTTTGGTTCGACGGGCTTCGGCATTAACCCCTGGCCGGGGGGTCTGCCGGGTTGTCTGGCGCCGGTAACGGCTGCCCGACAGCAGGCACTCCTGCTTCGCCATCACGATTTGATTGGGGAGGAAAAATGATATTCGGGAAAACGAAATCGGCCATTAGATTTTTTAACAAAATTAAGATTTCGCCCATTGGTTGTTGGCTGTGGTGTGCAAGTAAAAGCGGGGGGTATGGTCTTTTTTCGATAGCCGGAACCCCTATCTACGCACACCGATTTTCCTATGAATTGCTTAAACAAAAAATTCCAGCCGGATTAACCCTTGACCATCTTTGCCGTAACCGGGCTTGTGTGAATCCGGCTCACCTTGAGCCAGTTACATTGCGAGAAAACATTTTGCGGGGAGAAGGTCTAACGGCAATAAATGCCAAAAAAACGCTCTGTAAATTTGGCCATGCTTTTTCAATGGAAAACACAGAAATTAGAAAAAATGGACAACGGCGATGTCGAGAATGTTCAAGGCGGGAGGCAAAAGAGAGATATAGAAATGCTTCGCCGGAAAGAAAAAAAGAGATGTATCTAAATGTAAAACGTTGGAGGAAACAAAGAGAGGAGCAATTATGTTCGGATTGAAACCAAAGGTGTTCTGGTTGGGACAACTTTTCACGTTAATCGAAACGATTAACTTCCAGCTTTGGGGCATCTTGTTTTTGGTGGCGTTTGCCCAGGTTACCGGCTTGAAGTTTGACGTCGGGGCTTTTGTCGGCAACGGCTATTTTATCGCTTCGGGCATCGTAACCTTCGTCATACTGGACATAGAACACATACTGGCCCTGATAGCCGGCATCGTGCAGGGGGAAAAGTGAAACGGATTTTCTTGGCGGCCCTACTGGGTTTATTTCTGACCGGTTGCGGCGATGATATTCGGATAGTCAACCCATCTTGCAAGAAGAAACATTGCAAGGACAAGAAGGCGGAGATTGCTTTGGCGCAGGATACGTGGACGATTCAGCGGGTTTATCCTTTGCCGCCGCTCGCTCCGGTGGATAAGCATAGCTTCCCGGCGGTAACGGATTATCTGGTCTTTGGTTCGCCGGCAGAGGTGCGCCATTATCTGATAACCTGGGAAAATCTCGCCAATTTGCCGGACGGAACGCCGTATGAAATTAAATGCGGACTGGAGGCAACGGGTGGCCCGCCCCCGCCAGTATGGAATCCCAAAGCGGCTTATTTGCGCCTATTTTCAGAAGAGCCGCCCGGTCAAAACCACGCCATTTACGGAGATATAGATGAATTGAAAAATTGGTTGAAAGAAAGGGATGACTTTTGGCACGGCTATTAATTCTTCTCGTATTTTTCTTTTTGACGGCAGCGGGACGGGCTGTTACGAGATTTTACTTCCCGTCGAGCGGTGCAGCGGCGGTTAATCCCAAATACGGCCTGAATTCCGGCGGTGTTTTCTGGAATGATACAGCCTCCTCCGACGGACGCTACAAGATGGTTACATCCAAAATCTCCTCATCAATGGTTGCCCATCAGGATACCACTCTGGCCGGGGCCGCGGCGGAATTTATTCTGTTTTCCCAGTATGTGTCCGACCCGCTGGAATGGCAGATGATTAGCGGCACATTCAAGGGCCAAATACGGGCACGGGAGTCCAATGCCGCGGCAAATGCGACACTGTGTATTAACATTTATATTGTCAGTTCTACCGGAAGCACTTTTTTGGGTAATATTATAGACGGCCCGGATGGAGCACCGGACGCCACCACCACGCCGCCGGAATTTTTCTCCTCGGCCACCGTCTGGACGAATCGAAGATTTGCAAACATTGCAGAGGAAAGTCTTATGACTGTCACCAATGTAATTGTGCAGCAAGGAGACCGGATTGTGGTGGAATTTGGGTTTCGGGAGGTTACCACCAATGCCACCCGGGCGATAGACATCATAGTGGGCGATAATTCCGCCAGCGATTTGGCCGAAAACCAGACCACCACGGCCGCCAACAATCCCTGGCTGGAGTTCTCCCAGACCCTGACATTTTATACCAACGATGGCACGGCACGTGATACGCTTCGACCCAACGGCAATGGAATCAACAATAATATGAACGATTCCGCCACGGCTAATTGCGGAGCTACCGCCTCAAACTGGGACCGGGTGAATGATACCACAACCGTGGGAGCTGCCAACAATGACCTTTTGGAGGTGGATGCCACCGTAGCCAAGTGTAATCAGGGAACATTGGTTATGGAATCCGAGGCCATCACCGATTATGGCGCGGAATTTATTACGATTGACACGCTGCGCTGGATGGTGCGGGCCAGAACTACTTCCGGGGTGGGCGGCGATTCGCTGGAACCGTTTATTCGTATAGTCGGGGCGGCCATAGATACAAACTTTGGGCCGCGAGTGGCCACGGGCACAACCTGGGGTAATTGGTATGCAATTGCGATCTTCAACGATTGGAGAGACGGACAGGTTGATTCCATAGAGTGCGGAGTGCGTTTCAAGACCACCACCGCCTCCGCCCAACAGGAATACACCGAGGGCAAGCTTATTGTGGTTAAAAACGTTCCAATAATAGGCGGGGATTGGTCGCCTTCCGGCCCCAGCGGTTGTGATATTAAAACCAACGATACGCTTTATCCGGTGGGAACGGGATTCGCAAGCGGACTACAAATCGACACGAACCAATGCACCGTTTCCAGTCATTGGGATTGCGTAAATGAAGAACCTGGCGCTACAGGTTGTTCCGGGGGGGTTGATTCAGTTTTTTGGAATGACCCCAGCGCCGAAAAAGACTACTATAAACTGGGCACCCGAACCGATGCTAACAACAATACCCGTTGGGGACAAAGGGCCGCTTCTTATGGCAATGCCAATCGAATCATTGACTGCATTCAAGTGGTTGGCTGCTTTCGCAGAAGCGGGGGCGGCGGCGGTTCTCCCGCCCAAGAAGTTACGATTGGTCTCAGGGACAGCGCCGGCAACGAATACTGGGACGCCACCCAGCGCAGCAGCACCAATGTCGCTTATTTAGTAACCGCTTATTTTCCCAATCAGAGCTATACGTCCAACGCCCGCTGGGATTCGGTTTCCCTGCTGGGACTGGAGGTCATTGTGAGATTTAGAATGCCAAACATCTTTCGGCGAATACGCCTGAACAATCTTTACGTTTTGGTCGGGGCGAGAAACAGGGACACGACTATCGCGGATTCGACCAATTCCGATATGCAGGTGTTGGCGTGTTCAAGCATTGCAACCATAAACTATAACGGCCTTGCCGGATCTTGGATGAGTTGGCAAAACAGTAATCGGGTTTGGCAGGGTTTTCGTGATAACGACAGTCGAAAAAGGTTTACCGCCTCCAACGACACCGGACGAACCTGGTATTGGCTGTCAACTACTTCGGACGGAAATAACACCGACGATTTCGATGCCGGAAAACCCGATACGGTAACAGTCGATGCTTATACAACCGACGGGGTTGGTTATTTATCGCTTTTCGAAAGCTCTATTTCTCAAACAGACAGTTTTAGCTATGGATTTTTACGTCAAGCGGCTCTCGATAGTCCGCTTGTTCATCTCACTAAAAAACGACAACAGACCGCCTCCGAACTCAAGGCGGACAGGGATTCCTTTGTAACCAACAAGGTGGCCATACTTTTACCCGCTTTTTACAAAATGGCCGATACGGTTTGGATGTTTGGCGGCACCGCTTTAGTTACGGGCAAACTTTGGTGGGGACGGGCCGTTTACAATAATGCAACCACCAATTTTACGTGGTTGGATTCCGGCTATATCCAAGGGCCGGACGTGGCCTACAACGCCAACGTGGACACCAGCACACTCTCCAATATAGGGACAACGACTCTTAACAGACGGATAGTTCCCGTACGCTGGTCGAACAACTATCCCGCCCTATTTATTGCCGGTTGGTCGGCCGCCAGTCAGACCAATAAAATTGTATTTCGTAAATGGCACGCCGGGCTTTCCGCCGACAGCGCCCGTCACCACGCCTGGCATAGAAAGGATAATGTAACCGCCGTTGACAGTGTTACAATCTCGAATACAGGAATTCTGTCGAATGTGGGCGAAATGGTGGGAACTTCGGTTTACAGGACAAGCGATACCATCGGCCACGCGGCTTGGTACATAACCAACAATATCGTTCACGCATCGGTTAAAAAGGGGATGACGACCTCTGATGTTGTCAGGGATACGGCGGCGCAAATCAGTGCTACGCCAAGCAGTGCCATATTTTTGGGGATGACAGCCCATAAAAACAGCCACGACTCCACGCGGGTTTATCTTTTCTGGAATTATTTCAAGAATGCGTCGGATACATTAGGCCCCAGCCAGACTGATACTTCAAGGATTATGTTTCAAGTTCTTTGCGCCGCCAACGACAATAAATGGAGATTTCCCAGGCCGCTTGCGTGGATGTATGGAACAAATGTGCAGATGAAATTTCCGGTCATTCCACAATATCAAACCGGCCGAATGGTGCTTGGTCTTTACAGTAATGATGTAAGAGGCCAGTCGCCACGCAATGTTTGCGCCAATCGCATAGTATATATGTCCAATCCGGCGGCAGGCGGAGCTGCGCCTGCACCCTTACGCAGGAGACGCTGGATTATCGAGAAAAACTATAAAACCGGAGAAATCCAAAATGAAAAAGATAGCATTTCTACTTGGGTTGGCTTGCGCCTGCCTGATACCTACTAAAAGAAGTAACGCCGAAATCTTTCCGGCGGCAGTCGGGGATTCGCTGCGACTTGATATTAATTGTTTGGATAGTCTGGGAAAGCCGATTTTCTGTGATTCTTTTTGGATGACCCTTTATCGTTTTACGACCAGCGGCAATCGAGTTTTAGTGGATTCCGGCAGAACGGGCGCTCTCTCTGGAGAGACTGTAATAGGAACAGGCAAGGCATCGCTTTTGCCGGGTCGCGATAGTGTCTATCTAATAAGTATCCCAGGAAATACCACTGTTGGTCTGTATAAATTGAATGTCAAGGCTTACGGCGGAACCTTCTGTCCGGGTTGCGGCACGCCCACGAAATTAACAGTGGAACAATCCCGATGGTTTCTGGTGGGCGCGGCGACCACAACTAATTTTTCAACTTTTGCCGATGTGCGGCGGTGGAATGGAACTACAACACTGAACCTCTCGACAAATGGTTATGTGGTTGTTGATGTAACGGAATGGCTCGGCGTGGGAGTGGCAACACTGGGAGCCGGCGGTGAAGTGCAATCGAGCGTGGAGCGCTGGAACGGCACGGTCGTAACCGGCGGCAATATTGTTGACACGTTGACGCAATTGCACAGGGTGGAGCTGAATAATACGTCTGGAACGTTGGACTCATCTGAAATTGGAACCGACCTTAGGACAATCCTGTTAAAGAACGCCGATGCCGGAACCGCCCAAGCGGGGGCGGCCACTTCCATTACCTTACGGGCCGGCGCTTCCGCTACAAATGATTTTTATGTTGGCAATGTTGTGTACTTAATTTCAAGCACGGGGGCCGGACAAAGCCGGCAAATTGTAGATTATGACGGTACAACGAAAGTTGCGACGGTTGATTCAGGCTGGGTTACGAATCCATCGGTCACTTCGGTTTATGTTGTTTATTCTGACGGAACCAATGTTCATTGGGCCGGACAAAAAGCCGGAAAGTATGCGGCCGACAGCATTTGGAAATCGTCTTTTGCCGACCGTGATGACCCGGCCTTTCCCGACACGTGGGGCGAACTTGCGACTACCAACCTTCAAACAACGGGCTGGTCGCAAACCGGCGCCGGCGGGGGTGCAACGGCAAGACAAGTGGCGGATGAAGTGTGGCAGGCCAAAAGAGGGGCAGTAGCGGCTTCGCCGGCCCCCACCACAACGGCATTTGCCTTTAATGCCGCCCAAAGCGAGGCGGATAATTTCTGGAACGACAACCAGATTCAGGTTTATAGCGGCGGTGTGGCAAAGCAGGTGGCGCGCATAACGGCCTTTGCAACGTCAAATGAGCTGTTGACAATCACGCCCGCCTTGACTGCCGCGCCCGTAACCGGCGATTCCTTTGTGATAACGGCGGTTTTGGGTGAGGCGCCCGGTGCGGGGGCTACCGACTGGACGGCCGGTGAGAAAAACGAAATCAGGGGCGCGCTCGGAATAAGCGGAGGAACCCCCATCGACCCAACCGGAACGAAACAAGCCATTCGGGATACGATGCACGCAATCCACGTGGAAGTTGACGCGATGAACGGCCTTGCGCCGTTGGTTATTACCGATAATATCGGAGTCAATTTCAGCGATATAACCGGGACTTTGGATGCAAGTGAAGTTGGCTCGGCTGCTTTGACGGGGGCCAAGTTTGGCACCGGAGTAAATGGAATTGACACCAGCAACTTCACTCCGAACTATATGGTAGTGGGATTACGCCGTCCGGCCTTGGCTAATATGGCTGGTAATGCCACGGCCGGCAGTGTCACCACCATCACACTTGAGGGCGGGCCAAGCACGACTGATTTTCTGGTCGGCGCCAATGTAATGATAGTTGGCGGGCCGGGGGTCGGCCAAGCCCGTCAAATCGTGGACTACAACGGAAGCACCTTCCAATGCACAGTCGATTCAAATTGGATAACCGCCCCGACTGGTACTTCAAGTTATTTTATCTATTGGGATAATGCGGTTTCCTCACACTGGCAGGCCAACGCCGGCTGGAATACCGCAATAACCGGCACCCGCAGCATTACCGACAACACGACCTTAACCGAGGGCAATCTGGATGCGACTATCACTTCGAGAATGGCCAGTTATACGAATCCGGTCGGCTTTTTGGCCGCCACTTTCCCGTCCGGCACGATAGCCTCAACGACTAATATAACAGCCGGAACGATAGCAAATGTTACCAATCCGGTAACGACGACAACCGGCGATAAACAAGCGCTGGCAACCATTATTGCCGACAGCCTGGCTCAATTTGCGGTAAATGAAATGAACCTGGTCAAAGACCCCGGCTTTGAGAGTCGAGCCTTGGGCAACGTCTGGACACAGGTTACGGCAACAGCCAATATCGTTACCAACGCCCCGGTATTATCGGGTCGCAAGGTTTTGCGCCTTTCAGGAGTCAGCGCCAAGGTTGTAAGCGATAGTTTCTATCTAAACGCCGGCGACCGAATTGTCTTCGGTGGAAACGTTTTTACCTCTTCGGCCGCCGTCGCGCAAATCGGCATAGAGAACACCGCCGGAACATCAAAGGCGGCAGCAACCTACTCGGCTGCATTAAATAACGTTTGGGTGGGAACCTTTGAATACTGGCGCGCCGATGCTTCGACTGTTTATCGGATGTATCTTTTGAATGGCAGCGGAGCCTCCGATACTTCGAGATTCGACAATCTTTGGGTGGCCGCCATTCTGGACAGCTTGGCGGCTGGCGGTGGCGGGGGGGGGATAGACTCTGCAACTGCTTCCCGGATTATACGAAGAATGGTAGCAGGTGGACTGGTCAGCTTGAACGGCTCCGACTCCTTAACCGTAGCCCAACGCCTGATGACCAGCAACAACCCCTGCGCCACCTGCACCTTCGGGACCCTCTTTACGGACACCGTTTATACTTGGAACACGACCTCGTCGTCCACGATTCCAAATGTCAACGTGCAGGTCAGAAACAGCAGCGGCACGGTTCTCGGTACTATCCAGACCAACGCCAGCGGGAAATTTACCGGCACCTTTGACGCCGGCACGTACCTGCTTTATCCCTACTTCACCTCTGGCATCGCTTGGAACACGACCGATAACCCGGATACTTTCGTGGTGACGGGCAACGGCCAGAGAGACACCATCAAGGGGGCCACCATCAGCTTCCCAGCGCCTCCGGTGGGCGGTCAAATCACGGTGGCCGGCAACGTTTATGACCTATTGGGAGACAGCGTGCCCGGCGTGACTGTGGAGTTCTCCTTGAACCAAAACGCTTATTTCTCGACGGACGACACGACCAATATGGTTTTGGTGACGAAAACCGCCCGGTCCCGGCAGACGGGCGTTTCCGGCCAATGGTCGATACCGCTTTACCCGACCACAAAACTGCTTGGCGACGATCGCCGGAAGGGTGTATATTACACCTGCAAAATTTATATGCCGGACGGGATAACGACCTTTGAGAACAGTGGACAGATTACTTTCAGCCATACGCCGACGACACAGGCATTTCCCTATAAAAATTTTCGTCCTTGGGTTACACAGTAATGAAATTCAAAACAAGCCTTCTGGCGACCGAATTTTACGGGGCAAACCTGGATGCCCGCCTGCGGGCGGTGATACTCGAATTGGACTTGCAGGCAGCCCGCAAATTCGCCCAAGAATTGACGATAACTTGTGTTTTGCGCACGCCCGAAGAACAGGCCGCCTTTTATCCAAAGAATCCGAAGAAGCCCTCCCGCCATCTTGACCGGCCTTCGCGGGCGGTGGATTTCAGGAGCCTCGGTTTGGGTTCGGAAGTCATTGATTTTTTGCAGGCGCACGTCAAGGTATGGTGGCCGGAGTTCGATTTTTTAATCAATGACAGGGGCGCCGCAAACCCCCATATTCACGTCGAAATTGATTCGATTCCAACCAACAAATCAAAGGAGGTGGAAGCATAAATGCCGAAAAAGAAGAAAAAGAAAAAATCGAAACCGCAGCCGAGGCCGTATTAACCTATAGCGAAAGGAGGGCTATCGAGAAAGTTTCCTCCCCTATAACGGCTTGACGCGGAGTCAAGCCATAGTCGGCATAGCCGGCGGCGGAAGTCAATCCGTCATCCCTCAAGGGGCCGCCGCCGGCCAAAGAAAGGAGCAACGAAATGGATATTAGCATTTTCACGATAATCGCGCAGTGGCTTGGGTTTGAGGATGTAACCGGGCTGGTAGGAACCGTCGGAGCGTCGGCGGGCGTGGTCATAACTTTGAGCCAGTCGCTGAAGGCGCTCTGGCCGAAAGTAATCAACAACTCTCGGGTGCTTTATGTTTCCGGCGCGCTTTCGCTCATTCCGGCTGTGGTGCAGTTTTGGCCGCAACCCTTTGGCGTGCGTGGAATAGCGCAGGCGTTGTTTGTTGGCGCGGCCATTTTTCTTACAGCAACCGGCATCTGGTCGGGGATTAAGACCCAGATGCACAAAGTGGGCACGACACCCAGCAACGCCTCGGGCGGAGCCAAACCTCCCGAAACGCCGTGAACACGAAAACCGCCCTCCTTCTTGGCGGACTCTTAATAGCCCTGGCGGGGAGCTTCTTTGGCGGTCGGTCATCCGTCCAATGCCCAACCTTTTCAGTTCCTCCCGGGGCTATTTCAACGGCTGAAACCAAGGCGCTTGAGCCCGCGCCACCGGAAACGCTCAAGGTTAAGGACCGATGGTTGGCTGATAGCTTGAAGGGCAAAATCGGCGAATTGGAAGGCCATCTTGAAGGCGCCCACCAACTTGCGCTGGATTGGAGGACTCACTATCAAAATCTTTTCGATTCTTGTCTGTCAGGTCAGAACCTGCCGTCAGAGTTTCAGCAGGTTTTTGAGAACCGTTGGCCACATTCCGGCGACAGTGCCTGGGTGGACTTGCGGGATTTGACCTTGACGTTAAAACCCTTTGGATTTCTGCCACAGACGCTGGCAGCCGAAATACCTGGCGGAAGTAGGCCGATTTCGTTGGATAAGGGGGGTAGCGGCTTACTTCTTTTCGAGGGAGTGATTTGGGATGAGGGGCCGGCGGAGGGGCTTATTTCGCTTAAAAATCCCCTACGCCCGGTCTGGTGGTTCCCCGGACGAGTCGGGGCCGGATTTCGGGTGGACGGCAAAAAGGGACTGGTTTTCGGCTGGACAGTGTTTTAGGCACTGCTTTTGCTCCAAAAAATCTTTGGTTTTTCTTAAAAAGTTCTTGACATTTCCCGATTTACTGTTATTATGGGTTCGGAGGTTATACGAAAGAAAACTACATCTACGGCAAGGACGGGAAGCGGGGGCGCTTCGTCAACCCGGACAACCCGCCGCCTCCGACTCAAAAAATCTCTTATTACGTCAGGGTCTCCCTTCTGGAGAAACTGGACGCTTTTGTGGCCGTCATTCAGCCCCGGATGTCCAGGGAGAGTTTCCTGCGTGAATACTTCTTCCGGCAGTTCGAGGACTGGCTGGAGAGATGGCTGGAGTTTCACAAGCCGGAGGACGGGACGAAGGTGGGCATCGAAAGGATAAACATTTTCCCGGCCGTGCTAATAGAGCGAAAAAGACGGATTTGGAGGAGAAAAAAATGAACGAGGTCGAATATCTGGCCAGGGTTTTAAGGATGGTGGAGGATTCCATCGCCGCCCCGCCAAAAAAGCTCTGCGACGCCTGCCTGCAAAGGAGAATCTCGGATGAATTGCGCAAACGCCCTGCCCGAATGGGTGAATTTCGCGCGCAAAACCCGAAAAAGGAGGAATAAATTGTATGAGCAACGGAAAAACAGCCGAACAGGAAACAAAGGAAGCCCTGGAACGGCAAGCGGCGGAAGAATTGAAAAACCAATCGACCGCAGTAATCCCTGCCGAGGAAAAAACCGTCCAATACCCGCAAGCCGGGCAAATGGAAACGTACCGCCAAGCCATCCAGATTGCCAATCAAATCCTGAAGTACGCCTTCCACCAAAAAATCGGCAAGGCGCTCCGTTTCGGTAAAACGGTTTATCTGGACGCCAATATGGTCTTTTCCATCGCCAAAAATGTGCCCACGCTTAAGTGGGGGCTGGACAAAGACCAAAAAAGCGGGATGGCTTTTTGGAAAGAATACGATGACGATGGAGTTCTCACTTTCTACGCTCAAGCGTGGGCGGAATTTAATATGGCCGGGGTCCGGGCGGAAGGAATCGTTGGAAGCGCTTCCACTGATGACCCTTTCTTCAAAAAACTTTTGGACAAAAAGCCGGATTTGAAACACCGGGTTTGGCAAAATCTTATTGCGAAGGCCCAAACTCAAGCGCAGCGTCGGGCCATCGTCCGGGTTTTAGGTTTGGCCGGGATAGATGAGGCTAAATTGAAGGCGCTGGGACTTGTGATTCCCAGCGAAAATTCGGTGTCCTATGATTGATTATTCCTTCGCCACCGAACGACTCAAAAACCGATTGGACCCAAAAGGGCAGGGGAATCCACCCGCCTCTTTCCAGGCCTCCCAAATCGGGCGGCCTTGTTCGCGCTATCTGTACTTTACGCGGGTTCCCGAGGCGTGGGCGCTCCGCAAGCCGTTTGGCGCGGCGGCGCAATATGAAATGAACAGGGGTTCGGAACGGGAATCGCTAATTCTGGAAAAGGCCGTAGATCTTCTGGCCCCGGATTTTCAAGACTGGATTTTCCAAAGACTTGGGCCTTACGGCAGAATGGGCGACCCCCGCCTCCAATGCTATGACCAAGCTCTCGACATTCGGGGCCGGATAGACGCCCTCTGCACCCACAAGTCCACCGGCAAAACGGTGGCGGTGGAGGTTAAAACGATGTCCGTCCATACTTGGGAACGGATTAACCGGGCCGAGGACTTCCGGGATGCTGCCGACCATTATCTGAACGGCTATTACGGCCAATTACAGGCCTATTTGTACAACTTCGGACTGGAGGACGGGCTTTTCATCTTGGAGGCCAAAGAGCGGGCCTCCAACGGCGACCTGCCCCTGAAATTCCTGCCGGTTGTTTTGGATTTCGAGTATTTCCAGGCCGTTATCGACCGAATAAAGTTGGCCCAGTTCGCGTTAAGGGCGGGCAAGCCCCCGGACCCGATTGCGTATACGGAAAAAGGTTGTGGTCGGTGTCCCTACCTTACCGTGTGCGGCAACAGTCCGTCAACCAATGGCACGGCAGCGATGTACGACGCCGACCTTCTGGAAAAACTGAACCGCCGGGAAGAACTGAAAGCCGATAGCTCCGAATATGAGAAGCTGGACTCTGAAATCAAGGAACGTCTCAAGGGCGTGGGAAAGGCGGTTATCGGAAACTTCTACGTCACCGGGGAAAAGAGAACCCGGCAGATGAAGGCGACCGAGGCCAGAACGCAGGAATTTTGGCAAACCAAAATCGAGAATATGGCGGCAAAGGAAAATGAACGACAATTCGATTGATGCACCATCAGTGGAACGGAAAAGCGAAAGTCGTAGGTGTCCTAATGGAACGCCTTCGCCCGAAAGGGCGTAAAGAGAGATTTCGTGCGGTCGTGTGGCGACTACTGTTCGACCGCCCGTTCCATTAAATCTTCGGCGGTGGCTGGCCGGGAGTTACGAGTGCTGAATCTGTGCGAAAGTGCGGCTACTTGCCCCGGACGCAACGTAAGGCGCCCAAAGCCCGCAATCCAGAGAATAGGGGAAATCAGCCCGGCCAACCCGCCGAATTAGGAGGTGATGTCCAATACCACCGACAGGTTGTTTGTGCAATCCACCTTGCAGGGGATTTGTTTGCAAAGAAAACGCGGTGATATAACTGCGGGGCTTCCAGCCCCGCCGATTTGAAGGAGGGGATGTTTAATGACGCCCAATCAAGGTTATGGTTACGACACAGCCGGAAACAAGTATGAGCGTATATGACTGCGGGGCTTGCGCCCCCGCCAACGAAGGAGGGATTATGGAGATTACAAAGGAAAATTCGCAAAAGATAGCCGATAAGTTGACGGAGATTTTCGATTTGGTTTCCACCCTATCGGATGAGGAGCTTGCATACTTGGGCGAAGTCAAAACGCAAATTGAGAGAGATATTTCCAGATGGAAAGCTGGAATGGGTGTCTTATTTGACTTCAATAAGGCCGACGCAAAGATTAAACTGGCGGAGCAGTCGCTAAAGCGATTACGGGGATTACGTGACATTCATTCGGCAATCGAGACGTATTGGCCTATTAATCTTGAATACGCCACAAGGCGGGCGAAAGAACGACAGACAGAGGGAGCGTTTGGACTTGAGCCCCGCTAACGCCCGGAAGGACAGAAGGAGGAGGAGTGACAAAGAAAGAAAGATTTGCAATAACTTCATTATTTACCTCGGTGGTCGGGGGAACTGCTTTCGGATATTGGCTGGATAACTTTGCCGCCGGATTTTGGATGGGGGTGGTGCTTATGATGTTTGGCCCGATAGAGGTGCGGATAGTAAAATTCCCTGAGGATGAGGAGGACAAATGACCGGCCACATAATGACGCACGCTTCTTGCGGAATGGGCACGCGCCGGTTAAAGATAACGCCTAAAATGCGCCGCCACTTTCCGACCTGCAAATGCAAAACGTTTGAAGTCAAACGATGGTATGATAAGTCCGATATTTTCCATCGGAAGAATTGTCCCTGGCTTCGGTATCAGCGCAAAAGAAAGCCCCGTGAGCGTATGGCGTGGAGCACGAGCTGGGGTTACCAATGACCCCCAAAAAGCGGAAGGGGAAGTGATGACAACTTGGTTTGATATGGACGAATTAGCACATCCCGACCATCCCTTCTTGAAATGTAATCGGTGCGGGATGACGAAAAAATTAACTCCCGGAACTGAAAAATATCAGCAGGCGAACTATTTCGGAATATGGCATTTGATGTTTGAGTGCATTCCACCCCAAGACGGGATGGTAAAATGACCACCAAAAAGCGGAAGGAGAAGGTTTGGGGAATTTGGAATAAACAAAAGAAACGATGGACGTGGTGGGAGTTTAAAGAATTTAAGGAGTCGGCTGAAAGGGTATTACGGGGCCTTCAAATTTCTTGGCCCCCCGATTGGATAAAACACGAGGAAGTGAGGGCTTGTTATCTTCCAGAACCCATATCGAAAAGGAGGGGAAAACGTGGTTGTAGTTGAGCGGGACAACTGGAAGTTGGTGCTTTTAGATGGGAAATATACGGTGAAGCTTAAGTGTCCCGATTGCGGGGTTTGGGCTTATGCGGACGGGCATACGGTTTTCGAGGATGGGAGGCTTGACCCATCGGTTGTTTGTTCGGGGAAAGACGGCTGTAAATTCCACGATTTTGTAAAATTTAGGAGGGGAAATTATGTTTGAGATTACTGGAGCTATTGGATTACTGTTAGGGTTTTGGGCGGGGTGGGTGTTCGGCTCCGCCGCTGGCCGAAAGGAAATGATGAAAAGATATTCTCTTATGATTGGCGTGGATTTGGCTAAAGTAAAGGCGGATGCCACGATTTTTCTGGTGAAGGAGGGGAAAACGTGAAATGGATAGTAATTATTAAGGTGGAGTGGAATGAAAATGCCCGCCGACAAAACACTGGAGAAAAAGAAATTCTTGTAGCAACTGGATGAATATTCCGATAATTGGGATACCGCCTGTGGAGATAGTTGGATATTTGAAGTTGGAGGGCCAAAGGAAAATAAGGCCAAATTTTGTCCGTTTTGCGGCGGCTTCCTTGTTGTCGAACGGTTAAAAGCCAAAAAAGACGGAGGAAAAGATAAAGCCCTCCTGCCCAAGAAAGGGGGAGACGATGGGAATGTTTGATTACTTACAGTGCATCTTTTAGCAATCGACCCGGGCGTCCGGTTTTGCGGCTGGTGTTCGGTTGAATTTAATCTGGTTTCGAGCGTTTTCTCATCTCTTGCCTCTTGGGGTACCCTTGAGGCCGTTGATGGCGAAATGCCCTTCAGGTTAAAAGAATTTCTTGAGAAGCGGATTGACTGTCTAAAGATTTTGGCTTACGAAAAGTCCTTCCCGCCCCGGTTGGCGGCTGTTTATGGGCGCAATTGGGACGCGACCGCGGAAGTGAGGGGAGTGATCCTTTCTTTTGCCCGTCCTCCGATAAAACTTATGGGCTTGACGGCCCGCCAGGTGCGGGCTATTTTGAAAGTTGGCAACCCGCCAAGGATTGCCGCCGTTGGCAAAAACCAGGTGCGGGGGATGGGAGCTGACCTGCGAGTGCGCAAGGCGGTGTCGGTCTTTACGGGCATACCGGAAGAAAGGTTTGTGGACTGCCATCAAGTTGACGCGGTGGCTTTGGCGTTTGTGGCTTTCTCGAGGATGGGAGTTGAATGGCGATAAACGAAGGAGGGGGGATAGGAGGCTGGTAAAATCGGGCAGTAGTGCGTTAAAGAGCGGTCGGTTTTTTTCTCTTAGCCTCTTCCTCAAGGCATATACGAACCATCCGGCGGATTTCTTTGTAGCGTCCGCCGACGACCCTGACTTCCTCTTCGTCCGGGCGAAGAAAAGTTGGCTCCCAACCAAGATATAAAGAAAACTCCGGGTGTTCCTGGGCAATTTTATCCCGGCGGATGCCCAAAGCCCAGTAAATCATCTTGCGCCAGCACCCCTTGCAGGGCCGGAGCTCGGCTTCCAGTTCCAGGTTGTGCCTCCAGTCATAGACCTGTAGCACCAAAAGATACGGCCCGCGCCCCTTGGCGTCTTTCGTCCAATGGGGCAGTTCATATTTCCCTGCTCCAGGTTTCCCGGCCGTAACCCGGCGCAGGAAGGCCAGGCGGCTGACGTGGCCGGGAGCGTTGCAGCTGGCTATAGCCACCCCCAAGAGGTGCCTTTAAGTATGCACCGATGTCCGCAAATTTTTCAGTACCTCCAGACCTTCGCCACAAAGACAAAATTCCGTTTCCTTACGGCTCCCATCCCGGCGGCTTTTAATATGCCGTCCAGCACCTGTTGGGCGCCGGACAACGCCCGGCGCTCGCTGCGGTGGCGGACAGGGCCGCGATCCTCGCTCTTAACCTCCCAAATCAACTCCCCCAGCTCTCCCGGTGTTCCGGTTTTGGCGTAAGCACAGGCCACATAGCCCCAGGGGATTTTCCGGTTCATCACCTGGTGGCCCTTGTGAATGGCGGCTTTGGTGAAAACCCCCTTGCCGCACTTTTGGGGGTTGGTTACCGCTTTTTCTATAATCCCCTCCATCCCCGTCCCCGTCGCTTTCCCCACTTGATGAAAAACGATAAAAAGAAAAACAAAAACAAAAGTATATTAGCCCCCCCTGTGATTAAAATGGCGGCGACTAAAATCACCAACACCGTCCACATTATTATCGGAGTGGCGGGCTGTCCTACTAAAACTCCGAGCAGAATAAGCACAACCCAGACGCTCCAAAGAAACTTCTCTAACGCTTTTTCCATACCCACCGTCTAAAGGGCCAGAGAAGCAGGCCCAGGAAGACCAGCAACAGGCGTCCCACGCCCAGAAAAGCCCCGATGATGATAAGCAGAGTCAGTCCGTCAAAAAAGCAGTTCAAATCGCCTCCTTTTGGGTTGGTTTGACTTTCACGATTATTATTTCTTTGTCCGGCGGCACGTATTTCCCGTCCCGTTCCAAAATATCCAAAACCGCTCGGCCATAATGTTTGAGCACCCACCATTCGTCCACCCGGAAGTTGCCGAACTCGGCCAAGTGGCTTCCTCTATGACTTCTGCCCAGATACTTTTTTGGGCGGTGGATGAGGTAGGACTTCATCTGAACAAATCCTCCTGCGCCCTGTCCTCCGGACGCGGTTGTTGTTGTTCTACCGGCCAGCAAACCTGCCCGGTCCCGATGGCCGGTGCTTCTATCGTAGGCAGGGCCTCCTGTTTCAAAATTTCCTCGCCGGTTTCTTCGGCGATTACCACCCTGTGCCCGGCTTTCAAAAGCTGGTTAACATACCTTTCGGCCTCGTTTGCGGGGATGGAAACAAAAGTCGGCGTTCCGACAAGATTGTGCAGATCCAGCCCGGTGTCCCTGGCCACCTTGAGTGCGTCCCCGCCGTAGAAGCGATAGGTTTCGCCCTCCCGGACCATCAAGAGATGATTAGGATAGTGGGCGCGGGTTTCTTTGATGCGTTCCTTGGTCATTTTGCCTCCCGCAATTCTTTCATCTGTGTTGGCGAAGGGGTGACGACAATCCGGAGGGGCATCAGAAACCCAATCAACGCCCGGTATTCGTTCTTTATCATAATCGTCAAATTTTTTTCTTCTGTCCCGGAAGGCAGTTCCCTCTTTAAGACAAAAAAGCGGGCATTCGGGACAAGCCGCTTTATTCCGTCGAACAGAAAAGCGTCAGCCCATCTGTGGTATTGCGGGCTGTCTGTTTCCGGCTCGGCCAGGAAAACGGCCTTATTTTCCACTGCAAGTGGAAAAATTTCCACTTGTGGGCCGCGCGGCTCCAGATAGTCGAAGCGTCCGCCCCGCTTCTTGTTCTCCCTATGATATGGCTTCGTGGGGGTGGTGGTATGAGGTTTTCCCGCCAGCAAAAAACGTCCGTTGGTAAACGCCCTTTTCCCACGCAATGTGCCGGTGAGGGCGTAGGGTCGCAATTCGCTCAATATGGCGGCGGTTGTGTATTCCAAGCGCGGCCCCTTGGCTTTATATTTGCAAAAAGGCATCATTCTACGGCCTCCATCGATTCAAAGGTTATGCCGGTCAGCCCGCCTTGCTCATACTGACCCCGGCAACGCAAAAGCGCGGCATAGGTGCGGTTTAACTTTCCAGCAAACGGGTTGCCGTCGCTAAAAACCACCGCCTCGTCCTTCCCGTTAAATCCCTCCCAATCGCAAGCGCACCACCAGAGAAGCTCAAGGTTTTGGTGCAGGGCGACCAAGTAGGAAACGGCCTGCCGGCAAGCGATAAAGCGGTGGATATGGTCGGCGGCCGCATCCACCCAGTCACTTCCCATCAGCACGTCTTCCCCTGCGTGTTTTTCACAAATCGACCCGGATTTCGCTTTTTTCTTTTTTAGCTGCCCAATTTAGAAGCGTCGGAGTTATACATTCCTCGCAGATGCGAAGATTTTGGTAAAAGGTTTTACCCGCAATTCCCTTTATCTCTTGTATGGAGATAGAGGGTGTAATACTTACGAAGTAGAAGGTATTGGTATCTTTATTACAGGCGTGGCAGTTCATTTCTTCTCCTTTCCGTTCCTTCGGGCTGTGATTTTTTCGGCTTCGAGAACTTCCATTGGTTGGTTAATATCGGCCAGCAATTTTTTATAAAATTTATCCTCCCGCTTTAGGCGGGCTTCCAGTTTTTCCCGTTCTATCCGGCGAATTTCGCTTCAGCAGGACGGACAATATCCGCCAAAGCAAAGCGCTTCTTCGGTTTTATTGCAGGCCGGATTAGCGCAACTCATAAGGCCGTCCGTTCTCGAAGTTTCTGTTCACGCTTTCGGTGTTTTTCAGGTCCCAAAGTATCAAAAAACCGGCCAGCAAAAAACCGGCGATTACAAGCCAAACATCCCGATTAGTTTTCTTCATCTGGCCGCCTTTATTTTAAGAATTTTGCGGGCTTCGGCGAAGGTGCAATTTGCTATTTGGTGGGTCAATTTGTAAACCGCCGGGGAAAACTTAAACGCCCTTCCTTGAAAGTAGATAGCCCAGGGGCCGATAAAATGAAAGGGGATTTTCATACTTTTCAGATAGGTATACAGTAAACAACCGTCGCCCTGGACGACGTAGGAACATCCCCGCCAATAATCACCGGCGGCGACAGCCGAGGGTTTCCCCTTTTTCAGGTAATCCAGCAGGGCCTTTTTGTTGACAATCCGGTAAAATTCTTTTTGGGTTGTGGGCGCTTTCATTCATCCTCCTTTACGGCGGGTTGGTTAATTACCATCCTGCCCGCCCCAATGGCTGCCGCAGTCCGCACAGATATAGTGAATGAGGTCACCATCTTCGCCGTGTTCGTAACCGGTGCGACGAAAACTGCCATCCGATTGTTTGGCAACGTCGTAGTAAATGCGGCTTTCCCTAACTTCGACCAGCTCCTTATCTAAACCGCAGTTTGGGCATTTCAGTCCAACTTCTATTCCGTCTATGATGTCGGTCATCTTTTCCTTCCTTCCTTTCTTTCCCCTACATTATAATGGGCGTATCGGCTCTTGTCAAGGAAAATCTTCAACTTTTTCAACAAAGTGAAAGTAGGAAAATAATTCCCTGCCAAAATGGTAGGTTAAAAATGTCAAAATGGCATTAAAGTAACGGTTTAAGATTTGGTTGAAAACAACCAATTTCCAACCCTGGCATTATCCATTTGTAGCATTTGCTACACATACCATTTTACACCATTGGTTCATTTCAGCCAATTTGCTGTATTATTATGCACTATGCGGGTCTTTGCATATACGACTTTCTTGGTCGCCATTTGGTTTATTTCAACCAATTCGACGCCTATTTAGAAACTGACCGAGCGTTGAAAATGGGGGGTTGGGTGGGAACCAAGAAAACTGAAAAAAAGCGCAAACGGAAACCGGAAAACGTGCGTATCACAGGCAGTCGCCGCCCACTGCGAGCACTACCGATGGGTAGTAATAGGACTGCAATTTTTCCCCGTGTTTTTGTGGTCACGGAGCAAAAAACTTGTGCAAGCGAGGTGCGTGGCACGCATTTCTGCTACAAGCGCATATCTTTCTTTGACTTATACGTCGATACCCCTATTACCCCTATGGATACCCCCTGGATATGGATATGTATTTGTATTGTATTCTCTACAAAAACAAGACGAAAGACGGGTAGGTGGATGAAGTGGAGGGGGTCTTGTTTTTGGGGGTTGTAGGGGGGACCAGTAAGCACATAAAAAAAATTTTGGGTGGCGCGATTTTTTTCTTGACAAGGGGCTTTGCGGGTTTTAGATTAACCGTGTGAGCGTGGAGGCACAAATAACCCAAAACTAACTTTGACCCGGCAGGGTGCGGTCCCGCATTGGGGCGTCTTTTGGCGTTCCGACCGCGCTCACACCGCCACCCTGTCCGGCCAAAGCTTGGAGCCAGAGGATGGGCTATAGAATCGGAGACGCCTGGGACGACGGAGATTATACTTACCTTCTGTCGGACAAACACAAAAAGAGGGCCGGAAAACGTACCTTAACCATATACCATATAATAGTTTCGGGAGACAACCGCTTTTCGGTTGCTCACTGGACGAAAGATGTGTTGGACGATATTCTGTATGCGCCGAGGGCCATCCAAATCTCCGAGGGCGTATGGCGTACCGCCTGATAGACGAAAACTTCTGGCGGTCCCCCCACCTTGCCGGCGCCGGACTCGAAACCAAGGCCATCTACAACTACCTCATCACCCAGGGTGGAAAAATTGGGATGATTTACAGGAAAAAAGAGGAACACTTATCCCTGCTCGAAATTCAAAAAAATTGTTGGGATAGGGGTATCCATACCCTTATCGATAGGGGTAGAATATTGGTGGACGAGAAGCACCACCTGGTTTTGGTAAAAAACCATTTCCGCCATCAGTTTAGGCCGGAAACAAGAATCAGCCCGCAACAAGATAGGGGTATCAAAAATGAGTGTTTGGGCCTACCCAAAACACCGCTTTTTACCGAATTTCTCAACCTCTACCATTCCCGCTTGGAGGCAAATTGCCCCCTAACCTTTGAGTTTCTGAACAACCTGAATGGCTTGGGGGAATTATCTATTACGGCCAAAAAGGAAAACGAAAAACAGGAGACCGCATCCCCGGACGCCGTAAAACTAACCCATACCCTCATCGCCGGCCTGCAGCGCTTCAACCCCAAAAGCCGCCTGCCAGCCGAAGATACCCCGGCCTTCCGCTCCTGGACCCGGGAAATGGAACGCTTCATCCGAATCGAGGCCGAAGGCGATCCCCGGGAAGCCGAAAAAGTCATCCTCTTCACCGTGGCCGATTCTCGTGAGCCGCTCTATGTGCAATCACCCCAAGCGCTCCGTAAAAGCTGGAACCGGCTGACCGGGAAAATGCGCCCGGACCCGGAATGGAAAAAACCCAAAGAAACCGAGGATGAACGCATCAGCCGCGCCATCCAGGAGGGAAAAGAAAGGGGTCTTTGCAAATGAACGAAAAAGAATTTCACGATGGAATGACCATCCTGCAGGGCGCCGCCGGCAAAAACTACCGCGAAACCAGCTTCCCGGTCTGGTGGGAAGCCCTGAAAAACGAATACGGCGGCGCCTATCTATCGGTATGCCGGGAACTGGCCCAAACCGAACCCCGCCTGCCCGCCCTGTCCGAAATCTGCCGGCGCCTTTCCGAAATAAAACACGCCCATACCGCCGACAAAAACAAACAGCGGGAAGGCAGCTACCTGGCCGAACAGGAAGCCCGTGCCCGCGAAGCCGAAAAAATCGTCGGCAACACGTTTGAGAATTTTCTGCGGGCGAACAATGGCGACCACCCCCTCGCCGGCTACTACTTCGGCCGGGCGTACTGGAACGCCCGGGGCATTACCCGCTACGACGCCGCCTATGACCGGCTGGCCGAAGGCCGGGAACGGTTTTTGCAAAACCCGGCCCAAGCCAAAAAAGAAGCGGAGGCCGCCAAGAAAAAAGACCTCGGTGAAAAAATGGAAATTGGCCGGGCGATGGACTCCGCCGCCGGATACGCGCAACCCCCGGCTCCGGCGGAGGGAAAACCCCCAGACATCCCTTACGCAGCGTCCACGCCCCCGCCCGAGGAAAAAGAAGTCGAATTTGACGAAACCACACTGCCCTTTTGACGATGAAAACCAAAACCTCCATCTGCCCAGTATGCAACTTTCTGGTCTGCCACGCCTGCAAAAGCCACCGTTTTCCGGCCAACGAGAAGTTTGTCGAGGCCGCCGAAAAAAAACACGGGGAGAAAAAAACCGGCTGCGGCTGTCCGAAGGGGGGTGGTCGGATACGGAGGGTTTTATTATGATTCAAAATAATTTTCATACTCTGTCGGGGCTTCTCGCCCAAAATTCCTTTTGGTTGGCGTTGAAGGTTGATTTCCAATTGGTGGGGCAGCTGGCGGTGGACACGGCGCAAAATCCGAACGAGAAAAACCGCTTGTTTTTAGAGCGGATTATAGGCAACTTTCAAAACAACTGAAGAAAGGAGGCAGATGAAACAAAGAAGCGGGGCGGCTGTAATCGGTCTGGCGGCGGGGATTTTTCTTTTGGCAACCGTTGCGGTGCGTCCGTTGTCCAACAAAGCCCCGGTAGCGCTGCGGAACAGCTGGGCAATTGACACCCTGACCGTGCAGGCGCCGGCACAAGCGAAGCCCGCTCTGAAGCGGACTGCTTGGCTCTGGTATGGCCTGAAAGCCGCAAGGGGCTTGGGCTGGTAGAAAGCCGGCCGGCGGCTGGCAGGGAAGCTGGCCGCTGGTCGGAGTTAAAATGAAATTCAAAGAGGAGATTTTGATTTGACTCCCGCCTATTTTTTCAGGGGCTTCGACTCCCCCGCCGAGAACGTCATCATCCTCCGTGTCGGCGACTACAACGACCCGTTGTTTGAACACCAGGTAAAAATAACGGCGGATTTTCTGGTGAAGGTGGACTGGCACAAACTGTTGGAATTTTACAATCGGCACTCCCTCGGCTTTCTTCTGAAAGACCCGGTGGTGGCGGAAGGGAGAAATGGGCGATGAACATCGTTGCGGATAAAGATAAAATCACGAAAATTGTTCGGGACGCTATGCCAAAAAAAGAAGGATGGCGCTACAATGCCGGGCCCTCCCGCGACACGCTTAATCTCTGTCGGCCGGAGGAGGCGAGATGGCTTATTTTCTCCGCCCATCACCTTGCCAGCGACTACGGAAAACAACACGCCCTGCCGTTGCCGAAGATTCGGGATATGGATGAGTCCGGTTTTCGGGGTGTGGTGGAAAGCATCTATCGGCAGATGGAGTTTGAAATTGAAAGAGAAATCAAGAACAAAAACCAAAAACCCTAAAAACAGGAGGAGCGATGGAAGAAAAAATCGAACCGATGTCCCTGCCCGTAGGCGGTAAAATGCGGAAGGGGGTCTTGTATCAGCACGACGAGGAAACCCTGTTTCTTTTCGTGGCCGAGGAAACCGGCACTTTGGCCTGCTGGCGGCTGAAAATCGGGGAGAACGGGATGCGGGCGACGGCGGAGTGCTTTGTTGTGCCGGCGGCTGTCCTCGACCTGCTCGACCTAAAACCGATTAACTTTTTGGCGGGTACGGCAAAATCAGAATTGACTTTGCCCTAAAACCGCCTATATTCCCCCTGCGATTCCCGGTGTTACTTTCTGCTTGTCAGACCGTAACCTGCCCCCGGAAACCGCCCGCTTCAAGCTGGAACTGGCTTGCAATCAAAAAGCGGCAGACCCCGACCCCCAAGGTCGGGGTTTCTTTTTTGTTGATTGGTTGAAAAGAACCAAAAAAGATTTCTCTTGACAGACAAGGGGTTATGTATTATTCATTCCGCCAGCATGCAGAACTTTGCCGAAAAGAGGAATTTTGGTGGCAAGGGGTCGATGGCCGACAGCGGCTAAGGCGGCGGAAATGTTGCGTAACCCCCCTCACGGGCAACCATTAAGCGAAGCCCAGAGACATCTTTTTCAGGGTCTTAAACACGGCTGGAAACCTACCCGCCTCAAGGGACGGCCGGGACGATGAAGCCAAAATCATATTTGACCGCCTTCCCCGATTATCCGCCCTTGCTCGCATTTTGCTATTATTATTTCCCGGAAAGATTTTCCGCCCCGCCGGGGTCGTTTCACATCGAGACCGCCGAACTTTTTCACAAGAGCGACCGGCTGGCCTTCACCAACCCGCCGGAATCCGGCAAGTCCACCGTATTCAACTTGGGCGCCTCGATTTATCTCGCGCTCGAAAAACAGGCGCCTTTGATTTTGATTATCTCCGCCACTGGAACGACTGTCGGCTCAACCGCCGCCTACTGGCTCGACCAGATTACCGAGGAACTCACCACCAACCCGAAACTTTTGGCGGACTACCCGTGGCTCTCCGAGCGCAAGTCGCCCCGCTCCACATCGCACCACACCGACTTGAACTGGGAGACGAAACAGAAGTCGGGCATCAAGCTCCCCAACAAAAGCCAGATAATCGCCCTGGGTTGGAACCAGGTGCACCGGGGTCTGCATCCGCAGTATGTCATTCTGGACGACCCCGAATCCGACGAGACCGTTTCCACCGAATACCAGCGCATTAAATTTTTCTCCAAGCTGAAAAAAGTCGTTTTGCGTATGTTGGGGGCCGACGATAAAGTGAAACTGGTCTGGGTGGGAAGTTACATCAATCGCTATTGCATTTTGCGGAGGGTTATAGAAAACGATTTCGCCTCCGAGGAAAAAATCAGCTTTGAAAACTGGACGCGCAAGAAATTCCCGGCCGAAATTCACGCGGAGGATGGCGAATGGGAAACCTACTGGCCGGGAAGCCGCTGGACGAAAGAGGCGCTCCAGCGCAAGCGGCTGGAGATGGGGGAGCGGGACTACTTAACCGAATTTATGCACCAGCCGCCCGACACCGAAACGGAAACCGCCTTCAATTCGGCCTGGATGCACGAATATCGCCTGGTGGATTTGGCGGCAAAAGCCGAAGTCGCCCACCGGGACTGGATCGCCGTGGATGCGGCCTCCGGCACCAAGGCCAACGCCGACTACCGGGCCTGGATGCACTTCCGCCAATTTTTGAACCCGCAGGACGTTTTTGAACAATTGATTTACGTCGTGGACTACGGGGAGAACCGCCGCCCGCCCGAGGAGGTGGTGGCCACGATTATCAACGTCATCCAAAGAAACGATTTGCGGATGCCCTATGTGCGCAACAGCAAGGAGGGCGAAGGCGCCAACTGGTTCGAGAAGGAACTGCGCCGGCAGTGGGCGGAACTGAAACTCATTGGACGGCCCAATGTCGTGCCGGTTTCCCTGCCCGGCAACAGGGCCGGCGGCAAGATGGAAAACTGGGACAAGTGCCTGTCGTGGCTGCCCCGCCATCACTTTGCCATCCCGGTTCACAAAAAAGAACGCATTCGGGAAGTACTGTTAAATTTCCCCGAAATTGAAAAAGATGACCTGGTGGATGCCTTTGTGGTCGGTATGAAATACGCCGAGACCTACCCGATCGGGCATCACGGACGGCATCACCGGATGATTCTGGGCTGGGACTACGATTCCCCCAACCCGGAAGATGCGATAATTTCCGGCATCCCCCATACCACGAATGACGGCTACATCACGAGGGAGTTTGGCGGCTGATGGCGGACACGGCGGAACGGGAACAAAAAAACCTCGAAGGGCAGCTGCTCGAAAACACCCGGAAGTATTATTCGCTCTACCGGGAGGCATACGAGAATTACGTCCACGACTATCTCCGCCAAAACTACCAGTTGATGATGCTCTACGACGAGGAGCTGGTTCGCCGCCAGAAGGACGCCACGAAAATCATCCGGGGAACCATCAACATTCCCAAGATGCAGCCGGAACTTTATGCCCGGATGTCGCAGGAGGCCAAAGTGCTTCTGGGCGGCAAGCCCATCTGGAAGGCCAACGCTCCGCAAAACGCCAATAAGGAAACCCTCGACAAACACAAAACCATCGAGGAGTGCATCAACGACTTGATGTATTTGGACAACTGGTTCTGGGTCTGGTATTCGGCCCGCTTTTGGGCGATGCTGGCGCCCTACTCTGTTTTGCAGGAGCGTCACGCGGTCGAATACGCCTATCATCCCGACAAAACCTACAACGCCCAAACGAAGTTGTTGAATTTTGAATACCGTGAGGTGTTCAACGGGCCGCGGACGCGGGTCTGGTTTCCGTGGGAGATTTTTTACGACATCACCAACGCCATTTTGGAGCCGCCGCTTTTCAAGCGGTTTTTGGTTTCCGACGAGGAAGTGGCCGAAAAGCTGGCCGTAAAGGAATGGCGCATAACGGCCGGCAAAGAAAACGAAACGCGGAGCGCCAACACGGGGCTTCGCAACTACGGGCTGGAAATCATCCGTTCCGTGCCGCGCAAGGCGGGGGAGGGAACCGAGGAGCGCCGGCCCCTGAAAGACCAGCACGAGGTTTTGGAATGCCTGAATTACGTCGTTGACCAAAAGACAAAAAAACGCACCCTTCTGCGCTGGTGGGTTTTGAACTCCACCGCCGTGGTGAAGGGGCCGGAGGTAGTGCAAGCCAGGCGGACGGCCAACAACCACGTGCTTTGCGCCGCCCGCCGCATACCGGGCTTTTCTTTCGGGATGCCGCCGGCCGATTCCGCCAAACAAATACAACGGGCCACCAACCAGACCTATAACGGCCGCCACGAGGCCCTGCTTTACGGCTTGGCGCCGCCTTATATTTTGAACGAAGGGGAGCATTGGGTCGAGGACCGGCCGGTGATAGCGCCGGCCGCCGGAATCAGAAAAACGGGAAACAGCCCCATTCAATTTTTCCCGTCCGGCGTTTCTCCCGCCGAGGCCGAGTCCATTCTTAGCTATCTGGACATCAAGGGTCAACTGGCGACCAACACCAACGCCCCGATGCTGGGACAGTTTAAGCCGGGAACGCCGCCCTCGGCCCTCGAATCCAGCCAGGTTGGGGAAGGACAGGGAAACGTCCTGGGAATGTTTTTGCTGACCGAGCAGGAATTTTTCCGCGACTGGGCTTCCAAAAAATACTGGACGATGATGGAGGACTGTCCGGTGAACGTGGAATACAACGGCCGGGCCTACGACCTCTTGGATATGATAGTCGGCGAGCCGCAGTTTGATATGCCGCAGCTGGGCGAGGCCGCCGGCCGCACGGCGGACAAGCTCCAGATACAGGCGTTTTTCTCGACGGTGGCGCCCTTCTTCCAAGCTGGGCCGATTACGAGGGAAACCAATCCGCAGTTATTTGCCCTGATAGAAGAATTTGCCTTGTCTTTGAACCTGACCCGGATAGACAAGATTTTGGAGCCGGAGGAAACGAAGGCTGCCATCGACCCGACCGGCCCGGACGAAATTGAGATGGTCTTACAAGAAAAGGATGTGATGAACCGGCAGGAGTTGGCCGCCGGACAGAAACCGAATGGAACG
>Ga0247727_10002268_pt1 | contig 44288 bp, 40 predicted proteins | sample WisWelCaveWW1625_FD_202498 | JGI IMG/M metagenome (GOLD analysis project Ga0247727, IMG submission 202498) | Biofilm microbial communities from Wishing Well Cave, Virginia, United States - WW16-25 | ecosystem: Environmental > Aquatic > Deep subsurface > Groundwater > Cave microbial mat | place...
CGCCGCGCTCGACATCCGTCAGGTCCAACTTTGCCTTCGGCCGTCCCATCGTGCTCATGAGAGCACGTACGACTCGGCGCCGGAATCGTTGAAACTATTTGTGCGAACTTACGGCTCGACCCACTAGACAGGCTAGGCTAGGCGCGGACTCTCGTTCCGGACCGTTCGGCCGCCGAGGGTGGAGAGGTGCGGAAGGGGGGAGTCGAACCCCCACGGGTTGCCCCACGGGATCCTAAGTCCCGCGCGTCTGCCAGTTCCGCCACTTCCGCGAGCGCGGCCAGTGTAGGGACCCCGGCGGAGAGTTCGAGAGGGCGTGCGGTCCGTGCCGACCGCGGGTCCAGCCCGGCGCGAAGGCCGCGCTTCCCGGCCCTATTCCTGCGGCCCGGGCCGGGCCGGAGGCGAATGCACCACCTGCTGCGGGAAGGGGATCTCGATCCCTTCGGCTTCGTAGCGCCGCTTCAGGCGCTTCACGAACTCGTGCTTCACGAGCGCGCCGTCGGCGAATCCACGCGAGCGCAGCGCGACCGTGGCGTTGATCGAGGAGTCGGCGAAGGTGTGGAAGTGCACCAGGGGCTCGAAAGTCGGTACGCCGCCCTCGACCTCGCGCAGCACCGAGCGCGCCACCTCCAGGGTGACGCGCTCCACCTGGTCCAGGTCCGAGCCGTAGGCCACGCCGACCTCGACCGAGAGCGCCATTTCCGGCTCCGGGAGGGCGTAGTTGCGCACGATCATCTCCGCCAGGCGCGCGTTCGGGATGACGACCAGGTTGTTCGTGGGCTCGAGGATGTGCGTCAGGCGCCAGCCGATGTCGGTGACCGTGCCCTTCTTTCCGTCCTCGAGCTCGATCATGTCGCCCACGCGGATCGGCCGGGTCACGGCCATGTGGACGCCGGCGAAGAGGTTCGTGAGCGTCGGCTGGAGCGCGAGCGCGACGGCCAGCGAACCGACGCCGAGCGCGGTGATGAGCGGCGTGATCTCGACCCCGAGGTTCGTGAGGATCCACAGCCCCGCCAGCACCAGGATCGCGATGCGCACCACGTTGCGCATCACGCTCGTCTGCGTCACGGAGGCGCCGCTGCCCGTGAAGCCGCGCTCGAGGATTCCGATCCCGATGTGGCTCGCGACGAGCGAGAGCGAGAGCACGAGGCCGGCCGAGACGATCTTCCCGACCGGTCCGATCAGGCGCGGCGCGGTCGGCGCTAGCTGCGCTGCGAGCACGAGACCGCCCAGGAAGAACCAGAAGGGGATGTGCTTGCGACAGGCCGCGACGACGAGGTCGTCGAGATCCGTCTTCGTCCGGCGCGACAGCGCTTCGATGCGCCGCAGGAGCAGCGGTCGGGCGAGGTATCCGAGCAGGACGCCCGCGATCAGGGTTCCGACCGAGGGAACCCACTGGAGGAGCACGTCGAACATCGAGGAGGAAGATTCCGGGGGCCGATGGGGGCGAAGATCCTAGGTCGGGGCCTCTCGTCCCGACAAGGGCCGCGACGAGGGGCTCGCCGGAGCGCCGCGTCTCAGGGCACGCGATGGCTCGCCTTGCCGTCCTCGCGCAGGAGCTCCCAGTGCGGAGATCCGTCGAACTCCATCGTCAGGTTCGCCCGCGGCCGTGCCTTCTCGTCCTCCATCGAGAGCGTGGGAGTGCCGTCGGACTGCACGACCATGCCGATCCGTCGGCGGCCCGATCCGTCGAGCAGGATCGAGCTCGAGTTGCCCTTGGGATCGAGCCCGAGGATGCCTCGCACCTCCGACCTCTCGCCGCGCACGCTCAGGGAGGAGTGACCGTCGGCCAGGGATTCCAGCGCGGCGCGCTCGTACCCCCGGGCGTCGAGGGCATAGACGCCCGCCGCGCCGTCGGGCTGGACGACCAGGCGTAGCCCGTCCTGCGAGCTCTTCCCGGTGAGCTCGGCCTTCGTCGCGCCGCGCGTGTCGATGCCGAGGAACGCGCTGCGGACGCCGTCGGGGCCGCGCAGCAGCAATCCGGGACCCGAGAGGGTCAGGGCCGCGCGCGACTTCTCCTTGCGCAGCTGGAGCATCGGGTTCTGGTTCCCGTCCATCTCGAGCGTCGCGTATTCCTCTCCGTCGGGGCCCTGGAGGACGAAGCGTTCGGCGACGAGCTCCTTCGCCGGCGGGTCCTGGAAGCTCGCGAAACATGCCGCCGTGCAAGCGGCGAGACACGGGCCGAAGGCGAGTTTCCAGCGCCGGTTCTCCCGTTCGAGACGGTCGAGACGGGCCACGATGTCGGCCTGTGCTTGCATGATTCCTCCCTGGAGGATTCGAAGAGTGTCCGTCCGGCTAGCGGCCCGCAGGGCCGCTACGAGAACGGAGGGTGGTTCGGCTTAGCGCGGATGGACGGAACTGGGTACTTCTCGTAGGAGCGCGGCCGTTCTCGGCTAGCGCGGCGAGGCGAGCCGGTTTCGCCGGAGATTTCGCAAGAGCCCGGGGCCGCTAGACTCCGGAGAGGAGCTCGCGCGCGGCTTCCTGCAAGCGCTCCTCGGACTCCGCGTTGATCCGCTCCAGGCCCTCTTCGAACGAGCGGGCGACGTCGGCGTCGTAGAGGCGCCGGTCGAAGCCGTGGACCTGGCGGAAATCACGCAGGAAGTGATTGCGCTTGCGGTCGAACGCATCCTGACGCTCGATCCAGCCTTGGATCGTGCGCTGGATGTGGGCGGCCTCCGTGGGAGCGAGGGGTCGCAACCAGAGCTCTTGCAGGAGCTCGCGGCCGCGCGTCGAGAGCTGGATCTCCGAGGAAGGCCCGGAGCCGAGGCCGCACCCGGCGGTGGCTTCGGGGTCCCCGCCGGCGAGCCCCACGCCCGCCGCCTGCCGACCCCGCTCCTGGAACACGGCTTCGCGCAGGAGTTCCTGGGCCAGGCGACGACGTTCCTCGCTCATGGCTGAATCGGGCAAGGTCTCAGCAGAGCTCATCGAAGGCCCCGGTGAGGCTCTTCGCGATCACGGAGGGATCGCGGCCTTCGATGTCGTGCCGCTGCCACATCCGCAGGAGCTTGCCGTCTTTCATCAGGGCGATCTGAGGAGAGCTCGGCTGGTAGGGTCTGAAGTACTCCCTGGCGCGGGCGACCGCTTCGCGATCCATGCCGGCGAACAGCGTCACCAGGTTCTGCGGACGCTTCTTGCTCATCAAGGAGAGGGCGAGGCCCGGGCGCGCGCCGGCGGCGGCGCACCCGCAAACGGAGTTGACGAACACCAAGGTCGTGCCCGGCTTCTTCAGGACCTGATCGACCTCATCGGGCGTCCGCAGCTCTCGGACGCCCAGCCGCGTCACTTCGTCGCGCATGGGCTGGACCAGAACGGGATCGTACATGCTTGGGAATCTCCTGGGGGGTCAGGCGCGAGAGCGCTGCGCTGCCTCTGCGACCCATTCTAGCGGAAGTCGACGGGCGCCTCGAATCCCGCCTTCACCCCCTGCCCCTGGTCGACCGGCGGGTCGGGGATCGACGAGTCGAAACTTCGCTCCCGATGGATCTCGAACCGAGCGTCATTTCCTTCCGGATCGAGCCGGGCCTCGTCGGGCGACGCAGGGAGCGCGGGAGATGAGAGCGCCTTGCGGGGCGAGGCGAGGCGGCGGCTCGGGGAGGCCGCCCCCGGGCTCGCAACCGGTACTCACCGGTTCGGTGGAGGAGAGGAGGGGGATTCCGAGCCCGGGGATTCAAGAACCTCCTTCTGGAAGTCGCCCCACGGGCTCGAAATCCTCCAGGCGATTCTTCCCAGAACCGAAACGAGAGGCCCAAAGGAGGCTCCGCACCTGGGAGAATGTCGCGCCCCCCGCCGATGACGATCGAATCGACGCTGGACCATTCTCGCCGTGTCTTCGTGCGGGGTTACCGTCCCTTCCGCCGCGCCTTCGGGCGCACGCTGACGCGCATCTACGATGCATTGCTCGCCACGCCGCCGGGGTGCTGGCAGCACAGGAGGCTCCAGGCGCAGCTCGAGTTCTCGTTCAAGGACGTGCCCCTCTCTCGCGGCGGATCCGGACTCGACCAGCTCTCGATCGCCTGGCTCTCCGATCTGCACTCCGGGCTCTTCATGACGGAGGAGGACCTCGTGTCGATCGCTCGGCGCGTCGCGGCCAGCGAACCCGACCTCGTGTGTCTGGGCGGTGATCTCATCAACACGCACTTCCATCAGCTCGAGCTCTTCGATCGAGGTTTGGAGGTCCTCCGTCCTCCTCTGGGAGTGTTCGCCGTTCCGGGGAACCACGAGTACTACTACTTGCGGGGGATCAGCGCCTGGCGGGCGTTCCTCGAGGAGCGCGGCGTGCGCGTCTTGCTAAACCGTGGGACCCGACTCGAACGAAACGGCGCGTCGTTCTGGCTTTGCGGGGTGGACGAGCTCGAAGAAGGCCACCCCGACCTGGCGCTGGCCCTGGAGGGCAGGCGAGAGGACGAACCCGCGGTGCTCCTGTCCCACCATCCGGACGTCTTTCCCGAGTCGAGCCGGCGGGGAGTCGATCTCCAGCTCTCCGGACACACCCACGGCGGCCAAGTGCGTTTCTTCGGTTGGGCGCCGGTCACGCACACGATCCACGGCTACCTGGAAGGACTCTTCCAGCGAGACGGAGCTCACCTCTACGTCGGCCGCGGCGCGGGCGTCACGTTCCTACCGATCCGCATCGGTACCCGCTCGGAGGTACCCACCCTGCGCCTGCGCGTGAAGGGTCGAGACTAGTCCGTTCGCGAGGGGTCCGACTCGATCCCCTCCTTCGACCAGAGGCGATCGCGCTCGTTCTCCATCTCGTGGAGCAGCCGGAGGAAAGCCGCTCGTCCCTCGGGCGAGAGGAGGATCGACTCCAGGTTGAGCTGGCAGACCGCGCAAACCGGGCGACTGCCCCGATAGCTCATGATGTCGAGTTCGGGATCGAGCACGACGTCCTCGATGCCGTAGCGCTCCGGTTCGATGGGCGTGCCGTCCTCGTGGAAACCGAAGAACGCCTTCACCTCCCCGGGGGTCCTTCGGCAGAGGAAGCAGCGGTCTTCGTCTCCAGAACGATCGAGAGCCTGGAAATAGGCCTGGAACTGTCGTTCGATGGTCATCGGAGGGCCTCCTTGGGGGATACCCGGCGGACCTCGAGGGGTTTCTCTCGCCCTCCCGTCCAACGGAAGATCAACCGAATCACGTCATCGGGGAATACGTCGCGGATCCCGCTGAGCTCCGCCTCGGCCAGGCGAGCGTCGAACGGATTCCCGTCCAGTGCCGCCACCCCGCGTCCCTGCACGGTCCGCCCCACTGCGCACAGCGACGCACCCGGGAATCGTCCGACCTCCTCGATTTCCTCGCCCACGAGCTCCGCCGCCTCGCGCCCGAGGTACTCCAGGACGAAATCGATCCGGGCCTCCCGGCGGAGGCGCTCGAAGTCCGGCTGGATGAACTCTTCGAGGACGTGCGCTCCTCGCCCGGCCTCGATGAGCGAGAGGTGGGGCTGGACGTGACGGAAGTGAAAGGCCAGGAAACGGTCGGCGATGCGATAGGTCCCGCGTCGAGAACGCAGGGGATCGGCATCGGTGATCGGGATCTCGCGGGCGACGATCCCGAGTTCGCGCAGCACGTGCAGGTACTTGTTCGCCGTGGGAGAGTCCACTCCAACCGAGAGTGCGATGTCGCCGACGCGCTCGGCGCCGCGCGATACCGCCCCGAGGATGCTGTTGTAGGTGGCCGGGTTCTGGAGCTCCGCGCGCAAGAGGAACTGGACCTCGTCGAAGAGATAACCCTCGGGACGCAGGATCTCGCGCATCAGGTTGTCGCTGAGCGAGAGGCTTTCTTGGAAGCGGCGGAGGTAGGCCGGCATTCCCCCCAGGATCCCGTAGGCGAGGAGGGAGTCTGTGGTCTCCCAGAAGGGGAAGAAAGCCAGGGCTTCGGAGGGACGCAGGGGTTCGAGCCTCCGCTGGGCGGTCCGGCGACCGAAGAGCGGAGAGCGCTCCGCCAGGACTTCGTTCTCCATGAAGGAGACCTGGCTCCCGCACAGGACGAGCATGAGGTTCGAACGCTTCCCACGCTGGTCCCAGAAGCGCTGGATCATGGAGGGGAGACCCGGGTTCGCCTCGCACAGGTACGGGAACTCGTCCAGGACGACGATCAGGCGCTCGGTGCTCGCTCGTTCCGTCGCGTAGTTCAGGGCCGCGCCCCAGTCGTTGAACTGGATGTCCTGCAGGTGGGGGTCTCCCAGGCTCTCCTGGATGGCCTTTTGGAATGCCGTCAGGTTGTCCCGGTCCCGGACCTGGGCCGCGAGGAAGTAGATCGATCGCCGCCGCGAACACAGCTGCTGCAGGAGCTCGGTCTTGCCTACCCGTCGCCTACCGTAGAGGACGAAGAGCTCGGGACGTCCCGAGTCGGCGAGTTCCTCCAGGACCTGGAGCTCGCCCTTCCTCCCAATGAATCCGCCCTCGGCCATGGGGGAGCGAGTATACGGGCTCGTATTATACGAGCAAGTATACTGTCCCTCGGGCTCCACCCTTTCGAGCCCTGCGCGGCTCCGCCGCGTAGACTCGACGCCGTGCCGAGCGAAACGAAGGGGAGATGACCGGATCCGGTGATACGCCGACCTGGCTGCTGGCTCTCGGCGGAGATCCCCCTCCGCAGGAGATCCAGGTCGGAGGAGAGTCCTTCCGACCCGAGAGGATCTTCAAGCACGACTTCTTTGCCTTCACCGCGCTCTACGTCGGAGATCGCAACCGTGTCGTGTTGAAGATCGGCCGGCGGGCCTCGTTCTTCGGGTTCCCTCTCTCCTGGATCGGGAGGATCCACTCCTGGCACGAGTCGGCGGTCTTCCAGGAGGTCGGAGACCTCGAGATCGTTCCGCGGTTCCGCGGGCGGCTCGGCCGCCACGGCCTGATCCACGACTACGTCGATGGGCATGAGCTCGAGTGGGGCGAGCACGTCCCCGACGACTTCTTCCATCGACTTCGGGCGGGGCTGGAGGAGATGCATCGGCGCGGAATGGCCTACGTCGACCTGGAGAAGCCCGAGAACGTCCTCGTCGGCGATGACGGACGCCCATACCTGTTCGACTTCCAGATCTCCTTTCGCTGGCCCTTCCGCCGGGGCAGGGATATCCCGCCCTTCTCCTGGATTCGAAGGCTCCTGCAGGGTGGCGATCGATATCACCTCGACAAGCTCCAGCGTCGGTGCCGTCCCGACCAGATGACGGCGGAGCAGATCGCGGCCTCGGAGCGGCGTCCCTTCCCGGTGCGCGTCTACAGCGCCTCGACCCGCCCCTTCATCGTCATCCGTCGATCGATCCTCAACCGCATCGACCCGGTCAAGAGGCGCGGCGAACGCGGCGGGGTCCGGCATGCGCCTCGGGCCTGAGGGGGCCGGTGAGTTTCCTCGACCTCTCGCAAGGGCTGGGGATCTCAGGCGACATGGACTCCACGTGCGCCTTCCCCGAACGTGGATCCTCGTGGCGGGCTGCGGAGTCGCATGGGGGGCCATTCTTGGCGACGCCGGCACTCCGCGGGGAGAACCGGGCCGTCCCGTCGTCCTCGACGCGACGTTCGTTCCCTTCCTGGAAGACGACCCAATCGAACGCCCCCGGATCCTGGCGGACATCGGAATCCAGCTCGAGCGTCGCAAGGAGAACGAAGCGGCCCTCGTCCTGGAGATCTCCGCCGTCGGACCGCGGGTCGAACCCGAACGCGGCTGGGAGGGTGTACGCGGCGCGAATCGCAAGACGGCCCAGGAGCTGCGCGCGCTCCTGGCCTCGGACGAACTCGTCCTCTGGACCATGGATCTCGGAAGCGGAGAGACGAGCTCGTGCCTCCCGTTCTCCGTGCGACGAGGTCGGATTCCCCTCCGCAGAGCGTTTCCCGACGGTCGCATCGGCTGGAACGATCGGACGGGTCCCGAAGCCCCCCTCGAGGTGCGTTTCGAGGTCGCGGGTCTCGCCCCGGGAACCTATCGTTCCGAGGTCGTCGCCCGCGGGCGGGCCCGCTTTCGCGTCGGTCTTGCCTGGGACGGCCGCGAAGGCGAGATCCGGGTCGCCGAGGTAGGGGACGCGGAAGCGAGCGCCGTTCGAGGTGTCCTGCCGTGAACGCCGGCCTTCGCATCGCGGCCCCTTCCGGCCTCGGCTCGCTGGTCCTCCTCCTCCTCGGGGCCTCCCAGGAGGAAGGGATTCGCTCCCGGGCCGAGGACGCCTTCCGCGAGTGGCGCGGAGCGCCACCGGACGAGCGCTGGACGCGCTACGTGCGGGAGATCCAGGAGGACGGCGCGCTCCAGGACGCCTTCTTCGGCCACTTGCGCGAAGAAGGACAGTTCGAGTTCCTCGAGGAAGTCGTGCTCTACGGGCGAGACGCGCAGTCAGCCCTGCGCGAGCTCACCGCGGCCGACGCACCCGGCTGGCTTCGGTGCGCCGTCTGGTGCCTCGATCGCCGGTCCGACAGCCACACCTGGGAGAGCGCCCGCAGTTCGCTCCTGGAGCGGGCGGACCTCGCGTTCGGTTGGTTCGAAGCCCATCCACCGAGCTCACCCGAGGCCCTGCGGGTCCAGGACGAACTGCGCGCCGCCGGAGCCGTCCCGCGTCACGACCCCCGGTACCTGCCCGCGTACGATCGCGCCTTCGTCCTGCGGGCCCTCGATCCGAACGGGGAAGTCGTGTCGACCCTGCACCGGAGTCCGACCGGTTCCGGCGCGTGGCTCGGGGCGGCGCTGTCGATCGAGCGGGCGCTCGAAGGGTTCTCCTTCCTGCTCGAGCACCCCGAGCCCTGGCGGGAGTGGGTCACGCGTCTCACCGGCGACGAGGTCGAGCGCGTCCGGTTGTGCGCCTATCGCTCGCTCACGCGCTTCCGTCCGCGCGAGATCCCCGTGGAGCACCTGTGGCGCGACGTAGGGAACGCCGGGCTCGAACGAACGGCGCGGGAGCATGCCCTGCTCGCCTGGAGCTTCGGTCCCGACGACGAGGTGTACGTCCGCCTGCACGAGATCGCCCTGGACCCCGATCACCCGGCCTGGTTCGCGGCGCTCTCCCGGCTCGGCGATCTCGGCGACGAATTCACGCTCGACCTCCTCGCGAGGTTGCGAGAGGTCGAGCTCTCGCCGCCGGCCGCCGCGCATCGGGAGGCCGAACTCGGACGCATCTCCGAGCGGCTCTCGGCGCTCGCCGCGCAGGACCCCCAACGTGGAAAGGTGGATCGCCTGCGGCGGATCCTCACCCGCGTCGCCTGGGCCGATCTGAACTGCCATCGACTCGAGGAAGACCTTCGCTCCTGGATGCAGGAAATCTTGCGTGCCTGGAGCGAGTCGCCGGAAGTGGTCGCCGCCCTGCGCGAGCTCGCGACCTCCTTCGAGCCCGATCCGGACCAGGAGACCGCCACGCTCTTCGGCGACCTTCGCTCGCGCGTTCGAAGCTACGCCCGCGAGCTTGCGCCCTGATCCGACGCGCCTCGCCCCCCGAGCGGGGCGCCCGACGAAGCCGCGCGTTCGATTCTCCCGTCGCGGTTTGCAGGGCGGGGTCCCGGGCGGCATCAATGGGCAGAGCGGTGAGCCTGCAACGACCCCTCTGGCGACGCCGGGACGGCCCTCTCTCGGTTCCGATCCTGCTCGCTTCCTCGGGAGTGGCGCTCGGTCTCGGACTCGTCCTGCCCGTGGTCGACGTGCGCAGCGGGCTCGCGACCGAGGGCTTCTCGGTCCTCTCGGGGATCGAAGACCTCTTCCAGAACGGCAACGTCCTGCTCGCGGGCATCGTGCTCTGCTTCTCGGTGCTCTTCCCGATCGTGAAGCTCGGCACGGTGGCCTTCCTCGTCTATCGACCCGTCGAGCAGGAGAAGCGCCTGCGGCAGCTCGCGCTGCTCAGCTTGCTCGGCCGCTGGTCGATGCTCGACGTGTTCGTGATCGCGATCCTGATCGGTGCCCTGTCGCTCGGAATCCTCGCCAACGCGAGCGCGCGCGACGGCATCTACGTCTTCGCGGCGGCGATCCTGCTCTCGATGATCACGACCATGCGCGTGGCGGCCTGGGCCGAGGCCCGGGCCGGGCACCCCGCTCTCGCCGACGTCCCGCTCGGCGGGCCGCGCGGCCGCTGGAGGAGCCTCCTCACGTTGATCGTCTTCGTCGGAGGCCTGTTCTTCCCGCTGATGGAGCTCGAGAAACTCGTTTTCTGGAAGAACGAATACTCCCTGGTGCGAGGCATCGTCGTGATGTGGGAAGAAGGGGAGATCCCGCTCGCGCTCTTCCTGCTCGTGTTCGCGGTCCTCTTGCCGCTCGCGCGTCTGGTAGGGCTCGTCGCGCTGCGCTTCGGCCGGGCGCCGAAGGGAGTCGAGAGCGGGGTGCGCAGGCTCGAGAAGTGGTCGATGCTCGACGTCTTCGTACTGGCGCTCCTGGTCGTGGCCGCGAAAATCGGCGACGCGGCGCGCTTCGAGCCCCGTATCGGCTTCTGGCTCCTCCTGGCCGCCGCCGGACTCGCGCTCTTCGATTCCTGGGGGGTGCGGCGCACGCGGCCCTGGACCCGCGGCACCTGGTAGGCTATCCGTCATGGATTCGCGCGGGCTCTCCGCGTTCGTCGGCGGGATCGTGTTCCTCGGCGGCGGCTGCGCCGCCCCGAGGCACTCCAGCCCGGCGCCGGTCGCGCGGAGCGCACCGGACGCCCCGCGCCCCGAGGAGTTGCGGAGCGCAGATCGCCGCGCGATCCTGGGCGCGCCGCTCCTGGACCTCCGACACGAGTGCGTCGGGTTCGTATTCGACCTCCTGGTGGAATCCTCCAGCGGGGCCGTGGGGCAAGCCGTGCTCGAGTCCAGCGCCGGCGCGCAGCAGGGCATCTTCCTTCCGCTCTCCCAGTGGATCTGGGATCCCGCAGAACATCGTTTCCTGCTACGCCTGACGCGCAGCGAGGTCGAGAGCCTCGACCTCCGCCGCACGCCGCTCGCCGCCCTCGCGAGGATGGTCGACGGAGACCCGGTCCCGCTCGAGGAGGATCCCCTGGAGACCCGGGAGCTGGAACGTTTCTCCGGCACCGTCACGCAGGTCGAGGACGATTCGGGTCGCTTCCTCTTCTTCGAGCTGCGCGACCCGGAGAACCACTTTCGCCGGGTCTACCTCGCGCCGAGGAGCGCGCTCGCGTCCGCCCCCGCGGTGGGCGACGACGTGAGCGTCGAGGGCGTCCCGACGCGGGACGAACGCGGAGCCCTGTGGGTCGCGGCGGGGATCCGCATCGGAGACGAGCGGATCGAACTGCGAGACGCCTCGGGCCGGGTTCCGTGGCCCGGTTCGGTCGGGACGATCGCGAGTCGCTGGCTCTCGGCGCGGAACCTCGTCGGCGAACGCCTCCAGACGTCGGACGGCCACGGCATGCTCGTGGAGGACGCGTGGATCGACGCGACCTGCGAGCGCGTCGCGTTCCTGCTCTTGCGCTCGGACGAGCCGGCGGGCGAGTCGCGAGCGGTGCCCTGGAGCGCCTTCTCCCTGGAGGCCGAGGGCCCGCTCCGAACGACCTGGACCCGGGAGGAGATCCACAACGCGGGTAGAGCCGGAGCTCCTCCCGGATGCCTGGGACTCGTCGGGGCGATCCTCGAGGTTCGTTCCGACTAGGATCGCGTCCGAGAGACGGACGCGATCCAACGAGAAGTGCCCAGTTCCGTCCGTTCGCGCAGAGCCGAACCACTAGCGGCCCTTCGGGCCGCTAGTCGAGTGCACTCTCGGGGTGCGTAGCGAGCAACGAACGGCTTCCTCGCCCGCCCTCGGAACGGTCGGTCCTCGCGTGGGCGGTGGGCAGGACGAAGGTGAAGGTGCAGCCGCCTTCGGGGTTGTTGCGGACCCAGATCCGCCCGTGGTGGAGATCGACGATCGTGCGCGCGATGGAGAGACCGAGTCCCGTCCCGATCTGCGTGCCCGGGACGCGGAAGAAGCGCTCGAACACGCGTTCCAGGCATTCCTCGGGGATGCCCGGTCCGCGGTCGACGACCTCGGTGCGGATCGTGCCGGCCTCCTCCGAGGCGCGCACGAGCACCGCGCTCCCGGGAGGGGAATGGGTGATCGCGTTCCGGAGGAGGTTCTCGAGCGCCGTCCGCACCAGCCGAGGATCGCCGTGGATCTCGGCCTCGATCGGGGACGAAGGCACGGAGAGGTCGAGCCGTACCCCGCTGGCGCGCGCGAGCGGGCTCAGGTGCTCGGTCGCGCCCAAGATGACGTCCTCGAGCGAGAACGCCTCTCCGTGGGGGAATCCCCGCAGATGCTCCGCACGCATCAGTTCGAGCAGCGTCTCGACGAGTTGTCCGAGGTGCTGCATCTCCGTCTCCACGAGCTGCACGAACTCGAGCAGCTGGGCGCGCGAGGCTTCTCCCAGCTTCAGGATCTGGGACTCGGTCAGGAGCACCGCGATGGGCGTCTTGACCTCGTGGGAGAGGTTGCTGACGAAGCGTTGCTGTGCCAGGAGGTTCTGCTCCAGGCGTTCCAGCGTCTCGTTGAGCTCGCGCTGGAGGACGCGGATCTCGTGGTCGCGGCCGTCGACGAGCAGCCGGTTGCCCGGGCCGCCGGAGGTCACCCGTCGCGCCGCGGAGGAGAGATTGCGAATGGGCCTCACGGCGCGGCCGGCGATCAGCCAGGCAGCGAGGAAGGACGCGAGCATGCCGATGGGCAAGGCGGCGAGGAGCAGGTCGAAATAGCCGGCATAGATCCCGCGCAGGGTCGACGCGGAGACCCCGCCTTGCAGGTAGAGGTCGGTCCCGCGGTGGCGGAAGGGCATCGTCATCACGGTCACGGGCGACGATCGCCCCAGGGCTTCCCGGGCCGTCTGCTGGGAGAGGTCGGAGAACACCTCGCTGCGCGGCCCCGCGGGGATCTTCTCGCGCAGGGTGAAGGGGAGTCGCTCGGCCCGGGTCGTGTTCCAGCTCGAGAGCACGCGGCCGTTCTCGTCCCGGATCGCCAGGACGGCGAAGGGGGTGTCGACCGGGACCAGACCGGCCAGACGCTCCGACGTGAGCTCGGGTTCGTCGACGATCAGGACGTTCTCGACGATCGCCATCCCCGCTTCGCGCATCTGCTTCTGGATGGCCGGGTCCGCGAGTTCGTGGCCGCGCCAGAGGATCAAACCGCCGATCAGGACGACCTGCAGCCCGGAGAACACGGCCACGTGCCACAGCGTGAGCTTGAGGCGCAGGGACTGCAGAGGCCGGAACATGATCTAGCGTGCCGGCTCCGCTGCTTCGGCTCTCCCGAGCCGGTAGCCCGTCCCGAACACGGTATGGATGAGCGGCTCGGGGAATCCCAGGTCGATCTTCCGGCGCAGGGAGGAGATGTAGACGTCGATGACGTTGCTCGCCGGTTCGAAGTTGATGTCCCAGACCTTCTGGGCGATCGTCATGCGATCGATGACCCGATCGGCGTTGCGCAGGAGGAGCTCGAGCAGCGCGAACTCCTTGGTGGAGAGCCGGATCTTCCGGCCTTCCCGCTCCACCGTCCGCTTGAGCAGATCGAGCTCGAGTCCGGCGTAGGCCAGCCGGGTCGCCTCCGTCGCCTGTCCGCGTCGCAGGAGCGCGCGGATGCGCGCCAGCAGCTCCTCGAACTCGAAGGGCTTGGTCAGGTAGTCGTCGGCGCCCGCGTCCAGGCCCGCCACCCTCTCGGAGATCGCCGACAGCGCCGTGAGCATCAACACGGGCGTCTTGAGGCCGCGCCGGCGCAGGTTGCGGCACACCTCGAGACCGTCCCGATCCGGGAGCATCCGGTCGAGGATCACGAGGTCGTAGGGCTCGTCGGCGGCGAGCTCTTCCGCATCGAATCCCGAACCGGACACGTCCGTACCGTAGCCCTGGGCCTGCAGCCCCCGGCAGATGGCCGTGGCCAGCTTGAGGTTGTCTTCGACGAGGAGGATCCTCACACGCGTTCCCGGAGCCCGCTTCTCGAGCGCTCGGGCGATTGTATCCGGAGGGCCGTTTCCTGCCCCACGATCGGGAATGAGCACGCTTTCATCCCCGCTTCACGACTTCCTCAGCCGCCGGACACTAGAAGAGGTGTGCGAGAGAACCGCGGGCTGCCGAGCCCGCGGCCCCGAACGGAGGGGGCGTGATGGTGCTTCTGGCGATGGCCAACATTGGGTGACCTCCTCCGCTGGAAGGGAGGGTGACCTTCTCCCCCTCGATACCTCCCTTCCATCTGGCCGCCGCGCCGCTTGCCCGCGGCGCGGCGGCCCCCTTCTCCTCCCCCGGGAGTTCGTCAGCGCCCGAGCTCGGTGCCGCGCAGGTCCTGGTGGCGGCTGCGGACGATCTTCCACCCGTCCTCGCCCCTGGTGAGGTCGGCCTCGGCGCGCATCGTCCAGGTGGGCTCCCAGGTCCCCTTGCGCAGGCGCGAGAAGTCGGCTTCGCATGCGAGGCGCGCCGAATCGCCCTCGACCGTCACCGAGAGCATATCCTCGACGATGTCGACCCGGCTGAGAGATTGCTTGGTCGCCGGGTCGCGCTCGCGCGACGTCTGGATCAGCGCGCCGCGCAGGAGCTCGCGCGTGATCTCGTGGCCTTCGTGGGTCCAGTCCGGCGCGAAGGCGCCGATGCAATCGCCGACGTCGCCCTCGGCGTAGCCAGCGACCATGCGCTCGACGAGCCAGCGGATCTTCGTCTCGTCGGAGGCGAGGGCGCGAACGAGCGCGCGACCGCCGAAGGAGAGCACGGCGACGCCGAGGAGCAGGAGGAGGAAGCGCTTCACGGAGGAGTGCGGAGGCGCAAATAGGTTAGCCGGGTCGCCCTCCCTTGCCGAGCCGCCGCGACCTCGCGCGCTGGCGCTTGCGGTGCGCGCGCACCTTGGCGCGATTGCCGCAGACCTTCATGTCGCACCAGCGACGCTGGTGGTTCTTCGACGTGTCGAGGAAGAGCCACAGACAGGTCTCGCTGGCGCAGCGCTTGACGTACGCGCGCTCCGGCGAGGCCAGGAGTTCTGCGACGGAGCGCGCGACCGGCCACAGCGGGGCGTCGAGGGCCTCGGGGTCCGGATCCCAGTCCCACGCGAACCCGTCGGACTCCGGCGCGAGGCGGGCGTGCGCGAGGGAAGCGGCGAGGCCGGCGTTGACGGCCTCTAGGTCGGCACGCGCCGGGGGTTTCTCCTCCACGAGCCCGGCGAAGATCCGGTAGCAGGCCTCGCGCAGCTCGCGCGCCCGCTGCAGCACGCGGCGGGCCTCCTGCGGGCGCTCCTCCGCCCCGCCGGCGAGCCGCCGCAGGCGTTCCCGGGGGAGGGAGCCGGTCTCCGCGCTCCAGGCCAGGAGCTCCCCGTAGCTCCCGATCCTCTCGACCCAGGGCTTCCCGAGCATGCGGTCCTGGCTGTTCACGAAGTCGAGGGCGAGCGAGCCGCCCACGAGCTCGAAGCGGGGAGGCGCCGGCCGTGTAACCATACAAGACCTACTTGACAGGTTATGGGCGCCCCGTCAAGCTGTAACCGGTTCAAGGCCTCATGAGTGGTTTCGCGGCCCCTTCCGCCCCGCAAGGCTCCCTCGCCGGACCGTTCGAGGCCCCGCCCAAGTACCAGCTCCTGCGCGTGCTCGGGTCGGGGGCCATGGGGACCGTGGTCCTGGCGCGCGACCGCGGCCTCGGGCGCCTGGTGGCGCTCAAGTTCCTGCGCGAGTCCTGCCCGGTCTTCCTCGAGCGTTTCGAGCGCGAGGCGCGGCTCCTGGCGCGCCTCGTCCACCCCTCGATCGTGCGCGTGCACGAGTTCGACCGCTTCGCGGGGCGTCCCTATCTCGCGATGGACTACGTGCGCGGCGGCAACCTCGCTCAGGCGCGGCTCGACCCCCGAGAGCTCGCGCGCTCCCTGCGCGACGTCGGGGATGCGCTCGGTCTGGCCCACTCCCGCGGGGTGGTCCACCGCGACGTCAAGCCCGAGAACGTGCTGCTGGACGGCCGTGGTCGAGCGCAGCTCGCCGACTTCGGGCTGGCCCTCGAGCGCTGGGAGAGCCGGTCGGGACGTCCGGTCGCGGGATCGCTCTGGAGCATGTCTCCCGAGCAGGTGCGGGGCGAGCACGTGGGACCCGCGAGCGACGTCTTCTCCTTGGGTTCTACGCTCTATCGCAAGCTCACCGGCGCGTGGCCCTTCCGGGGCCGCAGCGTCGGCGACGTGATCCAGGCGATCCAGGAGGACGCGCCCGTGCCGCCGCGCGAACTCGTCTCCGGCGTTCCGCGCGCCCTCGAAGCGATCGCGCTGGGCTGTCTCGCGAAGGACCCCGAGCGGCGTCCCGGGATCGGCGAGGTCGGGGACGGCCTCGGGCGCTTCCTCGAGAGGCGCACGCTCTACGCTCGCGTCACGCGCATCCTCGGTCCGAACGCACGCGAGCGAGCGGTTCCGCGCGGGCCCCGCATCCATCCGGAGGAATTCTCGTGAACGAACGCGAAGCCTTGCGAGAGCAGGTCTACGGCGTGAACAGCCACCTGCACCTGTTGCACGCGCTCGAGGGACTCGACCCCGCACTCGCCGGCGCGCGCGTGCCCGGCGCTCCGCACACGATCTTCCAGATCCTGCACCACATGATCTACTGGCAGGACATCACGCTCGCGCGTCTGCGCGGCGAGAACCCCGAGCGGCCGCGCAGCTCGACCCTCGGCTGGCGCACGCCGCTCGCGCCGGAGGACCCGAGCGACTGGGAAGCGGCGGTCGCCTGCCTCGCGGAGGGGCTGCGGGCGCTCGAGGATCGGCTGGCGGAGGAAGCCTTCGACCTGGGGCGCTCGGCGGACGTTCCGCGGGGGACCTCCGCGCGCGAGGAGATCCTCATGCTCCAGGGGCACAACAGCTATCACCTCGGGCAGATCGTGATGCTGCGCCATCAGCTCGGGAGCTGGCCGCCGCCGCGCGGGCGCGACGCGTGGTAGGCGGGGAGGGATCGGTACGCCGACCTTCCGACCCGGGATTCCGCGGGTAAACTCCCCGCCCCCAGGATCCGGCGGGCCCGTCACGGGGCGTCGCCGGTCCATGTCCCGGAACCGACCCGCCCATGAACGCTCCCTCGTCGCATCGATGGCGATTCTCCCGCTCCGGAGGCTTCGACCAGGTCCGGCTCGAGACGGCCCAGGACCTCGCCAACCTCGAGCACCTCGACCAGAAGCTCTGGGTCGCGCTCGCCTGCCCCGTGAAGGGGCTCGAGTTCGACGAGAAGACGCTGGCGATGATCGACTCCGACAAGGACGGGCGCGTGCGCGCGCCCGAGGTGATCGCCGCCGTGCAGTGGGCCGAGGACCATCTCGAGGATCTCGCGGCGCTGGAGGAAGGCGCGGGCGTCCTGCCGCTAGCCCAGATCAACGACCGGACGGATTCGGGGCGCGCGATCCTCTCGTCGGCCAAGCAGATCCTGAAGGACCTCGGCAAGCCCGACGCCGGCGCGATCTCGCTCGAGGACGTGGCCGACACGGCCAAGCTCTTCGCCCAGACGAAATTCAACGGCGACGGGATCGTCCCGGCCGACGCGGCCGCGGACGACGCGACCAGGAAGGTCGTCGAGGAAGGGATCGCCTGCTCGGGGCCCGTGACCGATCGCAGCGGCAAGCCCGGCATCGACCTGGCGAGGCTCCGCACCTTCTTCGCCGACTGCCGGGCTCTGAGCGATTGGGCCGCCAAGACGGATTCCAACGCGGCCATCCGCCCGCTCGGGAACGACACGCCGCGGGCTTTCGAGGCCTGGAAGGCGGTGCGAGCCAAGGTCGACGATTACTTCGCGCGCGCGAGGCTCGCCGCCTTCGACGCGCGCGCGCTCGCCGCGTTGAACCGCAAGGAGGAGGAGTACCTGGCCGTCGCGGCGAAGGACCTCTCGATCAGCGTGCAGGAGGTCGCGGGGTTCCCGCTGGCGCGGATCGAGGCCAACAAACCCCTGCCGCTCGTGGAGGGGATCAACCCGGCCTGGGCGGGGGCCGTGGCCACGCTGCGCACCGCCGTGATCGAGCCGCTCCTCGACAAGGGCAAGACGACGCTCTCCGCCGAGGAGTGGACCGCGATCTCGTCCAAGCTCTCCGGTCACGAGGCCTGGCTCGCCTCGAAACCCGCGACGTCGGTCGAGAAGCTCGGCTTGGCGCGGGTGCGGGAGATCCTCGCCGGGGGCTCGGAGGAGACGATCGCCAAGCTGATCGAAGCCGACCAGGCGCTCGAGAAGGAGTTCCGGTCGATCGCGGAGGTCGAGCGCCTCCTGCGCTACCACCGCGACCTCTACCGGCTGCTGTGCAACTTCGTGAACTTCTCCGATTTCTACTCGCCCGACCGACACGCCACCTTCCAGGCCGGGACGCTGTACCTGGACGCGCGCGCCTGCGACCTGTGCGTGCGCGTGGACGACGCGGGCAAGCACGCCGCGCTGGCGGGACTCGCCAAGGCGTATCTCGCCTACTGCGACTGCACGCGTCCCTCGGGCGAGAAGATGACCATCGCCGCCGCCTTCACGGGCGGAGACTCCGACTACCTGATGGTCGGGCGCAACGGGATCTTCTACGACCGCAAGGGGCGCGACTGGGACGCGACGATCACCAAGGTGGTCGAGAACCCGATCAGCATCCGCCAGGCCTTCTGGTCGCCCTACAAGAAGCTCGTGCGCATGATCGAGGAGCAGGTGGCCAAGCGCGCCGCGGCGGGCGAGGCCGCCTCGGACGCTCGCCTCGCGGGGGCGGCGAGCGGTGCCGCCAACGCCGACCAGCCCAGGCCCGCGGCCGAACCCAAGAAGATCGACGTCGGCACGGTCGCCGCGATCAGCGTGGCGATCGCCGGCATCGGGGTCCTGGTCACGACGCTGATCGGCTACGCCGCCGGCCTCTTCACGCTCCCGTTCTGGCAGCTGTGCCTGGCGGTCGCCGGGATCATGCTCGTGATCTCCGGGCCCTCGATGCTGATCGCCTGGCTCAAGCTGCGCCAGCGGAACCTCGGGCCGATTCTGGACGCCAACGGCTGGGCCGTGAACGGCCGGGTCAAGATGAACGTGCGCTTCGGCGGTTCGTTGACCTCGGTCGCGGCGCTGCCTCCGGGCACGGTCGCGGGCGCCGATCCGTTCGGCGAGAAGCCCAGTCCCTGGCCCAAGGTGATCCAGGTCGCGGTGCTCCTGTGCTTCCTCTACAGCTTCGCGAACAGCCAGGGCTGGATCCACGACCTGACCCGCGAGGGTACCTGGTTCCACGACACGCTGGGCTTCACGCTCGGCCAGCGCGAGCCCTCCGAGGAGGAGGCGGCGCCGTCCGAGGAACTGGAGGGCGGAGCCTCGGGCGCCGGTGCGGCCCCGGGCAGCGAGTCGAAGTAGGGGGTGGCGATGGAGTCTTCAGCCGCTCCTCCAGGGAAGCTCGAGCTCGGGGATCCGGAAGTCCTCGCGATAGGTGGTCATGCAATCCTCGATCGCGCTCAGGAAGCCGCGGATCGATTCGGGATAGCCTGACGTCGCCTTCAACTTCCGCAACAGCTCTCGCCAGGCATCGCCGTCGGCTCTCAGCTCGCGGCAGTGATCGATTGCAGCGAGGTATTCGGCGACGGGATCGAGGACGAAGCGCACGGACCGCGTTCCGGCGCGCTCGCGCCGTTCCAGGAGGCCGTTCTCGATCAGGCGCGCGAGCGGGTCGAGACCGTCCCCTCTCAGGCGCCTCGAGTCGAGCACGACCTCGACCCCCTCGCTCTCCACGTCGTGCGGAACGAAGTCGGGCTCCATGCAGCTCCGCGCGACCGCCAGCGCAGCGTCGACCACGAGCTCGTCGGGAACGCCGTCGTGCGACGCCGAGGGCTTCGGGTTGAGTCGGCGAACGAACTCCAGGACGGCTTCGGGAAAGGACGGCGGCAGTTCGTCGATACGCCGGCCCTTCTCGCGCAGCGCAGCGGCGTTCGCGACGAAGAGTTCGACCAACAAGGGCGTGATCGCTCCGCCGCCGCCCCGCGGGACGCCGGCCATCAGGCGCTGGCACAAGTGGAGCACGTCCGGGCCGGAGAAGAGCGCCGCGCGGTCGGTGCGTTGCAAGCACTCGACGGCGAAGTACACGATGCGGTCGGCGTCCAGCGGTTCGGGATGCAGCTCGGAGACCGCGACGGGCCCGAAGGAAAGCGGCCTGCGCGTCGTCACGACGAGCGCGTTGACCGCGGCTCTGGCGTGGATCGACACGACGTGGCGCTGCGTCGCGGATGCCCGCTCCGAGAGCGCGTCGACGATCACGAGCAAACGCTTGTGCTCGAGCAGGCTCGCTACGACGTCGTCCTCGACTTCCTCGGGTCCGATGAGACGGCGGAGCTGGTCGCCCACGGTCGCGACGAGGTCCTCGGTATCCTCGTCGACGACGACGGGAAGCACCGTCCAGTCCATCAGCCGCGAGGTCCTATCGGCGGAAAGGGACCAGCGTGCGAGCGCGAAGGCGAGCGTGCTCTTGCCCGAACCGCCTGCCCCGACGATCGCCACCACGGCCGGCGACGAGGCGAAGAAGCGGCGCAGCTCCCTCGCGGACGGCGACGGCATTCGGTCGCCGCGCTCCCGCTCGCCGACCCTGACGGGGAGGGGTACGTAGACGCGTCGGTGCCCCACGGCCTCGATGCGTTCGAGGGCCTCCTCGGCACGAGCACGACGTCGCTCGACCCAGGCGTCGAGCACGTCCGCGTGCCGGAGGTAGGCCGCGCGCAGGCGCGCGTCCAGATCCGAGAGCCTTGCAGTCCCGGCGGCGTAGCGCCCGATCCAGGCCAGGCGAACTCGTTCGCTCTCGGCCAGACGCGGGATCCCGGAGAGATCGAGCGCGGCTACGATGATGGGTCGAACGAAGCCGGAAGGAGCCAATCCCTCCACGATCTCGCGCAGCGGCAGCCTGCGGTAGACCCCCAACACGGATGAAGGATGGAGGAGCCACAGGGCTCCACACGTCATCAAGTACAGCCCGACGATCCCGGCGCCGATCCAGGCGGCTTGCACGGACGGCGGCTGTCTCTCCCACCACGGGAGATACTCGAATCCGTGCGGGATCTCCTGGGGGAAACGCCACTCGCCTTGCTCGAGCGTGATCCGGTAGTGCAGCGTCGTCCCCGGAGCCACGTCCATTTCCTCGGAGGGGTCCCAGGTGAACTCGAACGAGTGCGGGTCCTGCTCCGGGTTCTCGACCCGCCTGCCGACGGAGAGAAAACGCCAATCGCCGTCCTCGCGCGTCTTGAAATGGACGGCTGCGATCGACACGGGGGCATCGCCGCGAGCTCCTACCCGGAACTGGAGCTTGGTCGAGCCGAGGTGCTCGGAGACCGTGAAGGGTCCGGAGACGTAGGGTCCCTCGCCTGTGCGGCGCGCGCGGTAGAAGCTCGGACCAGCGAAGGAGTAGTCGTCGGCGCGGCCGATCGCGAACCCGAGATCCGCCGACGGGAAGGAGAAACGGGCGGCGTCGCGCGGGAGCGACTCCTCGTAGGCCAGGCTTTCCCAGCTCGAGCCGGCGTTCGTCGTGGCCTCGACCACGGCGTACGGGTCTCCTTCGGACCCGCGTCCCGTGCCGAAGATCCAACCGGTGGTCGCGTTCGCGAAGCAGACGCCCTCGACGTTCCAATTGAATCCAGTCCTCGACCACGTCCGCCCCGCGTCGTCCGTGGCGAGGACGGATCTCCCCCCGACCGTCCAACCGACCCGCGGACCCGCGAAGGAGACGGAGACGAGCGAGTCGTCCCCCCAGCGGCTGGAACGCCAGGTCCGGCCGCCATCCTGGGTCGAGGCTACCCAGCCATGATCGCCCACGGCCCAAGCGTGCTCGGGATCGGTGGCCGCGCCGTCGTGGAGCGCGAAGCGAGCGTCGCTCTCCTGCGCCGTCCAGCGTACGCCGCCGCTCGTCGTGCCGAGGATCGTTCCGTCGTCCCCGACGGCCCAACCGCAGTCTCGGTCGACGAAGCACACGGCGGCCAGGCGCCGCTCGATCCCGGAATGCTGGGGAGCCCAGGATCGGCCGCCGTCCCGAGTCGCGAACACTCTTCCGCCCGTACCGACGGTCCATCCGTTCTGCGGATCGACGAAGTCGACGTCGAGGAGCCCGGGTTCCTGCATCTGCAGGCTCCAGGTCTCCCCTGCGTTGGTGGTGCTCCACACGCCGCTGGGGCCGGCGATCCAGCCGTGGCTGGCGTCGGCGAAGTCGAGCGCCGATCCCTTTGGGTGTACGGCGACTCGAGGACTCCAGCTCTCGCCCCCGTCCGTCGTGGCGAGGATCACGCCGTTCTCGTCCAGGATCCACCCGGCGGACGCGGACCGGAAGACGATCCTTTCCAAGTCTCCCGTCTGCGGCAGGTCCTTCGAGCGCCAGTGCGCGCCACCGTCGGTCGTGGAGAACAAGAGATACGGGCCTTCGTACGCGTCCGCGCGTGCCAGGATCCAGCCTCGATCGTCGTCGACGAAGGCGATCGAGAGCGTGACCCCCGGCTCGGGCGATAGCGCTTCCCTTGGCTCCCAGGATTCCCCGCCATTCTTCGTGTAGCAGAGGAATCGCCTTCCGTCGCCAGCATCTCCGCTGATCCACGCGCGGTCGGTGTCGAGAAAGCAGAATGCCTCCACGGCGAGTTGCGATTCGACGGCCCAGTCACCTGGCGCAGGACGCGCCTTGGGTGGGAGCGGAACGGTGCTCGGATTGCGCACCCATGTCCGTCCAGCGTCGTCCGTCCGGACGACGTCCCCTCCCTTCGTGATGAGGGCGATCGTCTCCTCGCCGATGATCTGGGGCCGAGCGGGCCACACGTACTCGAACGCCCCACGCCGTTCCCAATGTTCGCCGCCGTCCTCGGTGGCGAAACACACGATCTGGACCGGCGGCTGCCGGTCATCCTTCTCGTCTTCACTTGCTTGGCCGAGCTGTTCTCTTGCTAGCAGCCATCCGCGCTGAACGGTCCGGAATCCGAGCCAGGTGACGTCTTCGAGCAGAGAGCGGGGTTCGATTCCAGCCGCTACGCTCTCCCAGCGCAGGCCGCCGTCGCGCGTGCGCAGGAGGACTCCTTTGCCCGCCGCCCAGGCGGTCGAGGCGTCGATCGCGTCGACGACTTCGAGGGGGCTCTTCGTTCCGCTCGCCTGCGGCGTCCAGTTCCTTCCATCGATCGTGGCGAGGATCCGGCCGCCCGGGCCGACCGCCCAGCCATGCAATCCGTCCGCGAAGTCCAGGTCCGCGAGTCCGGGGGGAACCTCCTCCCAGTCGACTTCGAAAGGCACTCCGCGTGGCTTCTCGTCGATCTCGTACGTCTGGGGGCCCTTGCCGCACGACGCGAGGGCGAGTCCGGCGATCCACCAGCTCCGATCCAAGCGCGGCGACAAAGCTTCTCCTCGGACCTCCTGGGGTGAATCTACGCGAGCTCTTCCGGCCCGGCAAGCGAGCGAGGAGCCGGATCGAGGTGCGCATCCCGGAACGGCGCTTTCGACGTGGCGATCACCGAAGAGCCGCGCTTCAACGAGGCTCGCCGCGACTACACTCTTGGCCCATTCCTGGCCATGAAGATCGCCTGCATCGGCGGCGGCCCGGCCGGCCTGTACTTCTCGATCCTGATGAAGCAGGCCTTCCCGGAGAGCCGCATCACGGTCTACGAGCGCAACAAGCCCGACGACACCTTCGGCTGGGGCGTCGTGTTCTCGGACGAGACCCTGGAGGGCTTCGAGCGCGCGGATCCCCGGAGCTTCGCCGAGATCCAGCGCAACTTCGCCACCTGGACCGACATCGAGAACTACTACGCCGACACCTGCGTGCGCTCCACGGGCCACGGCTTCTGCGGACTCTCGCGCAAGAAGCTGCTCCAGATCTTCCACGCTCGCTCGCGCGAGCTCGGCGTGCAGCTCCAGTTCGAGCGCGAGCTGAGGGACGACGCCGAGGTGGGCCCGGTCGATCTCGTGCTCGCCTGCGACGGGATCAACAGCTTCGTGCGCCAGAAGTACGCCGAGCGCTTCCGGCCCACGCTGGACTGGCGCAAGTGCAAGTTCGCCTGGTTCGGCACGAAGAAGCCGCTGGGCGCCTTCACCTTCGTCTTCGAGGAGAGCCCCTTCGGGCTGTTCCAGGTCCACGCCTATCCGTTTCAAGTGGGCCAAACGGGCCAAGTGGGCCAAACAGGCCAGGTGGGCCCAGGAGCCGAGGAGTCGCTCTCGACCTGGATCGTCGAGTGCCGCGAGGAGACCTGGAAGCGCGCCGGGCTCGACCGCGCCTCCGAGGCCGAATCGGTGGCCTTCGTCGAGGAGCTCTTCGCCGACCATCTCGACGGGTATCCCGTGCTGACGAACAAGTCGCTCTGGCGCACGTTCCCCACCGTGCGCTGTGAACGCTGGCACCACGGGAACGTCGTGCTCGTCGGCGACGCGGCCCACACCGCGCACTTCTCGATCGGGTCGGGGACCAAGCTCGCCATGGAGGACGCGATCGCGCTCGTGGACGCTTTCCGCGAGCTCGGGACGAAGGACGTCCCGCGCGTGCTCGCGCGCTACGAGGAACGCCGCCGGCCGGAGGTGGTCCGGCTGCAGAAGGCGGCCCAGACGAGCCTGGAGTGGTTCGAGAACAGCGCGCGCTATCTCGGGCAGCCGCCGCTGCAGTTCATGTTCAACCTGATGACGCGCTCCAAGCGCATCACCTACGACAACCTGGGGAAGCGCGATCCCGAGCTCGTCCGGCGCGTGAGCGAGGGGTTCGCGGAAGAGGCCGGGATGGCGCGCGATTCGACCGGCAAGGCGCCCGCGCCGCTCTTCGCGCCGCTGCGCCTGCGAGGGGTCGAGCTCGCGAACCGCGTGGTCGTGTCGCCCATGTGCCAGTACTCTGCCGTCGAGGGCACGGTGGGGGAGTGGCACCTCGTGCACCTCGGCTCGCGAGCCATCGGCGGGGCGGGTCTCGTCTTCGGCGAGATGACCGACGTCTCGTCCGAGGGGCGCATCACCTACGGGTGCGCCGGGATGTGGAGCGACGAGCACGAGTGCGCCTGGAAGCGCATCGTCGACTTCGTGCACGCGAGCTCGCGGGCCAGGATCGGGATGCAGCTCGCGCACGCCGGCCGCAAGGGTTCCTGCAACCTGCCCTGGGAGGGCGACGATCCGCTGCGCGGGCCCACGGCCTGGCCCACGCTCGCCCCCTCGGCCGTTCCCTTCGCGCCGGGCTGGCCCGTGCCCAAGGAGATGACGCGCGCCGACATGGAGAAGGCGCGCGACGATTTCGCGGCGGCGGCGCAGCGCGCCGACCGGGCCGGATTCGACGTGCTCGAGCTGCACATGGCGCACGGCTACCTGCTCTCGAGCTTCCTCTCGCCGCAGGGGAACCAGCGCCGGGACGAATACGGCGGTTCGCTCGAGAAGCGCCTGCGCTTCCCGCTGGAGGTCTTCGACGCGGTGCGCGCGGTCTGGCCGGCCGAGAAGCCGCTCGCCGTGCGCGTCTCGGCCAGCGACTGGCTCCCCGAAGGCGGCCAGACGATCGAGGACACGGTCGAGATCGTGCGCACGTTGCGCGCGCACGGCCTCGATCTCGTCGACGTCTCCTCGGGCGGCAACACGCCCGAGTCGGAGATCGAGTACGGCCGGATGTACCAGGTGCCCTTCGCGGAACGCATCCGTCACGACGCCCAGATGCCCGTCATGGCCGTCGGCGGGATCCAGGGCGTCGATCACGTCAACACGGTGATCGCCGCCGGGCGCGCCGACCTGTGCGCCATCGCGCGCGGACACCTGGTGAATCCCTATCTCACGCTGGGCGCCACGTTCGCCTACGACCACTTCGACTTCCCCTGGCCGAAGCAGTACCTGCTCGCCAAGCCTCGACCGAGGACGAATCCATGAAGCCCCGACTCGACCCGCAGGAATTCCGCGGAGCCGGCCATCGATTGGTCGACTTCGTGGCCGACTACCTCGAGACCGTCGAGGAGCGCCCGATCTTCCCGAAGATCACGCCCGCGGAGCTGGAACGCCTCTTCGACGAACCCCTGCCGCGCGGGCCGGCCGAGCTCGAGCTCGTCCTCGACGAGCTCGAGCACAAGCTCCTGCCGAACTGCGCCCACGTGAACCACCCGGGCTACCTCGGCTACATCACGCCCTCGCCGAACCCGGTCGGGATCCTGGGCGATCTGCTGGCCTCGGCGCTGAACCAGAACCCCGGCGCCTGGAACATCGGCCCGGGCGCGACCGCCATCGAGCGCCGCACGGTGCGCTGGCTCGCCGACCTGGCGGGCTTCGGCGCGGGCGCGGGCGGCAACCTGACCAGCGGCGGCACGCTGGCGAACTTCATCGGCATGAAACTCGGACGCGACTGGGTCACGCGCGACGCGGCGCAGCACGACGGGCTGCGCGAGCGCTGGGCCGTCTACGCCTCCGAGGAACGGCACGTGTCCATCGACAAGGCGGTGGACGCCGTCGGCTTCGGCCGCGGCGCATTGCGCGCGCTCCCGACCGACGAGCGCTTCCGCCTGCGCCTCGACGCGCTGGAGGAGGCGATCGAGCGGGACGAGCGAGCGGGCGTGCGGCCGGCCTGCATCGTCGGCATGGGAGGCACGACGAACACGGGCTCGGTCGACGACCTTTTCGCCCTGCGCGAGATCGCCGACCGCGAGCGGATGTGGCTGCACGTCGACGCGGCCTACGGCGGCGGCATGCTGCTCTCGCACGAGCACCGGGGCGTGCTCGCGGGCCTCGAGCTCGCGGATTCCGTGACGATCGATCCGCACAAGTGGTTCTACGCGCCGCTCGACGCCGGCGCGATCCTGGTGCGCGACGCCACGCGCCTGCTGCGCTCCTTCGGCATGAAGCCGCCCTACCTGACCGACCGCGCCGATGAGGGCGGCGAGCGCTACGACTTCTTCGTGCACGGGTTCGAGCAGTCGCGGCGCTTCCGCGCGCTCAAGGTGTGGATGAGCTTCAAGCGCTACGGGACCAACGAGATCGGCCGCTGGGTCGACGGGAACGTGGCCCAGGCGCGGCACCTGCACCGCTCGTGCGAGCGCGACCCGGAGTTCCGCTCGGCGGCGGAGCCGGTGATGTCGGCCGTGTGCCTGCGCTACGAGGTTCCCGGGCTCCCCGAGGAGCGCTCTGCGGCGCTGCACGCGCGCGTCGCGCGCGCGGTCGAGGCGACCGGACGCTTCTGGATCTCGACCACCGCGCTCAAGGGCCGGACGCACTTCCGCATCAACCCGGTAAACCTGCGCACGCGCACGGAACACATGGACCAGCTGCTCGAGCTCCTGCGTACGGAGTGCCGCGCGGCGCGCGCGGCGCCCTGAGGCGTCCGTTTCGCGCTCGTCTTGGGAATGCGCGACGGCTACACCTCGCTCTGCTCGGACGCGGAGAACCCGCCTACTGGCCCACGAGCACGTCTCTTCCTGCGCGTCGTCGACACCGCGGGGCGTCCCGTTGCGGGCCTCCCGCTCGTGGTGACGCGGGAGTTGCCGGCGCCGCCTCCGGCCGACCGGCATCTCGCCGATTCGCCGGGGACGGCCCTGACGGCGACGACCGACGCAGAGGGGCGAGCCTCCTTCGCCGACCTGCGGCGCTTCCTGCGCGAACCTTCCCCGGAGTGGACCCTCGTCCACGACGTGACCTTCGAGGAACCGCCCGCGCTACTCTTGACCCACGCCCTCCTGGAAGCGGACACGATCGTCTCCGTGCAGCCGCCCTTCGGCTCGATCGAGGTGCGCGCGAGCGAGCTCGACGGGACGCGCGCGCGCGACGTCTCGAAGGTCACGCTGTCGCTCGTGCGTCGCGACGAGGGTCGAGACCCGTTGACCGCCTTCCAGCGGCCCTCCTTTTCACGCGAAGCTCCGGAGGGGGTCGCGCGCTTCCCCTTCGTCGAGCTCGGCCGCGCGTGGGACGCCTCCATGCGCCGCAACGCGTCCGACGTCGTGTCGCGCGCGGGAGGCGACGGACCCCTGCGCCAGGGCGAGAGCGTGGTCTTGGAGGTCGTCCTGGGGGCCGATCACCCGGTGCTGGCCCTGCGGGCGGTGGATCGCGCGGGCACGCCCTTCGCCTCGGTCCGCCTGGCGATCGAGCGCTTCGAGTTCTTCGGCTCCTCGCAGCGCTTCGAGCTCGAGACCGACGCGCACGGGGTGTTCACCATCGATCGCGAGAAGGGCTGGTTCTTCGGGGGAACGTTGCTCGTGACCCACACCGCCTCGGATGGCGCCGTCCACAGCGGCTACGCGAACCTCGAGAGCTCGAACGAGTCGGGCCTCCAGGAGGGCGGCGACGTCGTGCTGGAGCCCGCCGGCGTGCTCGTCGCGGGCCGCGTGGTCGACGAGCTGGGACGCGGAGTCGAAGGAGCGCGGGTCGCGGCCGGGCGGAACGCGCGCTACGACGCGGAAGTGGAGGTCCTGCCGGGCGACGATCGGCTCCTCTCGTCCGTCGTCCTCCGGTCCATCCGCTTCTGGTCGGAGCCGGAGGACGAGCAGGCGGCGAGCGGGAAGCCCTTCAAGAAAGAAAGGCGTCGTCTCGGGCCGCGTCGACCTTCTCACTCGATTGCGACGCGCTTCAGCACGAAGGTCCCGGCGCGGCCGCGGGCGACGTCGGTGTAGACGTAGTCGTCCGCGACGAAGCGCACGTTGACGAAGGGGCGCTCCATCACCTCTGCCGGCAGCGGCCAGGCGAGCTCGAGCGTTCCGGCGCCCGCGAGCGAGAACTTGCCGAGCGAGAACTCCTCGACGAAGACCTCGCTCTCGGCTCCGGCGAGCCCGGGCGCGTCGAGGAGCGTTCCCGAGAGCACGAGCCGCTGGCCGGTCCGTGCCAGGACGAGCGAGGCGTAGGGCGCGACGTTCCCTTCCTTGTCGATGCCGCCGTGGACCTGCTTCGCCGACTTCTGGGTGAGCGCCGTGGCGTCGAAGCTCGGCGCGATCTGTTCGCGGGCCTTGTCGACGAGCGCGGCCTCGTACTCCTCCACGTGCTTCGCCTCGGCGCGCCCGGGGGCGTGGATCGCCTCGACCTCGCGCTCGGCCTCGTCCCAGGCGGGGAGGGCGAGCTCCGGCAGGAGTCCGCGGCGCTGGATCAACCCGTAGAGCAGCTTCGCGATGCGCTCGTGCCCGGCGCGGTTCCAGTGGCGGTCCTCGTCGTCGATGCGGAAGCGCACGTCCTCGGTGAACGCGGCAGGGACGTAGGTCACCTGCTCCTCGCCGAGCGCGGCGGCGAAGTACTTCTCGACCATCGGGTTGAAGGTCTCCCAGTTGCCGAGCAGGAGGTAGCGCCCGCCGAGCGTCTCGACCGCGGCCGAGAGCCGCGCGATCTCGATTCCGGCGTCGAGGTAGCGCCGGCGGCTCTCGAAGTCGACGCCGTACACGAGGTAGGTGTGTACGCGTCCGGGCCAGAGGTCGGGGTTGCTGAGCTCGGAGAGGAGCCCGTTCACGCGCCCGGGCACCTGCGGGCTCCAGAAGCCCATGCCGCCGAAGCCGCGCGCGCCCTTCAGGTCGTCGAGGTCGTTCGCGATGGTCACCTGGACCACGAGGTCGGGCCGCAGGGCCGAGAGCTGGCGTCGTAGGTAAGCGCACTCGGCGAGCAGGTTCCAGCTCGACACCGCGATGTGCAGGCACTCGATCGAATCGGCCGGCCGGCCGCTCTTCTTCTCGAGGAAGCGCTCGAGGAAGACTCCCAGGCGGTCCTCGGGCTCGACCTTGTAGCCGTAGACGAAGGAGTCGCCGAGCAGGACGACGCGCGTCGTGCCCGCGGGCTTCTCGATCGCATAGGGCCGCTCGCGCATGCCGAGCTCGTTCGAGGACACGAGCTCGCCGCGGAAATCGCGCTCGGGGACGTTCGGCTGCATCACGCGGCCGACGTCGGGATCGGGGTAGGTGTCCCACACGCCGCCGCCCTCGGCGACGAGCTGGTCGACCGCCGCGCGCTTGACCTCCTCGCTGTCGAGCGCCACCGCCAGGAGCGCGCGCGGATCCTTGGGCTGGCGGGTCGCGAGGAGGTAGACCGCGGCGGCGGCGAGCCCGAGCGACAGGCCGCCGAGCAGCGCGGCGCTGCGGCGAGCCCCGCGCAAGCGTCGGTCGAGCGCCTCGTCCATGTCGCAGGGAGTGTAAAAGGGACACCGAGCTCCCGCTCAATGTCCCGCGGGCCCCGCCGGGCCGGCGGGCTCCTTCTCGCTTCCCGCGGCGAACTGGTGCCTTTGCAGGAGCGGCACCTGGAGGATCGAGAAGAGGAGCGTGGCCCCGAGGAGCCCGAAGACCTTGAAGGTCACCCAGGCGTCGGTCGAGACGTTGCGCCAGACGAGCTCGTTCAGCCCCGCCAGGAACAGGAACAGGGCGGCGTAACGCAGGGTAAGGATCCGCCAGCCGCGCTCGGTGAGCTGGAAGGCGGAACCGAGCAGGGCTCGGAGCAGGGGGCGGCCGGCGAGCTCGCCCACGAGCAAGAGGAGCCCGATGAGCGCGTTCAAGATCGTGACCTTGATCTTGATGAAGGTGTCGTCGTGCAGGAAGAGCGTCAGTCCCCCGAACAGGGCCACGGCCATCCCGGTGAAGATCATCATGGGGGGGACCTTCCCCTCCCGCTTCCAGGCGACGGTGATCGCGAGCGCGATCGCCACCATGAAGGCGCCAGTCGCCCAGTAGATCCCCGCCGCCCAGTTCGTCCCGAAGAAGACGACGAGCGGTCCGAGCTCGAGCAGGAACTTGCCGCTGGAGGGAGGGGTGGGTTCGGGAGCGGAAGTCATCGGAACCAGGATGCCGTTCGGCTGGTACTATCTCCCGGCACGGCCGGCCCGTCACGAAACGACCGGAAGTTCGAAGCAGCTAGCCGTGACATCCATGGCTCCCCGCAAGTCGATCGGCTCCCGCTTCCCCGACTTCGAGTATCGCCGACCCGATGGGTCGCAAATGCGTATCTCCGCCCTCTGGGCGGACGCCCCGGCGCTGTTCGTCTGGCTGCGCCACTGCGGGTGAATCTTCTTCGCCGAGGCGCTCGCGCAGTTGCGCGGCCAGGCGGAGCGGTTCCGGAAGGCCGGGGTTCGCCTGGCCGCCATCGTCCAGGCGAAGCCGGAGGACCTGGCCGAGGTCTGCGGCCACACCCCGCATCTGGCGTGCATCTCCGACCCCGAGAAGGAGACTCATCGAGCCTTCGGGCTCGCGCGCTCCTCCCTGTGGAAGCTCCTGGCGTCGAAGGAGCTCTACCGGCGGCGCTCGCAGGCGGCGGCGGCCGGCCATCGCCAGAACTGGAAGCGGACCTTCGCGCGCGAGAGCGACGCCCTCTTGCTCCCGGCCGCCGTGCTGGTGGGGCCGGGCGGCAGGATCCTGTGGGTCCACCGCGGGAACCATCCGGGCGATCTGCCGCCGGCCGACGTCCTGCTCGCCTTCGCCCAGGAGCACTGGGACCCAAGACACTCCGAGCGCCGGCCCTGATCGCGTCTCGAACCGGCGCTCCTCGTCCCGGCGGCCCGCAGGGCCGCTGCGAGAACTGCCGGTGGTTCGGCTCTCTGCGGGCGGATGGAACCGGGACCGTCTCGTTGAGACGCGTCCGTTTCGCGGGCGCGGCCTAGGATGGCGGGCGCATGAACGCCTACGCCCTCCTGATCGCGCTCGCTCTCGCCGCCGAATACGGGCTCTGCCTCCTCGCCGACCTCTTGAACCTGCGTTCGCTCCGCACGGAGGTCCCGGAGGCCTTCCGCGACGTCTACGACGCGGAGCGCTATCGCCGCTCCCAGGAGTACACGCGGGCGAAGACGCGCTTCGGGATCGTTCCCGAGACGGTCGGCCTGGCGGTCCTGTGCGCATTCTGGGCCGCCGGAGGCTTCGCCTGGCTCGACCGGGCCGTGCGCGGCTTGGGGTGGGGGAGGGTCGCGACCGGACTCGCCTTCATCGGAGCGCTCGCGCTCGCGAAGAGCCTGCTCGACCTGCCCTTCGGCTGGTACCGGACCTTCGTCCTCGAGGAGCGCTTCGGGTTCAACAAGACGACGGCGCGCACGTTCTGGGCGGACTTCGCCAAGGGCTGGTTGCTCGCGCTCGTCCTCGGCGCTCCGTTGCTCGCCGCGATCCTGTGGTTCTTCGAGCGCGCCGGCTGGGCGGCCTGGCTGTGGTGCTGGCTCGCGACCTCGCTCTTCGCGCTCTTCGTGCAGTTCGTCGCACCGACCTGGATCCTGCCGCTCTTCAACAAGTTCCGGCCGCTCGAGTCGGGTGAGCTCCGGGAGGCGGTGCTCGACTACGCGCGGCGCGTGGCCTTCCCGCTCGAGGGCCTCTTCGTCGTCGACGGCTCGCGGCGCACGACCAAGGCGAACGCCTTCTTCACCGGATTCGGACGCAGGAAGCGCATCGGCCTCTACGACACGCTGATCGAGAAACACGCGACCGACGAGCTCGTCGCGATCGTGGCGCACGAGATCGGACACTACAAGCGGGGTCACGTGCTGAAGTCGCTCGTGCTCGGGATCGCGCAGGCCGGGGCCGTGTTCTTCCTGCTCTCGCTCGCGCTACGCCACGCGGGGCTCTTCGCGGCCTTCGGCGTGAGCGAGCCCTCGACCCACGCCGGCCTCGTCTTCTTCGGTTTGCTCTATGCGCCGCTCGACCTCGTGCTCTCCTTCTTCCTGCATGCCTACTCGCGCCGGAACGAGTTCGAGGCGGATGCCTACGCGCGCGAGACGACGGGAAGACCCGAGAGCCTCGCGCGAGCGCTCGCGCGCCTGTCCGCAGACGCCCTCGACAACCTGACGCCGCACCCGCTCTACGTGAAGCTCCACTACTCGCACCCGCCGACCGTGGAACGCGTGGCGGCCCTGCGGAGCGAGTGAGGGGCGCGAAGGGTGCATCGCCGCATTTCAGGGCTGCGCGCTCGAGGTCGTGCTCGAACGATCCGATCGCCGAGGAGGCGAGGGACGGGAGCGTCGAAACGCCGGCTGGAACGCTCAATCGACATGCAGTAGGTCATCGACTCGATGACGCAGCGGTGGTACATGCGTCAGCACGATGTCCCAGACGACGCGATCGTCGAGGGCAGCGTATCCGTGTGCCAGGATGTTGCGGAAGTCGATGACCTTGCGAATGCCGGGGATCCTCGAAGCCGTGTCGGGATCCTGCTTCTGAAGTTGGTTCAGAGCTTCTCCGGCGATCTCGAGCTGACGTTCCACTGCAGAACGGAGCAAGTCATCGCTCTTGTAGTCCTCGAAGGACTTGCCCCGGGTGAAGGAGGCGACGGCCTCCGATGAGCCAAGGACGTCGTGCAGGAGCTTCCTCGACTCAGGCCGCATACAGCAATTGCCGTGACCGTTCGATGTTCTTCAGGAAGTAGGGATTCCGGATGGCGCTCGGCATGACCAGGTCCACGTGTCGACCGAAGAGCTGCTCGAGGGATTCCAGCAGGCCGAAGTAGGTATCGGCGTACGTGCCTTCCTCGAGATCGAGGAACTCGACCAAGAAGTCGAGGTCGCTCCGGGCGGGATCGAAGTCCGGTCTACCTCCCGATCCGAAGAGCTCGAGCTTCTTGACCTGGAATCTCGAGCACAATGCCCGGAGCTGCTCTCTGTGCATCTCGATGGAGGGATCCATGCGTCGTACCCATCATCATGGCGCCGGGAGACAACCCATGGAAGCAAGGAATGGAAGGTAACCAGACTCCCCGGGCCCTCGTCGTCGTCCAGGTTCGACGAGTAACATGGTCGCGTGATCTCGAGGGCCGCGGACCTCCCGCTGCACTACAACGCCGTCGACGTCCTGGAGCGGAACCTCCCGGGGCGCGCGGACGAACCGGCGATCCTCTCGTCCGAGCGTTGCTGCACCTTCGGCGAGGTCGCGGCGGAGGTGAACCGCGTGGCGAACGCGCTCGGGCGTCTCGGCCTGCGGCGCGGCGACATGGTCGCGATCCTCTTGCTTGACACGGTCGAGTGGGTGAGCTCCTTCTTCGGCGTCATCAAGGCCGGCGGCGTGGCGCTCGGCATGAACACCCTGCTGAAGTCCCACGAGCTCCGCTTCCAGCTCGAGGACGCTCGCGCGCGTTTCCTGATCGCGCACGACGCGCTCCTCGCCCCACTGCGCGAGCACCTGGTGGGCTCCGCCTTCCTCGAGCGCGTGATCGTCGTCGGAGCCGACGTCAATAGAGGAGAGCTCTCCTTCGGCGATTGGATCGCGCGCGAGCGGACGACCTGCGAGGCCGCGCGCACGACGCGCGACGAGCTGTGCACCCTGAACTACTCCAGCGGGACGACCGGGGAACCCAAGGGGATCCCGCACGCCCACAAGGACCTGCCGTTGTGCGCACAGCTCTGGGGCGCGAACGTGCTCGGCCTGAGACCGAGCGACCGCACCTTCGCGGCCGCCAAGCTCTTCTTCACCTTCGGGACCGGCGGCAACCTCGTCTTCCCGTGGTACGTCGGGGCGAGCTCTGTGCTCTTCTCGGGGCCGGCGCGCGTCGCCGCGAACGTGCTCGCGACGATCGAGCGCTTCCGGCCCACGATCCTCTACAACGCTCCGACTGGATACGCGCAGGCGCTCGCGATCGAGGACCTCACGACGCGCTACGACCTCTCGTCGCTCCGGCTGTGCGTCTCGGCGGGCGAAGCGCTGCCCGCGCCGCTGTGGCACGCCTGGAAGGACCGTACGGGCCTCGACATCCTCGACGGCATCGGCTGCACGGAGAACTGGCACATCTTCCTCTCGAACCGGCCGGGCGACATCCGCCCGGGGAGCTCGGGCAAGCCCTTCGCCGGCTACGACGTGAAGCTCGTGGACGACGAGGGGCGCGAGATCCGCGAGCCCGACGTGGTCGGCAACCTGTGGGTGAAGGGCGAGACGGCGGCGCTCTCCTACCTGCGGCGCGAGGAAGCGAGCCGCCAGACGTTTCGCCGCGAGTGGCTCGTCACGGGCGACGAGTACACGCGCGACAGCGACGGATACTTCTGGCATGCCGGACGTTCCGACGACATGCTCAAGGTCGGCGGGATCTTCGTCTCGCCGGTCGAAGTGGAGAGCACGTTGATCGCGCACGAAGCGGTGCTCGAGTGCGCGGTCGTCGGCGAGAAGGACGACGCGGGCCTGGTGAAGCCCAAGGCCTTCGTGGTCCTGAAGCAGGGCGTCCCGTCAACGCAGGAGCTCGGCGCGCGGCTCATCGCCCATTGCCGCGAGCGCATGGCCGAGTACAAGCGTCCGCGCTGGATCGAGTTCGTCGAGGAGCTCCCGAAGACCGCCACGGGGAAGATCCAGCGCTTCCGCCTGCGGGGTTGAGGCCGGCGACGCATGGGAGCCGAGGGAGGAGGTCGCGCGGCGTTCCTGGGACGCCTCAAGCGCGACCTCGGAGCGCTCGAGTCCTACGCGGCCATGATCGGCATGCTGGTCGGCGCCGGCATCTTCCGCGTCACGAGCGTGGCCTCGGAGCGCACCGGGCCGGGCGTGATCCTGGGATACCTCCTGCTCGCGCCGGCGATCCTGGCGACCTCCGTGCCCTACGCCGTGTACGTCTCCACGCCGCTCGGGCGTGAGCCGGGAGGCGAGTACGCGCACCTCTTGCACACGTTCGGCGGGAAGCGCCTCGCCTTCATGACCGCCTGGCTCAAGCTCATCTCCTACCTCGGGGCCCTGGCTTACCTCGCGCTCGCGCTGGCTGATTACCTGCACGAGCTCTTCGCGCCCACGGGTGAGCTCGGCGAAGGACTTCGCGAGTTCGTCGCCATCGCGAGTCTCGCCTTCTTCTTCGCGGTCCACGCCGCGGGCGTGCGCTGGTTCGCGCGGCTGCAAGTCTGGATGTGCGCCGTGCTCGGAGTCTCGATCGCCGTGCTCGTGATCCCGGGTCTCTTCGCCATCCATCCCGAGAACTACGTCCCGTTCCTGCCGCACGGCGTCCCGGGACTCCTCGCGGCGCTGCCGCCCCTCTTCTTCGCCTTCGCCGGCTTCGAGGGCGTCGCCCACGCCGCCGGCGAGGTGCGCGAGAGCACGCGCCGCCTGCCGCGCGTCTTCCTGCGCGGCATCCTGGCGGCGGCGGGGATCTTCCTGGCGATGTCGGTGGTGGCCTTCGGCGTCCTGCCCCACGATGTCCTCGAGCGGAGCCGCGCGCCCATGGCGGAAGCGGCGGGAGCGTACCTGCCCGTCGGCGCGAAGGCCCTCGTCACGCTGGGCGGCGTGTTCGCCGTGGCCACATCGCTGAACGCCTCGATGCTCGTGCCCACGCGCCTCGCACTCGTGCTCGCGCGCGATGAGCTCCTTCCCGGCTGGCTCGGCGCGGTGCACGAGCGGCGCGGGACGCCGATCCCGGGCCTGACTGCCACGCTGGCGATCGCGGTGTTCCTGATCCTCTCGCGCCAGCTGGCGCTCGCCCTCAACATCGCCGTGTTCGCGCTGGTCCTGGTGTACGCCCTGCACAGCGCCGCGCTGCTCTTCCTGCCCTTCCGCAATCCGGAGCTGCAGGCCGCGGCGACCTGCGCGCTCCCCCTGTGGGTCCAGCGGACAGCGGCGGTCTTCTCGCTCCTCTCCATGGGAGCGTTGATCTCCACGCAGCTCGTCCAGGACGTGGGCCACATCCGCGCGACGGGCTTCGTGGAGCGCTTCCGAGGAGAGAGCGTGACGAGCCTCGAGCTCCTGGCCCTGTGGGGAGCCGTCGGTCTGCTCCTCTATCAGGGATCCCGCGGCGCCGGGCGCCGCAGGGGCGCTACTCCCTGACCGCGTAGTCGTCGCCGTAGTACTTGGCCGTCGTCCTCGTGTGGAACTCGATGGCGCGCACGGGCGGGTACTTCGGCGGACCGAGTCCGGGCAGGACCTCGAGCAGCTCCTCTTCCCACAGGTACACGTTCATCGGGAAGGAGACGCGCGGCCGGGCGCGCAGGAGCGGATCCCGCGGCTGGCTCACGCGGTGCGTCGTCGAGGGCAGAACGTCGTTCGTGATGCGCTGCATGTAGTCGCCGGTGTTCAGGAGGATCGTTCCGGGGGGAGCGTCGAGGCGGATCCACTTGAAGTTGCGCCGGTTCAGGACCTGCAGTCCTTCCAGGCGCGGCGCGGGGAGCAGCGTGAAGAGATCGACGTCCTCGTGGCCGAGCAGCCGACCCGCGCGCGTCTCGCCTTCGATCGGAGGGTAGTAGTTGAGGCGCAGCGCGAAGTTCGTGCCCGTGAGCCGGCGGTCGAAGAGGTGGCGATCCTGGCCGAGGTAGGCCAGGAGGCTCTGCATCACGGGCAGGATCAGCTTCTCGTGTTCGAGGGCGAGCCTCCGGAAGACGCGTTCCGAGGAAGGGTCGGGCCAGAAGTCCTCGACGCGCGTCGGCCGCTCGCCGAGGTCGAACGCCCGCCGGCAGAAGACCCAGCCCTCGACCAGGTCGGGATGGATGTCGGTCGTCTCCTCGATCGGGAAGTAGCCCTGGTTCACAGATCCGACGCGCGCGGCGCGGAAGGCGAGCTTCTCCTCGAGGGTGTGCTCGGTGAACACGCGCGGCACCTCGCGCTCGCACTCCTCGTAGAGGCGTGGGTCCACGCCGTGTCCCTCGAGGATCGCGAAGCCGATCTCCTGCAGAGCCTCGCCGAGCTCGCGCGCGAAGCGCGCGCGGTCGCGCGCATCGCCCCGCAGGAAGCGGCCGAGATCGCAGGTACGGATGCGGAAGTCCTCGTCGAACTCCTCGGCCGCGCAGGCTTCCGCGAAGCGATAGCTCTGACGCTTCGCGACCTGGTCGTAGGCGGCGTAGTCGCGATTCGTCGCGTCGACGCCCGCTTCCTTCTTCTTCCTGGCGGGCATGGGACCTCTGCCGGCAGTCTAGCAACGATGCCGACCGGCCGGGGTGTTCACGCCGCGCAGGGCGTGCTGCTGGCGAAAGAGATCCCGTTGCCGCCGAGCACCTTGGCTGCGTACATGGCGAGATCGGCGTTCCGCTCCAGCGTCTCTCCCTCCGTCCCGTCCTCGGGGTACACGGCGATCCCGATGCTCGCCGAGGTCCGCAGGACGGTTCCCAGGACGACGCTGGGCTCGGACACCCGCAGCAGGATCTTGCGCGCCACGCGCGCGGCGTCCGCGCGCCGCCGCACGCCGTCCAGGAGGATCACGAACTCGTCGCCGCCGCGGCGGGCGAGCATGTCGGTCTCCCGCAAGCAGGCGGAGACCCGGCACGCGACGTCGACGAGCAACCGGTCGCCCGCGGCGTGCCCGCAGGTGTCGTTCACGCGCTTGAAGCCGTCCAGGTCGAGGAAGAGGACCGCCAGGTGCTTGCCGGTTCGGCGGCCCTGGGCTACGAGCTGGCGCAGGCGTTCACGGTAGAGCTCGAGGTTCGGGAGCCCGGTCAACGGATCGCGCAGGGCCTCCCGCAGCTCCCGGGTCCGAGCCGCCTCGAGCTAGCGCACGAGGTGTCCGTGCTCGATCGCCCAGCGCACGGAGAGCGCGAGGTTCGGCTCCCTCGTGCACGTGGCGCATGCTGCCGGGAGCATCAGGTGAGCGCCCATGCGGGCGAGGGAGGCGCAGTCCGCCGCAGCACCCTCGTCCGCCACCAGGACCGCGGGCAGGCCGGCGAGACGCTCGAGGACGTTCGCCGCGTCGGAGCGCACGACCACCGCGGCGTCGAATGCGGCCAGATCCGCCGGGACTTCGGTCACGCGGACGATGAACGCCTCGCCTCCCAGGTCCCGCGCGAGGACGCGGGCCACGTCGTCCGTCCGCGCCGGAGCGCCGCCGACGAGCAGGATCTTCGGATGGCGAGAGGGATCGGCTTCGGGGTGGGGCATGACGAACTACAGGCCCCATCGGGCTTCTTGCCTGGGACCTCAATGTCCTTATCGACGCTTTCCCACTCGTCGGAGAGAAGTTACGGAAACGTGCGCATGCGCCAGGACCCGGGGTGTGCCAAGGGCGGGAACGAGCCGTGCTCCGGTGCCCCGCGCTCTACCGGAGAGCGCGAGCCCGGGCTAGACCGGCGATCGCTCGAGCACTTCCACGAGCTCGGCCGCGGCGGAGAGCGCGATCGCGGCGGGGTCCTTGCCCGCCTTCGAGACGCCGATCGGACAGCGCACGCGCGCGAGCTCCTCCTCGGTGAAGCCCTTCTGCGCGAGCCGCTTCTTGAAGCGCGCCCACTTGCGCTCCGAGCCGATCAGGCCGAGGTAAGGGAAGGCGCCGCGGACGAGCGCGCGCTCGACGATCTCGAGGTCGAGCGCGTGGCTGTGGGTCATCACGACGACGAGCGCGTCCGCGGGGAGCTCGTCGATCTCGGCCGCGGGTTCGTCGACGAGCACGAGCTCGTAGGGCCTGTCCGCCGCGAGCCGCGGCTGGATCTCGCGCTCCTCGCGCCCGTCGACGAGCTTCACGTCGGCCTTGAGCCAGGGGGCGAGCCCCGCGAGCGCCTGGCCGACGTGGCCCGCGCCGAAGATGGCGATCGTGCGGCGCTTCCAGCGGAAAGGCTCGAAGAAGAGCGTGACCGCGCCGCCGCAGCACTGGCCGGTCTTCTCGGCCAGGGGGAAGTCGACGCTCTCGGAAGAGGCGCCCGCCCGGGCGAGAAGCTCGCCCGCGCGTTCGATGGCGAGCTTCTCCAGGTTCCCGCCGCCGATCGTGCCCCAGGCGAGCTTGCCGCGCTCGACGATCATGCGTGCGCCGGGCTCGCGCGGCGCGCTGCCCTTGACCTCGGTCACGACGACGAGCACGCAGGGCTTCTTCGCGTCGCGCAGGTGTCCGAGCTCCTCGATCCAGTCCTGGTCGAATCCCACGCGCGAGAGTGTACGCGGACGAGGCGGCTCGAGCGCCTGGACCTCAGAGGGTCTTCTGCACCGGTCCCCGCGGGCCTCCGTTCGGGATCGCCGTCTTCAGGTCGCAGGCGAAGAGGTAGACCGAGCCTGCGAGGAGATTCAGCGCGCCGTCCTTCGGCGCGCCGATCGCGAAGAGCCGGGGGGAGGCGGCCACGTCCCAGCCGAAGTTGTCCCCGGTCGCGCCGTCCGAGGCGAGGAGCGCCGTCACCTCGCCCCAGCTCGCCGCGCCGCCGAGATCGCGCTCGAAGACGTAGGCCTCGCCCGCGGAGGTGCCCGCGACGGGGCTCGCGAAGGCTCCGACCGCGATCCAGTCGCCCGCGATCGAGACCGCGCGCCCGAAACGGTTCCCGGGCATCGAATCGGAAGCGACGAGTTTCTTCTCTTCGCCCCAGTTGTTCGTGCCGGCCAGGTTGCGCTCGAAGACGTAGGCCGAGCCCGAATCGAGCCCGCCCGTGTCTTCCAAATGGGCTCCGATCACGATCGTGTCGCCCGATAGCGCGCCGTCGATGCCGAAGTGATCCACGGCGGTCGGGTCGGAGGCGGTGAGCTTCTTCCCCTGGCCCCAGTTGTTCGTGCCGCCGATGTTGCGTCCGAACACGTAGGCCGAGCCGGAGGAGGAGCCCGCGTCGTCGTTCCCGTCGGCCGTCACGAGCACGAGATCCCCGTCGACGCTCACGGCGCGCCCGAAGCGATCGTCCATCGTGGCGTCGGTCGCGACGAGCTTCTTGCGCTGTCCCCAGTTGTCCGGGCCGCCGAGATCGCGTTCGAAGACGTAGGCGGCGCCGGTCTGGTTCGTGGAGCCCATCAGCGCTCCCACGACGAGCACGTCGCCGGAGAGCGACACCGACCAGCCGAACAGGTCGCCGGCCTTCGTGTCCGAGCCGACGAGCTTCTTGCGCTCGCCCCAGGCGTTCGTGCCGCCGAGATCGCGCTCGAAGAGGTAGACCGCCCCCGAGTCGAGGCCCGCCGCGTCGCTCATGCTGGCGCCGGCCGCGGCGAAGTCGTCCGAGAGAGCGACGGAGAAACCGGACATGTCGCCCGCCGCCGCGTCGGAGGCGGTGAGCTTGGCGATCTCGACCCACGCGAGGTTCGTCGGGCCCGTGCGCTCGAAGACGTAGGCGGCGCCGGCGAGCGCGCCGAACTCGCCGTCCTCGTCCGCCCCGGCGACGAGGGTCCGGCCGTCGAGGGCGACCGCCCAGCCGAAGCGGTTCTGCGCCGTGCCGTCGAAGGGCTCGAGCTCGACCCGTTCCTCGGGGACGCAGGGGGTGGTCGTCTGCGAGCGTGGTGCGTTCGCGAGGAGCGCGCCGCAGGCGATCACGAAGGGGAACCCGGTCTTCAGAGAGAACATCAGAGAACTCCTCCCGAGTCCGCGGGGGGAATCGACGCCCACGGGGACTTCCAGGGTAGGTGATCTCGGGCGGTTCGGGGGGAGGTCTCCGGGCGCCTTCAGCGCGATCCGAGGACCTCCGCGCCGGGCGGAGGGAGCACGAGCTCGTCCGCGCCGATCTGCCAGACCTCCGCGCCGATGTAGCCCAGCGCGCGCAGCTGGGTCGCGAGCTCGGCCGGCGTCGCGGAGTCCCGGGACTCCGTGCGCTGCTTCGAGAGCTCGCGGTAGGCGTCGTGGAACTCCTGGAGCGCGGCGCGTGCCTCGGGATCCGAGAAATCGCGCGAGGAATCGGCGTCGTGCTCCTCGGGGTGCCGGGCGAGGTCGATCCACGAGAGCTTCTCTGCGCGGAGCTCCGCCGTGCGCTCGTCGAAGCGGGTGCGCGCTCCTTCGTCGAGCGCTTCTCCGGGGCGCGCCCAGGTTTTCGAGCGCGTGATCTTGAGCGAGCCCTTGCGGTAGGTCTCGATCACGATCACCTTCTGGCCCGCGACGGTCGCGCTCGCATCCGGGCCGAGATGCACCTCGACCGGCTCGAAGCGCACGACGCGAGCGAGGAGGATCTCGCTCGCGCTGGCCGGGAGCGTGGGGAGCAGGCTCCGTGTCGGCATCCTCCACGGCGAGGACGAATCGTCACTCTCCCCGCCAACGAAAAGAGGCAAGCTGCACGCGGGGGCAGGTACGAGTATGAGACCCGAGTCGCAGACGACTCCCTCCAGAATGGGGAAGACGTCCGCCATCTGCACCGGACCCGCGATGCGCTCGTTCGGCGTGACGTGGCCCGGCCAGCGCAGGATCAGCGGCACGCGCACGACCTCCTCGTAGAGCGTGCGGCGGTGCCCGATCCCGCCGTGCTCGAAGAACTCGTCGCCATGGTCGCCGAGGACGACGACGAGCGTCCGTGCAGCGAGCCCGAGCTCGTCCAGGCGATCGAGCACGCGGCCGATCTGGGAGTCCGTCCAGGCGATCTCGGCCGCGTAGAGGGCACGCAGGTGCTCGAGGTCGCGGTCGGAGACGACGCGCCGCCGTCCGGAGGGCGCGCTCGGGTCGAACGCGGCCACCTTCTCGCTCGTGTAGAAGTCGCGGCCGTCGAGCGCGCCCGCGTAGCCCGGGTCGAAACGCTTCGCGAAGGCTTCCGGCGGCACGTAGTCGTAGTGCGGGTCGAAGTAGTGCGCGAAGAGGAAGAGCGGCTCTCCGTCGCGGGCCGCGCGCTCGAGCTCGCCGATGACGGCGTCGCTCACCTGCTGCGAGCTCACGTCGCGGTGCGATGCGATCTCGAGCGCGCGTTCGGCCTCCGCGCGTTCTTCGTACAGGCGTCCGAGCGCCGGGGAGTCCGCGCTCGTCGCGCTCAACCGCTCGACGATCTCTGCCAGGCGCTTCGAGGCCTGCTCGAGCTCGCGGCCGTAGCAGGCCTCGTAGCGCTGGAATCCGCGCGCGAAGCCGAAGCGCGGATCGAGGTAGGGCCCGGAATAGAAGCCGGCCGTGCGGAAGCCCTTCTCCTTGGTCCACTCGGTCAGGTTCGGGACGCTCGCCACGGGCCGCTGCGAGTCGAGCTCGACTCCGTGCAGGATCTCGGGCAGCCCGCTGAAGAGCGTGTGGTGCGAGGGGAGCGTCCAGGAGCTCGTCGCGTAGGCATCGTCGAAGAGCGTGCCCTCCTCCGCGAGCCGATCGAGGTTCGGCGTCGTCTTCTCCCCGGGCGCGAGCGGCGGGACGTAGCCGTAGCACGAGAGGAAGTCGCGGCGCACGCTGTCGAGCGAGACGAGCAGCACGATCGGGCCGGGCTCCCGGGGACCGGGCTCGCCGCAAGCACCCGCGAAGAGACCCAGCGCGAGAGCGAGGAGCGCGTGCCGGCGGGCGGTCATCCACGCAGTATACGCCGCCTCATCGAGGCTCTTGCGGAGCCCTTGCACCGCGTCTCCGCGACGTGCTCTAGCATGAGGCGCCCGTGAACTTCTCTCGATCCCCGGAGCCCACGCCATGGTCCGCGTTTCCATCGTCCTCGGTCTCCTCAGCAGCCTCGTCCTTCCCTCCTCGCACGACCCTGGGAGTGTCGAGCGCGCGCAGCAAGGCGCCTCGACCGCGGCCGAGATCCTGGCCGGCATGACCTGGCTCGAGGGCCACTGGCGCGGCGCGGTCGATGCGAACGTCTTCGAGGCCTGCTACACGAGCCCCGAGGGCGGCGAGATCGTGAGCTGCAGCAAGGAGATCGCGAACGGCCGCGTCGTGTTCTACGAGCTCGAGCGCTTCCTCATCGACGGCGACGAGGTCGTACTCGTGCCCCATCCGGGCGGCAAGGCGAGCGTGCGCTTCCTGCTCTCCGACTTCGGCGAGAAGCGCGCGACCTTCTCGAACGAGGCGCACGACTTCCCCAAGCACCTGACGTACGAGCGCAAGGCGGAGGATCGCCTCGTGATCACGCTGACCGGCAACGAGAACGGCAAGCCGCAGACGGAGATGTACGACCTGAAGCGCAAGGCGAAGCCCTGACCGTCCCGGTGACGTGCGGGACCATGGCGCTCTGGAGCGAGTGAGACTTCGACTTGAGACCCGGGTCCGGATGGTATCGTGCGCGACCATCGGATCGGAGCCGAGAGAGATGAAGCTCGAGGTAATGACCCCGGGGACCTGGCTCTTCGAGGCCGCCCGCAAGATTCTCTGCGGGTCGATGCGCCGAACTCAAATGCGGCCAGGTGCACGTTGAGGGCCAATAGGGAGGGGAGGTGACCTGATGGCGCTGTAGTTGGTACGAGCAGGTAGGCAGGGTGAGCGGGAACGCCTCGCTCTGGAGAGAAACGTCGCGATCGTCGGTTGGGACGAGGTTCCCGATATCGCCGACCTAGGAGCACGGGCAGATCTCCTCGACTTGATGGAGAAGACCTATCCCGACGCGAAGCGGAAGACCCTCATCCATTGGGCGGGGCAGCTCTGGTCGTATGCGAGGATGATGAAGAGAGGCGATCTGGTCGCGCTGCCTCTCAAGGAACGCCCTTCCATCGCATTCGGAGAGATCCTTGGCGAGTACGAGTACAAGATCGACTTTCCGTCGGGCGCACGTCACACGAGGCCGGTGAAGTGGCTCAAGGAGGTTCCGCGCAGCTCTCTCGACCAAGATCTGCGCCATTCGCTGGGTGCGTTCATGACGGTCTGCCGAGTGCAACGGAACCAGGCCGAAGAACGGGTGCGCGCGCTCTTGGCGGGGCGGGGCTTGTCCCAGCAGGAATCAAGGGAAGAGGTAGAGACGGAGCCGACCGACCTGGGTGCTCTATACGATGTTGAGGAGACTGCCCGCGATCAGGTTCAGACCTTCGTCGCCCGTAAGGGCTCGCGCAACAATAAGTTGAACGAATATAGTCCGGGTTTCTTGCCGACACGCCGATGACAGCGGTATTCGCGAAGCACCTCGAATCGCTCGGATCCGCCGCAAGTACCGGGCTCTCCGACC
>Ga0247727_10002269_pt1 | contig 44285 bp, 43 predicted proteins | sample WisWelCaveWW1625_FD_202498 | JGI IMG/M metagenome (GOLD analysis project Ga0247727, IMG submission 202498) | Biofilm microbial communities from Wishing Well Cave, Virginia, United States - WW16-25 | ecosystem: Environmental > Aquatic > Deep subsurface > Groundwater > Cave microbial mat | place...
GCGCTCGCGTCGCAATACCCACAACGCGAAGGCAAATTGGCACTTCACGACCGCCGACGCGCGTGTGAAGTTGAAGAGCCTGTATCCCTCACTTTAGGAGATTCAGGCCACTAGGCTAGGGCGACAATTGGCGCGGGGGACGGGCGCTCAAGGTGGGTTCGAAGGTGGTCTCCTCGGCCAAGCTCTGCCAAAGCAACAGAGCCGGCGAGCCCGTGCTCGCCTCTGTGGCTTGACAAGTCAGCGTTTCCTGTCGCGCTCCACAAGCAGTTCGACGACCAGCTCCGCCACCGCCCTAGGCATTGCCTCGACGTTGCGCTGAAGCTCGCCTACGTTGCGCTGAAGTTCGGCGATATCGCGCGACATTCGTGCATTTTGGCTGTTCGCGAGCCTGAACTCCATCTTGATCAGGTCCGGGATGCTCTTGGCGTCCTCGTCGATGATGCCGACACGCCCCTTCAGTGCGCTCATCTCATGCTCGAGCGTCGCAACTCTCTGCTCCAGGTCCGCCACGTCCGTCTCCTCAGGCCAAGCGCCAAGGGGGAACCAATGTTGTAGAACAAACGTAGTACAAACAGCGCAGCTTGTCGAGTCCTGCCGCACACCCCAGCCGAGCTTTTCGAACGCCAGCCTACTCCGCGGCCTGCTTGTGCGACGCTTGGTGGCGGTCGATACGCGCTTCCATCTCGGGCCGGAAATGGCGGATCAGGCCTTGCACTGGCCAGGCCGCAGCGTCGCCGAAGGCACAGATGGTGTGACCTTCGACCTTGGTCGTCACGTCGTACAGCAGATCGATCTCGCCCTTCTCCGCCTCGCCCCGCTCCATGCGCTGCAGGACCCGCCACAACCAGCCGCAGCCCTCGCGGCAGGGCGTACACTGGCCGCAGCTCTCATGCTTGTAGAAATAGGCGATGCGACGGATGGCGGCGATGATGTCGGTCGACTTGTCCATGACGATGACCGCCGCCGTGCCCATGCCCGACTTGAGCTTGGAGAGCGTGTCGAAGTCGAGCGTCAGGTCCTGGCATATGGTCGCCGGCAGGCAGGGCATGGACGATCCGCCCGGGATCACCGCCAGCAGGTTGTCCCAGCCGCCGCGCACGCCGCCCGCGTGGCGGTCGATCAGCTCGCGCAGCGGAATGCCCATCTCCTCCTCGACCACGCAGGGCTGCTCGACGTGGCCGGAGATCTGGAACAGCTTTGTGCCGGTGTTGTTGGGCTTGCCGAGGCCCGAAAACCAGGCCGCGCCGCGGCGCAGGATGTCGGGCGCGACCGCAATCGACTCGACATTGTTGACGGTGGTCGGCGCCCCGTAGAGGCCGACATTGGCGGGGAACGGGGGCTTGAGCCGCGGCATGCCCTTCTTGCCCTCGAGGCTCTCGAGCAGCGCCGTCTCCTCGCCGCAGATGTAGGCGCCGGCGCCGTGGTGGACGACGAAGTCGAAATCCCAGCCATGGATGTTGTTCTTGCCGATCAGCTTGGCCGTGTAGGCCTCGGCCACGGCGGCCTCGAGCCGCTCGCGCTCGCGGATGAACTCGCCGCGCACGTAGGTGTAGCAGGTGTGGGCGCGCATCGCGAAGGAGGCCAGCAACGCCCCCTCGATCAGCAGGTGGGGATCATGCCGCATGATCTCGCGGTCCTTGCAGGAGCCGGGCTCGGACTCGTCCGCGTTGATCACGAGGTAGGAGGGCCGCGGGTCGCTCTTGGGCATGAACGACCACTTGAGGCCGGTCGGGAAGCCGGCGCCGCCGCGCCCGCGCAGGCCCGAGGATTTGACCTCGTTGATGATCCAGTCGTGGCCTTTGTCGATCAGCGCCTTGGTGCCGTCCCAGGCACCGCGGCTGCGAGCGCCCGCAAGCTTCCAGTCCTGGAAGCCGTAGACGTTCTTGAAGACGCGGTCCTTATCGTGCAGTGCCACGGTGGCGCGCCCCCTACGTCCCGGCCTTGGCGAAGTCTTTGAGCGTGGTCGGCCCACCTGCCGGGCAGGACGCCTGCCGGCCAATCTGCGAGCCGGGCTCCGGCGGCTTGCCGCTGGCGAAGCCGTCGAGCACCTTCTCGAACAGGTCGGGCGTCAGGTCCTCATAGGTGTCTTTCGAGATCTGCACCATCGGCGCGTTGGCGCACACGCCGAGGCACTCGACCTCCTCCCAGGAGAAATCGCCGTCGGCCGAGAGATGATGCGGCTCTGGGTGGATGCGCTGCCTGCACACCTCGACCAGCGCCTCCGACCCGCGCAGCATGCACGGCGTCGTGCCGCATACCTGTACGTGCGCCTTCTTCCCCACCGGCGAGAGCTGGAACATGGTGTAGAAGGTCGCGACCTCGTAGACGCGGATGTAGGCCATGCCCAGCAGGTCGGCCACGAGGCGCACGGCGGGTTCCGGCAGCCAGCCGCCGTGCTGCTCCTGGGCCCGCCACAGGACGGGAATGACGGCCGAAGCCTGCTTGCTCGGTGGATATTTGGTGACGGTTGCTTCGGCCCAGGCCGCATTCTCCGGCGTGAACGCGAATGAGGCTGGCTGCTCGTGGTCTAGTCTGCGGACGGACATGAGGTCGGGCTTGCACCTGCATTCGCTGCACCGCAACGGCGGCATTCTTATAGGGGGAGATTCCACCCTTGTCGCCCTTCTTTAGAATGGCGCCGGCCTGAGAAGGAACGCGGCAAAGTCGCCAGGACTAAATGTCGCTCACACCGCCGCTCAGCCGAGCCACCGCAGCAGCAACAGGACCGCTGCCGGAGGCCCCAGCAGCAAGGCACTTTGCGCGCCGACGCGCAGAAAGCCGGTCCAGAACACGGCCCAGGCCAGGCCGAACACGGGAATTGCCCAGGCGCTGATGGTATGGCCGCCATAACCACGCGCGGCCGCGTAGAGCCCGGCGAGCAACGTGCACAGCAGCCCCAGCGTGATCGGAAGCGCCGGCCAATCGACCTGCCATGCTCCCATCGGCCAGCCGCAACGGGTCGCGAAGGCACGGTAGGTCGCGAGGCTCAGACCCCATCCGAACGCGACGACCGCCAGCACGAACCCCACGTCGATGGTGGCCACCGCCTCACGCCTCCCTCGCCCCCAGCCGCCAGGTTGCAGCCGCCAGGCCCGCGCAGCCAAAGCCGCAAAGCACGTGGAAGGCGATTTGCGGCACCCGGCCGGTGGAGCTTGCCGCGATGGCGGCATCGGCGAAACAGACGATTGTGCCTATGGCAAACCAGAGCGCCAGCGCCCGCCACTGGCGCAGGAGCGCCAAGCCGATCGCCAGCAGACCCAGCCAGACGCTTCTTAAGGCGATGATGGTGTAAAGCTCGTATCCCGCCGGCCGCCCCGGCACGCCGAATGTGCGCGCTGCCGACTCCGGCACCAGGACGTAGCGGATGCCGATGACCGTGAGGAGTACCCCGCCGAGGACGCAGATGGCGAGGACCCAGCGTTCTCTCCGCTTCGTGCCGCGATCCGACATTCCACCACGCTCGCACGCGACTTCGCCGTGCCTGGCTCGCCTCAGCTCTGCCCGAGCGGCGTCCAGCGATAGACGGCGGCCAGCGGAATGGCTAGTCCCAGAGCAGGCAACTCGAGGGCATCTTCAAGGTTGCCAAGGCTCCGCTGCAGCCAGCCACGATCGCGATCGTAAGCGTCGATCGCCACAGACTTGAGCGAAACTGTTACGTAGTGTTGGCAGTTGGGCACACTCGCGTAGACTTTGCGCCGCCAGGCTTGGTCGGCCTTGGTATTGCTCCGCGACAGAACCTCGAACAGAACGACGGCGTCACCGGTCACGGGCAAGTCGGTGGCCGATCCCTCCTTCACGAACACATCGGGCTGCGGCAGACTGTGCGGGGAGACGGGAACGCGGGTTCCGACACCGAGCAATGGCAGCCAAGTCACGCCGGTCCGCTGCTTGTGTGCCATCAGGTGAGTGATGATATTCGCGACCACCACCTGATGCAGCTCAATCGGCGCTGGGTTCATAACAGCCGCTCCCTCGATCAGCTCCCAGCGCTCCTCATCGGGCCGAGTGGCCGTGAAAGCGAGGAACTCCTCGATCGTCATTTGCTGCTCTGGCGCGAGCTTTGGGTACGCTGTCATGGTCGATCCTGCGGGTATGACCTTAGAAATCAATCTATCACATCCCGGGCTGGCAGTGCGGGTCGGCCGACCATCCGCAGTCCGGTATCGGGCGATATTCCGCAACTATCGATCGACGCCGTCCAGATAGGTGGGCGCGCGCCGGCGTAGGCTGGGTCCGAGCGCTCCAGTCTTGAAGCGCTTAACGATCGATCTCCCCGAACACGATGTCGAGGCTGCCCAGGATCGCCGACACATCCGCCAGCATGTGGCCGCGGTTCATGGCGTCCATCGCCTGCAGGTGGGGGAAGCCCGGCGCGCGGATCTTGCAGCGGTAGGGCTTGTTGCTGCCGTCGGACACGAGATAGACGCCGAACTCGCCCTTGGGCGCCTCAACGCAGGCGTAGACCTCGCCCCGCGGCACGTGGAAGCCCTCGGTGTAGAGCTTGAAGTGGTGGATCAGCGCCTCCATCGAGCGCTTCATCTCCGCCCGCTTGGGCGGCACCACCTTCTTGTCGTCGGTGACGTGCGGGCCTTGGCCCTCGGGCGACAGCAACTTCTTGCAGCACTGCTGCATGATCTTCACCGACTGGCGCATCTCCTCCATGCGGAGGCAGTAGCGGTCGTAGTTGTCGCCGTTCTTGCCGATCGGAATGTCGAACTCGAGCTCGGAGTAGCACTCATAGGGCTGCGCGCGCCGCAGGTCCCACGCCGCCCCCGAGCCGCGCACCATCACGCCCGAGAAGCCCCAGCGAAAGCAGTCCTCGAGGCTGACCACGCCGATATCGACGTTGCGCTGCTTGAAGATGCGGTTGTCGGTCAGCAGCCCCTCGATGTCGTCGAGCACCTTGGGATGCGTCTCGCAGAGGGTGGCGATGTCCTCGATTAGCCTGGTCGGGAGGTCCTGATGCACGCCGCCCATGCGGAAGTACTTGGCGTGCATGCGGCTGCCCGACGCACGCTCGTAGAACACCATCAATTTCTCGCGCTCCTCGAAGCCCCACAGCGGCGGCGTGAGGGCGCCGACGTCCATCGCCTGGGTGGTGACGTTGAGCAGGTGCGACAGCAGCCGGCCGATCTCGGAATAAAGCACGCGGATCAGCTGCGCGCGCTTGGGCACCTGCAATTCGAGCAGCTTCTCTGCCGCCAGGCAGAAGGCATGCTCCTGGTTCATGGGCGCGACGTAGTCGAGCCGGTCGAAATAGCCGATCGCCTGGAGATAGGTCTTGTGCTCGATCAGCTTCTCGGTGCCTCGATGCAATAGGCCGATGTGCGGATCGACGCGGTTGACCACCTCGCCGTCGAGCTCCAGCACCAGGCGCAGCACGCCGTGAGCGGCAGGGTGCTGCGGGCCGAAGTTGATGTTGAACTGGCGGATCTCTGTCTCAGCCATGGCGAATAGCGAGTGGCGAATAGCGAGTAGTTGTGTAGCGTCCATGCATCTGCGTCCACCTGTCAATCAACGCTCTTGGCTTGCAGGGAACGAATGAGCGACCGCAGCATTTTGCCAGTCGTCTCGCATTCGGCAAGCAGGGGCGTTGTTCGTTCTACGGTTGCGAGACGAACTCGGCCAGCAAGGAGCAAATGCGTCTCAAGTTCTTTCAGTGACCCTTGCGCGATCCGCGAGAACTGCACAAATGAACCTGTGTTTTCTCGACCGTGTCCCTCAGCGATATTGGCGGGTATCGAGACCGCTGCTCGTCGGATTTGAGCAGTCATCCCGTAAACTTCCCCGCGTGGGAAGTCGGCGGTCAGTTGATAGCAAGCTTCAGCCATGTCCATCGACTTCTGCCAGACGAGCAATTCACGGTAGGATTGCATGGTTTGGAGCCAACTGAATTTCATCTATTCGCAATTCGCTATTCCCTATTCGCCCATAGCTCGACGCCGCCGTACGGCCCAATGGATCAGCAGCGTCACCACCACGAATTGCGTGATGGTCGCCAGCACCTGCAGGGTGAACCCGCCGCGCTGCAGCCCGACCAGTCCGAACAGCGCAAGCTCGGGTGTGCGCGTCACGAGGCCGAGCACGGCTGGCTGGAGGAGGGCCGACACCAGGTATCCGATCAGGCCGAACAGGAATGCGGTCAGCCATCCGCGCGCCAGCAGGGCTGCCGCCAGGGCCACGAGCACCGGCACGCTTGCGGACAACTGCAGCCCCAGCAGCGACAGGAAGCTCCAAACCTGGTCGGGTAGTGCCATGGGCTTACTGAGCCTTTGCCTTCTCGTCGCCGGGCAGCACGTAGTCCACGCCCTCCCATGGGCTCTCGAAATCGAAGCTCCGAAACTCCTGCGTCAGGCGCACCGGCTCGTACACCACCCGTTTGAGGTCGTCGTCGTAACGCACCTCGACGTAGCCGGTGAGCGGGAAGTCCTTGCGCAGGGGGAAGCCCTGGAACCCGTAGTCGGTGAGGATGCGGCGCAGATCGGGATGTCCGGAAAAGAGGATGCCGTACATGTCGTAGGCTTCCCGCTCGTACCAGTTGGCGGCCGGGAACACCTCCACCGCGCTCGGCACGGGGGTGTCCTCGTCGGTCTCGCATTTCAGGCGCACGCGCCGGTTCCGGCGCGGCGACAGCAGATGGTAGACCACATCGAACCGTTTCGGCCGCTCGGGGTAGTCGACGCCGCAGATGTCGATCAGCACCTCGAACAGGCATTCCGAGTCGTCGCGCAGCCCCGTCAGCACCGCCACGATCTCAGCCGCCGGTACGGCGAGGGTCAGCTCGCCCCGCACCACCTCGTGGTGCGTAATGGCGCTGTCGAGCTTGGCCGCAATGTGCTTGCCGAGATCTTCCAGCTTGGTGATCATGTGCGGCCCGCCTCGAGCGCCACATCATAGTGCGAGACGTGGTCGTCGAACTCGACCAGGACGGCCTTGGCCGCCGGCTCGACCACCGCCCGTTCTGGCACCGAGCCCGCAAACGCGCGCACTGCGTCCATCGACTCCCAGCGACTGCTGACGACCATTTCCACGCGGTCTCCCCGCTCGGCCTGCATCAATGTGACCCCGAGAAAGCCCGGCAGCTCTTGCAGCTGCGGCAGCACCAATTGCTCGAGGTGCCGGCGATACTCCGGCGCATTGTCCCTCGTCGCAACGGCCCGCCACATGCGCACGATCATCGATTGATTGCCGATTGCCTACCGCTGAATGCCTATCTTTCGATCGTTCCAGTGCGACGGATCTTGCGCTGCAGCAGCAGCACGCCATAGAGCAGCGCCTCCGCCGTCGGCGGGCAGCCCGGCACGTAGACGTCGACCGGCACGATCCGGTCGCAGCCGCGCACCACCGAGTAGGAGTAGTGGTAGTAGCCGCCGCCGTTGGCGCAGCTACCCATCGAGATGACGTAGCGCGGCTCCGGCATCTGGTCGTAGACCTTGCGCAGCGCCGGGGCCATCTTGTTGCACAGCGTGCCGGCGACGATCATGACGTCGGACTGGCGGGGCGAGGCGCGCGGGGCAAAGCCGAACCGCTCGAGGTCCCAGCGCGGCATGGAGGCCTGCATCATCTCGACTGCGCAGCACGCGAGCCCGAACGTCATCCACATCAGCGAGCCGGTACGCGCCCAGTTGATCAGGTCGTCGACGCTGGTGACCAGGAAACCCTTGTCCGCCAGTTGGTTCGAGATCTCGGTGAACGCCGGGTCGCCGGGCTTGGCCAGCCCGCCCGCGGGGCGCTGCATCGCCGGGTTGGCCGCCTGCGTCGTCATCAATCCCACTCCAGCGCGCCCTTGCGCCATTCGTAGACGAAGCCGATCGTGAGCACGCCCAGGAAGATCATCATCGACCAGAAGCCGAACGCACCCACCTGCTTGAAGGCCACCGCCCAGGGGAACAGGAAGGCGACCTCCAGATCGAAGATGATGAACAGAATCGACACCAGGTAGAAACGCACGTCGAACTTCATGCGCGCATCGTCGAAGGCGTTGAACCCGCACTCGTAGGCCGAGACCTTCTCGGGGTCTGGGTTGCGCACCGCCACCAGGAAGGGGGCCACCATCAGCGCCAGACCGATGACCAGGGCCACGCCGATGAAGACGGCAAGCGGCAGATAGTCCATCAAGAGCTGATTCATGCGACCCCGCACGGCCGAGGCAACGGCCGCAGGCTGCTATCACGATGCTGGTGTTAACCCACGGCCCAGCCTCGCGCAACCCATCGCCGCGTCGCACCGAAGGGGTTCGTGACCAAGCGCCTATCGCCGATCTGCTCGGCTGGAAATGGCGCGAGCGACGGGACTTGAACCCGCGACCTCCGGCGTGACAGGCCGGCGCTCTAACCAACTGAGCTACGCCCGCACTCAAATAGCGTGCCCGACGCCGTCTGGGCCGGCCGGTACACGCTGTCACGGTGTGCGTTTACGTGAGCGGGACTCCCCCGTCAAGCGCGGGCCGAACGCGCCGGCGGGGAAAGGCAGCTGGTGGGCGGTGAGGGGATCGAACCCCCGACATCTTCGGTGTAAACGAAGCGCTCTACCGCTGAGCTAACCGCCCGTCCGGGGGCAATAGGCAGTGGGCAGCAGGCAGTCGTCAAGGTGCCGGGCGCCGGCACTCTACAGCCTATTGCCCGATCCCTGCCTCCTCAAAAAAGCAAATGGGCGCGCTCCTGGATGCGGGCGCGCCCGTGCAAAGACAATCGCAGCAAGAATGGACCGGTCGAGCTCCGATCGGATCAGTTCAGCATGTCCTTCAGGGTCTTGGACGCCTGGAACTTGGGCACGCGCGATGCCTTCAGCATCATCTCCATGCCGGTCTGCGGATTGCGCGCCTTGCGCGCCGCACGATTGGCGACCTTGAAGGTGCCGAAGCCCGGAATGCGCACTTCCTGGCCATCCTTCATCGTCTTCTCGATGTACTTGATCATCGCCTCTACGGCTTGCCCGGCCTTATCCTTGGACAGCTCAGCCGCCTCCGATACGGCATCGATCAAATCTTTTTTGCTCATCTTTGGCGTCCTTGTGACTTGGGGAAGGAGCGGGCCACGACAGGCCTCGTGCATCATCCCGGGGCCAGCTCAGCAGCTGCAAGGCAGCAGCGGGGGCGAAACAACGCCCAAAGACACCCCGCGTCAAGCGGAAACTCAGGCAAATTGCCCGGTTTTACGGGCCCAAAAGCCGGGTCCGGAGGGGCCAATTGGCACACGGAGAAACGATACGGGGCCGCAAGGCCCCGCACGTTCTGGTTTCAGATCGGGATTCTGACCGTGATGCGGGAAAACCGGCCCGCCAGCTCGAGCTAATGGGCCGTCACCCTCGGCTCCTTCGCCTCGCTCGCGGCCAGCGCTGCGGCCGCCGCAGCCTCATCCTCGAGGCTGATCGGCTGCGGCATGCGCTGCAGCGCAACCTTCAGCACATCGTCCATGCGCGAGGCCGAAATGATGGTGAGGTGGGACTTCACCTCATCGCCGATCTCGGCCAGGTCCTTCACGTTCTCCTCCGGGATCACCACCGTCTTGATGCCGGCCCGGAGGGCTGCCAACAGCTTCTCCTTGAGCCCGCCGATCGGCAGGACGCGGCCCCTGAGCGTGATCTCACCGGTCATGGCGACATCCTTCTTCACCGGGATGCCGGTCATGATGGAGATGATCGCGGTCACCATGGCAACGCCGGCCGATGGCCCGTCCTTGGGGGTTGCGCCCTCCGGCACGTGCACGTGGATGTCCTTGCGCTCGAACATGGTCGAGGAGATCCCGAGCGCCATGGCGCGCGAACGCACGTAGGCGTTGGCTGCCTGGATCGACTCCTTCATGACATCGCGCAGGTTGCCGGTGACGGACATCTTGCCCTTGCCCGGCATCATCACGCCTTCCACCGTCAGGATCTCGCCGCCGACCTCGGTCCATGCCAAGCCGGTGACGACGCCGACCTGGTCCTCCAGCTCGGCCTCGCCGTAGCGGTACTTCGGCACGCCCAGATAGTGCTCGACGTTCTCGTTCGTGACATGCACGGCCTTGGTGGTGCCCAGCAGGATCTCCTTGACCGCCTTGCGCGCGAGCTTGGCGATCTCACGCTCCAGCGAGCGCACGCCCGCCTCGCGGGTGTAGCGGCGGATCAGCGTCTGCAGTGCCGCATCGTCCACCTCCCACTCGCCTGGCTCCAGGCCGTGGCTCTGGCGCTGGCTCAGCAGCAGGTGCCGCTTGGCGATCTGCAGCTTCTCGTCCTCCGTGTAGCCGGCGAGACGAATGATCTCCATGCGATCCAGCAGGGCCGGCGGGATGTTCATCGTGTTCGCCGTCGTCACGAACATGACGCTGGAGAGGTCGTAGTCGACCTCCAGGTAATGGTCGTTGAAGGTGTGGTTCTGCTCGGGATCCAGCACCTCCAGCAGCGCCGCCGCCGGATCGCCGCGGAAGTCGGACCCCATCTTGTCGATCTCGTCGAGCAGGAACAGCGGATTGACCCGCTTTGCCTTCTTCATCGACTGGATCACCTTGCCCGGCATCGAGCCGATGTAGGTGCGGCGATGCCCGCGGATCTCCGCCTCGTCGCGCACGCCGCCGAGCGACATGCGCACGAACTCGCGGCCTGTCGCATTGGCCATCGACATGCCGAGCGAGGTCTTGCCCACGCCAGGCGGACCGACGAGGCACAGGATCGGACCCTTGAGCTTGTTGGTGCGGGTCTGGACGGCAAGATACTCAAGGATGCGCTCTTTGACCTTCTCCAGCCCGTAGTGCTCCTTGTCCAGCACCACCTGGGCCTCGGCCAGATCCTTCTTGACCTTGCCGCGGATGCCCCACGGGATCGACAGCAGCCAGTCGAGGTAGTTGCGCACCACGGTCGCCTCGGCTGACATGGGGCTCATCTGCTTGAGCTTCTTGAGCTCGGCCAGAGCCTTGTCGCGGGCCTCCTTCGACAGCTTGGTGTTCTCGATCTTCTCCTCGAACTCCTGGATGTCGTCGCGCTCGTCGCCGTCGCCGAGCTCCTTCTGAATGGCCTTCATCTGCTCATTCAGGTAGTACTCGCGCTGCGTCTTCTCCATTTGCCGCTTGACGCGGGAGCGGATTTTCTTCTCCACCTGCAGGACGGAGATTTCGCTCTCCATCAGCGTGTAGACGCGCTCGAGCCGGTTCGAAACCATGACGATCTCGAGGATGTCCTGCTTGTCGGCGATCTTGATGGCCAGGTGCGACGCGATGGTATCGGCCAGCTTGGAGTAGTCCTCGATCTGGCTGATGGTGCCGAGCACCTCGGGCGAGATCTTCTTGTTGAGCTTGACGTAGCTCTCGAACTGCGAGACGGCCGAGCGGGCCAGCGCCTCGATCTCGTCCTTGGCCCCCGGGGTCTCGGCGACGCGCTCAACCTCGGCCTCGAAATACTCGGGGTTCTCGGTGTAGCGGGTCACCTTGGCGCGCGCCGTGCCTTCCACCAGCACCTTCACGGTACCGTCGGGCAGCTTCAGCAGCTGCAGCACGGAGGCCAGTGTGCCCATCTGGTAGATGGCGTCCGGCGCGGGATCGTCGTCACCGGCGTTCTTCTGCGCCGCCAGCAGGATCTGCTTGTCGGAGCGCATCACCTCTTCGAGCGCATTGATCGACTTCTCGCGGCCGACGAACAGCGGCACGATCATGTAAGGAAAGACGACGATGTCGCGCAGCGGCAGAACCGGATAGACTTCCCGCCCGCCACCTTTTTCCCTGCTTTGTGTGGTGTCGCTCATGGTCTTTCTCTTCCGCCGATATCGAGGGCTTACGTTAGGTCGCCGATCTCGCCAAGTAGCGTGGCGCTTTCGCCGCGCTGGAGTCGCTTCTGCGCAACACCCGCCAACGCCACCTCACGTCCGAGACGCCGGCGGGACGTGCTAGGCCGCGTTTTGGGCTTACCAGCCACACGTCCGAACCTCGACCCGGCATGTTTCCAACGCAGAAACATGGTCAGCCGCGGACTTGGGATCAAGTGGCCGCCGACCGACCGCAACGTTACCATACCGCAATGCACGGTGCTTGCGGCATACGCTCGTTGTGCATGCGGTTAAGCGGTGGAACCCTTCTCGCCGGCGCGCTCCGAGTAGATCCGCAGCGGGCGGGCCCCGCCCTCGGCCACTTCCGGCCCGATCACCACCTCTTCCACGCCCTTCAGCGCAGGCAGCTCGAACATGGTGTCGAGCAGGATCGCCTCCATGATCGAGCGCAGGCCGCGGGCACCCGTCTTGCGGTCGATCGCCTTGCGGGCGATGGCCTTGAGGGCGTCCTGGGTGATGGTGAGCCGCACGTCCTCCATCTCGAAGAGGCGCTGGTACTGCTTGACCAGGGCGTTCTTGGGAACGGTGAGGATCTGCATCAGCGCCGGCTCGTCGAGGTCCTCGAGCGTGGCGATCACGGGCAATCGGCCGATGAACTCGGGGATCAAACCGAATTTCAGCAGATCCTCGGGTTCCACGCCCCTGAGGATGTCACCGGTGCGCCGCTCGTCCGGCCCCGTGACCTTGGCACCGAAACCGATCGAGGAACCACGATCGCGCCGGGAGATGATCTTCTCCAGCCCGGCGAACGCACCGCCGCAGATGAACAGGATGTTGGAGGTGTCGACCTGCAGGAACTCTTGCTGGGGGTGCTTGCGGCCGCCCTGCGGCGGCACGGAAGCGACCGTCCCTTCCATGATCTTGAGGAGTGCCTGCTGCACGCCCTCGCCCGATACGTCGCGGGTGATCGAGGGGTTGTCGGACTTGCGCGAGATCTTGTCGATCTCGTCGATGTAGACGATGCCGCGCTGCGCCCGCTCGACGTTGTAGTCGGCATTCTGCAGCAGTTTCAGGATGATGTTCTCGACGTCCTCGCCGACGTAGCCGGCTTCCGTCAGCGTCGTCGCATCCGCCATCGTGAACGGCACGTCGAGGATGCGCGCCAGCGTCTGCGCCAGCAGCGTCTTGCCGCAGCCGGTGGGACCCACCAGCAGGATGTTGGACTTGGCGAGCTCGACGTCGTTGTTCTTGGCGGCGTGGTTCAGGCGCTTGTAGTGATTGTGCACCGCCACGGAGAGGACGCGCTTGGCGTGGTCCTGGCCGATCACGTAGGAATCGAGCACCGAGCAGATTTCCGATGGGCCCGGCACCCCGTCCCGCGACTTGACGAGCGTGTTCTTGTTCTCCTCGCGGATGATGTCCATGCACAGCTCGACGCATTCATCGCAGATGAACACGGTCGGGCCCGCGATCAGCTTGCGGACCTCGTGCTGGCTCTTGCCGCAGAACGAGCAGTACAGGGTGTTTTTTTCCTGGGCCATCCGATCTCTCAATCCGCGATACGTCTCGCCCCGTGCAGAGCCGATTGTCTCAGCCCTGTCACGTTCAGCCCTTGCGGCAAGGGCTTCGGGGCCGGCTTTTGGAATCCTACGCCCAATCTGAGCATGCTAACGGCGGCAAGATCAAGATTGGATTAACGACTCTTTCCGGGCGTCCCCAAGCACCGGCCAAAAAAACAACAGTGTTAGCGAGCGCTTGCGATCGCGTCGCCCGGACACCGCCGCCGCCGAGGCTCCGTCTCTTGTCCGCCCTGCTGCTTTTGGCGGCACCCTGGCCTGCGCTTACCCCTGCACCGGCTTGGAAGGGGTCAGCAGCGCCTCGGCCTCGTCCCGGTTCTTGATCACCTTGTCGATCAGACCGAAGTCCTTGGCTTGCTCGGCAGTCATGAAGTAATCACGATCGAGCGTCTTATCAATTACTTCGTAGCTCTTTTTGGTGTGGAGCACATAGACCTCGTTGAGGCGACGCTTCATTTTGATGATGTCTTCGGCATGGCGCTCTATGTCACTGGCCTGGCCCGAAAAACCGCCCGAGGGCTGGTGCACCATGATGCGCGCGTTGGGAAGCGCATAGCGCATACCTGAGGTGCCCGCGCAGAGCAGCAGCGAGCCCATCGACGCCGCCTGCCCGATGCACAGCGTGGCGATCGGCGAGCGGATGAACTGCATGGTGTCGTAGATCGCCATGCCCGAGGTGACGATGCCCCCCGGCGAATTGATATACATGGAGATCTCTTTCTTCGGGTTCTCGCTCTCGCAGTACAGCAGCTGCATGCAGATCGAGGCCGCGACCTGGTCGTCGATCGCACCCGTCACGAAGATGATGCGCTCCTTCAAGAGCCGCGAGGGCAAATCGTAGCCGCGCTCGCCCCGGTTCGTCTGCTCGACGACCATGGGCCAAAACGTATTGGTGATGCTCGAAATCGGATCGGACATAACGTGTGCCCCTTTTCGGGTCTCGTGCGCGCCGGCCACAAGTGTGGGGTTGCCGGACGCTGACTTCAAGCCGGCGTCACTTCTTTACGTCGCCATGGTCATGGTCGTGGTGGTGGCCGTGATCATGGTCGTGGTCATGATGATGGTGGTCGTGATCGTGGCCATGATCGTGATGGTCGTGGGCGTGATCATGCCCGAGGTGGGGGTGATCTTCCGCAGGGTCTGCCGACTTGAGCAACTCCTCGATCGGCACTTTCTTGTCGACCGGTTTGGCCTGCTCGACAATGTGATCGATCACCTTGTCCTCGAAGATCGGTGCCCGCAGCTCGATCAGCGCGTTCGGGTTCTTCTGGTAGTACTCGTAGACGAACTTCTCCTGGCCCGGGTAGCGCCGCGCCTGCTCGATCATGGCCCGGCGCAGCTCCTCCTGGGTCACCTGCAGGCTGGCCTTGTCGCCGATCTCGCCGATCACGAGCCCGAGCCGCACCCGGCGCTCGGCGAGCTGGCGATACTCGATCTTGCTCTCGTCCTCGGTCTTGCCCTCGTCGGCAAAGGTCTTGCCGGCCTCCTCCAAGCCCTTTTTGACTTGGCCCCAGATGCCGTCGAACTCGTTGGCGACCAGCGTCTCCGGGAGCGCGAAGGTGTGCGCCTTGTCGAGCGCGTCGAGCACCTGGCGCTTCAGTTTCAGACGCGAGACGCCCGCATATTCGGTGCCGATCCTGGCGGTGACCAGCTCCCGCAGCTTGGCAACCGATTCGAGCCCCAGCGTCTTGGCGAACTCGTCGTCGAGCTCGGGCTTGATCGGTTTCGCAACTGCTTTCACCTTGACGGTGAAGACGGCGTCCTTGCCGGCGAGCTTTTCCTGCGGGTAGTGGTCCGGGAACTTGGCGTTGATGGTACGCTCCTCGCCCGCCTTGGCGCCGGTAAGGCCTTCCGCAAAGCCTGGGATGAAGCCGGCCTGGCCCAGCACCAGCGGCACGTCATCGCCCTTGCCGCCCTCGAACTCCTCGCCGTCGATGCGGCCGACGAAATCGATGGTCAGCTGGTCGCCGTCGCCGGCCACACGGTCGGCCTCCGGCTCGTAGCGCACCGAGCGCTCGGCCAGATCGGCAACCGCCTTGTCGACAGCCTCGGGCGCGACGTCGGCGACCTCGCGCTCGAGCTTCAGCTCCGCAAGGTTCGTGATCGCGATCTCGGGCAGCGCCTCGTAGGACATCGTGAAGGCGAGATCGCTCTCGCCCGAGAGCACGCGCTCGATCTCGTCCTTGTCCTCGCTCAGGTTGATGTTGGGCTGGTGCGCTGGCCGCTCCTTGCGGTCGGAGATCGCCTGGCGGCTCGTCTCCTCCAGAGCCTGCTGCAGCACCTCGGCCATCACCGAGCGGCCGAACAGCTTCTTGACGTGCGCCACGGGCACCTTGCCCTTGCGGAAGCCCTTGAGTTGGACCGTGTCCTTCACCTCGTCGAGGCGGGAGGCGAAACGCTGGACGAGCTCGCCCTTGGGCAGCACCACCTTGAGCTCGCGCTTGAGACCCTCGGCACTCGTTTCGGTAACCTGCATCACTCGCCTCGTTCACTCACGGAGCCGCAGCGCTGGCACTCACGGAGCCGCAGCGCCGGCCGCCATCAGTCGTTCTTGCATGCCTGGAGCATGGTGCGGGCGGAGGGATTCGAACCCCCACACCTTGCGGTGCCAGCTCCTAAGGCTGGTGCGTCTACCAGTTCCGCCACGCCCGCGCCAATATCCGAGCCCCGGAGCCTGCTGGACTCCCTAGTGCCCGCGCAGAGGCCGGCGCACATATATCGGCCCATGTCCCCGGAAATCAATGCCGATTTCGCCGGCCGCGCAGGCCCCGGCGTGCAGACCTTAACCTCCCCGTCCATGCGGAGCATGGCTTCGCCATGACGCGGGGAGGGTGGCGCGCAGCGCCGGGTGGGAGCCCGCAGTGCTGCGAGTACCCCCACCCCTAGCCCCTCCCCGCGTCGTGTCGAAGACGCGCCTTCGGCACGACGGGGAGGGGAATCCGCTACGCCCCGCGGGTAAACGAAGAAAAGCCCGGCACGAGGGCCGGGCTTTTCCTGCCGGAAGCCAGACTGGCCGGCACTTACTTCATCATGTGGGGGGCAGCGCCGCCGCCGAAGTGGTAGCGCAGGCCGATCTTGAACTCGTGCGCGGTGAGGTCGTCGAGGCGCACGGGCGGGTTGGTGAAGCCGGCCGTGTCGATGGTGCCCGAGTTGGCCTTACCCATGTCGAGGTAGCGATAGCCGATGTCGAGGATGGCACGCTCCGAGATCTGCCAGCCGATGCCGGCCATCAGCGACCAGGCCAGCGACCACTTTTCGTCGCCCTCGATGCGGTTGGTGAGGGCCGGATTGGCGGTGAAGTAGACCTCGTCCGTCTTGTTGTAGGCGACGCCGACGCCAGCGCCGACATAGGGCACAACGCGATCCCATTTGCCGAGGTCGTAGAAGGCGTTGAACATCACCGTGTGCGTGGTGACCGCGGTGTGCAGGGGATCGGGAGTGGGCGGCGTGCTGGCGGGGTTCCACGGGCCGGGCTCGCCGTCGATCTTGCGCTTGCCGTGATAGCCATACACGAGCTCGCCGCGAATGCCGCGCGATCCCGAGCCGCAGCCGAAGCCGGTCTCGCCGAACCAGGTGTTGTCGATCTGCACGTTGGTGACACGCTCGGTTACGAAGGTGCCTGTGCCGGGATCAGTGACCGTCCATTTCACGTCCGGATCGTTCGACCAGGAGTAGCCGACGTCGGCGCGCCAGTAGCAGGGGCCGGCTGTGCTCATCATCGCGGGGGCGTCCTTGATGGAGCCCGGCCGGTGATAGAGGTCGCCGGCGGAAGCGGGCACTGCCAGCAAGGCGCCGGCGGCGAGCGTCGCTGCAACCACGCCGAAACGATCGATCCTCATGGGGCTTTTTCCTCGATGGAGCCATGACAAGGTCAAGCTCCGCTGACCTCGACTGCGGGCCGCAGGATGCACCCCGGGCAGTTAAGGCGACGTTAAGCGCCGTGCCGGATTCGGACGCACGCTTGCAGGCCCGCGGCGCCGTCTTTAGGGTGGCGCCGAACCCAAACGAGCCAGACACCCATGCGTTATGCCAACGGCGTGGCCGCCGCGGTCGGCCGCACTCCCCTGATCAAGCTCAAGCGCGCCTCCGAGGCGACCGGCTGCACCATCCTGGGCAAGGCCGAGTTCATGAACCCCGGCCAGTCGGTGAAGGACCGCGCCGCGCTGTTCATCCTGCAGGACGCGATTGAGCGCGGCACGCTGAAGCCCGGCGGCACCGTCGTGGAAGGCACCGCCGGCAACACCGGCATCGGCCTGACCGTGATCGGCAACGCGCTGGGCTTCCGCACCGTCATCGTCATCCCCGAGACCCAGAGCCGGGAAAAGAAGGACGCGCTGCGGCTGCTCGGCGCCCACCTCGTCGAGGTGCCGGCGCTGCCCTACAAGAACCCCAACAGCTACGTGCACTATTCGCAACGCCTGGCCGAGGCGCTCGCCAAAACCGAGCCGAACGGGGCCGTCTGGGCGAACCAGTGGGACAACACCGCCAACCGCCGGGCCCACATCGAAGGCACCGCCGAGGAGATCTGGGCCGATACCGACGGCAAGGTCGACGGCTTCGTCTCGGCCGTGGGCTCGGGGGGAACGCTGGGCGGCGTCTCCGACGGCCTCAAGGCCAAGCGCAAGGATATCCAGATCGCGCTGGCCGACGTGCCGGGCGCGGCGCTGTACAGCTACTACACCACCGGCGTGCTCAAGGCCGAAGGCTCCTCCATGACGGAAGGCATCGGCCAGGGCCGTGTCACCAAGAACATCGAGGGTGCCGTGGTCGACCGTGCCTATCTGATCCCGGACGCGGAATCGGTGCCGATCTGCTTCCAGCTGCTGCAGGAAGAGGGGCTGTGCCTGGGCGGCTCGAGCGGCGTCAACGTCGCCGGCGCCATCCGGCTCGCCAAGGAAATGGGCCCGGGCCACACCATCGTCACGCTGCTCTGCGACTACGGCACCCGCTATCAGTCCAAGCTGTTCGACCCCGCGTTCCTCAAATCGAAGAGCCTGCCGGTGCCGGCGTGGCTCGACACCAAGGCACCGCCGGTGCCCACCGTCTTCGTGGACCCACCAGCGGAGTAGGCGCCGTGATCGCCTGTCACCTGCGCTACGTCGTCAATGCAGCAAAGCTGCGCGAGTTCGAACTCTATTCGCGTGTTTGGATCACACTCGTCAATCGCTTCGGGGGCCAGCACCAGGGCTACCTGATGCCGAGCGAGGGAGCGAGCAACATCGCGCTCGCCACCTTCACGTTTCCGTCCTTCGCGGCCTACGAAGCGTATCGCAAGCAGGCCGCAGCCGACCCCGAATGCCGGGCTGCCGTGCGCTATGCCGATGCGACCGGGTGCATCGTCAGCTTCGAGCGTTCGTTCTTTCGACCTATCACCGAGGGCTTGGCACCCGACGCCCTGCACAAGGGGCCTGCATGACCGAGCAGCTCTACCGGACCGACGCCTATCAGCGCGATTGCACCGCGCGTGTGCTGGCTGTCAACGAGCGCGGCGGCGTCGTGCTGGACCGCACGGTGTTCTATGCGGCGGCCGGCGGCCAGCCGGGCGACAAGGGCACGCTCGAGATCGAGGGCGGCGGCAGCTGCCCGATCGCCACCACCGTCTACGACGCGGACAAGGCCACCATCGTGCACGTGCTGCCGGAGGGCTGCGCGCGTCCGTCGCCGGGCCAAGGCGTGCGCGTGGTGCTCGACTGGGACCACCGCACCAAACTGATGCGCATGCACACATGCCTGCACCTGCTGTGCGCGCTGGTGAAATTCCCCGTCACCGGCGGCCAGATCGGGGCGGAGGAGAGCCGGCTCGACTTCGACATCGAGGACGCCGACGCGGTGGACAAGGACAAGCTGACCGCCGGCCTCAACGCGTTGATCGCGGCCGACCATCCCGTCAGCGAGCGCTGGATCAGCGATGCCGAGCTGGACGCCAGCCCTCAGCTCGTTCGCACGATGTCGGTCAAGCCGCCCAGGGGCTCCGGTCGGGTGCGCCTGGTCGTGATCGGGGAGGACGGCGCGGTCGACCTGCAGCCCTGCGGCGGCACGCACGTCAAGCGCACGGGCGAGATCGGCCCGGTCGTCATCAGCAGGATCGAAAAGAAGGGCAAGCTGAACCGGCGCATCCGCGTCGTGTTCGCCTGAGCCCGCATTTGGCAGATACACCGGGGAGGTGACGGGCATGACCGACGATGCTGGCAGATGGCTTGTCGAAACTGACTGGCTGGCCGTCCACCTCGCGACGCCCGGCCTCGTCATCCTCGACGGCTCGATGCATCTGCCCACCGCCAAGCGCAACGCCAAGGCCGAATACCTGGCCGAGCACATCCCGGGCGCGCTGTTCTTCGACATCGACGACATCGCCGACGACACCTCTCCCCTCCCCCACATGCTGCCTCCGGCGGAGAAGTTCGCCAGCCGCGTGAAGAAAATGGGCATCGGCGACGGCATGCACATCGTCGCCTACGACAGCGAGGGGCTGTATTCGGCGGCGCGGGTGTGGTGGATGTTCCGCGCCATGGGGCACGAGGAGGTGCAAATCCTCAACGGCGGCCTGAAGAAATGGAAGGCGGAGGGGCGCCCGCTCGAGGACGGCGCGCCGCGTCCACGCCAGGAGCGGCACTTCTCGGCCACGCTGAATGCTGAGCTGGTGCGCGACGTCGCCGACGTGAAACGCCTGATCGGCAGCAGGACCGCCCAGATCGTCGACGCGCGCTCGGCGACGCGCTTCGACGGCAGCGCACCCGAGCCGCGAGCCGGCCTGCGCTCCGGCCACATCCCGGGCTCCCGCAACGTGCCGTTCGGCACGCTGCTGAAGGCCGACGGCACGCTGAAGCCGGCGGCCGAGCTGGCGGCGCTGTTCGCCAAGGCCGGTGTCGATCCGACGCAGCCGGTGGTCGCCTCCTGCGGCTCGGGCGTCACCGCCGGCGTGGTGGCGCTGGCGCTGGCCGTGCTGGGGCGCACCGACGCCGCCGTCTACGACGGCTCCTGGACCGAATGGGGCGCCGACCCGAGCCTGCCGATCGAGACCGGGCCGGCGCGTTAAGCGCTTTACTGTCATCCCGGAATTCGCGAATGCGAATATCCGGGACCCAGTGTCACGCAGGCTACACGGAGCTGGGTCCCGGATATTTGCTGCGCAAATTCCGGGATGACAGCGCTACCCTTCCAGCCCCTGCAGCGTCTGGTCGAACTTGGAGAGGTCGGAGCGCCATTGCGCCTGGTGGGCGGCGATGCGCGCCAGGCGGGCGATGATGGCGCGGCCCTTCTCCAACAGGTCGCGCGCCTCGGCGGCGTTGCCGCGCGCCGCTTCGAGCGAGCCGATCTTGTGATAGCTGACCGCCAGATCGCGCTGCCAGCCGACGTGCGCGGGATCGCGGCTTGCCAGCGTCTCGGCGATGGCGAGGCCGCGCCGATAGCTCTGCAGCGCCTCGTCGAGCTGGTCCTTGGCGAGCAGCATGTCGCCGACGCGCTCGTGGCTGACCGACAGCTCCCACTGTGCCTGCGCGTTGCCCGGCTCACGCGTCGCCAGCGACTGCGCGCAGGCGAGCCCCTGCCGGTAGCTCTCGAGCGCGCCCTCGACATCGCCCTGGCGCTGGAGGATGTCGCCGATGCGGTCGTGGCTGACCGATAGATCGCGCAGCCAGGCCGGATTGTCCGGCTCGCGCGCGGCCAGCGCCGCCATGATCTCCAGCGCCTGCTGGTAGCTCTCGCGCGCGGCGTCGAGCTTGCCGGCGGCTGCCAGCGCATCGCCGATGCGATCGCAGGTCACGGACAGGTCGCGTTGCAGGGCGCACTGCTCGGGGCCGTGCTCCAGCAGCGCCAGCACCTCCCGCTGCGCCTCCTGGTAGGCCGCCACCGCCGCCTCGTGCGCGTCGCGGGCGGCGTGCACGTCGCCAAGCATGGTCTGGCCGCGGTAGCGCGCGACGCCTGCGTCCTCGGCGCCGCTGACCCCGAGCTGGCGGCGAAACGCGGCCTCCGCTGCCGGCAGGTTGCCGGTGCGCAGGTGCAGGACGCCGGACAGCATCTGCGCCTGCGCGTCCTGGGGCGCCAGGTCGGCCGCGCGCGCATAGGCGGCGGCCGCATCGCCGGTGCTGTCCAGCAGCGACAGCGCCCCCAGCTGACGCCAATAGGCGACCCCGCTGCCGTTGAGTGCGCCGTTGTCCCCACCGTTGCCGTGGCCGTTGATACGCTGGCGCAGCAGGTCCTTGGCCTTGGCCCGATGGCCTCCCGCCTCGATGAGGACGGTCCGCGCGGCCGCCTCGATGTCGCCTTCGAAGCCCTCGCTGGCCCCCATCGTCGGCCCCGCCGTGCGGGGATCGGCGAACAAGGCCGCAGGCTCGGCCAGGCGAAAGCGCAGCTGCTCCTTGAGAGCGTGCGTGTCCTCCAGCAGGCGCTCGGCCAGCGCCGCCCTGGCACGCCGCCGGCGGCGCAACGGGAGCACAGCCAGCAAGACCAGGACGGCGCCGGCAACGATCAACCCAGCGGCGATCGCCTCGGACCGGCCGAGCCAGGGCACAGGGGGCCACATCGCCCCTTGCGCGACTTGCTGGAGCCAGCTGAACCGCATGCCTCCCCGAACCCCGCCGCTCTCGAGTGCGCCCGGCCCACCTCCCCCGGGCGATCATTCCGGCAATGGTATGAAATCCTTCTCGTCGCCCGGCACCAATCCGAACCGCTTGGAGCGCCAGTCGTGCTTGGCCTGCTCGATGCGCTGCTTGGAAGACGACACGAAGTTCCACCAGATGTGGCGCGGGCCGTCCATGGGCTCGCCGCCCAGCAGCATCAGCCGCGACTGCGTGGTGGCGAGGATGGAGATGCGGTCACCCGGCTTGAAGACGAGCAGGCGGCCCTCGCCGAACGTGTCGCCGGCGATATCGATCTCGCCGGAGGCGATATAGACCGCGCGCTCCTCGTAGTCGGGGTCGAGCGGCAGCACGGCCCCCGGCGCCAGCACGGCCTCGGCGAACAGGCTCTCGTGCGGGAACGCCACCGGCGAGCGCTCCCCGTAGGCCTGCCCCATCACCAGCCGCACGCGCTTGCCGTCGCCGGCGATGCGCGGCAGCTCGTCGGTGCCGTGATGCACGAAAGCCGGGGCGGTTTCCTCGTGGCTCTTTGGCAGGGCCGCCCACGCCTGGATGCCGAACAGCCGGTGCGTGGACTGCTTGACCTCGCTGCGCTCGCGCTCGGAGTGCACGATGCCCCGCCCGGCCGTCATCAGGTTGACCTCGCCCGGCTTGATGGCGAGCTGTGTGCCGAGGCTGTCGCGATGGAACACTTCGCCCTCGAACAGGTAGGTGACGGTGGCGAGCCCGATGTGGGGGTGCGGGCGCACGTCGATGCCGTTACCGATCAGGAACTCGGCCGGGCCCATCTGGTCGAAGAAGATGAAGGGGCCGATCATCTGCTTCTGCGCCGAGGGCAGCGCGCGCCGCACCGAAAAGCCGCCAAGGTCCCGGGCGCGCGGCACGATCACGTGCTCGATGGCGTCGCAGGAGCGCGCGTCGCCGGGGATCGGGTCTTGGCCAGGTTGCCAGCTCATGCGCGCGCCCACTCGCTCATGCTTCTTCCATCGCGCCTCGCCGGGGACGATAGCGCGCCGAGGGCGACAACACCACTGCGCTGGGTCACGGGTTGTTCTCCCTTTTTGTATCCGGGCCGGGCTTGTGCATCAGTTGTTCGACCGCATCGGCGAGATGCTCGTCGGCGATGTTGTAGGCGCCGCGCGCCAGGCGGATGTTGTGCGCCTCGCGCAGCACGTCGGCATGCGTGAGGCCCGTCGGCGGCTCGAACTTGTAGCAGGCGAGCTCCAGCAGCTGGCCCAGCGGGTCGCGGAAGTAGATCGAATACATGAAGCCGCGATCGACCTCGCCGGAATTGGCGAAGCCGCGCTCCTTCAGGCGCTTTGCCGCCTGGGTATAGGTCGCGCGCGACACCATGAAGGCGATGTGGTGCAGGTTGCCGATCCCCATCGGATTGGGCCTGGCATCGGGCTTGGACGTCTCTTGGGTGAAAATGGTGATCAGCCGCCCGTCACCGGGGTCGAAGTAGAGATGATTGGTCTCGGGGTCGTCGAGGTTGGGCTGCTCGAACACGAACGGCATGCCGAGCACGCCCTGCCAGAAGTCGATCGAAGTCTGGCGATCGGCGCCCACGAGGGTGATGTGATGGACGCCTTGGGTCTGAAGCTTCTGCATTCGTCTCTCCGCTACGCTATCGTTTCAACGCCGCGCTGCTTGCCCACACCCTGGAGGCCGCCTAGAATCTGGAGGTTTTTGCACCGCGGAGCTCGGTCATGCCCAAGGGATATTGGATTGCCCATATCACCATCACCGATGCGGCGGCATACAAACAATATAGGGATGCTTTTGGGGCGGCCTTCAAGAAGTATGGGGCTAAAGACATCATTCGTGGGGCCAAGGAAAGTCCCGGATTTCCGAAAGCCGGCCGGCTCGAGATCAAGCATGGCGCCATGAAGGACCGGCACGTCGTCATCGAATTCGACAGCTACGAGCAGGCGCTGGCTTGCTACGACTCGCCCGAGTATCAGTCGGCCGCCAAGTTCCGCGAGCGAGGCGCTCAGGTTGACCTGATCATCATCGAAGGCTGTGAGCCACCCTTCGTTCACTGAGCCTGAGCAGCCAGTCCACCTAGAATGGGTCCGTCGAATCGAACTTGGGCCGGCGCTTCTCCCTGAGCGCCGTCATGCCCTCCTGCACCTCCGGCCCCGAGAAGCCCATGAACTCCATGGCGAGCGAGGCGTCGAAGGTCGGGCCCGCCATGCGCAGCCAGTTGTTGAGCGCGTGCTTGGTCCAACGAACCGCGGCGGGCGGCAGGTCGCGCAGCTTCTCGGCGGCGGCGAGCGCCGTCTCCACCACCTTGCCGTCGTCGGCCACCATGGAGACGAGGCCGATGCGCTCGGCCTCCTCGCCGGTCATGGTCTCGCACAGCAGCAGGTAGTACTTGGCCTTGGCCATGCCGCACAGCAGCGGCCACACGATCGCCGAGCCGTCGCCGGCGGCGACACCGAGCCGCGTGTGGCCGTCGATGATGCGCGCTTTGCGCCCGGCGACGGTGATGTCGGCCAGCATCGCGGCGGCGAGCCCGGCGCCCACGCAGGGCCCCTCGATCGCCGCCACCACCGGCTTGGTGCAGTTGATGACGTTGTAAACGAGATCGCTCGCTTCCTTCCACACCCGCGTGCGGGTCGCCCAGTCGCGCGCCATGACCTCGATCATGCCGAGGTCGCCGCCGGCCGAGAATACGCCACCGTCGCCGCGCAGCAGGGCCACGGAGGTTTCCGGATCACGATCGATGTCGCGCCACACGTCGGCCAGCTCGCGATGGCCATCGGCGTCCAGGGCGTTGAGCTTGCCGGGTCGCGACAGGATGATCTCGAGGATGCGGGGGCGCGGGCGTGCGAACTTCAAGGACTTGTAGTGCGCGTATCGGTCCATCGTGTGCTCCTCCCGGCGTCATGCCCGCGGAGGCGGGCATCCACGCCACGTATCGAAGTGCAGAACAGATGCTTGCGTGGATCCCCGCCTGCGCGGGGATGACGTTGGTCCTCAGAAGCTGTAGGCGAGCCTGGTGCCCTGGTCGATGGCGCGCAGGGCGTCGAGTTCGGCCGCGCGCTCCGCCCCGCCGATGACATGAGCATTCACGCCGCGCGTCACGAGCGCGTCGTAGAGCGCGCGGGCCGGCTCCTGGCCGGCGCAGATCACCACCGTGTCCGCCTGAATGACCCGCTCCTCGCCCTGCACCGTGAGGTGCACGCCGGCGTCGTCGATCCGGCGGTAGGTGACCCCTGTCACCTGCGCGATCCTGCGCTTGGCGAGCAGCAGCCGCAGCACCCAGCCGGTGCTGACCCCGAGGCTGCGGCCCATCCGCCCGGACGTGCGCTGCAGCATCGTAACCTGATGAGGAGGGCTCGCCTTGGCCTGCTCCGCAAGGCCGCCCCGGCTGGCAATGCCGGCGTCGATCCCCCACTCGGCCTGGAAGTGCGCGAGGCCGGCCGCAACCTCCTGCGGCGCGGAGGTGAGGAACTCGGCGACGTCGAAGCCGATACCGCCGGCACCGATGACCGCCACGCGGCGGCCGGCCCGCTTCGAGCCGTTGAGGATGTCGACATAGCTCACGCAACTGGCCTGATCGGCGCCGGTGATGTCAGGCCTGCGCGGCGTCACGCCGGTGGCCACCACGATCTCGTCGAAGCCCTGGGCTGCCAGCTCGTCCGCGCCCGGCGACTGCTCCAGGCGCAGGACGATGCCGAGCCGCTCGATGGCGCTGGCGAAGTAGCGCAGCGTCTCGTCGAACTCCTCCTTGCCGGGCACGTTGCGCGCCAGATTGAGCTGGCCGCCGATGCGCCCCTGCGCCTCGTACAGCGTCACGGCGTGTCCCCGCTCCGCCGCCGACACCGCACAGGCGAGCCCGGCCGGCCCGGCGCCCACGACGGCAACGCGCTTGGTGCGCGCCGGCGGCGGAACGTCGAACTCGATCTCGCGGCCGGCCTTCGGATTGACGAGGCAGGTGGCGACGCGCCGGGAGAAGATGAAATCGAGGCAGGCCTGGTTGCAGGCGATGCACACGTTGATCTCGCGTGCACGCCCCTCGCGGGCCTTGTTGGCGAACTCCGGGTCGGCCAGCATCGGCCGCGCCATCGACACCAGATCGGCGTCGCCGCGCGCCAGGATCGCCTCGGCCACCTCGGGCGTGTTGATGCGGTTGGAGGCGATGACGGGGATGCGCACGGCCTCCTTGAGCCGCCGCGCCGCGAACGCCCAGGCCGCACGGGGCACCTTCTGGGCGATGGTGGGCACGCGCGCCTCGTGCCAGCCGATGCCTTGATTGATCATATCGGCGCCGGCCGCCTCCACGGCGCGGGCTTCGGCCGCGACCTCCTCGGCGGTGAGCCCGCCATCCACCAGGTCGATGGAGGACACGCGGAAGATCACCAGGAAGTCGCGGCCCACCCGCGCCCGCACGCGCCGCATGATCTCGGCGGGGAAACGCAGGCGGTTATCCAGGGTGCCGCCCCAGGCGTCCGTGCGGTCGTTGACGCGTGGCGCGGCGAACTCGTTGATCAGGTAGCCTTCCGAGCCCATGATCTCGACGCCGTCATAGCCGGCCTCGCGGGCGAGCGCGGCGGTCTGCGCGTAGTCCTCGATGGTGCGCTCAATGTCGCCCTCGTCCATGCGGCGGGGGGCGCGCGGGTTGATCGGCGAGGCGATGGCCGAGGGCCCGACCGCGCCCTCGACCCTGGCGTAGCGGCCGGCATGCAGAATCTGGAGCGCGATCCGGCCGCCGGCGGCATGCACGGCATCCGTGATCGGCCGATGCTCGCCGATCTGCTCCGCCCTGTCGAACAGCGGCCCGCCCGGCTCCATCAGGCCTTCCTGGTTGGGGGAGAAGCCGCCGGTGATGATCAGCGCGGCCCCACCCCTGGCGCGCTCCACGTAGAAGCGCGCGATGCGCTCGATTGGCCGGTCCAGCGTCTCCAGCCGCGTGTGCATCGAGCCCATGACGATGCGGTTGGCCAGGGTCAGGGACCCGACGCGGAGGGGCTGGAACAGGTTGGGATACGAGGTCATGCGCGGAGCACTACTGATTGTCCCCCAGCAGGGCTTCCTTCAGGGCCTCGGTCACCTGCCTGGTCGTTGCCTTCCCGCCGAGATCGGGGGTGTGCAGGGACTTGTCGGCGGTAACGCGCTCGATGGCGCGCATCAGGCGCGCGGCAGCGGGCTTCTCGCCCAGGTGCTCCAGCAGCATCACGCCGGACCAGAAGGTGCCGATCGGGTTGGCGATGCCCTTGCCCATGATGTCGAAGGCCGAGCCGTGGATGGGTTCGAACATGGAGGGGTACTTGCGCTCGGGGTTGAGGTTGGCCGTCGGGGCGATGCCGAGCGAGCCCGCCAGCGCGGCGGCGAGATCCGACAGGATGTCGGCGTGCAGGTTGGTGGCGACGACGGTGTCGATGGTCTGGGGCCGCAGCGTCATGCGCATGGTCATGGCATCGACCAGCATCTTGTCCCAGGTGACGTCGGGATACCTGGCCGCCACCTCGGCGGCGATCTCGTCCCACATCACCATGCCGTGGCGCTGGGCGTTGGACTTGGTGACGACGGTGAGCAGCTTGCGCGGGCGTGAGCGGGCCAGCTCGAAGGCAAAGCGCATGATGCGCTCGACGCCGACGCGGGTGAACATCGACACATCGGTGGCCACTTCCTCGGGCAGGCCGCGATGCACGCGGCCGCCGACGCCGGCGTATTCGCCTTCCGAATTCTCGCGCACGATCACCCAGTCGAGCTCCGGGCCCGTCACGGCCCGCAGCGGGCTGGTGATGCCCGGCAGGATGCGGGTGGGGCGCACGTTGGCGTACTGGTCGAACGGCTGGCAGATGGCGAGCCGCAGGCCCCATAGCGTGATGTGGTCGGGCACGTCGGGCACGCCGGCCGAGCCGAACAGGATAGCGTCGTGGCTCTTGATGAGGTCGCGACCGTTCTCGGGCATGAACGCGCCGGTCTTCTTGTAGCGCTCCGAGCCCCAGTCGAAGTGGTCGAAGGCGACGGCAAAGCCCCCGTCGCGCTTGGCGCACGTGTCCAGCACCTCGACGCCGGCGGCAATCACCTCCGTGCCGATGCCGTCGCCGGGAATGGCGGCAATCCGATAGGTCCGCACCATGCTGCTCCTTGGAACTGCTCCTTGGGCCGAGGCTGCCCCTCAGACCGGGGCCCGCTTGGACGCGCGCGCCTGCGCCTGGCCGGAGTATGGCGGGACGCGGCGCAGCATGGCTATCGTTTCCTCGATCTCCGCAAACAGCCAGTCCCGGAAGGCCTTGATCGCCGGCCGCTGCTCGTGGCCCTTGGCACAGACGAAATGGTAGGCCCGGCCGGGCATCGACAGTTCCGGTCCGAACGGAATTACCAGCTGACCCGAGCCGATGTAGCGGGAGGCAACCAGCTTGTAGGCCAGCACCACGCCGGCGCCCTCGGTCGCCGCATCCAGCGCGTGGTCGGCGACGTTGAGGCGCAAACCGCGTTCCGTGTCGACGCCGGCCACGCCCACCATGCGCAGCCAATCCGCCCAGGTCGGCACCACGCCCGGCAGGTCCACCTGGATCAGCGGGAAGTGGGCGAGGTCCTCGGGCGCCTGCAACGGCCGCGCACCCTCCAGCAGGCGCGGGCTGCAGACCGGCACCAGCCACTCGTCGGACAGCTTCTCGACCTGGAGATCGGGGTGCACACCCGCACTCAGGCGGATGCCGACGTCGACGCCGTCCGTGGTGAAGTTGGCATAGCCGACGCCGGCCGAGATGCGCGGATCGATCTCGGGATGCTTGGCCAGGAAGCGGTAGAGTCGCGGGGCCAGCCACTTGGCGGTCAGACCGGGCGTGGCGCTCACCACCAGAATGTGGTCCTGGCGGGTGCGATCGAGCCGCTCGACCGCCTCGCGCAGGTGCTGGAAGCCGATCTGAATGCCGGGGTAGAGCAGCCGGGCCGCATCGGTCAGCTCTATCGCCCGCGCCCGACGGTGGAACAGCTTGAGCTGGAGCACGTCCTCCAGCCCGCGGATCTGATGGCTGAGCGCGGCCGGCGTCACGCGCAGCTCCGCCGCGGCCTTGGAAAAGCTCAGATGGCGCGCGGTGGCCTCGAAGGCCCTGAGCGCGTTCAAAGGTGGCATTGGTCGGCGCATGGGCTGTTGAGCTTCTCTCATCCGTGGAGCGAGATATTATCGTTTGTTCTTCCTGTTTTATCAACGTAAAAATTGCCCAACGAAGCGATTTAGCATGAGGATTACTAAAATGAGCGATACGCCCTGGATTTCGGCTCCCCGGATCCCCTCACACGAAGAAATACAGATCATCATGCGCCGCGCCCACGCCCAGCGCGCCCAAGCGATGCGCGACGCATTCACGGCCCTGTTTGCATGGCGAAAGCCGGACGCCCCGCGCGACGCCGTCGCGGCGAACCTGAAAACGGTGCCCTGCACTTGAGAGCCATAGCACCGCGATAACCGGGCCGGGAATGCCGCCCCAAGATTGGACCCAAGACGAAAGGAGGCTGCCATGACCTGCAGCGCAAACACACTTCCGGCCGCGATGTTAGCGGCTCAGGCGCGCCCTCATGCCCGCAGCACGACCGATGTGCTGAAGTACTGGTGGAACGCGTATTGGACGCGCCGAGGCCAGCGCACGACGGTGCTCATGCTGCAAGGGCTGGACGATCAAACCCTGCGCGACATGGGCCTCGGCCGCAGCGAGATCGAGTCGGTGGTCTACGGCGGCGAGCGCAGATTGCGTTACCGCGCGGATTGGAAATAGTCGGTGCGAACCGGCCCGGGGGCAACCGCGGGCCGGCCGACCGTTTGGCTCACGCCACCCTGCTGATGCGGGTCGGAGGACGCAGCAGCAGCTTGCGCAGGTCGCTCTCCGGCATGGCCCGGGCAATCAGGAATCCCTGCACCTCCTCGACGCTCGGCTCGCTCGCGACCAGGGCGAGCTGCTCCTCGGTCTCGACGCCCTCCACGACGACGGACATGCCGAGATCGGCGCTGAGGCGCGCGACCCCGTGCAGCAGGTTGAGTGCCCGCTGGCTAGTGCCTACCCCGTTGAGGAAGGAGCGGTCGATCTTCACCTTGTTCAGCGGATAGCTGTGCAGGTAGCTCAGGCTCGAGTAGCCGGTGCCGAAGTCGTCGAGCGACACGCGCACGCCCATCGCCTGCAGCTGCTCGAGCAGGTGGCGCGTGATCTCGGTATCGTTGAGGAACACCGATTCCGTGATCTCGATCTCGAGCCGGCTCGGCGGCAGCTTCGCGGCCTCCAGCGCGCTGCGGATCAGCTCGATCACGTTGCCGCGCCGGAACTGGATCGGCGACATGTTGACGGCAACGTTGATGTCGCCGGGCCAGCTGGCGCATTGCATGCACGCCTCGCGCAGCACGAAATTGCCGATCTCGACGATCAGGCCCATTTCCTCGGCCACGGGAATGAACTCCGCCGGCGAGATGTTGCCCCGCACGGGATGCGGCCAGCGCAGCAGGGCCTCGCAGGTCGATATCTTGCGCGTGTGCAGATTGAACAGCGGCTGGTAGTGCACCTGAAACACGTTGGTAGCGAGCGCGTTGCGCAGATCGAGCTGCAGGTTGCGGCGCGCCTGCGCCGTCACGTCCATGCCGACCTCGAAGAAGTGCCAGGCCCGGCCGCCGTCGGACTTGGCGCGATAGAGGGCCATATCCGCGTTCTTCAACAGGAGGTCTGCGTCCGTGCCGTCGCGCGGGGCGATGGCGATGCCGATGCTGGCGCCGATCACGACATCGTGGCCACTGATCTGGAAGGGCTCGGCCAGCGCCGCGACGATGCGCTCGGCCAGCAGGGCTGCCTCCTTCGGGTGCCCCAGGGGATATTGCATGATGACGAACTCGTCGCCGCCGAACCGCGCCACGGTGTCGGAGCTACGAACCACCGCGCGCAGCCGGTCGGCTGCAGCGCACAAGAGCTCGTCGCCGCAAGGGTGGCCCAGCGTATCGTTGACCGGCTTGAATTCGTCGAGGTCGATGAAGTGGATGGCGAACGGGCCGCGCCGGCGCAGGCTCGCAACCGACGCGTCCATCTGGTCGCGGAAAACGGCGCGGTTCGGCAATCCCGTCAAGGAATCGTAGCGGGCGAGCTGATTGATCTTGGCTTCCGCTATCTTGCGGTCGGTGATGTCCTCGAACAGCACCACCGCGCCCCCGTCCGCCATCGGGTGGAAGGTCAGAGCGAGCGTGCGACCGCCCTCGGTCTCTATGAACGCTTCGCCTTCCACCAGGCCAGCCAACCCGGTCTCCAGCTCCAGCGTCAGCCGCTCCGCATTCGCACTCGCAATCCCGCCGCCGCGCACGCTTTCCTCGACCAGCGCGCGCGCCGATGCATGCTTGCTGGCAACGTCCGCGGGAAGCTTGAGCAGCCCGCTCAGTCGCCGGTTGGAGACCACCACGCGCCGCTGCGCGTCGAACATGCACAGCCCGTGCGGCATGTTGTTGAGCGCGGTGTCGAACCGCCCGGCCAGCAGGCTGACGTTGCGGCTGGCAATGACCGCGTCGAGCAGGACCCGGCGCAGCCGGTCGGATATGAACTTCAGGGTCGCAAAGAAGGGCACCAGCACCAAGGCAAAGATCGTATAATACTCGCCTCCCACCGAGACCAGCGCGAGCGTCATGGGAATGCCGGCGCAGACGATCTGTGCCGTCACCAGGAGGTTGCTCGCGAAGTTTCTCCCGGAAATGCCGATCATGTAGGCGATCGTCAGCGAGAAGCTGAATATCTGCACGAACGGATCGGAGGTCTTGGCGAAGGCCAGCAGGCACCATATGCCCATCAAGGCGACATGCGCCGAGGCGCCGATTACATAGCGCAGCTCCCAGCCGCGCATCTCCTCGATGGTGGTCAGGTACGGGCGGCGCGCAACAAAAGCGCGCACATCGAGCGCGCGCACGCCGGTGACGAGGACCATCGCGAGGGAGCACAGATAGAGCGACTCTTCCCCGGTCTTCCAGGCCGTGATCAGCGCGGTGATGGCGCCAGCCAGCGACCCGACGCAGAGGCTGCGCACGTCCTTGAAGAGCGCATCCACCAGGGACACGTAGATCTCGGCCGGCAACGGTTGACCGTCGCGAGACGCCGCGAGCCGATGCCAGAACTTCATGACCACTGCCACCCCCATGAGTGGATCATAAGTTCCGGCAATCAGATGAATTTTGGTTCAATTTTATGGATCGACACGCGATCGCAGGGGTAAATTGAATGTTACATGTCGTCTCGTTTTTGAACAGTCGCCGCAACAACATCACAGTCCTTGCTCGAGATGCATCGGCACGTCTGCAAGGGTCTTATAGGGAATGTGACAATTGTACTAAGGCAACCGGATCAGATCGAGGCGCGTGTTAACTGGCTTTTAACCCTATTCCACTCCATTGCCGCCTCCTGTCAATTTATTGTTTACTTATTCTAACTCCCTGTTAACCTTACTCGTCCGCTGATGGGGTAGTGGGTGGAGGGCGTAATGGTTGCATTGACGTTCTGGCCGGACGCGGCCGTTCCGGGTCCGAGCCTGTCCGATCGCGTCATGTCGTTGCTCGAGCGGGTCGATTTCCGCCGCGCGGACGCCCCCGAGGACAGGGAGGCTATTTACCGGCTGCGCTACACGGCCTACCTGCGCGAGGGCGCCATCCAGCCCAACGCCGGCGAGCGCTTCGCCGACAGCCTCGATGACGCGATCAACGCCTGGATCTTCGGCGTCTACATCGACGGGGAGCTGGCGAGCTCGATCCGGCTGCACGTCGCATCCCGGCAGCATCCCGACCTGCCGGCCCTCAATGTCTTCTCCGACATCCTGCTGCCGGAGATCGAGCACGGCAAGATCGTCATCGATCCGACCCGCTTCGTCGCCGACCGCAGCGCCTCGCGCCGCTTTCCGGAGCTGTGCTACGTGACGACCAGGCTCGCCTGGCTGGCCTCGGAGTTTTTCACCACCAACCTGCTGCTGGCAACCGTGCGGGCGGAGCACCAGGCGTTCTACCGGCGCGTGTTCGGGCACCGGCTCATCTGCGAGCCGCGCCACTATCCTTCCCTCACCAAGCCGATCAGCCTGATGGCGCTCGACTACGCCATGGCGCGCGAGCGGGTGCTGCAGCGCCATCCCTTCTTCCGCTCCACCTATTTCGAGCGGCGCATGCTGTTTGCCCGTCCCGTCCAGCAGGCGCTGCGCACGGCTGCCTGACGCGGCGCTTCCAGCCAGCTTGTCGCGGGCGCGAGAAACCCGTTGCCTACGCGGGGGCACTGCCGCAAGCTGGCCGCATGCCCCCCAATGCGCAGGGATCACACCTGAGAGGAGCCGACACATGTCCGCGGACGGAACCTGGAAGCTGACGATGAAAACGCCGATCGGCGAGCGCAAATCCACGCTGGCCCTGAAGGAGGCCGGCGGCGCGGTGACCGGCAAGCTCACGAGCGAGGAGGGCAACTCCACCGACATCTTCGACGGCAAGGCCGACGGCGACAGCGTCAGCTTCAAGGCCAACATCAAGAGCCCCATGCCGCTGACGCTCGAGTTCACCGGCAAGGTGGAGGGCGACAAGATTTCCGGGTCCGTCAGTGCCAGCGGCGTCGGCAGCTTCCCGTTCTCGGGCAGCCGCGCCTGAGCCGCCCGGCGCGGCCGCAACGCCGCAGCGACAACGCTGGGCCATGGCACCGAACTTGCTTAATTCTGCACCGGTGACCAGGGCTCGGCCCCGGTCTTCCGGGAGAGCGGAATGCAGATTCGCGCCGGCTACGAGATCACCTACGAGTGCCCGCAGCCCACACCCATGGTGCTGCTGCTGAGCGTCCACCCCACGCGCATGCCCGACATCGTCGGGGAGCATCGCATCGCCTTCGACCCGCCGGTCTCCCCGCGCGAGTACCGCGACACCTTCGCCAACCTCTGCACGCGCGTGATGGCGCCGGCGGGGCCGCTCACGGTCTCGACCGATTTCCTCATCAACGACCCCGGCACGCCCGACATCGTGGAGCTGGATGCCGAGCAGCTTCCCGTCCAGGAGCTGCCCGACGACGTGCTCGCCTATCTGCTCGGCAGCCGTTATTGCGATACCGACCACCTCTCCAACGAGGCCTGGGCGCGGTTCGGCAGCGGCCCCACCGGCTGGGCGCGCGTGCAGGCGATCTGCGACTACGTCAATCAGCGGCTGAGCTTCGGCTACCAGCACGCCTCGGCCACGCGCACGGCCTTTGACGGCTTTCGCGAGCAGCGCGGGGTGTGCCGCGACTTTGCCCACCTTGCCATCACGCTGTGCCGCTGCATGAACATCCCGGCGCGCTATTGCACCGGCTACCTCGGCGACATCGGCATCGCGCCGGTGCCCGAGCCGATGGATTTCAGCGCCTGGTTCGAGGCCTACCTGGGTGGGCGCTGGTACACCTTCGATGCGCGCCACAACACGCCCCGCATCGGCCGCATCCTGATGGCACGCGGCCGCGACGCCACCGACGTGGCGCTCTCCACCACCTTCGGGCAGACCCGGCTGGCGAGCTTCAAGGTGCACACCGACGAGGTGGCGGGGGGGTGAGGCGGTGGTGGGGGTGGCGTGGTGCGGCCGCTGCTCACCGCCGTCCGGACCCTCGCTGGACCGACGTGTGGAGAGGCAAAGAGTGACCGAACCGGTCCAAGTTGCCGACAAGCCTCTTGTGCACACGGCTCGCACCAAAGCGTGTAGGTTTGCGATATTCTGTGGCCGCTTGCCGAAGTAGTCTGCCGCCCATCTGACTTGAGGTGTGGTCGTGGCGCACGTTTTCATCAGTTATTCTTCGAAGCATCGCGACCTGACGCGACAACTGGCAGCGTACCTTGAGAGCAAGGACCTCTCGGTCTGGTGGGACGACGCGCTGCAGGCACGAGGGCCGTTCGATCGCCAGATCCACTCAGCCCTTCGGGGCGCCGGCGCGGTCGTCGTCGTGTGGACGACGGGCGCGATCGTCTCGGACTGGGTCAAGCTCGAGGCCGATTTCGCTTTCAAACACAACAAGCTGATCAATGTGCTGCCGGAGGATACCGCGCAGCAGGATGTGCCCAAGCCGTTCCGTGACCATCACCGGCACCGACCGCTGGACCACGAAAAGATCCTGTCCGACGTCCTTGCAGTCATAGCGACCCAGCAGCTGCTCGACACCAAGCAGCTGACGCCCCCGACCGATCTTTCCAGCACACCGTCAATGCTTCTGCAGGCCAAATACGGGGTCGTGGAGTTCATCGACATCCATGGGCTCAAAGCCCGCCTCGTCGACTGGGCCCAAGGGCACGGCGAGGACAGCGCGCGCAACCGGCCGGTTGCGGGCCGGCTCTTGCATGGTGCCGGCGGGCTGGGCAAGACGCGCCTCATGATCGAAGTCGCCGCGGCGCTGCGCAGTGCCGGCTGGTCGGCGGGCTTCCTCAACGTGGATGCGATGTCGAAGCACGGCTCCGTGCTTGCCCAATTGATCGAGCACGCCAACGACAAAGGGCTCTTGGTGATCCTCGACTATGCGGAAGGGCGCACGAAGGACGTGGCCTCGCTCTGCAAGCTCATGACCGACGCCGCCCAAGCCGATCCCCAGCGGCCACGCCGTGTTGTGCTGCTCACCCGCGAAATCGGCGAATGGTGGGACAACGCGCGCCGTGACGAACCGCAGCTTGCGACCGTGTTCGCAGCACCGCTGGGCCGGCTTCCCGAGATCGCGATCCGTGAGGATGTCTCCCCGGCAGTCCGGTCAGCACTGTTTGGCGCCGCAGTTGCCGCCTTTGCCAAGGCGCTCGTGGCCACCATGGAGGTGAACACCGCGCCGCCCGCTCCGGCGCAACTCGCCCGCATCGTCAGCAACCACGACTACGACCGGCCGCTGGCGATCCTCATGGAGGCGGTGCTTCATACGTACTCGAAGGCGCTGGCAGGCGACGAGGTCGGTACGGCCGCGCTGCTCGATCAAATCCTCGATCTCGAGTTCGCTCACTGGGCAAAGGTTCTTCCAGGGCTCACGGACAGTCAGCGTCGGGAGATGACTCGCGGCACGACCCAAGTGACGCTGGTCGGCGGCACGGCGGCGCGTGCGGAGACCGCAGCGCTGCTGATGGCGGACGCATACTACCAGCGCACGGCGCCGGTCGAAGCCGAACCGACGGTGGCGGCCCTCGCCAAGTTTTATGGCAACGGCCGAGGTGGCCTGGGGGGGCTCGAGCCCGATCTCGTCGGCGAGCATGTGGTCCTCTCCGAGGCCGCCGTGGATCTCACCCATGCGCAGCAGCTCGTCGACGCCTGCCTTGGCTGGGACGGCGGGGAGAAGGCGCGATGGACCCCCGTGTTGACCGTGCTCAATCGGGCGACCAAGCCGGAACATGGCGTCAAGGCGAGGCTTGCGCAGACATTGCTGTGTGAAATCATCCACCGCTATGCAGTCGACCTCGCGCCGGCACTGGTCGACGTGGCGTTGGCCGAGCCGGAGGGCCAGCTTCCCGAAGCCATCGCCGCAGCTGTGCCGCGGCTCGACGAGGCAGCTCTCCACGCCGTCGACGCCGTGCTGCCGAACGCGACCGTTCGCTTGATGGATGCAGCCCTCGTCGTTGCAGAGCGTCAATACCGCATGGCACACGAGTTGCTCGCAGCGGCCGGCGCGGCTGCGGCACCTGAGAGCGACGCACGCAGGACGCTTCTGGGCAGTCTCGCAGGCCGGCTTGGCATCCTCGGCATCCGCCTCTCCAACCTCGGCCGGCGCGAGGAGGCGCTCGCCGCGTCCAAGGAAGCCGTCGACATCAGAAGGGCGCTGGCCAAGGACAGGCCCGACGCATTCCTCCCTGATCTCGCGAGTAGCCTCAATAACCTCGGCGGTGACCTCTCCAACCTCGGCCGGCGCGAGGAGGCGCTCGCCGCGTCCAAGGAAGCCGTCGACATCAGAAGGGCGCTGGCCAAGGACAGGCCCGACGCATTCCTCCCTGATCTCGCGAGTAGCCTCAATAACCTCGGCATCCGCCTCTCCAACCTCGGCCGGCGCGAGGAGGCGCTCGCCGCGTCCAAGGAAGCCGTCGACATCAGAAGGGCGCTGGCCAAGGACAGGCCCGACGCATTCCTCCCTGATCTCGCGACAAGTATCAGCGTAATGTCGGATGTGTTGGCCGCCATGGAGCGCCTTACCGAGGCTGCGGAAGCCGCTCACGACGCCTTGCGGACGCTCCAGCCGTTCGTCGAGCGCTATCCAGAGACGTATGGCGGGCTGGCTCGAACCATCGGGGCGGATGTTTTGAAATATAGCGAGAAGGCTGCGAGGGTGCCGGACCGCGCACTGCTGCAGCGCGTGGCAAAGGCGCTGGGCAGCGGTGAAGACTAGACAGAACAACCATCCCGCACTGGCGCCTTGAAGGCGAGAACCGGCGTGATCGTCAAAGGCCGCGGGCGGCAGTCGAAGCTGGGGCGCCAGTCTGAGTAACAGGAATAGCTGCCAGACAAAGGACCATCAGACAGCGCCTTGTTCGGGTTGGCACCTCTGACCATGTCCGCAGCTACGTGGCTGGTCGCGACTCTGTCGCATCCCGGACATTGCGTCGGCGAAGCCCTGACCGCGGTTGAGTGTTCGTCTTGGGCCAATAGCCGCTGACCTCGGGGTGGTGCCGCAGCGCGCGGGGGCGGTAGGGCACGATGTCGCCGTGCACCAGCACGCCGTGGTAGCGGAAGCGCTCGTGCACGGTCGCATGCAGCTCGGCGTCGCGCGGGACCTTGCGATGGCCCTCGCGCCAGCCGAACTCGCGGTGGTCGACGAGCCAGAGCGCGCATCGGGTCATCCAGGCCGGACAGGCCGAGACGAACGCCTTGCGCTCGTCGTGCTGGGCGCCGCGGCTGTCGGGGTAGAGCTTGAGCACGGAGGGGTCGATGCGGATCGGGTCGGGCAGGTTCGTTGCTTCCTGCACCATCCAGTCGAGCGCGATGTCGGAGAGCCGCGATTCGGTCTCCGGGTAGCTGCCGCCGACGTCGGAGTGGCTGCCCGCAAACCACACCTGCTTGAAGCGCGGCACGTCGCGGGCCTTGTCGGCGAGCGTCTGCCGCGGGTCCTCGTCGTCCCAAGCCACGCAGTCGAACCTCTCGCGGTTCTCGTCGATGGCGAGCGCGTGCCTGGCATAGCGCACCGCGTAGTGCAGGCGGGTGTCGTAGAAGCCCAGGCGATAGCGGGCGAGGCTCACGATCCCGCGGTAGCGCAGGCACATGGCGAGGTAGACCGCGGTCGGCACGAGATAGCCGAGCCCCATGAACGCGGGCCAGAACGGCAGGCCGGTGACCATCTCCAGCAGCACCGACATGCTGGCCGAAAAGCCAACATAGACGCAGGCGAGCACGGTCAGCCCCAGCGTCCCCGCGCCCAGGGTCTGCACGGTGTCCCACACGCCGATGAAATAGGGCGCCGTGTTGGAGACCCTCGCATCGCCGGACAGATACTTGGCGCGGAACTGCAAGGCGCGCTGCTCGCGCTCGGCGCGGTAGGGGTCGCCGTTGATCGACCCGCCATGCTGATAGACGTGCTTGACGGCCTCCGAGGCGATGCGGCGCGCCGACTTGGGGTCGCGCTGCAGCGGCCGCGGCGGACCCTTGCCGGCGTTGATCGCGGTCGGGACGCCGCAGTATTTCAGCACGCCGCCGACGCAGCGCGCCGTGTAGGCGCCCCGGCTGAAGCCGAACAGGTAGATGCGGTCGCCCGGCTGCCACACGCGGATGATCTCGGCGTAGCAGTCGATGATGTTCTGGGTGATGCCGAGCCCGGTCGCGCGGCCCAGCTGGTTGTAGAGCCGGCGCCACGCCTTGATCCTGATGCCTTCGCCGTGCGCCCGCGAGCCGAGCCCGCCGTCGTAGAAGGCGATCTGCCGCTTGGGGTCGATGTCGGTGTCGGGGCCGACACGGGTGGCGCGAAATAGCTTATAGACGTTGCTGCGGGCCTCGTCGGGCATGTAGCCGCCGGCCTGGCCGGTGCCGTCCGAGAAGATCAGGATATTCTTCCCCACCCATGCCTCCCCCCGCCCGGCCCAGGCCCGCAATTTCCCCCCATGCCAGCCGGATTCGCACCCTGAGCACACGGGGCTGCACCCGCAAGGACGCCCGCGCCACCGTCCACAGTCCCGCTTCGCCTTCGCATCGGCAACTAGGTTGCAGGTGAGCCCGTGACGACCGCGCTGCCGCCCGAGTCCTCCCCGCGCTACCCAGGCTGGCGCGTGGTGCTGGTGTGCTTCGTCATGGCCATGCTGTGCTGGGGCTTCGGCTTCTACGGCCACGGCTTCTATCTGGCCGAGTTGCGGCGCCTGCACGGCTGGCCGGCCGCGCTCACGGCGTCTGCCAGCACCGCCTACTACCTGTTCAGCGCGCTGCTGGTGGCCCTGATCAGCGACGCGATACGGCGTTTGGGCGTGCGCGCGTGCGTGCTGGTGGGCGCATTTGCGCTGGCTGGCTCGTCCGCCTCCCTGCCGTTCGTGCGCGAGCCCTGGCACCTGTTTGCGGCCTATTTCGTCATGGCGTTCGCGTGGGCGACCATGAGCATCGGCGCCATCACCAACATTCTGGGCCTGTGGTTCGACGCCAAGCGCGGTCTCGCCATCAGTCTGGCCCTGAATGGCGCCAGCTTCGGCGGCGTCGTCATCGTGCCGTTCCTCGTGTTCCTGGCCGGCGCCACGGACTTCACGACCGCGATGTTGACGGGCGCGGTCCTGATTCTGCTCGTGCTGCTCCCGCTCGCGTTGCGTGTGCTCGGCCCGCCCGCCCCGTACCACCTCCCGATCGCTCTCTCGGCACGCGACGGGGACATCACGGGAGCGCACGCCGCAGCGCCCCCATGGACTCGCCGTGCCGCGCTGCGCAGCGCCCCGTTCCGCACCGTGACGGCGTTCGCGGCGATCGGCATCTTCTCGCAGGCCGCCTTCCTGGTGCACCAGATCGCCTTCCTGGAGCCCATGATCGGCCGCTACCCGGCCGGCATCGCGGTGGCCGTCACCACCGCCATGGCGATCGTCGGCCGCCTGGTGCTCGGCAGCGTAGCGGATCGGATTAACCAGCGGCTGGCGGCCGCGATCTCGCTGGTGAGCCAGGCGGCCGCCCTGCTGGTCATGACGCAAACCACCGACCTGTCCGCGCTGCTGGCCGCCAGCGCCGTTTACGGCTTCTCGGTTGGGAACCTGATCACGTTCCCCTCGCTGATCATCCAGCGCGAGTTTCCGGCAGCCGCGTTCGGCTTGCTGATCGGGCTTTCCACCGCGATCAGCCAGTTCACCTACGCCTTCGGCCCGGCGCTGCTCGGCTTCGTGCGCGACGCCACCGGCGGCTACGGCGCCGCCCTGGCCATCTGCATCGCGCTCAACCTCGCGGCTGCCGTCATTGTCATGGCCCGGCCGCGGTAAGTCATCGGCTTCCGTGCGGCGGAAGGCTTGGCACCTTTGTGCGCCGACGGTCGTAGCAATTCGACCCCGATCGACAACCTAGCTGGTCAACCAACCGCCACCGCGCCCCACGAAGGCATCCCGCTCCTGCGCTGCCCCAGGGATTGCCAAGTCGAGCACAGGCAAGAGTTGGCGAAGATTGGCGGCAATCAGATCGGCGAAGGTCTTCATGCGTTTGCGCATCAATTCCTCGAATGCAGCGCACAGCCCGTCGGCTAGGGATCGAGCGTGACGCTCGGTGATGCGCCGCCGCGCCGCGGTGCTCCGCACACCGAGCGCTCCCACGAACGCGTCGAAGTCCGCACGCGTGATGGTCGCCAACGTGCTGGCAGAGCCGATCTTGAATGCGAGTTCGTCGGTGAGATTGGGATCGAGACGGGTCGGCAACAGGTCGTAACGGGGGGCAACCCGGACCCGGTCGCGGGCAATATGCAAGAGCGCGAAGTTTTTGGCATGGCCGTCGACGTTTCCAGTCATCAGGTCGAACAGGGCCGCCCGGATAAAGCGATCTCGCTCGTCGATTGGATTTGCCGTCGCATCCAGGACCCTGCGTATCCCCGCAACATCAAAGCGACGGTCCGCGGTGCCGCGCCGCTCGTACTTGAGTGCGGCCGGCAAGCCAAGCGCCTGGGCAAAGTCCTCCTGGTGCAAACGGACAACGCGTCCCGCCTGGTCCAGCGCGCGGTCGAAGCGCCGCACCAGCAACACCTCGACCTCGCCGATTTCGACGACGGCAGCTTCTGAGGTTTCGAAGCCGAGCGCACGCGATAGATCGAGAGTTGCTGCCTCGTGAGCCGCGTCGCGCAGATGATCGCGGTCCGGGACCTTGAGAATATGTGTCGTAGGCGCTCCCGTCCCGGGAATCGGCTCAGCCAGTCGTCCGTCCGGCAGTCGTGTCAGGGCAAGTTTGCTTTGTACGCCTGCCAGCGGGGAAGGATCCATGGTCCCAGCCGGCAACCGCCGCCGTTCCTGCAGCGCCGCGGCGATGGAGGTCAGTCTCTCATCGCTCAGGGCCGTATAGTCGGTCGCAAAGTCGCCGGGCACCTTCGCCGCTGGCGCGCCGGCCGCCAGCACCGACAAGGCGCCGGGGCAATCCTTGCCCAAGTGCAGCAACAGGCCGGCAATGTCGTCGCGCGCCAGTCCTTCGCGCGCCATCACGTCGTTGAGCGCGCCATCGCGCTCCTGCAGCAGGTTGTCGAAGAAGGCGCGGGTGACGATGTCGCCGTAAGGCTCATCGGTCAAAGGCAACGACAGCGACAACGACAGGGCTTCGGCGCGGGCAAGGTGCGTTGGGGTGTAGGCAAACACCAGCGCCCCCTGTCGATTCCGCACGAGGGTACCGGCCGGCTCGGCAAAGCCATCCAGGCGAACATCGAGGGATAACTCGGTCATCCGCGCTGCCGAGCCAGCACGTCGATCCCGCTGGCCGATGCCACTTGCAGCACCTTGTCGAACTCCAGCGTGGCCTTGCCGTTCTCGAGCTCGGAGATGAAGCGTCGTCCTACGCCAACAAGATCGGCGAACGCCTGCTGCGACAGCTTGCGCTGCTCCCGCGTCTCACGAACCAGCTGTCCCAGATCATGGGCGGACCTGATCGCAAGGGACGACGCAGTGTCGTTGATCCGCTCCATCGGCGGAGACAGCAACGCGGGCCTGTGCTCAACGAGTGCGGGGATCGCCGACGCAGCCGTTCGGGCTAGATCGCGCGCGCTTGTCATGCCAGCGACACTTTTGGATGTGACAGCCGCAGCTTCGGTGGCCTGCTTTGTTAGCGACTCCAAATGCGGGAGCTGCAGGCTGGCACGCACTTGCTCGGCCACCTTCTGATGTGCGGATAAGGCCTTCCTCAGCTCGCTAGTATCGACCAGCTCGGACAGCTTCAATGCCGGCTGAATCCGATCCGCCAAGTCACGCTGCGCCTGCTCCAGGGGCTTCATAGCCGCTGTCACAGTTCGCGCTGCCTCGGTCGACGCGTCCTCAGTCGTCTTCGGCGGATTCTTAGACATGTTCTGCTCCCGTACGGGAACATAGACGACTTAAGGGAAGTTTTCAAGTCAGTTTGCTACCGTACGGGAACAGCTCCGAACGATTGCTCCCGCTCGGGATCAAGCAACATCAAAGCAGGCCAAACTCGGCTATATGATCCCGTACGGGATCATATTATGGCTCTACGTTCGAGGGCACGCCCTACCGGAAGTCCGATTTTGCCGCATCGCCTCCCCTGCGCGCCTTCGGCTTTCTGTTGGCGTGCTGGCGCAAACCTGCTTAGAGCGGCGGCGGCGGCGCCGACCCCAACGAGCGACATTGCATGGCACAGCTGCGCAGCAAGGCACGCAAACCAACAGCTCGGCCGAACAGGATCTTGCGTATCTACCTCGCTGGCCCCGAGGTGTTCTTCGCGGACGCCATGGACTTGGCGCGCGAGAAAAAGGGGCTGTGCGCCCGGCACGGTTTCCAAGGCGTGTTCCCCCTGGACGTGGCCATCGAGGGGACGAGCACGCTCCCGCCCCCCGACACGCCGCGCGCCATCAGCCGCGCCAACGAAAACCTGATCCGTGGGTGCGATCTGCTGATCGCCAACTGCACGCCCTTCCGCGGCGTCAGCATGGACGCCGGCACCGCCTACGAGGTCGGCTTTGCCCGCGCGCTCGGGCAGCCGGTGTTCGGCTACACCAACGTCGTGGCCGACTACCTGGCGCGCGCCGAGCGCCACCGCGCCGCCGCCGGGCGCGCGCTGGCCGCCGACCGCAAGGGCTCGCAGATCGAGGACTTCGGGCTGGCGGAGAACCTGATGATCGCCATGGCGACCGGCACCGACGGCTGCGACCTGGTGCGCACGCGCGTCGCGCGCGGCCAGGAATTCACCGATCTCGCCGGCTTTGCGCGCTGTCTCGCGCAGGCGAAGGCGATGCTTCGCGCGCGGGCAACGCGGGCGCCATCTTCGATTTGACCGCCTCCTACTGGCGGGCCTTCGCCAACGGCCTGCTGTGGAACCTCCTCGACGTCGCCATCACGCTGTTCCTGCTCACGCGCCGCCGCCAGCAGGCCCTGCAGTACGCCTAGGCGGGCCCGACCCAAACAAGCCCACAAGCCCGCGTCCAGTCTCTCGCTGCCGCACGCCACGCATTGCAGGGCAGGTTCTCGCCCGTCACTGATCGGCAGGAATTCTGCCGTCTACGACATTGGCGAGCGCGGCGGTGGTCGCTGCTATTGTGCGGACATCACGAGGCTCGATGACCTCGGAGAGCGCCGCATGGGCCCGCCTCCAGACCGGGATTGCCGCCTCCAGGCGTCGCCCCCCTTTTTCCGTCAGCCAGACTGCGCGACGGCGCAGATCCTTCTCCACGATGGCGATCTCGACAAGGCCGGCTCGCTCGAGACTGCGCAGGTTCCGTGACAGTGTTGATTGGTCGAGGCCGGAGCGCTCGGCCAGGGCGCCGATCGTGTCGTCCCGGGCCGCCGCGATATGGGTCATGAGACCGAACTGAGCGATGCTCAAATCTGTCCCGTGCATCCGAGCTTCCAGGAAGCGCGTGATCCGGCGTGCGGCCAGGCGGATGTTCGATCCCGCGCAGACGCGAACCACCTCGCGCGCGTCCGCGACCAGCGTCTTCCGGGGAGCTTGCGTCTGTCGGGCCACTGATTTATGTAGTTACATATAATGTAGATGCATGCAAGAGGGCAACGTGCCGGGCATCGCGCAAACAGTCGGCCCAACGGCCAAGAAACAAAGGATCGACGCGTCCGTGCTGCAGCGCATAGGCGGCACGCCGCTGCTCGCACTCGCACGCATCGTGCCGGACGGCTGTGCGCGGATATTGATCAAGGTCGAAAGCGCAAATCCGACGGGAAGCATGAAGGACCGCATGGCCTTGGCCATGATCGAGGCTGGAGAGCGAACCGGACGCTTGAAACCAGGCGGTCGCGTTGTCGAATACACCGGCGGCAGCACGGGCGTGTCTCTCGCCCTGATTTGCGCTGCACGAGGGTACCCCCTGAGCATCGTGACATCCGATG
>Ga0247727_10002270_pt1 | contig 44279 bp, 57 predicted proteins | sample WisWelCaveWW1625_FD_202498 | JGI IMG/M metagenome (GOLD analysis project Ga0247727, IMG submission 202498) | Biofilm microbial communities from Wishing Well Cave, Virginia, United States - WW16-25 | ecosystem: Environmental > Aquatic > Deep subsurface > Groundwater > Cave microbial mat | place...
TAATCGTGCGCTGATCGGCGCGGTCAAGAAAACTCTGCAAAGAAAGCTAAATCCAAAGGGAAAACGCAAAAGAATTGTAACGGAACTGAAAGGAGAAAAGACCTCCATTCAGATCAAAAAATATTTTTATAACCAGTTGGCCGAGATCCCTTTTGAAATATATTCCGTGACGTTAAATAAACGCCAAGCCTCCGATGGCTTGACCGTGGAAAAACATCGGCTGTATAACTATATTTCCCGATTGGCTCTTGAACAAGTGCCGATGGAAGAGGCGCAGAATCAGGTCGATTTAATAATTGATAAAAGCAAGAGCAAATTACAGATACAAGAATTTAACGCCTATTTGATCAACCAATTGCAGGGCAGAATAGAGCCTCGTGTTCCGTTGAACATCTATCATCGGGTTTCGAGTCGAGAATATGGATTGCAGGCCGTGGATATGTTTTCGTGGGGTGTTTTTCGAAAACACGAAAGAGCGGATAGGGAATGGTTCGAGATGTTTAAGAAGAGAGTTCGTTGCGATATGGAGTATCTCTAAAATAAAAATGAGCGCGCCCTACAGATTTTTTCCGCCAAGGCTGTGGCCAACCGATGGATGGGAACACCTTGGACAATCTGTAGTGGTCTTACCGCTCACGGTATTATAATATAGCTTTTCTGTATGAAAGTCAAGACTTTTTTCGTGGCGTCGTTTTATCTCATCGGTTCAATTGCCAACACGAGCGAAAGTGCGATGGGATCAAGCTGGAGGGCAGGAAGAGTGAGGCGTCGAGAAAACTGATCGGCCAGTTCCACCTGTAAATGCGACAAACTTGCGAATTCCATTCGCAAAAAGCGCTTGCTTTTGAGTGGGCTGTTCTCTAAATTGTGCTGTCTATTTTGAACGCAATGGCATAGTGGCGTTGCCTTCCCGCAGAAAATAAATAATACGCAAACAAAGCTTTTCGGGGAAGACCAAAGCGCCCTGTGACAACATGGAATTTTTCATATCAGTAGCGGAAGTTACACACAGTTGCTCCACTGATTCGTTTGATATCGAGACAAAATTTGAGGTGAATAAATGAGCGAGGGAATTTCCGAAAGGTCTAAGCGACTTTTCCAATTCACCGATGATGTGGATGCCCGCAGGAAAGAAGTGAGTGAAGTTCTTTTGCTGGTCTTTGTTGCAGCGGCGGCGGTGAATTTTTTGACTGGACTCCTAACTTCTTACGTTTGGGATAAATCTTGTTTAGCTTGGTGGGTTTGGGCATTAGTTTCAACGGTTCTAGCAATTTACTCGTTTTTTGCTTTTTGGGCCAAATATGCGCGTTCCATTAAAGGGCAATTTCATCTTGAACTTTTGTTACCGCTTCGTCGCCAACCTAAAATTGAAGCCGTAAAAGGGAATTACTACACGCCCCTTCACCAGTTTGATCTGCGGGTGCGGGAATTTTTTGCGCAGAAGGCTCAAGATAAAGTTCAGAAGCAAGCTGAAATTATTAAAGAGTGGGAAAGCTTTATTGAAACAAATCATCGAACCATTTCGATGGAGAAAACGCCTAAATTGCTGGCTTTTTTGAATGATCTTGCCGAGTTTCTGATTTTCGATACGTTGGTTGACTTTTCAAAAGCTTCTTTAACTCCACACGCGCGTTTTACACGTTTCGGTTGGGTTAGGCCCAATTATGTTTCTCGCGCTCTCCAGCTCGATAAAGAGTTGGTTGCATTAAAAAGCAATCTGATCATTGGGCATTTGTCGGACCGTGTTCCACAAAGCTTGCGTTTTCTCGAGGGTTTTATATTTCACCGGCAATCCCTGCAAGGCCAGAAAAAGAAGGATGCGGGTAATTTTCAATTTGTCTCAAAGCATGGCTCGATGCTTTTTACCATCAGCTCATTTCCTGTGATAATGCCGCTTGGTTCACGCGATGTTAACGTGATTGCGCGTTATTGTGGCATTCCAACCGAAGAACTTGTTGTCATCAAAGTGCCTGTGGCGATGACAGTGGATTTTCGCGTTCCTCTGATCAGATACAAAGATTTTATCGAAAACATTGCTACTTGGATCGAAGACTTGGTCAATGCTGTCAAGCAGAACCTCGATTGGCAGCATTGTGCTCAACATGATTTGGAAAGGATGGTTGTGGAATTGAAACAGCAAATAACACAAAATAAATAGCGAGAAAAAGCTGCAAAAAGCATGAGGAAAATGATATGGCGATTACTTTCGAAACGCGGACGCCATTGTGGACTGGCGGTGTTGAAAACAAAGCGGATAAAATTCATTCCACCGGCATCATGGGAAGTTTGCGCTGGTGGTATGAAGCGATCTGGCGCGGCATGGGAGTCAATGTTTGTGATCCTACTTCCAGTCCCTGCAAGTTGAATAACGAGGAGTTTATGGAACGTGTCCGCAATCATGTAACTCCTGCCGAGGCCGCCAGTCAATCCGGCCTTTGCCCAGCCTGCCAACTCTTTGGCGCTACCGGATGGGCGAGGCGGTTTCGGCTCAAAATTGAAGATTCAACCACGCCTGAGCGTTCTCCTGCTCGAGTAGCTACCACCGATCCATCAGAAAATATTAACAGGTTGAACTCTAAGACGGGTAAGCATCCTGATTATTTTTATCCGGAAGGTCGTATCGGCAAATTTGATCTGGAGATCATTCCATTAGCAACCGGTTTTCAGCCGAATATTATTCTGGGCTTGCTCAAACTCATAGAAACGAATGGCAGTTTGGCCAGCAAAGGGCAGCTCGGCTACGGCGGTATTATGTTTGAGCGGCCACTCTCTTTTGATGTTTTCGCATTCCTGCAAAATGTCTTTCGAGGCCGCACACCAGTGGTCCAACCGGACGACGGTCTGCCTAATTTCCGCTATATGTTTTTTGCGGAATATGAGCTTTCACTCAACAATGACTTGCAGACCTTGACGAACCTAAAATTTGATATTCGGCAGGCTTTCCGCGCTGGACCTCCATCTATTGCCAAAGCCTCTGATTCTGCAAAACGAACCGAACTGCGGCACCATCTTTTGGGAACGATTAAAAGTGGCAAAACCGAGGGATCGAAGATTTTTCTCTCACGCATCAGGGATCACAAAATTCGTGTTTGGGGCTGGGTGTCGGAGAAAAATTTGAATTCTTTTGGCGTCAGCCGCGACGAGGTGATCAATCATCTACAAGCGGAGTTGAACAAAAACGGCAAGCCGCTCAAATGGCACGAATTCAATTGCGCGCGAGACACCTTGCGAACAACCGATTATCTTGACTATTTGAAAAGCTTGTTTTAGTGGAGGAATCAGCATGAATCACGATTATGTTTCTGCCCAAATTCAAGGTTGTAAAGCTACGATAGAGAAATTGCGCCAAATCGAAACCGAAGTTCAAGACAAGAAGCAGCGTGAAAACCAAGCCAAATCCAAACGGCAAGAAGTTTTTCAACTGGCAGATGCCTCTTCTGCGTGCATGTTTTTAGAGGCAGCAAAATTAGCCGATGCCGAAGCTTTCCGCTCACAGTGGAAACAAGGTCGGAAAAACTATTCACACGAAAACGAATTGCGCGATTGGCGCCTGAAAGAGGCATTCGAAGCAACTTGGAAAAAAAGCCTTGTTCCCGATCTCAACGCTTTGCCGCGAGGTTCTTTTTTTATTACGCTTACTTTTACTCTTGACGAACCCTACATTTCGCGCGATGACAATGCTTTTTATGTCATTGAAAATCCGGTGCGCCGCGACAAGGTGTTTCGCGTGCCATATATTGCCCCGAGCGCATGGAAAGGCAATCTCATTTCAGCACTGCATCATTCGGGTCATGAACGTAATTCTTCCACAGTTATTCGCTTGTTCGGCAATGAAAAGCAAGAGGAGGAAACCGGCAAAAATTTCCGCCGCGGTTGCCTGAATTTCTTTCCCACTTTTTTCTATGAAGCGGGTTTGGAAATAATCAACCCGCAAAGCCGGACCAGAAAAGCAGGCACTGTTCCGATTTTGTTCGAAACCGTTCCCAGCGATTCTGTGGGTATTTTCAACTTGCTCTACGTTCCGTTCCATCGCTGTGGCTGCGAGGAGGCGGATGATCAACAAAAGAGCCTAAAAGAAGAAGCGGCGGAAGATTTGGAGCTTGTTGCCACTGGGCTTCGCGCCATGTTTCGCACTTACGGTTTTTCTGCAAAACGAACGAGCGGTTTTGGCGCTGCAAAAGAAGAAGTGCTCAATGGTGAATTCATGATTCGATTTGAAGATATTCAACTGGCTGGTAAAGGCGGCGCAACGCCTTCGATAGTCGATTTGCCGCGTTATTTGGAAGCGCCTGAGCGATTGCGACCGGAATATCTCAAACCCGACGGAACTTTTCGCCATCGCACTGAGGATGATTTTGTGAGAGAAGAGAAAAGCAAAAAGAAAGCCGCCAAAAAGAAAATCGACAAAGAGGCTTGGCAACTTTATCAAAAGGCAAAAAGTTGGTGGGAGCGTCGGCAAAAGGCGCAAGCGGAAAAAGAAGCAACAGCAGAAGCGCCCGCGACCACGCCACCGCCACGAATCGCCAAGCAATGGCTCAAAGGGCATTTCATGAGTTTCACGGAATTGGTGAGCGAGGCAGCAGATGTTGCTGCAAGGCTGCAAGGAGGTGCGCAATGAGTTATGACTTGGAGAAGTTAGCAGAATTTCGCCAGCAGCTTTTGCTGGCGGAAGTGGGGGCGCTGCTGCACAATCTTGGGAAACTGGGGCAGGCGTTTGTATTCAAGGAAGCGGATGATGAAGAACGTCATAATGAATTCGAATCTTATGCGCTGCGCGATATTGTTGGTGTAGTCGCGGATTACTTGCCGCAGGCTTCAGGTCGTGACGTTTCTTTGAACGCGACAGCAGAAGAAGCAACTAAAAAACCCACGGAAGACTTTTTGACATCGGATCAAAAAGATTGGCTAAAATCCATCCATTTCAAATTACCCCCGCCTTGTGATGACCGTGAATACTGTCTTGGAGATTTTATAGACTTTTTGAAAAGCAATTGGTATGATCGCGACAAAACTACTGGGAAGGCCAAGATAGACAAACTGTTTGCCCAAGGTTCTCTCGCAACTGAATTATTAGAAGCCTCTCACGGCTCTGCCTCGGGCGGTGAAAAAGAAGGCAACGCTGCCAAAATCAAACAAATGAAGCGCCCCATTTTCAGCGCGACGGTTTTTGGCTACGAAACACCGGTGCCGTTTGAATCGCTTGATGAATATCGCGCCCGCTTCCTTTTGGAATTAAAAAATTATGTGGCTGAGTTACAGAAACCACTTGCCTCTTATCTTGAGCTTGCCGAAAAAAGGCGGGAGATGCTTGGAAAAATCAAGCATCTTCTTATCGCTATGGTGGCTGATACGCAACGACCGATCAATGATGTGAGCCTTTGGGATATTTCAACTTCTGTGGCAGCTTTGCACAAGGCTGCTTTAGCGCAGACTATCCTGCAGCCAACGCTGCGCCCCTCGCGTGAAACGTTGCATTGGCGGGTGTTGAGCATCTCATTCGACGGTCCAAGCTTTTTGGAGCAGTCACATCATGTGACTGACCTGCTAGGTCGGCAACAGGCGCTTCATTCCGCGCTTGATGAGGTGCAAGACCTGTTGGAAGTGCGGTATCCTATTGGCAACGAAATCTATCGTGACGAATATGGCAGTTTGTTTGCCGTGCCGGATACGATTCACCTCGACGGCAAAGATTTGTTGCGCTTGAGTGCAGAACGCGGCGAAAGTCTGGAACGCCTCATTCATCGCGCCTTCCTACAAACTCGAAAGACCGGCAAAGGTCAAAGCAAAGAATTGCGCGGTGATTTGGAACCGGCTATTACATTATCGGCGTCTTTCACCGGAAAAAAAATAAATTTGTCCGAGAGGCTCACTAACCGAACTCTGCCCAATCATCCATTTCCTGAGCGTCTAGCGCACTGGTGGAACTCGCGGTTATTTCAGGGCAAAGATATGTGCAGTGTGTGTGGACTACGGCCACAGGGCTATGGCGCGCGTGACAAATATTATACAGAGAAAGCAGAAGGTCGCAAGGTCTGCTTTATTTGTTTGGATCGCCGTGTTCGTCGTTCAGAAAAATGGATGACGGATCCAATTGAAAGAAAAAGCACCATTTGGATTGACGAAGTCGCCGATCAAAATGGCTATGCCGCGTTGGTCGTAGGCCGCTTTGATTTGTCGCACTGGTTGGATGGCGTAGAAATCGAGCGTGACGGTCGTCCCGCCTCTTTCGCTCGTCTCCAACGCGTGTGGCGAACGACGCAGGAATTTTGGCAGAGCCTTAGCAGACCAAATTCTGAAGGCGATACGCGGCTGGGCCAAGAGCTTCACGAGCAAACCCGCTTGCGAATAGAAATAAACGCACTGCCCCGACTGGGAGACTATCACGTTTATGAAGCTGAACAGGGCAGGAATCGTTTCAGTCTCGTTTGGCACCCAGACGAACAATGTTTTTATACTGCCGAAAATCTCAGTTATCTCGGCAGAGTTTTGAATTTTGCTAAACCAGCTGAATTTGAGCAATGGTTGAAAGGAACTGTCATCGAACTTTATGAACCCTCGGGCTATGGACGATCCGTCAAGAAGATTAGCCGATTTCACATCACTGAGGCGACTTTGCGTGATAACTACAAGCCGTATATTCGCTTGCTCGATACGCCAAATACCTTCATGGCGCTTGTGCCTGCAAAAGAGGCGCTTGATATTGCTTCGTTCATCCGCACAAAGTATTTGACTGAAATGCGTTGTGTGCTGGGCCGTTTGCCATTTGCCCTCGGCTTGGTTTATTTCGGTCGGCGCACTCCGTTGCGCGCCGTGCTTGATGCCGGAAGACGTATGTTGGACATGCCGCTCATTTCCGATGCGCGCTTCGACTTCGAATTTCTCGACACCACGGCACGGCGTTATGAAGTGCATTATGCAGCGGACCACCGGCGGCAAGCTCTGCACAAACGGCATCGTCCCTTCGCGCTGATTGAACTCGATCAGCTTGCAAAGATTTGGAAGCTCTTGAAAGAAAAAAAAGGAAAAGTGACGATCAGCCAAATCCGTGCTCTGCAAGGATTGATCGAGACCAAGCGACGAGTTTGGAATGCTGATGACACGGACATGACCTTTGTTCAGTTTGTGCATGATGTGATTAGAAATGCGGATTGGCAAAAGGGAAAACCAACCGATGAAGAAATCGAATTTTTAGTCCATGCGGCAGTGAGCGGCATGCTGTCGGATGTGCTGGAAATTCATCTTTCGATCACGAAAGAAACTGAACTTGACCAATAGACTACTCAAGGAGGTTATCGCATGAATTATCTGCAAAAACGCTATTTGTTGCTTGCATTGGATCCGGTTCACATCGGTACCGGCGGATATCGTCTCGGTCGTGTCGATCTTTCTATCGCGCGCGAACCGGGAACCAATCTCCCCAAAATTCCGGGAACCAGTCTCGCCGGCGCGGTGCGCTCCTACGCCGCGATGCGCTATGGCAAACCGGATTGCGCCGGACAAGGGCAAGCGAGTGAAACACGGCAAGAGCATTGTGGAAAACCCAGTTGCCCGATTTGCTACACTTTCGGATATGCCAAAGATGCTGGTGGCGGATTCGCTGGGACAGTGAGCTTGAGCGACGCGCATCTGTTGCTATTTCCGGTTTACTCGATGGCCGGTCCTGTATGGGTGAGTACTCAGGAACGACTTAATGAGGCGGGCTTCGCAGTGAGTGGTCAACTTCCTACTGCGGAGAAGAATACGACAACGCTAACTAATTGGAACAAGCCCTCGCTTAATCTCGGTTGGCTTTTATTGGAGGTGGCTGGAGGCGCTATCATCACGCCGCCAACTTCCTCTCCTTTTAATGAAGAACAATTGAAACTTTGGCAGAGCATCTCCGAACGCATCGTGTTGACCTCGGAAAAGCTCTTCTCTCAAATCGTCAACAGCAATCTGGAAGTGCGCACGTCGGTGAGCATTAACCCGCATACCGGCGCTGCCGAAGAACACGCGCTGTTTACCTATGAGGCGATTCCTCGCGCCGCATGGCTCTGCTTCGATACGGTTGAAGATGACTATCGTCGCAACGGCAATGCGTCACGACCTTTCCCAACCACAAAACAGTTTCAAGGCGAGACTTTAAATGCAACTTGGACAAGACCTCTTGACGTTGTTGAAGCCGGACTTGATCTCATTCAGTACCTCGGGGTTGGCGGCATGGGAACGCGTGGCTTTGGTCGGGTGCAAGTGGCTGGCAGTTGGCAAATCGCGGGAGGTGCCGCATGAGCGCAAATAATCTTGATCGTTTAGCCGCCCGCACGGCGCAAGAGATCGTTCAAAATCTCACCGCAGAAGACGCCGGCAAGCTGGAAAATTTGGCAACCAAAGTGCTCGGCGTTCTGCAGGAAAATGGCGTGTATGCCGGGATGCTCTTTTTGTATTCACGAAGTGCGCGTGAGAAAGCTTATGCCGAGAATATTAGAGAGGCCTTGATAAAAACTCTTGCCCAACAAGAGTTAAGCGCGCTGCATTTGTCTTTGCCTGCGGATAAAGATCAAAGCAATTGGCTGGAGGTTAGCGACCATTTAAACACGGCTGTTTGTGATGAATTGGATACGCTGCTTTTGATCAAACAACTTTGGGAGCAAACGCTCATTTACACGCGGTATAGCGCGAAAGCACGAGGATGAGTTATGCCTTGGACCGCTTATAAAATCATTTTGCAAGTGGCGTCGCCGTTGCACGTGGGTTCACAAAAGATCGGCAATATTCAGCAGACCCGACCTTATGTCACTGGCCGCGCTTTATGGGGAGCGATCACGGCGCGCCTCACGCGTGATTTCTTCACACCGCCGGGAAATTATGCTGCGGTCGGCGAACAGGTTCACAACGCGCTGGCTTTTAGCTACTTTTATCCGGCATTGAACCAAGGGCAAGACGTTTGGTTGCGCTGGCTGAAACCGGCGCAAGAATTTGATTGGCTTTTTCTCGACACTTATGCTTCCACCGCCTTGGCCGATGGACATGTGGCTGAGACGGCAAGCTTGCATGAGACGGAATTCATCGCTCCACGCACGCGTGATAATCGTTTCGTTTTTTTGGTCGGATATATATTCGAGAAACAGGGAAATACTTTGCCATGGCGCAATACACTTGACCGACTTCAGTTCGGATCGGAACGCGGGTATGGCTGGGGACGAGTTAAATTAGCAAGACCTCCGGAGGCAAGTAACGACTGTTTGGGTTTTTCTCACGATCTTACTGAATCTTCTCCCAAACTCTGGATTCCGGCTGAAAGCCATTTGCCAGCTCATACACTTGCAACGGCTTTTTCCAACGTTGATGGCCTTGTGGAGCCTTTTCTCGGAAGAGAGTGGGATGATAAACTCGGCGGTTCTGGACGACGTGTAAGCCGGGCGCAAATTTGCTGGTCGCCGGGTTCCAAAACTCAAGTTTCATTCTGGTTGCGAATTGGAAATTTCGGTGTGTTAGCGAACCCAACTGAGAGTAGATAACTCAATGGCTTTCTTTTTCAATTGACAATTTTAAATTTCAATTGTTTCAAAACCCATTTCGGAGACCTCCCCATGCCCAACGACTACACCCCCGCCGAGCTGAAGTTGTGGATCACCAAAATCAATGATCCGCGCACGCCGGATGAAGAGCTCAAGCGCATCACCATGACGCTCGCGCACCTCGACAATCCTGAGGCGCTGCGGGCGCTGGAAGAATTTCGCAAATCGCCACGTGCCGAGGAGGTGGAGTGGCTCGATCTGGCAATTGAGGAAAGCAGCTACTTCGTGCTCTCGCCCAGCAACGAACGCGAGCAGAAGGACTACATCCGCGTGGAATTGTGGCAGGAGTATGAAGAAGAACTGCTCGATAAAATGGCGCAGCGCGACGCGGCAGAAGCGCACAAGCAACAGCTCGAAGTGGAGAAGGAATTTCTCGAGGCCGCGATAGCCAATGCGCCCAACGAAGACATTCGCCTGCAATTGCGGATGCGACATAGCGACCTCGACGGCCAAATCTGGCTTGCGGCAGACGACCGTGCAAATCTCGAACGAGAAATCGCGGCTTTGGAATTCATCGTCGAACAGATCGAAAAGGCGGTCGAGTCGCCGATTTATCGCAAGCAGGGCAAGCGCGAGATCGGCGTTCACATGCACCGTGATTGTGAGGATTGGCTGAAAAAGCGAAAGAGCAAAAATAATGTTTGACTTAAACCAAACAAATGGCTAAAATAAAATCAGGTACTTTAGCTTTAAGTTGCGGCAAAAAATCCCAGTCTACGATGCTTGGAGACCAGCTTTATGGAACAACAGATAACCTTAACCCTTTCTGATACAGTGTTAGATCGCGCTGCCGGTCTGGCGGGATTGCTGGCACGTTCAGTCGAAGAGGTTTTGACAAAAACACTTGAGATCACATTGCCGAATATCGGTTCTGGAACATTGCCGCCGATTGCCAGTCTGTCTGATAAGGAAGTGTTGGCGCTATCGCAATTGCAAATGGAAAGCAAGCAAAGCGCGCGTTTTTCGGATTTGCTTGATATGCAGCAGGCCGGCATTTTAACCGAGCCGGAACGATCAGAGCTTTACAGTTTGTTTCAGACCTACCAGCGTCTGTGGTTACGCCAATCAGAAGCGTTGGCCGAAGCTGTTCGTCGGGGACTGCGTGAACCGTTGTCAGCATGAGCAAAATCGCACCTGCATTACGTGAGAAAATCCGTGGGGAGGCGGGCAACCGTTGTGGATACTGTTTAAGCCGGCAGGAGCTTGTTTTGGCAGTTCTTGAAATTGACCATATTATACCGACGGCGGCAAATGGTAGCGATAACGAAGATAATTTATGGTTAGCCTGTCGCGCTTGCAATACGGCCAAAGGCGTACAGACAGAAGCGTCGGACCCACTCACGGGTCGGCGTTTTCCATTATTCAATCCTCGTCGACAGAGCTGGTGGGATCACTTTTGCTGGAGTGATTCCGGGGTGGAGATTATCGGCATCACACCGATTGGACGAGCAACCGTTGTTGCGCTCGATCTAAACAATGTCATCTCGTTGATAGTACGGCAAAATTGGGTTACAGCGGGCTGGCACCCACCCACGAAATAGCATAAATTCCAATTGACAATCCTCAATTCGCGCCCGTCGAGTTCTCCATTTTTTAATTGTCCCTGCCTTCTTTGAGAGCGCTCACCATTTGTGCCACACGGTTTACCTTTCCGGCCATGTCAGCGCCTCCGCCGTCAAAAAAAATCCTTGTGGGCAATCGGAAAATTATTATTTTATACGAGGCGGTAAAATAAGTTTTGTCATTGAAGATTTCGTGCAGACTGGAAGTCTGCGCTACGATTTGACGGCGTCAAAACTAAATTGGAGCGCGCGCGATATGGCAGGAATGACCCTCACGGAAAAAATTCTATATCATCACGCGATTGATTGGCCGAAAGATCATGTCAAGGCCGGTGACATCATTACGATTCGCGTGGATTGGACGATTGCCAGCGAGTTGGCGTGGAATGGGATGAATCTCACTTACGAGGCGCTGGGGCGTCCGCCGCTATTTAACAAAGATCGTTTTTATCTCGCGCTGGATCACACCGTGGATCGCACGACGCTCGCCAGCGATAGCCGCACGCAAAAATTAGTTCAGCTTTCGCGTAGTTTCGCAAAAGAAGCAAGGCTCAAGTACTTTTTCGACGCGAACCAAACCATCATGCACACGGAATTTTTCCGGCAGCTCGTGCGTCCGGGCGAGATCGTGCTCGGCGCGGATTCGCACACGAGTTCGCACGGCGGCATGGCGGCCATTGCGATTGGTCTCGGCGGCGCGGACATTGCGATTGCGATGATTCTCGGTCGCTCGTGGATTCAAGTGCCGGAAGCGATTCGCGTGCATTACGCCGGGCGCTTGCCGTTCGGTCTCACCGGCAAGGATGTGATTCTCAAAACGCTCGGCCAGCTTGGCCGCAACACGGTGGCGATGGAGCGCACGGTCGAATTTAGCGGCGATCATCTCGAAGGTTTCTCCACGGACTTTCGTTTTACCATCGCGAACATGACGGCGGAGTTCGGCGGCTTGAATGGAATTTTTCCGGCGGATGGCCACGTGCAACGGACGATGCAGCAACGCCGGGCGCCAGAATTTCGGCAGGGAGGATGGTGGTTTGCGGCAGATGAAGATGCGACGTATCTCGAAACTTTTCGGATCGATCTCAACGGCCTCGCGCCGCAAGTGGCGAAGCCGTTTTCGCCGGACAATGTTTTGCAGGTGCAGGAAACCGTTGGGCAAAAATTGGATGGCTGTTTCATTGGCGCCTGCACGACAACGGAGGAGGAACTCATTCTCGCTGCGCTGGTTTTGGAAGCAGGATTTCGCGCGGGCCTGAAGCCGAGCGCAATCTCGACTGATTATCGCATCGTCGTGCCGGGCAGTTTGGAGATTGCAGAGAATTTGCAGCGCGCCGGATTGCTGGAAATTTATCAGCGGGCCGGTTATCGCCTCAACGAGCCGGGTTGCAGCATGTGCTTGGGCATTGCGAGCGATCGCGCGCTGCCGAATGAAATTTGGCTTTCTTCGCAGAATCGCAATTTTCACAATCGCATGGGCAAAGGCAGTATCGCGTGGCTGGCTTCGGCGGCAACGGTGGCGGCGTCTTCCTTTAATATGCAAATCTCTGATCCGCGCCCGCTGCTTGCGCAAATCGATCAGGAAAAATGGCAGCGTCTCGTCGCACCGAAATCCGGTTTGCCTGCTGTTGTGATTTCGCAACCACAGCCGGATCACACGGCGCATGCGGCACGACGTGCCAGCGGCAATGGCAAACTTCAGCACGTCTTGCTCAAAGGCCAAGCGCAAACGTTTGGCGATAACATCGACACCGACGCGATCATCGCGGGTGAGTTTTGCCATCTTTCGGATATGCAGGAAATCGGCGTGAAGGCGTTTTATCATTTTCGTCCTGATTTTGTGCAGCGCGTGCAAGCGGGCGAGAACATCATTGTGGCGGGCGAAGGTTGGGGCTGCGGCAGCTCGCGCGAGCATGCAGCGTGGGCGCTGAAAGGCTGCGGCGTGCAGGCGATCATAGCAAAGAGTTTTGCGTATATTCACAAGCGCAATCTCGTGAATGAGGCGATTCCGTTTCTCATCGTGCGCGACGAGAATTTTCATGCGGCGGTGAAAGATGGCGAGCCTGTCGAAGTCGATTTTGTGAATGGCACGGTCGCGCATCGCGGCAAAGTTTATCATGGTGAACGGTTGCCCCAAATCATGACGGGCATTATGGGTAACGGCGGGCTGATTCCGCATGTACGCCATGAGCTGGCGCAGGCGGCATAAGGCGTAAGAGAAAAAAATTTAAACGAAATAGCGCTTGAAATTGGCCGGAGATTTTATTATAATAAAGGTTTGGTATGAAGAGAGCGCCGCTGAAAAAGGTTCTTGAGAAAACCAGTGATATTATGATCGATCTCGGCAAAGCATCTATAATTGCCGGTGTCGCGTCATTTTTTATTAAACCCGTGGAATTGGTATACGCATTTGGTGGAATTACGCTGGGGCTGCTTTTAATTGCTGGTGGGCTTTTTACGGCCTATCATGCAGAAATTCTTGGAGAAGAAAATGCCTGAAGTTTTTTATGCCACATTGTTGATATTTGCATTCGGCGCGGGTCTTTTTATTTTTGTTATGATCCAAGTTCGAAAATATCGCCGTTCGCAATCGCAAGGCAAGTAGAATGAATGCGGCCAATCTCATTCTCGGCTTCGTCAACCTCTTCGCCGGGCTGTTGATCATTGCTTTGAGCATTCCGCTGCTCAAAGGCAAAATCAAAATGAACTCGCTCTACGGCGTTCGTTTTGCCAAATCGTTTGCGTCGGAGTCGCACTGGCACAAGATCAATCGCTACGGCGCGAAGCAAATGATCCTGTGCGCCGTGTTCATCGTTTTGGTCGGTATTGCCACGTTCTTTCTGCCGTTGCAGGAAAATTCGCCGTTAACTTTAGTGATTGCTTTTGCTCCGGTGATTTTGGTGTTGATTCCGAGCGTGCAGAGTTATCGGTATGCGAAAAGGCTGTGAGCAGGCACTCAAACTTATAGTACAGAGTCGGATGAGCCGATCTAAGCGGAAAACAGATGGTCACTTTAGACATTTACTCGACCTTCTCAAAATTATTTCGTGCGATACGATTGCCGCTATTGCTGCAATGATTGCGATTATTGATTTAATTATCCATGCCAAAACTTTTTTTAAGAAATGAGCGCTCTTATGTTGAAAACACTAAAGCTTGAAGGCGCCAGACCTTGGGAAGGTGGGCGGCAATACCTCGAACACATGATCATTCGTAGTATTCAGATCTTCATTGTTGGATTACTGGCAGCGGTGCTTTATGCGCTTTGGGCGTCGCTTCCTAGAACCGTCGGTATACGGTCCTTGTTAGATCCCATTTTGATTGCTATCGTTATTGAATTATTTGCCGCCGTCATTTTTGTTTTGATCATCATGGTTGGAGGCTATCATTTCTCTTTGAGTATTGGCAAGTGGAAAGTAAAGATTAGCCTTGGGTCTGCGCGAGATGGATCACCAAGCAAGGCATCACAGTCATCCGCATCTTAACCCGTAAACAAATTGCCAGTTGTTTGCACTCATTATGAAGTGAAAGGAAACTTCGATACTCGTGAACCTTGCGGCAGGTGGATGGGACATAGATTCGTTGATCGACGTTTTAATCGTCGGCGCCGGGCCGGTGGGTTTGGCTTGCGCGATTGAAGCCAAGCGCCACGGGTTGTCCCATTTGATCGTCGAAAAAAATTGTTTGACGTATTCAATTTTTCGTTGTCCGATTAACGTGCGTTTTTTTTCGACGCCGGAGTTGTTGGCGATTGGCGATGTTCCTTTTATTATCTCCGAGACCAAGCCGTCGCGGCAGGATTTGTTGAATTATTATCGCGGCGTTTGCGAGCATTACAAGCTGCACGTTCAGTTCGACGAGAAGGTCGAGCAGATTGAGGTAAGAGAAGGAGTTTTTCAGGTTGTTAGCACTCGGCAAACTTATCGGGCGCGGTACGTCGTAATCGCAACCGGTTTCTACGATAACCCCAATCCGCTCAACATTGCCGGTGAAAATCTCCCGAAAGTCTCTCATTATTATACGGAACCGTTTCAGTTTTACCGCCGCCAAGTCGCGGTGATCGGCGGCAAGAGTTCGGCGGCCGAAGCCGCGCTTGATCTTTATCGTCACGGCGCGGAAGTGACGCTCATTCATCGCGGGCCGGAAATCGGGCATAGCGTGAAATACTGGCTCCGGCCCGATATCGTCAATCGCATCAAAGAAGGCAGCATCAAAGCGTTGTTCAACACGGTCGTCACGCGCATCACCGAGGACGCGATCTTCATCCAAAACGGTTCGGCGCACGAGCAGCGTTTGGAGAATGATTTTGTCTTCGCGCTCACCGGCTATCATCCGGATTTCGAGTTCGTCAAACGCTGCGGCGTGATGATCGACGAGGCGAATCGCAAAATTTGCTTTAATCCTGAAACGTTCGAGACCAACGTGCCGAATTTGTACATTGCCGGCGTGGTGGCGGCGAGCAAAGGCGGCGACAATATTTTCATCGAGAATGGCCGCGCGCATGTGAAACTGGTGGTGCGCGATATTCTCGCGAAAGATTCGCCGCGAGAGGAAAAACGCGCCGTGAGATTGGCATTTGCTGGAGAGTAACGTAACCCAGTCGGCCCGACTGGAAAGCTGAAGTGGTGAGAAGGAGAAAGGGTGAATGGAGTCATGATAAATTCGCAAGCAAAGAAGATTTCACCGGAAGAGTATTTAAAACTCGAACGGGCTGCCGAGTATAAAAGCGATTATTATGATGGCGAAATTCATGAGAGAACAAGGTGCAAACCCAATCATAATCTGATTGCCGCAAATGTTATGGGTGAATTGGGAATGCAACTTAAAAAGCGCGCATGTTTCGTTTTCCCAAGTGACATGCGAATCAAGATTCCCGCTGCCGGTTTTTATGGTTATCCCGATGTGTCAATCGTGTTTGGAAAAGGCGAATTTGAGGGTGAAGATAATTTGCTCAATCCGACCGTGCTGGTCGAAGTTTTATCTGAAAACACCGAAGCATTCGACCGATGCAAAAAATTTCAATTTTATCAGCAAATTCCGACCTTGCGTGAGTTTTTATTTATTGCGGATGATCACTATCTGGTTGAGCAATACATTCGAGTCGACAATAGAATTTGGCGGGTTAACTTTTTGGATCGTTTACAAGATGTTGTCAAACTGCCCTCGCTTAACTGCGAATTGCCTTTAACGGAAATTTACGACAAAGTTAAATTCAAATAGAAGAGGAGCGGCATTTGAAAGAGTTCGATTTAGTCGTCATCGGCGGCGGGCCGGGTGGATACGTCGCGGCGATTCGCGCGGCGCAGCTCGGCATGAGCGTCGGCGTGATTGAAAAAGACAAGCTGGGCGGCCTGTGTTTGAACTGGGGCTGCATTCCGAGCAAAGCGCTGCTGCGCTCGGCGGAAGTTTATCATCTCATGCACCGTGCGCAGGAGTTCGGATTGAAAGCCGAACAAATCAGCTTTGAATGGACGCCGATCATTCAGCGCAGCCGCAGGATTGCCGATCAAATTACCAAAGGCGTTGCCTTTCTTTTTCGGAAAAATAAAATCGAGCATATCGACGGCCACGCGAAATTGCGCAAAGATAAAACCATCGAAGTCACCAAAGATGGCAAGGCTGTCGGCGAGTATCGCGCGAAACACACGATTATCGCGACCGGCGGCAAGCATCGCAGCATTCCGGGGGTCGAGCTGGATCGCAAGAGGATCATTACCAGCACCGAGGCGATGATTCTCGATCCGATGCCGAAGTCGATGGTCATCATCGGCGGCGGCCCAATCGGCGTGGAATTCGGATATTTCTACAACGCCTTCGGCTGCAAAGTGACGATCGTTGAAATGATGCCGCAAATTCTGCCGCTCGAAGACGACGAAGTGGTGAAATCGTTGACTGCCAGTTTCAAGAAAAGTGGCATCGCGCTTGAGACCGATGCAAAAGTTGAATCCGTGAAAACAACGGCAAGTGGTGTTACGGTTACGGTTTCAACCAAAGCCGGCAAAAAAGAAATCGCCGGCGAGGTTGCATTGATGGCGATTGGTTTCTCCGGCAACAGCGACAATTTGGGCCTTGAAGAAGTTGGCGTTGCGGTTGAAAAGTCTTTTATCAAGTATGATCAGTTTTATCGCACGAATGTCGCGGGCATTTACGCCGTCGGGGATGTGATCGGCGCGCCGTTGCTGGCGCATGTGGCGTCCGCTGAAGGCATCACGTGCGTCGAAGCGATTGCGGGCAAACATCCGACGCCGGTGCGTTACGATGCGATTCCGGGCTGCACCTATTGCCAGCCGCAAGTCGCGAGCGTCGGTTTGACCGAAGCGAAAGCAAAAGAGAAGGGCCACGATATTGCGGTTGGTCGATTCCCATTTCGACCTCTCGGCAAATCCATCGCCGTCGGCGAGACCGAAGGTTTTGTGAAATTGATTTTCGATAAAAAATACGGCGAGCTGCTCGGCGCGCATATTCTTGGCAACGAAGCGACGGATTTGATCGCCGAATTGGTGCTGGCGAAAACCGCGGAAGCGACGGCGCACGACATTATCAAAACCGTGCATGCGCATCCGACGTTGACCGAAGCGGTGATGGAAGCGGCGGCAAATGCGTTTGGAGAAGCTATACATATTTAAAACGTAGCGCAGACTTCCCCCGCAGTAGCGGGGCAAACAGGTTTAAAAAGCGGTTGCCCAACGGATGAAAAGCGGCCAACGGATAAACCACTAAAAGAAGGAATTTAAACATGGCTTCAATGGATGCAGCAACGCAAAACATGATTCAGAATCTCAAAGAGAAAACCGGCAAGACTCTGGAGCAGTGGGTCAAGATCGCGCTCGCCAGCAAGCTCGCGAAACACGGCGAGATCGTCAATTTCCTCAAGAAAGATCACGGTTTGACACACGGTTACGCCAATTTGGTGGTGCACACGGCGATGCAATCCGACAGCAGCGCTTCCGAGGGCGATGATCTGATTGCCGCGCAATACGCGGGCGCGAAAGCGGAGCTGCGTCCCATTTATGATGCGCTGATGACGGCGGTGCAGAAATTCGGGTCGGATGTCGAAGTCGCGCCGAAGAAAGCATACGTGAGCTTGCGCCGCAGCAAACAGTTTGCGATCGTTCAGCCTTCGACCGCATCGCGCGTCGACGTCGGCCTCAATCTCAAAGGCGCGGCGACGACAGCGCGTTTGGAAGCCTCCGGCAGCTTTAATGCGATGGTGAGCCATCGCGTGCGCGTGAGCAAAAAAGATGAGGTTGATAAAGAGTTGATTGGGTGGTTGAAGAAGGCGTATGAGGCGGCGTGAGGCTGTTTTATTGGCTTGATTGTAATTGGCGGAGGATTGGATGAGGCTCTATGACGAAGTCGTAGACAAATTTGGCGATCTTGCCATTGACTTAGGCAAAACCGCCGTGATCGCAGGATTCGCCGGATTGTTTGTGGAAAAAATTATTCCGTCGATCATTTCAATTGGCACGATCATTGTCGGTTTGATTTTGATTTGCGGAGGATTGTTGGCGTTTCATTTTAAAAATCGCCGCCAAGAAGAAACTGAAAAGAAGAAAGAACTGACGAAAAGAAACGAGGATGAACATGCTTAACATCTTTTCTGCATCTTTGATCTTGCTTGCATTCGTAGCTGCGGGCCTTTTATTTATATGGTGGAATTTTCGAAAAGAACAGCGCGCACCGCGGCAACCGAAAGGATAAACCTATATTGATCTTGATGGGTTGGCTTGAGAGTGTTTCTCGTGTCTTTGGCCGTGGTGACGTTTGTTCTATCGCTTTTTTCTTCAAAACAAATATCGTAACACCACGGCTTGTATAAAACCTAAAAACTGATTATATTATTGAATTGCCCTAATTTTCATTGCAAATAGTTTGGTCGGGGCGCGTTTGCCGGTTCGTTGGCTGGCAATAACAAGGAAAGTTTAACAAAGGAGTTTAGGACATGGCCAAGCACAAAATCGGCTGGCTCCCCGGGGACGGGGTCGGCAGGGACGTGATGGATGCAGCGCGAATTGTGCTCGACAAGTTAGGATTTGACGCCGAGTATTATCACGGCGACATCGGTTGGGAGTATTGGTGCAAAGAAGGCAATGCGTTGCCGACACGCACCATCGAGATGTTGAAGCGGACCGACGCCTGTCTCTTTGGTGCGATCACCAGCAAGCCCAAAGAGGAGGCCGAGAAGGATTTGCGCCGCGAGTTGCAAGGCAAGAGCTTGGTTTATCAAAGCCCGATTTTGCAATTGCGGCAGGAATTCAATCTCCACACCAATATTCGCCCTTGCAAATCATATCCGGGTAATTCGCTGAATTATCGCGATGACATTAACGTGGTGGTATTTCGTGAAAGCACAGAATGTTTATACGTTGGCATTGAGTTTCATCCGGTGCCGCCGCCGGTGCTGCAAGTGTTGATGGAATATCATCCCAAAGCGCGGCGTTATCACGGCATAAATCCGAATGACATCGCGATCTCGACGCGCATCATGACGAAGCAGCGTTGCGAAGGCATCGCGCGCAGCTCGTTTGAGTTTGCGCGGCGCTACGGCTATCGCTCGGTGACCGCCGTGGAGAAACCGAACGTGACGCGTGAAACGAGCGGCATGCTCTTTCGCGAAGCGCGCAAGACAGCGAAACAATTTTCTGATATTGATTTCTACGAAGCCAATATCGATGCGATGTGCATGTGGCTGCTGAAGAATCCGCAGCACTACGGGGTGATTCTCACGAGCAATTTGTTCGGCGACATTCTCTCGAAAATGTGCGCGCAGCTCGTCGGCGGACTCGGCTTTGGCAGCAGCGCCAACCTCGGCGAGCAGTATGCGCTCTTTGAGCCGATTCATGGCTCCGCGCCGAAATTTGCCGGACAGCATCGCGTGAATCCGATCGGCATCATTCTCGCGGCGAAAATGATGCTGGACTATCTCGACGAAAGCGAAATGGCCAACGCGCTCGAAGCCGCCATTGCGAAAGTCATCCGCGACGGCAAAGTGCGCACCTATGACATGGGCGGCGTCGCTTCGACGATAGACATGGCGAAGGCGATTGCGGAACGAATTTAGTAACCCAGTCGGCTCGACTGGGAGTTATGTTTTAAAATTAGTTTAATCTGTGATGCGAGAAGCAAAAATTGAAACGCATGGTAATTACGCTGCCATTGCGCCGGTTATGGTTCCCGATCTTGATGAGGTGAGGAAGTTTGCTGCCAAACTGCACGCTAGGAAGAAGGTGTGGAAAGGCGAAGCATTCGGCTGGCAAGCCGAGTACAATCCGGAACGATCAGAGCGGCCACTTGCTTCCAAGATGCACTTTACGCCTGCGGATTTTTGTATCGGGGAAAGCGGCATTTGGTTTTTCTCGCTCATGTGGGAAAATGGCGGCAACGCCAAGCCGGTGGAATTTATAGTTGACAGAAGCATCTTGACGAAAGCTGCGCAGCGGCGATGACTCGAGAAAGAATTCATTAAAACCAATTGGTGAAAAAAGTATGACCATCACACTTGAATTGTCGCCTGAATTGCAGGCGAGGTTGCGGACGAATATAGCGCGTCGCGACTCTGAAAGCATTCGCCAGTTGTTGGCTGATACTTTTACGTCGAAGGTCGAGGCATTATTTCAACAAACGCATAGCCAGATTGATGATGACGAGTTTGAGGCCGTTGCAGACTTGTTGGCCAACGAATTTGCTGCATGCGTAAAATCAACTACACCACCGCTATCGCATTACGCCGTGAGTCGTGCGGGTATCTATGAGGAGCATGCATAATCGTGATCTACCTTGTGGACACGAATGTTTTGCTGCGTTTTGCGGATCGCACACACCCATTGCACTCGACCGTCCGTAATGCCGTGCGGAAACTGCGACGCAACGGGCATCAACTGCAAATTGCACCGCAGAATTGCGTTGAATTTTGGAATGTCGCAACGCGGCCTGCTGCGAAAAACGGCTTAGGTTTGACGCCTGTTGATGCCGATCGATTGCTCCATCTTGTTGAGCGCATCTTCCCATTATTGTCCGATGCGCCTACGATTTATTCTGAATGGCGTCGGCTGGTTGTTAGCTTCAGCGTATCTGGCGTTCAGGTTCATGACACTCGTCTTGTTGCTGCAATGAAAGTAAACGAAATGACGCATATCCTTACTTTTAATACAAAAGATTTTATTCGTTATTCGAGTGAAGGGATTGTAGCCGTTGATCCGGCAAATGTGTAATATCCATAGTGGAGATGTAATGGAAAGTCTCATTGCTGTGCTCGTCACCTTCACCTTAATCGGTGCGACCGTCTTGCTCATCCTCGGCCTGTCCTCTTGGCTCGGACCGAAGCGCAAGAATCCGGTGAAAGACACGCCGTTTGAATGCGGCTGGGCGCCGATCGCTTCGCCCGGCGAGCGATTGAACATCAAGTTCTATCTCATCGCCATTCTCTTTGTGTTGTTTGATATTGAAATCATTTTTTTATTTCCGTGGGCCACGGTGTTTCGCGAGCTTGGCCCGGCGGGATTTTTCAGCATGTTGACATTTATTGGCGTTTTGGTTCTTGGACTCGTTTACGCCTGGAAAAGAGGTGCTTTAGAATGGGAATGAAAAATGCTCTCGGCGGCGATAATTTCATCACGTCACGACTCGACGACGCGGTCGGTTGGGCGCGCAAATATTCGCTCTTTCAATATCCGTTTGTCACGGCATGTTGCGGCATGGAATACATGGCGTTGGCCGGCCCGCAATATGATTTGGATCGCTTCGGCGCTGCGTTGCCGCGCTTCACACCGCGCCAAGCCGACGTGCTCTTCGTCGTCGGCACCATCAGCCAAAAGATCGCGCCAATCATGCGCCGCGTTTACGATCAAATGTGCGAGCCGAAGTGGGTTGTCGCCTTCGGCGTTTGCACTTGCACCGGCGGCTTTTATAACAATTACTCCACCGTGCAAGGCATCGACACCATCGTACCGGTTGACGTTTATATCCCCGGCTGCCCGCCACGTCCGGAGACGGTGCTGCAAGGCTTGATGCTGCTGCAGGATAAAATTCAAAAGCAGAAGCAGGAATATTAAAAACGAGATAACACTTTGGCGAAGCGGGGCAAAGCGCTTTTCAAATCCGTTTGTCTCGGCAAGTGCAAAAGCCGCGACTTGCCGGCAAAACTGAATTTGACCGGCATCACGCCGGAAATGAACCGGCTGTGGGAAGCGAGCATCCGCGAGATTAAATCGGGCGTGGTTCGCGAGCACGCGGCGCTGCTGGTTTGGGAACGCGCGCGATTGCGCCTCACCAACATTGTCGAAGGGACAGATGATGAGGTTGAGCCGAGCTATCAGCTTGCCGAACGACAGCAGTTTGTCGGCACGTTTCATACGCATCCGTATGTCACGGGTTGGTTAGGCATCCCGTTTAGTGAAGCTGATATTGCAAGTATGCTTGTGCAGAAAGAAAACCTTGCCATACTTCATAGCGGCACTCACATATTCGCACTCACACGCACGGAGATGACTCCTGAATTTGTCGAGTGGCAAGTTGTTGTGAATGAAGCATTCGAACTGTCCAAAAAATATAGCCGCTTTTGTTCTTTTCCCGGCACAGTTTTTAACATGAATATCGGAATGTGCGAACATTACAATTTCGGTTTTTATTCGGGCGATATTACGGGGCAATTAAAATTGGAATTTCCACTATGATCAACGAATCTTTACGAGACAAAATCAGGCGAGGCGTAAAAGTCGATACAAGTCTGCATGTGCTTGAGCGGGAGATACGACTCGAACGCGAGGCAAAGGGATTGCCGCCAGAAGAGCGTTTAGTCAACCCTGAAAAAATATTTTCTGAATGGCGTCGTAAACATGCGATGGTCAAGTCATCTGTGGGGAAAAAAGTCTCTTCGCGCCAAGCTAAAGGTTCTATTCGCGAGTTTGCAATTTTAATCGCGCCGTCGCGAGCGCATGGTTATTGGGCTTATTGTCCGACCGTCAATGGCAAACGCTTGCACGGCGAAACGATGGCCGAGGCGGAAAAGAAATTGGCGGCTTATCTGCAGAGCCATCTTGGCAAGCTTGCGGCGCAAGGCAAGCCGTTGCCCAAAACGAGCGGGCGCATTAAAAGAATAAAGATCGCGGCGCCGTCGCTATGACGCCGACGCGAGAAAAGGAAGCAACTTGGCAAAACGGGGCAACGCGCTTTTCAAATCCGTTTGCTTGGGCAAGTGCAAAAGCCGCGACTTGCCGAAGCGACTGAATTTGACCGGCATCGCGCCGGAGATGAACCGGCTGTGGGATGCGAGCGTTCGTGAGTTGGCGTCGGGAGTTGTTCGCGAACATGCGGCGCTTCTGGTGTGGGAACGTGAGCGCTTGCGCCTCACCAACATTGTCGAAGGCGCGGATGATGAAGTTGTGCCAGAATATGAACTCACAAGTGAACAGCATTTCGTTGGCACTTTTCATACGTATCCGTATGTGACTGGGAAAATGGGCATAGCATTCAGCGGGATGGACATTGCAAGCGCGATTGCGGATGGAGAAAATCTCTCGATTGTTCATAGCGGCAATCAAATAGCTGCTTTGGTGCGCACTGAATTTACCCCAAAGATTGTTGATGAGAAAGCAATCCTGAAGCATGAAGATGAATTGTTGTGGTTTCACAGAGATACAATTTTGACTCCGCAAACGATATTGAAAATCAATCTAATCTTTTGCAAACAGTATAATCTTGGTTATTATTTGGGTAATATCACAGGACAATTGCGATTGAGATTTCAACCATGAATAAAAAAACTTTGAAAACCAAAATACGTCTAGGCATCAAAGACGATTCAAGCTTGCATAAGTTTTATTGGCAAGTCCGGCGCCGACGGGAAGCCTTAGGGCTACCGCCGGATGATGATTCTTTTGATCCGGAAGCAACGATTGCCGAATGGCACCGTGAGCAGGGATTGACACCGCCCTCGGCGCGGCCTCTTCGCAAAAAGACCGCGCTCAAAAAAGATAAGCGCCATGTATACGAGTTTGCGATTTTTATCAAAAACGCGCCGAAGTATGGTTATTGGGTTTATTGTCCAACCGTTAATGGCAAAGGCTTGCAGGGTGAAACGATTGCGGCGGCAAGACAAAAAATGAGAGCCTATCTTACGAATCTTTTCGGTAAACTCGTTGCGCAAGGCGAGCCACTACCCAAAACGAGCGAACACATAGAAAAAATCAAGATCGCCGTGCCGCTACTGTGATAAAGACGCAGTCACAAGAAGATATGAAATTATGCACAAATGAAGTTGGGTTATGAAAAAAAAATCTACCACTGAACGAAAAAAAGTTTCGCCCAATAAAGGCAAATATCTTGTGCGCGAGTTTACCATCTACATCAAGCAAGCTCCAGAGCACGGTTATTTGGCTTATTGTCCAGCCGCCAATATAAAACGTTTGTATGGAGAAACGCTGGCAGAGGCGACACAAAGAATGAGAGAGTATCTTACCAGATATCTCAGCAAGCTCGTTGCACAAGGCAAGCCAGTGCCAAAAACGAATACACGCATCGAAAAGGTGAAGATTCCAATACCGTCGTCGTGATAAAAAAGTTTGCGTGCGAATTATTTCTCTAAAAACACTATGACTCCTGATGCATGGACTGTAGCCGGAGCAATCAGCCAAATCGTTGGTTCGGTTGTGGCAGCTCTCGGCATCATCTATATTGCACTGCAGATTCGCGATGCAAGAAGATTCACACGAGCTCAACTTCTCAATGAACTCGAAAAAGAGTCAAAAGATTATCGTCATGCATACCAGTTAATTACCGGAGAATGGAAAGCGGATAGAGAAGTCAATCCCCAAGAGGATCAGCTATATGAATTCTTCGAATGTCTTGGCTTTTTTGAGCGCATTAAATTGTTATTGGATAATAAAGTTATCAATATGCCAACGATAGATATTATCTTTGGTTATCGCTTCTTTCTTTTAATTAATAACCCTCATATCCAGAAGCATATTCTCTATCCTGATGGACATAGTTTCACGGCAGTTTTTGCTTTGCACAAACAGTGGAGTGAATATAGAAAAGCACATAACGAAGAAATAGTACATTCTGAAACTGATCTTTCAAAGCACGATCCAAAACAATATAACCATTTCATCGATTCGTATAACAAGAGAAAATAAAAAGCTGAGATGAGAGTTTAGATAGGAACACCATGCCCTTTCTCGAAAACATCGTCGCAAAATTTCCCGACCGCGTCAAAGTTCTGCCGCATCCACGCGGCGAGAATGTGTTGGAAGTGCAGCGCCACGTGTTGCCCGCGCTCTGTGCATATCTCAAAAACGAGCACACGCCGCGTTTCAATTTTTTGATGGATCTGGCCGGCGTGGATTATTCAACATTCGGCGCACCGACACAAGCGGCGGCATATACCGGCGCGGCGGATCCGGTGATCAAACCAACGCCACCAGTCGTTAATACTCGCCGCGAGCGTTACGAAGTCGTCTACAATCTTTTTGCGTGGCCGGAAAAGCTGCGCTTGCGTTTGCAAATTCCAGTTCAGGAATTCACACCGGAATTGCCGACGTTGAGCCATCTCTGGAGCGGCGCGGATTGGTTCGAGCGCGAGGTGTGGGACATGTTCGGCATTCGCTTCAAGGGCCATCCGGATTTGCGGCGCCTTTTGATGTACGAGGAATTCAAAGGCCATCCTTTGCGCAAGGATTACCCCATCACGCGACGGCATCCGCTTGTCGACCATCAAAAGATGGCGCAAGATCAGAAGAATGGCCGCGCGCCGTTTCGCATCAAGCCGCCGCAGCACGGACAAAACACGCAGAACATGCTGCTCAACATGGGGCCGTCGCATCCGGCCATGCACGGCGTCATTCACCTGTTGCTCGAGCTGGACGGTGAAAAAGTTCAGAAGGTGAGCGACATCGGCATCGGCTATTTGCACCGCGCGTTTGAGAAAGATTCCGAAAGTGTGACGTGGACGCAGGTGTTCCCATATACCGACCGCCTGAATTACGTCTCGCCGCTGATCAACAACGTCGGCTACGCGATGGCGGTGGAGAAATTGATGGGCTTGCAAACCACCGAGCGTTGCCAGTACATCCGCGTGCTGATGTCGGAAATTTCGCGCATCACCGACCATCTCACCTGCATCGGCGCTAACACGATGGAAATCGGCGCGATGACCGCGTTTCTTTATTTCGTCAAAGTGCGCGACATGCTTTACGAGCTGGTCGAAGAAATCACTGGCGCGCGTCTCACCGTTTCGTATGTGCGCGTTGGCGGCGTGAAAGCGGATTTGACCGCAGAATTTCCGGAGCATCTCCGCAAAATTCTTGGCGAGCTGCGCACCGCGATGAATGAGATGCACAAGCTCGTCACGCGCAATCGCATTTTCGTTGACCGCATGAAAGGCACCGGCGTCATCAATAAAGAAACCGCGATTGATTACGGCTTCACCGGACCGTTCTTGCGCAGCACGGGAATCAATTACGACGTGCGCAAAGCCGAGCCGTATTCGATGTACGATCAGCTTGATTTCGATGTGCCGTATGGCCAGTACGGCGATAATTATGATCGCTATCTCGTGCGCATGGAAGAAATCGAGCAGAGCATGCGGCTCATCGAGCAGTGCATGGAGAAATTGGGCAAGCTGCCCGGCGCGCCGATCAATGTAGATCATGAAGGCAAGGAAGTTTCCGCAGATAAAATGGCCGATCTTGGCAAGTTTGGCTATACGAAAGGACTTTTACAAGTTCAGGCGATGACCGACCCAACGCTTTCCGGCGGCAATGCGTGGCTGCGCAACAACATTTTCCCGAATGCCAAAGGCGTGGTATTGCCGTCGAAAGAGAAAACTTACGGCAGCATCGAAGGCCTCATGAATCACTTTATGTTGATCATGGAAGGCTACGGCATTCTACCGCCGCCCGGCGATGCTTATCAAGCCGTCGAGGGCGCAAACGGCGAATTGGGATTTTATGTCATCAGCGACGGCAAAGGCCAACCTTATCGTGTGCGCGTGCGTCCGCCATGTTTCACGTTGATGTCGGGCTTCCACAAAATGATCGAAGGCGACATGATGGCGGATATCATCGCAACGTTTGGCACGGTGAATATGATTGCAGGCGAGTTGGACCGGTAACCCAGACGGCCCGTCTGGATTTTAATTGGACAAGGAGCTATTTCGCTTGTTCGACGACATTCTGCATAGAATGCGCAACAAGATCCGCGCTGGAGATTACGTCATGACCCTGCACGGTGATGAAGAACTCGATACCGAGGAATTGAGCGTATTCGATGTCGAAAGGTGCGTCCTCACAGGGAAAATCATCGAACGCCAAAAGGACAGGCAAAGCGGTGAATTAAAATATCGTATTCTCGGATCGATGGTTAGCGGAGATTTGATGGAAGTTGTAGCGAAACTTGGCCCGACGGGAAAGTTGTTTATTATTACCGCTTATTCGATTTAGACAATTTCGGAGCTTGCTATGGTCGACAGAACAGGTGCTCAAAATAAAATGCGAAGATGTGATAACTGCGGTAAAGCCGGCGCCATTGAAAAACGCATTACGCGGATTTACGGGCGCGGCTCAAATGCGTTGGTAATTGAGAATGTTCCCGTCATTACATGTCCGCATTGTGGTGTAAGCTATTTGGAAGCCAAAACTTTGCACGAGATAGAACGCATTAAGCTTCATCGCAAGAGTTTTGCCAAGCAGAAGCCGCTTGATGTCGCCACTTTTGCTTTGCAAAAAGCAGCCGCATTGTGAAAAAAGAGAAAAAGAGAAAGAAGCTAAAAAAATTCATGATAACGAGGCGAGCGACCAGCAACAAACAACCAGCAACGAGAATATGAGTTTGAAACTTTCCAATCAATCGATGAAGCGCGTCAAGGAAGTGATGACGCATTATCCGAACAAACAGGCGGCGCTGCTGCCGATTCTGCACATCGTGCAGGAAGAAAAGGGCTACGTTCCCGAAGAAATGGAAGCGGATATTGCCGAAGTCGTCGAGGTGCCGGTCGTGCGCGTGCGCGAAGTTATCATGTTTTACACGTTGTACAATCGCCGGCCCGTCGGCAAGTATCACGTGCAAATGTGCCGGACGATCTCATGCACACTGTGCGGCTACCGCGACGCGCTCAAACACATGCAAGAAAAACTCGGCATCGAAGCCGGCCAAACCTCGCCGGACGGCAAATACACGTTGAACGTGGTTGAGTGCCTCGCCGCCTGTGAAATGGCGCCCGCGATGCAAATTAATGAAAAATATTACGGCAATTTGACGCCGCAGCGGATTGATGAAATTCTGGCGAGTTTACCGTAGCGTAGACATCCTGTCTGCAGGAGATGAAACCATGACATGTGATGTCATTTTAAGCAAGAAAGACAATAAGTATTTCGCGCGGGTTCGAGAGTGGCCTGAAGTGATCGCTGAAGAAACGACTCGCGATGGCGTACTTCATCAAGTTAAAACAAAATTACTTGATTATCTAACGAAGCAGATCGAGGTCGTGAAACTCGAGGTCCCTTTACCGAATGAAACCGGAAATCCGTGGCTCGATAAATTCGGCTGGTTCAAAGATGATCCAACTTTCGATGATTGGCAGGCAGAGATCGCGGCGTATCGGAAGGAAATAGATTTGGAAAGCAATGTCAACTGATATAATTTCGACAAAAAATACGGTTTGATTATACCGCGCATTTGTGCTATATTCATCCAGAAGTTGTGGAATCAAACTCAAAACTGCGGAGTGATAAAATATGATTCAAATCAGCGTTGATGAAATGAAGCGCGATTTACCGGCGTTTTTGCATCGGGTAGAAACTGGCGAAACGTTCGTGCTTGTCAAAGCCGGAAAACCGGTAGCCGAGATTATGCCCATCATCTCAAGTTCGATTAATTCGCCCGCCATGCAGCTACGGCCCTTTGGTCTTTGTGCAGGAGAATTTACCGTTCCCGATGACTTTAATGCGCCTTTACCGGAAAATATTTTAGCCGCATTTGAAGGGCAATGAAACTTTTATTGGATACCCATATTTTTCTCTGGTACATCACTGGAGACAAGCGTTTGTCGAATGATAAACGCGACAGCATTCGGGATTCGAATAACGAAGTTTATTTGAGTGTTGTATCGATATGGGAAGCGATCATAAAATATCAACTTGGCAAGTTGCCGCTGCCTCAACCACCAGAGATATATTTACCTGCACAACGTCAACAGCATCAAATCATGAGTTTAACTTTAGATGAAGGTAGTGTTGCCCACCTTGCTCAACTTCCAGCTATTCATCGCGATCCATCTGACCGGATGTTAATTTGCCAAGCTACTGTTCAGAGCTTAAGTTTAATGACTGACGATGCTATCATTCCGCAATATCCAGTTCAGATTTTTCGATGAGACCGGCAATCGTGGCTGGATAAATTCCGCTGGTTTAAAGATGATCCCACTTTCGATGATTGGCAAGCCCGTTGTCGCAGGAACGCGCATCACGGTTGAGTTGATTTTGGAAAAATTAGCTGCCGGTGTAACCATTGAGCAGATTTTAGAAGCTCATCCACGTTTAACAAGACCGGCCATTCTTGCCGCTTTAGAGTTTGCCGCGCAAGCTCTGCGTGCTGATGTTGTTTATCCGATGATGTGGAACAAGCTGCATGAATCTACGAGGCATTGAAATGCTGAGTGCTTTCAGCATCAAAGCAAAAAGCTTTTGAACACGGATTACGCGGATGACACGGATTCTCACGGATTTTTATTTTTGTTTTATCCGCGTCAATCCGCCCAATCCGTGTCATCCGCGTTCAATAAATTTTACCGAAGAAACTTTCAGAAATCTGTTCTGAGTTTGAGTACGTTTCTAAACAGCGATAGCTATTCGAAAAAACTTTTCACTATGCCATTTCCAACACTATTCACCGACGACAAAGGCGGCGTCTTAACGCCATACATTAACCAAGAGTGCAACAAGCTCAAGAATTACCTGAAGCTCGGCGGCTATGAAGCCGCGAAAAAGGCGCTCGCGATGACGGCGGAGCAGGTGATTGATGAAGTCACGAAATCCAATTTGCGCGGCCTCGGCGGCGCGGGATTTCCATCGGGAAAAAAGTGGAGCTTTATTCCGAAGAATTCTCCCAAGCCGACTTATCTGGTGATTAACGCGGATGAGAGCGAGCCCGGCACGTGCAAAGATAAATATATCATCATGGGCGCGGCGCATGCGTTGCTCGAAGGTATGATCATCGCCGCGCGCGCCATCAATGCGCACACGTCTTACATTTATATTCGTGGTGAGTATGTCGAACCCACGAACATTTTGCAGGCCGCGATCGACGAAGCGTATGAAGCCAAAATTCTCGGCAAGAACGCGATGGGCACCGACTACGCGCTCGAGGTTTATGTGCATCGCGGCGCGGGCGCTTACATCTGCGGCGAAGAGACGGCGTTGCTCGAATCGCTTGAAGGCAAAAAAGGTTGGCCGCGCATGAAGCCGCCGTTTCCGGCTATCGAAGGCTTGTTCCGTTCGCCGACGATTGTCAATAATGTCGAAACCATTGCCTACGTGCCGATCATTATGAACAAAGGCTGGGATTGGTTTGCGAAGCTCGGCACTGAGCGCAACGGCGGCTATCGTTTTTACAGCATCAGTGGCCACGTGAATCGCCCCGGCGTTTATGAGTTGCCGGTGGGCACGACGTTGCGCACGATGCTCTATGATTATGCGGGCGGCATTCGTGGCGGCAAAAAATTGAAGCTCGTCGTTCCCGGCGGCTCCTCGTCGCCGCCGCTGCGTCCCGAAGAGATCGACGTGAAAATGGATTTCGACTCGCTCGCGGCCATCGGCTCGATGCTCGGATCCGCGGGTATCATCGCGATGGATGAAGACACGTGCCTGCTCGATATGCTGAACGTGACCACGCGCTTCTATCATCACGAAAGCTGCGGCCAGTGTACGCCGTGCCGCGAAGGCACCGGCTGGATGGAGAAAGTTCTCAGCCGCATGGTGAAAGGCGGTGGGCGGCTTGAAGACGTGAGCAACATGCCCGACATCGCCAACGGCATCATGGGCAACACCATCTGCCCGCTCGGCGATGCGGCGGCGATGCCGGTACTCGGCTATATCAAAAAATTCCGTGAGGAGTTTGAGTCGCACGCGAAGTTTGGCAAATGTCATCAGGGGGAATTTACAAGCTGGAAGCCGCTGGTGAAGGCGTGAGTTGGAAGGATGACTTCATAAGTAAAAATACGGTTTCTAAAATTGGCGTTACCATTTGAATTTGTCATTGATGGCCCTCCAGTTTCGCAACAGGCGCGTCGCCGAGCGACGAAGTCATTCTTGAAACCATCAAAGCCGAATTGAACGCTGCCGATATTGCAACGCTCAAATCGATCTGGCAAAATCTTCATGAGGCGAAACAGAAGGTCGGGGTTTCGCCGGACACGACTCAGAAAAGAATTCCGCAATTTATCGGAGAAAATCTTCCTTTTGATCAAAACCGTAAATTGTCGATAAAAGAACGCGCCACAAACAAGCTGCGCCTTAAAAATAAAAATCGTGAATGGCTCTTGCAAAAGTTTAAAGCCTTGCACGCCGCGTGGCTCATGGTGATCGATGGACAAATCACCGCTTCAGGCAAAACCCTGTCCGACTATCCGACACCGGAACAGCTTTTAGAGGTTTGTCATCGTACCGGCAAATTTCCCTTTCTTTTCATTAACGACGAAGTGATGGCAATTGAAGAGAGCAACTCGGCAATATCTAACTGATGAGGCGATTGAATAAATTTGAAGAATTAAGAAACGAACTGCCTAGTTTAGCTAAACAAGATTGCGCGTGGACTTCATTTACACTCTCGATGGCACTGGGTGGGCGACGGCAACTCTGATAGTCGGCGATCAAACTGTGTCGATGACTGGGCGAGTTGGAAATTGAAACCTAATACAGAGCCGAAGAGCGTGTTCGCAGCAACTGTCCCGCTTTCTGATTTTCTGCTGGCAGCAACAAATGCACTCACTATTTTGCTGAATACCTTCGGACTGGAAGGTTATAAGAAGAAGTGGGTTGAACATGAGTTTCCGCTGGCCGAATATCAGAAGCTGTGCGCCAACCAACCGGCGTTTTAATCGAATGATTTCTTAAACAGCGTGCGACGAGGGCGCAATTATGAAAACTGCTATGAAAAGAGATTTTCTCATTGCCCTGATGAACAACAAGCGGGATTTTAAAATCGCTCAAGAGCAACACTGGTATCGGATTCCTGTAAAAACGAAGCAGGCTCCCAAGAGTGTAATTGACAAAAGCCTGCGGCATATCGCTTTTTATCATACAAAAGAATTCGGTCAAAATGCCTGTTGTATTCGTTGGCATGGCGAAGTTAAAAATATCTCAATCGTCAAACGCAAGGAGTTGCTTCCGGAACTGCCGAATGATCCAAAAGGTGAAAATGAATATTATAAAATCCAGTTCGGCGAGCTGCAAGCTCGCGCCGAACCCATAATCAGCCGGCGCCCGCGGCGAATATTGTTTATTCCGACAACCATGCCGCATTTTCAGCTCGCGCATGAAATCAACGAAGTGTTTTATGAAAGCCCGCTTGAAGAAGCGTTTTGGAAAGTTTTGCGCGACGAAAAGATCGAGGCGGAACGGCAATATCTTGTCGATGCCGACAAAAGGAAATTTTGTCTGGATTTTGCGCTTTTTTGCCAAGCCCGCAATATCGACGTCGAATGCGACGGCGACCAATTTCATTTGGAGGCGAAGGATGTCAAACGCGACAAGCAGCGCAACAATATTCTGGAAAATTTTGGCTGGTCGGTGTTGCGCTTTACGACGGAAGAGATCCAAAAGAATCTTGGCGACGCCATTAAACAGATCAAAAAGACGATCAATCAGTTGGGCGGTTTGCAAAACGTCGTTGACCAAAAAGTTTTTCGATATTTGGATGATGATTCGCCGCAGTTGAGGTTATTGTAACATTGATGAAACGCCAAAACAATAATCCGCGCTTTGTGATTTGCATTGACAATAGCGGCTATCTTGACGATTTGAAGGTGAGAACGATTTATCAAATTCTGCCCGACGCCTCTGCCGCGCGAAGAAATTATTTAAGAATCATCGATGAAACCGGCGAGGATTATTTGTTTCCGGCGGCTTATTTTATGCCGATTAAATTGTCGAATGAGGTGGAGCAGTTTTTTGAGCAGCCGCTCTCATTGGTTAAATCGATTGGTAAAATAAAAAAACAAAGCAACAAGCAGTGAGAGCGCGTGTATATTTCTGATCCAAGATTCTTCAGTCGAATTTATGAAGGAGATAAATTACGATCCCGAAGGCGATATCTTAACGGTTCATTTTCTGGATTATGCCAAGCAACACGCCGGACTTGAAATTACCGACAACATCGTTTTGTATTTTGATACGGTGAATGAAAAACCGCTGGAAATGATTTTGATTTGCTACAGTCGTTTGGTCACATACACACGAAAAAATCCGTTGAAATTAAAACTGTCCAAATACCCGAAACGCTTGCAAAAAATCGCGCTCAAATTAATTCAGCAACCGCCGGTTTCAAATTTCTTGGAATTGAATGCTTCGGATACTGCTGCTTATCACACCGTGCGTGTTAAGAAATTGGTTTTGGAACCTAAGATTTTAGAAGAAACAGTTTGAGGCACTAACATGATGAACGCAACAGATGCCATCACAATTCCCGTTGATGGCGAGACCGCCCGTTTGTATCAAATCGCAACTTCGGAACAAAAACAGAAGGTTCAGTTGTTGTTGAATATTTGGTTGAAAAAAGCCACTGCGACCATTTCGCAGCATAAACAATTTTTGGATACCTTGAGCGAGAAAGCCGAGTCTCGAGGATTAACTCCGGAAATCCTAAATTCCATTTTAAATGAAAAGACTTAATGCGCGTCGTTATTGATACAAATGTTTTGATCGGCGCCTTTTTGTTCCGAAATTCTAAATCGCGTCGGGCGTATGATTTTGCTTTGGAAAGAGGGAAAGTTCTTTTGTCTTTTCCCACTTTTGATGAGTTAACCGACGTTTTGTATCGCGAGAAATTTGATAAATATATTACCGATGAGGAACGCAGCCAACTTATTGAGGAGTATATCAATATTGCTGAATTAACGTTGATCGACACCACGATCACAGATTGCCGTGATCCCAAAGACCACAAATTCTTGGAACTTGCTGTGAGTGGAAAGGCAGATTATATCGTTACAGGTGACAAAGATTTGTTGGTGTTGAATCCATATCGAAGCATTTTAATCTTGACGCCGGAAGACTTTCTAGCAAACTTTGGACAATCGTAGAAAACTAAAAATAAACACGAAGGCAAACCATGCCCATCATCACCATAGACGGAACCCAAATCGAAGTTGAAAAAGGCGCGACCGTGATTCAGGCGGCGGAGCGGCTTGGCATTAACCTGCCGCGTTATTGTTATCATCCCGGCTTGAGCATCGTCGGCCAGTGCCGCATTTGCTTGGTGGAAATCGAGAAGATGCCGAAACTGCAAGTCGCTTGCTATACGCCGGTGACGGAGGGGATGGTCGTCCACACGCAAAGCCCGAAATCCGTGCGTGGCCGCAAAGACGTGCTCGAGCTGTTGCTCGTTAACCATCCGCTTGATTGTCCAGTGTGCGATCAAGCCGGCGAGTGCTACTTGCAAGATTATTATATGAAGATCGGCCAGTATGACAGCAAGATGGTTGAGGATAAAAACAAGAAGCACAAAGCGCTCGATATCGGCCCGCACGTCATGCTCGATTCGGAGCGCTGCATTCTCTGCACGCGCTGCGTGCGCTTCTGCAATGAAGTGAGCAAGAGCTACGAACTTGGCATTTTCAATCGCGGCGATCATGCCGAGTTGCTGCCGTATCCCGACCGGCGACTCGACAATAATTACTCGGTCAACACAGTCGACATTTGTCCCGTCGGCGCGCTGACCGAAAAAGAGTTTCGTTTTGAAGCGCGCGTGTGGTATTTGCAGCAGACGGACTCGGTTTGCCCCGGCTGCAGCACCGGTTGCAATATTTCCGTACACGCGAATACCGTTCGCGATCATCACGCCGATGGCCGCCGCGTCGTGCGCTTGAAGCCGCGCTATAATCCCGACGTCAACAAATGGTGGATGTGCGACTTCGGGCGTTATTCTTATCAACCGGTTGATGATCCTTCTCGCATTACCGTGCCGATGCTCAAAGATGCGAAGGGCGGATGGATCGAAACGTCGTGGGAGGTTGCGATTGAAGCTGCCGCCGAAAAAATTAAGAAGGCGTTGCCGGTTAAAAAGACTGCACAAGTCGGCATTTGGGCCTCGCCGCAAATGACGAACGAAGACCTTTTTGTGTTGCGGCATTTTAATCAGAAGCTCGGCATCACGCAAATTGCCACAAATGTTGCGCCGAAAGAAAAACCGTTCAGCGACAATTATCTCATTAAAGAAGACAAGAATCCCAACACGCGCGGCGCGGCGGCATTGGGATACAATCTCGACATGGAAGCCTCGCGCGGAATTTATCGTTTGGCGTTTGATAGCCAACTGGCAGTGCTGATTATTTTTCATCACGATCTCGCGGCGGGCTTCGATCCGCAGCATCTCGCCACCGCACTCGGCAACGTGCCGACGATTATTTTTATCGGGCCGAATCGCAATGCCACAAGTGAATTTGCGCATATTCTTTTGCCCGCCGCCTCATGGCCGGAGAAAGATGGCACGTTCACAAATTTCACCGGTCGCGTGCAACGGCTTCACAAAGCGATTGAACCATTGGGCGATGCGCGTCCGGAGTGGCAAATTCTAAAACGCCTCGGCAAAGAACTCGGCGTATCGTCGCCGTATCTCGAAGCCGCTGATGTTTTCGCGGCGATTGGCCAAACCTTACCGGCGTTTGCGGGATTGAATTATGAGGTTTTTGGTAGTAATGGCGTTATGTTGAAAGAGTCGGCCAATTAGCATGAGTTCGTAGTTGTGCCTTCAGGCACTAACTCTCTCTAATAATCAAACATTCGGCCCCTGAAGGGGCTACTACAAACGAGCAAGAAATTTAGTTATGGCTGAAATCGGAATTGCAGTCGCAAAGATTTTTTTCTTCATCTTTATATTCGTTTTCAACACGGCGGCGCTGCTCACGTGGGTTGAGCGCAAGCAGAGCGCGGTGATGCAAGATCGCGTCGGCGCGAATCGCGCGGCCATTTTGGGGCTGCGCGCGTGGGGCCTGTTTCATATTGCCGCCGATTCGCTCAAAATGTTTTTTAAAGAGGATTTCACCCCGCGTGGCGCGGAGCGTTTTCTCTTTTCCATTGCGCCCGGCATCACGATGTTTTTCGCATTGGTGGCCTTTGCCGCGATTCCATTTGCTGATCGCTTGGTGATCGACGGGCGTGAAATCGGGATGCAAATTGCCAATCTCAACGTCGGGGTGCTGTATGTTTTTGCCGCGATGTCAATGGCGGTGTACGGCGTGGTCATCGGCGCTTGGGCTTCGAATAACAACTATGCGCTCATCGGCGGCTTGCGGGCCGCCGCGCAAATGATCTCGTATGAAGTCGCCATCGGCGTTTCGATCATCGGCGTGTTGATGGTTTACAACACCGTCGATTTGCAAGAGTTGGTGCGCGCTCAAGGCGCACTCATCGGCGGCTGGCTGCCGCAATGGGGCATCATTTATCAACCCATCGGCTTTCTGCTCTTTCTCACCACCGGCATCGCGGAAACCAAACGCATCCCGTTCGACACGCCGGAAGGGGAGAGCGAGATTATCGGCTACCATCTCGAATACAGCAGCATGCGCTTCGGCATGTTCTTTCTCACGGATTTGATCGAGACCGTGCTTATCGCTTGCATCACGGTGACGTTGTTCCTCGGCGGCTGGCAAGTGCCGTATCTCATGCCCGACGGTTTTCATTTTCCGTGGGGCGGCTTATGGTCGCTGTCGAATTTGACCGTCACGATTTTGCAATTTCTCAGCTTCTCTTTAAAAGTCGCCGTTCTGTTATGGTTCATGATGCTCATCCGCTGGACGCTGCCGCGCTTTCGCTACGACCAAGTCATGTTCCTCGGCTGGAAAATTTTGCTGCCGGTGGCGCTGGCGAATATCATCGTCACGGCGGCGGTGATTGTGTTTCTCTAGACGAAAAATGTCAATATGAAAGTCAGGGACATTATCAAGCGCATCGAGGCCGATGGATGGTACTTGGTCAATATCGAAGGCAGCCACCGCCAATTTAAACATCCGTTCAAGAAAGGAAAAGTCACCATTGCCGGCAAACCCAGCGATGATGTGAAGAAAGGAACTTTAAACAGCATTCTCAAACAAGCGGGATTGAAGTGAAGATTTCATCTCGCCTAAAAGTTAGGCTTAAACGCGATGGAAAAATATTTACTTGTTCTTGAAAAAAGCCGGACGGGGTATTCCGCCTATTCGCCCGACGTTTTAGGTTGTATTGCCACCGGAAAAACCATTGACAAAACCATTGTCAACATGCGATCGGCTCTGAAAATGCATTTATCTGCGATGGTCGAGGACGGCGAAGAAATTCCAAAACCCCGAGGCGTTCAGTCTTATCTTGATGCTGAAAAAGACTCCGCCAGCGAGGAGTATTTTATTGCGCATATTGCCGTTGAAAGTGTTTTGCCGAAGGAAACAATTGAAGCAATTCCTGCCTGAAACGTTGTTTGCGTTACGATCAAGTCATGTTTCTCGGCTGGAAAATTTGGTGCTGGCGAATACTTTTCGCATGGCGGCGGTGATTGTGTTGTTGTGAGGATTTTTGCAAAGGCATTGCAATGACCAAACACGTCAATTATCGTAAAATTGCATTTGAACATTATGATCCGGTTTGCGCGCATTGTGGTTTTGGAATTCAATCTGTCTTGGAAGTGGCACACCTTGACGGTAATCGCAACAACAATAACATTCGTAACCTTGTGATTCTTTGCCCCAATTGCCACAAAATGCATGATTGGGATATCATCTCAACAAAGATCATTATCGAAATGCGCGACCGTCCCAAGAAAGTCGATTGGTCGAAACGTATGAAAGATGCGGGAAAGAAAGCGGCTTTGACACGCAAGCGGAGACTCGCAGGGAAGAAGGCGGCGGAGACGAGACGTAAAAACAAGAACCTGTAACTTTTGTGAAATAGTAATTGCTTTGATGAGCAAGCCATGTCCTGCATGCGAGGCAACAATTATCTGTGGAGCGACGGGGATTACATGCACTTCTGGGTTGCGGATGGCTACGACGGCTGGGATGAATCGGGCTGGAATACCGGCCCGAATGATGAGCCGCGCAATTTCGGCTTGGGCGCTGAGAGCAAACCCAGCGGCGTGAAAATTCTTGAAACGGTTTTAAATGAATTCGTGATGATGCGCCTCGCCGAAATAATTCACGAAGGCAGTGTTGACGAAACGATAGATTGCGCCGTCAAACATGGCAACTTTGATGGGATGTTGTTGAAGAAGAACGCCGCCAAGCTAAAAACAGTGTTAGCGCAAATCAATCTCGACGAACCTGATTCTAACGATGTTTGAAGATACCAACGAACTCCTGCAAAAGATCCCGCTCGGCGAGGATTCTTTTTTAGAGTTCAAAGAAGTTGAGATCAAAGGGAACCGCGTCGCCAATCCCAATGCCGAAAGCATGGCGGGTGAATGCATTGCTTTTGCTAATGCTTACGGCGGTGTGATTTTGCTCGGCGTCCAAGACAGCGGTGCAATTATCGGCATTCCACCGGATCAGCTTGCGATTGTGCAGCAATGGATCGAGAATATTTGCCAAAACAATTGCGATCCGCCGCTAACGCCGATTATCACCAAAATTTTGCTGCCGGATGCTAACGGCAATCCCGTGCCAGTGATAAAAGTTGAAATTTCAAAAAGCATTTTTGCGCACGCGACTTCCGGCGGTTTGTGGTATCACCGCGTCGGCTCGTCCAAACAAAAACTTGCGCCGCAAGCTCTGGCGAGATTGCTGCAACAGCGCGGGCAAGGTTATATTTTTGAGGAAAAAACAATCTTGCAAGCAAGTTTTGACGATCTCGACGCCGAGCTTTACAAGAAATATCATGAGCTGCGCCAGTTGGGACCGATAGATGAATCGCTGTTGCCGCTTTCAGATATTTTTGTGAACTTGAAAATCGCGGGCAGGGAGGAAGGCAAAATTTTGCCGACCGTGGCAGGACTGCTGATGTTCGGCAAAGCGCCGCAAAAGTATTTGCCGAATGCGGTGATAGATTGCGCCTTTTATGCGGGAGCGCTCCCTGATTCAAACCGGCTGATCAATGCGACGCAATGCATCGGCACGATTGCCGAACAGATTGCTCGAGCCGCCGAATTTGTTAAACGCTATCTGGAATTACCGGCGCAGAAAAATGAAACTGGGCGAGATGAATTTCCCCAATATTCATTGCGCGCCGTGCACGAAGCCATCGTCAATGCCGTTGCGCACCGCGATTATTTCATCACGGGATCAAGCATCCGTCTTTGGATGTTCAATGACCGTCTTGAGTTGACCAGTCCCGGTCGTTTGCCGAATACCGTCACCATCGCCACGCTTTATGCGGGCGCCATTCCTTTTCGGCGGAATCAACTGCTGGTTGGCTTTCTAAAAGAGCATATGAGTCCGATCACCATGCGCGCTTTCATGGAATCCCGTGGTGAAGGCGTGCTGTTGATTCTTCGCGAAAGCGAAAAGATTTCAGGCCGCAAGCCGTTATACGAGGAAGTCGGAGAATCCGTCCGGCTCACAATCTACGGACGAGAAAATCCAAACCGAAATTAATACATCAGCACGTTACACGTAACACGTTAAACGAGACCATGAACGTACACGACAAATACAAGCCGCTCACCTTTTGGGAGCGCACTTATCTGCCGCGCATTTGGGATGGGTTGAAAATCACGGCGCATCATTTCTTTCGCAATTTATGGCATTTCACACTGGCGAGTCTCGGCGTGAAAAGAGAATGGAAGGGCGCAATCACGTTTCAATATCCCGACGTGCGGCGCTTATTTCATCCGCGGTTGCGCACGATGCACCGCTTGACGAAACGCGATGACGGCACGCCGCGTTGCGTCGCCTGCATGATGTGCGAAACCGTTTGTCCGGCGAAATGTATTTATATTGTCGCCGGCCAGCGTCCCGAAAAGGAGATCGAGAAAGTTCCGGTCGTATTCGACATCGATCTCGGCATGTGTGTGTTCTGTGGCTATTGCGTCGAGGCATGCCCTGAAGATGCGATTCGCATGGACACCGGCATCATTGAGCTGTCGGCGTATTCGCGGCAGGAGTTGATTTTGACCAAAGAGCGTTTGTTAAGTCACGAGCCGCATCCGGAATATTACACGATGCGGAAAGATTTGGAATTGGCCCCGCCAAGCGGGATGCAAATGCGAACCGAGGGCGAGTCCAGTGTTTCCAGTCATTAAAAGCAAAATGACAAAACCATTACGGGCCAAATAATTAAAAGCTGTCAAATTGTTTTGCCCGTAATGATTTTGCCAATCGTTTTTTTCTGAATTCCAATGATGATTTTTTAAAATGCAAAAATAATGGCTATGACTACAGAGCAAGCACGAATTGCAAGGCAACTCCTGAACCGGCAGAGCATGGGCGTGCTGTCCACGCTTTCGCTGGATGTTGCGGGATATCCGTTTGGCTCGATTACGCCGTATATTTTCGGCTATAACGGCGAGCCGATCATTTTTATTAGCGGCATCGCACAGCACACGCGCAACATCGAGAACGACCCCAGAGTGTCGCTGATCGTCTTTGAGCAAAACGCTGCCGACCCACAGGCCAGCGGGCGGCTCACTTGGATCGGCGACGCGGAGTTGCTCAATCCCGCCGACATGACAATACAGCGGCGTTACTTGCGCTATTTCCCGTCCGCTGCTTCCTACTTTGCGACGCATGATTTTGCCTTCTACACCATTCATTTGCGCCGTGCGCGCTTCATCGGCGGCTTCGGACAGATTTACTGGATCGAAGCGGCGGACATGCTGCTGCCGAATCCCTTTCGCGAGACTGAAACGCAAATCATCGAACACATGAATCAAGATCACCAAAAAGCACTATTGCATTATTGTAAAGTTTTAAAGAACGTTAATGTGGCGGACGTAACAATGACAGGGATTGACGGCGAAGGTTTTGATCTGTTAGCGGATGGCCGGAAAGTGCGCATCGATTTCGATTCGCCCATTGGCACGATGGGAGAGGCGCGCGCCGAGTTGGTGCGATTGGCGCGGCAATAATAAAGAGGAAAAGCAATGTTACCTAAATACAGACGACCGACACATCCCGGAGAGATCATTCGCTATGAGTTTTTGGAGCCATTGCATTTGACGCAGCAAGAATTGGCCGATGCTGTCGGGGTGACGCGCGTTCGGATTAACGAAATTATTCTCGGCAAGCGCTCCATCACGCCGGATACCGCATTTCGGTTGGCCAAATTTTTCAATACGACGGCGGACTTTTGGATCGGCTTGCAGACAAATTTTGACATGTGGGAAACCTTGCATTCAAATAAAACTGTTTATGCGCAGATTAAACCACTTGAGAGAAAGGCAGCTTGAGATGGTTGAAACGAACATGAAGTCTTTTTCGGTATTTGATCTGAGCCCGACTGAAAAGCTTCAACTGGTCGAGGATTTGTGGGATGATCTTGCCGCCACTCCCGAGTCCGTGCCAGTGCATGATTGGCAAAAGGAAGAATTGGCGCGTCGAAAAGCCAATCTCTTGAGCAACCCCGCTTCCGGACTTTCTTGGGAAGAAATCAAACGAAGGGTCCGCAGCCGTTATGGCCGCTAAACTGATTCTTGCTCCCGAAGTCGAGCAAGATCTCGACGAAGCCTATGCGTGGTATGAGAACCGGCGTACAGGCTTGGGAGAAGAATTTCTGAGCTGTCTCGATGCTTGCATTCAGGCCATTTGTCGTATGCCTGAAATGTATGTGATTGTCCACGAGAACTATCGTCGCGGACTCGTGCGCCGATTTCCTTACGCGGTCTTCTATGAGTATGCGAACAATACGGTAACAGTATATTGTGTTTTTCACAATTCCCGTGATCCGCAAAAGTGGCGCGAACGGTTATCGTAATAAACACGATTTAAACTCATCGTGCAGTTCGGACAGAATTATTAAAAAAGATAAAAAAAAACAGGATAAAAAGAAAGCACACGCACGAGGAAGATATTTTACAACGCATTGCATTTCAAGGCGAGGCCGGTGCGTATAGCGAACGCGCGGCAAAAGAATTTTTTCACGCGGAGGCAATTGTCACAATTCCTTGCCGAACCTTTAGCGAAACCTTCGCGGCTGTCCATGACGGCAAAGTCGCGACGGCGGTTGTGCCGATTGAAAATTCGCTTGCCGGCAGCGTGCATCAGAATTATGATTTGCTGCTGAAACACGAGCTGCACATTACCGGCGAGATTTTTTGCGCATCAGCCATCAACTCATGGCTTTGCCCACGACGGAGTGGGAACAAGTGCGGCGCGTCTATTCCCATCCGCAGGCGTTGGAGCAATGCCGCGAATTTTTTGAAAAATGGCCCGCCATCGAAGTCGTGCCGGCTTATGATACGGCGGGCAGCGCCAAACTGCTGGTCGAAAATCAATGGCATGATGCCGCAGTGATTGCCAGCGAATGGGCGGCAGAGCAATATGGCCTCAATATTTTGCATCGTGGGATAGAGAGCAATGAGAAAAACTATACGCGCTTTCTCATTCTCGAAAAGCAGCCGAGAACGCCGGCAGAAAACGGCAAAACTTCCATCGTTTTTTCGGTGCCCCACACGCCCGGATCGTTGTTCAAAGCTTTGGCGATTTTTGCGCTGCGCGATATCAATTTGCTCAAAATCGAATCGCGTCCTTTGCACGGGAGCCCGTGGGAGTATGTTTTTTATCTCGACTTCGAGGGGACGCCAAGTTTGAGTCATTGCAAAAAAGCGCTCGAGCATCTCGGCGAGATCGCGACGTTCCGGCGAGTGTTGGGGACATACGAAAAGGGGAGCGTGATTGAATAATTTCCAATACGTTTTAAAAAATGTAGATTTTGCCGGCTAACACTTGCTATTCCGTTCTAAATTATATATATTGTTGCGTTACCGTCACAGCAAATATTCGTTTAACATACAACGAAGGAGAAGGAAATGGGCAGAGCTATGCAGCCGCTTCTGGCCAAAGAGACACGCTTTTTAGAAGAAGGCCGCTATGGTGACAATGTCATTATCACCGGTGTCGATTGGCTTCTCAATCTCGCGCGACTCAATTCCATCTGGCCGATGACCTTCGGCCTCGCCTGCTGCGCCATCGAGATGATGGCCGTGGGCGCTTCCAAATATGACATCGACCGTTTCGGGTCGGGCGTGTTTCGTCCGAGTCCGCGCCAGACTGATTTGATGATCGTCGCCGGCACCGTGACCATCAAAATGGCCGAGCGCGTCAAGCGTTTGTACGAGCAAATGCCGGAGCCGAAGTACGTGCTGTCAATGGGCAGTTGCGCGACCTGCGGCGGCCCGTATTGGAAGCATGGCTATCACGTGCTGAAAGGCGTCGATCAAATCGTGCCGGTCGATGTTTACGTGCCCGGCTGCCCGCCGCGTCCCGAAGCTTTGCTGGATGGGCTATTGAAGTTGCAAGAAAAAATGCGCCGTGAAAGTTTGCTGCGCCGCAAATTCGAAGAGAAAGTCGCGTAGTTTTGTAGTAGCTCCTTCAGGAGCAAACGCTTGTGCCTAAAGGCACTACTACGAAATAATAAGAGAACCTGATATATATGACCCCAGACCTCATTGCCGAAAAACTCCAAGCCCAATTTGGCGACAAGATTTTGGAGTTTGCGAAAGACGTCACTAATCCCGTCGCCAAAGTTGCACCCGAAGCCATGCTCGACATTTGCAAGTTTTTGAAGAATGACGCCGAGTTGTATTTCGATATGTGCCACAATCTTTCCGGCTACGATCTTGGCGCTGGAAAGAATCTCGCCGTGATTTATCATCTCTTTTCATTTAAACATCGCCATTGGTTTACGATTAAAACTGAAGTCGCTCGCGATGGCGCTCACATTCCATCCGTCGCGCGGTTGTGGCGCACGGCAGATTGGCACGAGCGCGAGGTGTTTGATCTGTACGGCATTCACTTCGACGGCCATCCCGATCATCGCCGCATTCTTTGTCC
>Ga0247727_10002271_pt1 | contig 44275 bp, 37 predicted proteins | sample WisWelCaveWW1625_FD_202498 | JGI IMG/M metagenome (GOLD analysis project Ga0247727, IMG submission 202498) | Biofilm microbial communities from Wishing Well Cave, Virginia, United States - WW16-25 | ecosystem: Environmental > Aquatic > Deep subsurface > Groundwater > Cave microbial mat | place...
AGACCAAGCCGCTTTAGTCCAGCAGGAGAAATCCTGATCCGATCCATTGATTGGATCAGCCAGAACCCCTTGGCCAATGAGTATTTCTAATTGTCGCCATGGGTATTTCTAGTTGTCGTTGACAGTATCATCGGAAACATCTCCTGATTCTGTGTTTTTTTCTAAATAGTAGGTGCTTGATGAAAGTAATTGCGATTGCAAATCAAAAGGGGGGAGTCGGTAAAACCACCTATTCAATCAATCTGTCTGCGGCATTTGCGTTGATGCTAGGATATGAGCAGACAAACCTGCCAGCTCGTGTGCTTTTGGTCGATATGGATCCTCAAACACATTCCGTATCAACCTTAGCTGGAGGAATTTTTCGGCGACCTGACGAGCGCGACGATAAGGATGCAACGGTAACTTTGGGCGAACTGTTGCTCGATGAAACATCCATGCCGGTTGCGGCAGTGATCAAAACATCCCGCATACCCTTGCGCGGGAATTCGAATCTCGATTATTTTCCTGTAAGGAAAGCGAAAATGAAATCGGTGGGCCGACTTTTAGGGATGGAGGCGGATGGCGATTTTCGGCTTCGTTATCTTCTGGAGTCCATTTCTCGCCTTTACCAGGTCGTGATTATTGACACTCCCCCATCTTTGGACGTGATGACTGTGTCTAGTTTGATCGCTGCTGACTATGTCATTGTGCCATTGCACTTGAAGGGGTTTTCGCTGGACGGCTTGAATGATCTATTGACAACAGTTAAGCAGTTGCAGAAGAGTAAAAATCCAAAGCTTCAGGTTTTGGGTCTGCAACCCACAATGTGTGACTTTCGCCGTGCTGAAGAAGAGGAACTGCTTAGTTTATTGGCGGAAAAATATGGCAGCCTGATGCTGCCGCCCACAACCAATCGCGCTGACGTAGAATATGCAATCAATGAAGGTCTGGATATTTTCAGTTACCGACCCCCTAAGGGCACCTCCAAAAATATCGCTAGCGCAAACCCATCTGCACAAGAGTTTGCCAGAGCCGCAGAGAGCATTCGGGGTCGACTAGGCATTTAACTGTTCCAATTGGTACGCTTATCCACTCGCAGGCGTGTCGATTGCCTAGTGCATAATTCCAGGTGGTGATATGAGCAAACGCAGATCACAAAAAAAACTTGATAACATGTTTTCTGACCGGGATAATCAGGCTGCTGGGTTTTTCTACGAGGACTCCCCCGCTACGAAAACTTCGCGGATAACCAGGGTTGTGGAATTGCCTCTGAGTCAATGTGTCCCTGATCGCTTCCAGGCGCGGCTGATTTTGCCAGCTGACATTAAGGTGCCGTTCTTTTCTGGAGCAATCAATTGCTACGAAGCCGCGGCAAAGCTTTTAGCGACTGTAGCGCACGATCAAAATTTGAGTATTCTCGTTGATGATCTGCTAAAACTTGGGTTGAACATTATGCAATTCGGTCAGATCGAGCCAGCTACTGGATCATGGGTTCAAGGGCAGGACGGGAAAAGCGTATTTGCAATTGAAGTGGGCGAAAGGCGATTTTGGAGTTTGGCACTTCTGGCAGTTGTCCAGCAACTAAGTGAAGAACCATTGCTGCGAGTAATTGAAGAAACCAGATTTGACCGGGAAAGACAAATAGCAGAAAATGTTCAACGAGAGGGAAATACGGCGGTAGATCTAGCCCGGGCAGCCGCTGGATTAATATTGCTGCGCTTGGAGATTACGCCTGATCCGTCCATTGAGGATGATTTTGATTACTTCAGAAGTGTGCTCGAAATAAAAAGGCTGCCTAATGGCACGTGGCCAGCTTTGGAAAACGCCCTCAAGCTTTCCCGCCCCGCACTGGAGAGACATATGCAATTGTTGCAGTTGCCATCTCATCTCCTCTACTTGGCAAAAATGCACGCCCTTCCAGAGGGGCGTTTGCGAGAGATTGTGGCTGCCCCTGCGGCCATCTGGGAGCAGTTAATGCTGCTTGCTGTTCAAGAAAATTATACGGCCCGCGAAATTCAGCTTATAAAAAGTGAGCCAGGCGCAAAGCGAAAATCCAGCGGAACAGTAAATAGCTCGTCCATTAATTCCAAAGCTGCCAACAGACTCAAAGCCTACCATCGTTTGATGACAGCTCAAGGAGCCGATATGGATTTTGAAGCTGTTGCGGCCGAGTACTCAGTAAGCATAGCGGATAGCAAAAACCTCATCGAGTTGGCGGAGCATTTGGAGCAGCAGGCACAGTGGTTGCGTAAAATGTTTCAACGGCGAAACTAACAAAAAAGCGTTCCATTTGGAACGCTTTTCGTTTACTTACACTACTCTTGTTGATATCGACCTTTACGTGGGGCGTGCTTGATACCATTGATTGCCGTGCCTAATTCCCCAAGATTGTTTTTGGGCTAAAATTCAATAATGACCATCAGGCCCAAAATTTTACTTGTTGACGATGAGCCCGATATAACAAAGAACCTGGCGGCATTTCTGGAGCGTTCGGGTTTTGCTACACATTTTGCTGTGGATGGGGAAGACGCACTGCAAAAACTCCCGGGTTTCAATCCTGAATTGATCGTCCTTGATGTTCTTATGCCACGTCTTGATGGCCGGGAAGTAATCCGCCGTTTGCGCAGTGCGGGAAACTGGATTCCCATTATTCTGCTCACTCAGGTAGGCGAAGCATTTGAGCGGGCCATGGCCCTTGAGGAAGGGGCCGACGACTACCTCAATAAGCCGTTTGATCCCCAGGAGCTGGTTGCCAGAATACGCGCCGTAATCCGCCGTGCCCGCCCAGGGCGGCCGCCTCTCAGCGCATCGTGGACTCTAACAAGTGATATTCTTTATCTGGATCGTCGCTCCCGCCGCGTATACCTTCACGAAGAGGAACTTGCTCTGACGCCGAAAGCTGTTCTGCTACTTGAGTATATGATGACGCACCCCGATGAACTCCTCTCCCGGGAGCGCTTGCTCGATGTCGTCTGGGGCTGGGATTATCCCGTCGGGACGCGCGCGGTTGACACGCGTATCGCCGAGTTGCGTCGGGCACTTGTAGATGATGCCACGAACCCCAAGTTCATCGAAACCGTGCCGGGACAGGGATATCGTTTTGTAAGTGGAGTGGATGGGGTGCAATAGCCCTGAATGGCATGTCGCGCCGCTGGTTTTTCTCCCTTGTCCCGCTCGTTCTTGGCCTGTTGTTTGCCCTGGCATTCTCCGCAAACTGGCTTCCCAACCCGACACTCTTTCTGCGCGCCGATCTGGCCGCCCTCTCTCAAATCTGCGGCCTGGCGGTCGCGCTTACCCTTTGGGTCGCGCTGACGTTTCGAGAGTGGGCATCAAACCTTCGTTTACAGGCCCGTCATGAAGTTGAGGTGGAAAGCGCCGCCGACCGGCGTCGGTTCCTTAACCGCCTGGATCATGAGCTAAAAAACCCGCTTACTGCCATTCGGGCCGGCTTGGCCAATTTAGATGGTCCTCCTGACCCTGTCGCGCTTGCCAGTGTCAACACCCAAACCGCCCGCCTGAGCCGCCTTGTGGCCGACTTGAGAAAGCTGGCCGATCTTGAGACCAGACCCATTGAGCGTTCCCCAGTTCAGATGGCAGAGATTTTACAGACCTTGGTACAACTTGCCGGGGAAGGCGATTAGGCAAAGGCACGGCGCATAACCTTGTCAATCCCACAAGCTCCCTGGCCGCTTCCCCTTGTTTCCGGCGATCCCGATTTGCTCTTGCTCGTCATCCATAACCTGATTGACAATGCCCTGAAGTTCACTCGTCCCGGTGAGACCATTGAGGTGCGCGCATTTGAGGATGCTAATTCCGTGGTGGTGGAAGTGGCTGACACAGGTCCCGGAATTCCCGAAGAGGAACTTCCCTATGTCTGGCAGGAACTTTATCGGGGCGCGGCCGCGCGTGGAGTTCCGGGCAGTGGCTTGGGGCTGGCGCTGGCGCGCGCTATCGTTGACCGGCACGGCGGCAAGGTGAGCCTGCGCAGCCGGGCAGGGCAGGGGACTGTGGTCAGCATCCGTTTGCCTGTTCAGCGTGCCTAACTCACTTTTGCTCATGCTTGGAGATTTTTGTGTTTTGAATCGCCAGGTTACAGAACGGTAACGCGCGCGCGGCCACTTTGTCACATCTGCGCCAAACTGCAATGACGGGGAACTGCTACACTCAGGGTATCAAATTCATAAAGGAGACTCCAATGAAATTGAAAAAGACAGTATTGCGTATAGCCGTAGTTATCCTGCTTTTTGGCTGCCTGCCAACCGGGACACTCCAGGTTGGGCTGGAGGCCACTGCCACCCCGGTACCCGCCAGCGCCGCACCGGGAATAACAGCCATCCCCCCGGAGAACACCCAACCGGCCCCAGCCACTGAGCCAGCTGCCCCCTCAGGGACACCCGCCCCCGGTGAAACCCCGTCCAGCACAGTCATCGCGGCGCCTCCCCCTTCACCTGAAATGGGCTTTGTCAGCGGGAACCTCTGTTATCCATCCGAGTTTATCCCGCCCCTTGCCGCCTATTTCCAGCACACCGAAACAGGTCAGACATTCGCATTGAATACCCAGCTTAACCAGTTCGCCTACAACACTGAACTCCCTCCCGGCACCTACACAGCCTTTGCCTGGGTCATCGGAGGGGGATATGGCGGCCTGTACTCCCCGGCCATTGCCTGTGGCCTCACCGTTGACTGCACCGATCATGCCCCGCTCCCCTTCACCATTCAGCCCGGCCAGCTCACCAATGGCATTGACCTGTGCGACTGGTATGGCGACCAGCAGCAAATCCCTCCGCCCGTTGCCCAGTTCACCCCCGTTGTCTCCGGCGAGCGCATCTTGATCCTCAATCCCGGCCCCGGCTCCCGCCTTACCAGCCCTCTGCATATATCCGGCTACGCTGACTCCACCTTCGAACAACACCTTGTCGTGCGGATCGTACTGGATGACGGCTCCGAGCTCGTCGTCACCCCCACCATCCTCCAGTCCGAAATGGGTAAACGCGGCGCATTCGAGATCGAAATCCCCTTCACGATCAGCGGCGAGCGCCAGGCCTTCATCCAAGTCTACGAGACCAGTGCGCGCGATGGCGGCATCACCCACCTCGCCTCGGTGGGCGTCACACTCTCGGAGAGCGGCCCCGCCAATATTGTTCCCGGCACGTTTCACGGGGAACGTATCATCCTCACCCAGTACCCCTTTGGCAACGCTTTCGCCCAGGGGGGCATGATCCACATCGAGGGGATTGCCGTTGCCAGCTTCGAGCAAACGCTCGTCATCGAAATCTACGATCAATATGGCAATCTCATCGGCCAGCTGCCCGTCATCGTCAACGCCCCCGACCTCGGCCAGCCCGGCACTTTTAGCGCCGATGTCCCCTACACCCTGTCCGAAGCCGGCCCGGGCCGCATCGTCGTGCGCGACCCCAGTGTCGTCTTTGATGGCAGTGTCCACCTCGCCAGCGTCGAAATTTACCTTGAGCCTTAATCCTGGACATACCACATGTACCGCAAAATATTAATCCCCCTGATACTCACCTTCCTATGGCTCGAGACCGACCCGGCCCAGGCGGCCCCGGCTGTGCGCGTGCTGGCCGGTGACTGGACGGTGAACCCACTGGCCCTCCCGCCGGGGAGCTTCCCACTGGGGTGGGGGAGCGGCCAATAAATTGAAATAAAACGGGGGAACCCGGGGGACGCGATCCATTCAGGGATCACGTCCCCCGGGGAATTCTGATCAATCCGGGCGAAGGGGGTTTTCGAGGGCCTCCAGGATGGCCGTTTCAAGCGGCAGCTCCTGTCCCTGTAACCAGGCCGCGGCAAAAACTGTTTCGCCCAGGGCGGCGCGCACCGTGGCCAGCATCTGCTCATGTATATCCTGCTCGATGGGGAAAAATGCGATCAGTCCCTCCCGGCAGAGCCGGTCCGCCGCGGCGGACAGCCGCGCCGCGCGCTCGGGCAATCCCTGATCGGCAGCCAGTTGGGCAAAAGACTCCAAAAGATAGGCAATTCCCCAACGATAATCCATCTCCCGGTAGGTGCGGAGGGCCTCCGCCAGCAAGTGATGGGCGCGGGCATGGTCGCCGGTCGCCCGGGCGATTTCTCCCAGCCCGTGCAGGCTGGCGCCAATGCCCCAGCGATTATCCAGTTTGCGGCAGGCGGCCAGGTTTTCTTCAAAGAGGGGTGCGGCTTCTGCAAGTTTCCCAGCCAGGCGCAGGGTGGTGGTGTACCAGTACAGGCGCAGGGCAATCTCAATGCGGTGGCCGCCCTTGCGGGACACTTCCAGGCTCTCGTAACAGAGCCGGGCCGCTTCCTCAAAATTTCCCCGGCCCATGGCGATAATCCCCAAATCCATCAGCCCCCATGAAATTCCGACGACATCCTCAACGGTGCGCGACAGCGCCAGGCCTTCCTGGCACAACGTCCAGGCCTGATCAAACTGGCCTTGTTCGATCAGGAGGTCACCCAGGTGAATGCTGGTAAGGGCGATGCCGCGCGTATCCCCGTGGTGGCGGAAGATGTGCAGGGCTTCCTCGTAACAGGCATGCGAGGCGCGCCGGTCTTCAAAGCGTATCTGGTGAAACTCCCCCTTCTCCAGCAGGGTACACGCCACCCACCAGTCTTCGCCCGCTTCACGAAAAAGGGTCAAGGCCTCCTGGAATGCGGCGTGGGCGCGCGCTGAGTCACCCCACCAAAAGATGGCGCCCTCGGCATAGCGCAAATGGGCGAGCGCCAGCCCGTTTCCCAGTTCAGCGCAGAGCCTGGCGCTGGCGTCCAGCAAGGTAGCCCGCCCGGCGGCGTCCTGGTAAAGGATGGCATAGCTCAGGGCGCGGGCGCCTTCAAGGGTGCGCGGCGGTGAACCGGGTAGAGCCAGAAATTTCTTGAACCATTCATTCTCTTCGCGGTCTTTGCCGCGGGTGCGCCAGTAGCGGTTCGTCTGGAGGATCAGCCTCAGGCCGTTCCCGGCATCCTCTGCGGTGAGGGCCGTCTCCAGGGCGGTGCGCAGGTTGTCCAGTTCCAGGTCCAGCCGGCGCAGGCAGGCCGTTTGCTCCGGGCCGCGCAGTTGCCGTTCAGCCTGCGCGGTGAAACGCAGGAAATAGGCCAGTTGCTGGCTGCGTATGTGGCCCTCCCTGCCCGTTTCGGCCAGTTTTTCGTGGGCATATTGGCGGATGGTTTCGAGCAGTTGGTAGCGGGCAAGAGCGCCGGTTTCCCGTTCAGTAATGACGAGGGATTTGTTGACCAGGGAAGAGAGGCTGTCCAGCGTGGAGGGTTGGGCCGCACGGCCTGTTGTAAGGGCAGACGAAATTTCTTCGGCGGCGTCCAGCGTCCAGCCGCCGCAAAAAACGGACATGTGTTGCAGCAGGGTGCGCTCGGCTTCCGGGAGCAGGTCGTAGCTCCAATCCACGAGCGCGCGCAAGGTCTGGTGGCGGGGGAGGGCGGTGCGGCTGCCGCCGGTCAGCAGGCTGAAGCGGTCATGGAGCCGGGCGGCGATCTCGGCCACGTCGAGCAGGGGAGTGCGCGCCGCGGCGAGTTCCAGCGCGAGGGGAATGCCATCCAGCCGGGCGCAAATCTGGGCGACAAAGGCCGCATTTTCCGGGGTAAGCGTGAACGCCGGGAGGCAGGCGCGGGCGCGTTCCACGAACAGTTTGACCGCTTCCGCTTCGGCGATGCGTTCGAGCGAGTGCGCCCAGCCCAGGCCGGGCAGCCGCAGGGAGGGCACACGGAAATTGGCTTCGCCCGGAATGTTGAGCGTTTCCCGGCTGGTGGCCAGCAGGCGCAGGGAGGGGCAGCCGCGCAGGAGCGTTTCCGCCAGGGCGGCGGCGGCGGCAATCAGGTGTTCGCAATTGTCCAGGATGAGCAGGAGTTGCCGGGGCTGGATGAATTCCTGGAGGCTGGCCGCCAACGGCTGGAAGCTCGTCTCCTTGACGGCAAAGACGGAAGCCGCCGCGTGCCAGACCAGGGCGGGGTCGGACAGGGAGGCGAGTTCCACCAGCCAGACTCCATCCGGGTATTCGGGCAACAGTTCCCCGGCGAGGCGCAGGGCCAGGCGGGATTTGCCACAGCCACCGGCCCCAGTGAGCGAGACGAGCCGTTGCGTGCGCATGAGTTGGATCACATTGGCGATTTCGCGCGTGCGGCCAATAAAGCTGGTCAGCGGAATGGGCAGGTTGTGGCGTGGGGGAGCGGCGTCCCCCCTGGCGGCTGCGGCCATTTCCATCAGCCGGGCGGCCAGTCCCGGTTCATCCTGGAGGTCCAGCGCCGGGACAAAGAGGGCGGCCAGGCTGGCCAGATCGGGCGGGCGGTCATTGCCTTCGAGACGGGAGATATGGCTTTCGCTATAGCCGACGGCAATGGAGAGGTCTTTTTGGGTCAGGCGCGCCCGGCGGCGGAGGAATTTGAGCAGTTCGCCAAACGAGCCAAATTCGGGGACAGGCATGGGTCTATTATAGCCCTCGGGGGAAGGGGCAAAGCTGGCAGGCGGGCAAATTGGGCAATTCGCCGCAAGTATGTTGTCAGAAAGACTGGTGAAACCGGCGAATTGCCAGGTAATCGGGCAAGCTGCAAGTTGCTAAACTTAAGATATTTTCGCCCGATTACCCTTTTGTCAAGAAAGATCATATTTCGCAAGTCGGGAGGGGCTATATTGGGAGCATGACCACCAAGGAAGACGCCATGCGCCTCCAAGGAAACGCCGCTTTCCCCGATGACTTTCCCGGCACCTGGAAACTCAGGATTACCCGTGCCGGCTTGCCGCCGTTCTTTGCCCTGCACGTCTATTTTGCGGACGGGACGATGATGGAAACGACCAGTGAATGGGGCAAGGGGATCGAGGGGCCGGGGCTGGGAGCCTGGGAGCGCACGGGGGCCGGCTTTGCCGCCATGTTTGAGCTGTTCCTGTTTTCGGATTGTGGCGATTATGCAGGGATGGCCCGCGTCCGCAGCACCATTGAGGTGGCCGGGCCTGACCGCCTGACCGGGCAGGCGGTGGTCGATCTGATTGGCCTGGACGGCGGTATCCAGCCCGGCGTTGTGGTGTCGCTTTTTGAAGGCACACGCATCAAGGTATTACCGGCGGGGCGTTGAAACGGCCCGCCGTAACCAAAACATTTTTCAAAAAAAGGAGATTTTCCATGTTCACCAAAAGATTTTCGTTCACCCTTGTTTTGGCTTTCTTTACCCTGTTGGCGGCCTGTGCGGCCCCTGAGGATGCCGCCGTTGATGGGGCGGATCCTGTCGCCATTGTCCAAATGTATTACGCCGCGCTGGATGCACAGGATATTGAACTGGCCATGTCCTACATCGCCCCGACCGCCGAGTTTGCCAACCCGACCGGCAAATACACCACAACCGCCGAAATCCGCGCCTCGCTGGAAGGGCTGTTCAAGGACGGGATCACCTTTGAACTCAGCAATTTCCGCACCACCGATGGCGGGCGCGTGGTTTACGACTACAAAGTTCTCCTCGGCGACGAACTGCTGGACTCCGGCACGGATGGGCTGACGATCGTCAAGGATGGCTTGATCATTTTTGATGGCACGGAGCGCACGGAAGGATAGCCGACTTCCCGGATAAAAAAGACCCTCCGCCATTTTCGGGCGGAGGGTCTTTTCGTTAATCGGGTTGGGCGTGGATCAGCGGCGGGCGCAGGTGCAGTCGAAGGCGTGCTGAGGCGCGTTCTTCGGCGGGTACATGTGATAGTAAAGGCCGATGATCATGGGGATGGTCACGAGGGCGTTGTAAACGAGGTGCAATTCCACCCGCGGGACCCAAATCTGTAAAATGGAGGTGGCGACCGGCGAACCAAAAAAGAAACTTTTAGTGATGCCCTGCCACTGAAGCAGGGAGTGTTCGAAAAAGTGCCAGGCCTGGATGCCCAGGGCTATGTTCCACCAGGTACGCGCGCGTCCCAAAAATCCGGGCCTCAGGAGCACCAGGCCGATCAGCATGACCACGGCATAGCTCCAATGCAGGATTTCGGAGGAAACCAGTATGGGAAACCAGAGGCCCAGCACGCCACGGGAGTCGGGGCGCGCCCAGTGGAGGAAGTAAATCTGGTAGGCCTGGACGAGGTGTTCCAGCCAGTGCGCAACCACAATCACGCCATACGTCCACAGCGCTTTTTCGTGCAGGGGTCCATTCAGGCGCTGAACAAAATCCTGAAAGCGGGTACTGCTGTTCTCTTGGGGCGGGTTGAGGGTGGTCATATTTGTTCTCCTTTTGGTACGGTAATCGGGTGGGTGGGCTTGCGCCACGTGGTCAGGCCTTCCTTGAGCAGCCAGAGCATGGCGATGATTCCGACGATCATAAATACAATAATGGCCGCCTGCGCAAACAGGCTGGGCGGGGAAAGGTCCAAATCATAGGTGACCTGCCCGCCGACGCCAGCAAGATCGGTGACCTCCACCAGTACCTGAAACTGCCCAGGTTGGTGCAGCTCAATATTTGCCTCATGCAAAAACTTGTCACCAGTGGAGAAAGGGGCGGGTTCCACCACAATGGGCGGCTCGCCCTCATTCACAGGCGCCAGCGTAAACTGGACATGGCTGGCCGCCACCGGCAGGGGTTCACCAGCCGCATTGCTCACTTGCGCCGAGAGATGCACGGAGGTTGGATGGATGCCGCTGGCCACCGTCCACACCGAGACAAAATACGGCCCCACGGCTGCGTCCTGCACCATGAGATCGCTGTCCAGGATATGCGCCGAGGCGGGCTGCCAGACGAGCCCCAGCAACAAAAGGCTGGTCAAGCCGGTTTTGAAAATAAGGGAGGTGAGCTTGCGAAAAACCATCGTGGAAGATTGTAGCCTCCATCAGGGGGGATGGCAATTCAGGAGTACCCAAGTTCCCAATTTTAGCGGGCAATGCACTTCAAAACCCGTCGAAGAGCGCTGGTAGTAACGACTTTAGTCCTTGGTTTTTGCAGCCATGGACGACTGAAGCATGTAGTGAGCGGAGCCGAACCGTCGTCACAACAATGGACATTCGCAAGAGGTTGATTCTTCGCTTAAGTAGACAACCCAAAGCCCGCCGCAAACAGCGGGGGCACAGCACTGGCCCCGCGGGGCACCTGATCCCCGGAGGCCGGCCAGGCCACCGGCAATTTTCCGCTAAACGGTGCCTCCCCGAACAGCACATCCGCCACCCCCTGGCCTTCTGACCCCGGCAGCCACGCCGCCACCCAGCCATCCGCCAGCGCCAGCAAATCCGTGATCAGGCGCGGCCGTCCAAAGAGCATGACCACCACCGTCTTCCGGGCCTGCCCGTTCATCCTGCGGATCAGCGCTTCTGCATCCGGCGAGAGCGCCAGGTCTGCCCGGTCCCCCAGCCCCTCTGCATACGGCTTCTCCGAGAGGAACACAATCCCCACATCCGCCAGCACAGTCCCCGCGGGGAAATCCGCTTTGGCGCTGTAGAGCACCTCCGTGCCGCCGCCCGCCACCGCCCGGATGCCCGCCAGGATGGTCGTGCCAATCGTTGTCGGCCCTGGCTTGCCCTGCCACGTCACCGTCCAGCCGCCCGCCTGCAGGCCAATATTGTCCGCCCCATTGCCCGCCACCAGGATGCGTGCTGTGTCTTTTGTCAGGGGCAGGGCGGCGTTCTCGTTTTTTAGGAGCACGAGCGATTGCTGGACAGCCTGCCGCGCCAGCCCCCGGTGGGCCGCGCCCCCCACCTGCGTCTCCCAGCGAGCCTCCGGGAACGGGCGCTCAAAGAGCCCCAGGGCAAACTTGGCCCGCAAAATTCGCCGCACGGCGTCATCCACGCGCGCCAGCGGGATGTCGCCATTCCCCACGGCGCGCGTCAGATCCTCAATAAACTGTGCAAACTCAAACGGCACCATGTTCATATCCACCCCCGCATGAATGGACCTGACCACGGCCGCATAGCGATCTTCGCCCAATTGGTATATCCCGCCCCAATCGGAGACGAGGAACCCCTCAAAGCCCAACTCGCCCTTGAGTACATCCGTCAGCAGGGTTTTGTGGCCGTGCAGTTTGGCCCCGTTCCAACTGGAGAACGACACCATGATGCTGAGCGCGCCCGCTTTAATCGAGGGCAGGTAGGGGGCCAGGTGGACCTCCCGGAGCGCGGCCTCCGTTAGACGGGTATCCCCCTGGTCGAGTTTGTAATCCAGGGTGGATGACGACCCCCATGAGGTCCCGCCATCCCCCAGAAAATGTTTGGGGGTGGCCAGCATGCTCAGGGGGTCGGACAAATCATCGCCCTGTAATCCCTTAAAGAGCGCCGTTCCGAGTTCAGCCACCAGCGCGGGGTCCTGCCCGTAGCCTTCATAATTGCGCCCCCAGCGGACGTCCTGTGCGACGGCCAGCACGGGCGCATACACCCACCAGATACCGGCGGCGGCGGCCTCAAGCGCCGTCGCCCGCCCGATCTGCCTGACCAGTTCTCGTTGCGGGCCGCGCCCAGCCCGATGTTATGCGGGAAGACGGTGGCGCCCACCACTTTGGCGTGGCCGTGGACGGCGTCAATGCCGTAGATGATGGGGATTTTGAGGCGGGTTTGCAGGGCGGCCTCCTGGTAAGCGGAGGTGAAGTCGCGCCAGTGGGCGGGTTCCGGGTTCACCGGGCCGCCGTCCCCCCCGGTGAGGATCCCCCCGATGAGATGGCCGCGTGTCCCCGCCGTCGGGATGGAGCCGGTCTCGACCAGTGTCATCTGGCCGATTTTTTCGGCGAGGGTCATCTGTGCCAGCAGGGCGCTGACGCGGGTTTCAAGGGGCAGGGTGGTGTCGTGGTGGGTGTGTTGTGCGGGCATGTTTTTTGACCTTGGCATTCAGCGCGGCTGAATTCATGAGGGTGGATGAGGGTGGTGAAACTGCGGTTATTTTATCCACGAATATGGTTTTGGCGTTCCATCTTCGTTTATACTTTTGCCGGGCTGCTCTTTTGCCGGGCTGCTGCCCAACTTCGGCAGGTGCGCTAAAATCTTCCCCGTCCAAACGCCCATTTCCCCCAGGCTGGATCACCCCTTGAATCCCCGCGTCCCCCCCTCTCTTTTTGTCTCTCCATCCCTCTGTCCTTTTGTCTCTTTCGAGGTTCCCCATGTGGTTCAAACAAATCGTCCGTGAAGAAACTGGCTGCGCCGCCTACATGATCGGCGCTGACAATGGCGAGTGCGCCGTCTTTGACCCACTCTGGGACATCGAGCCGTACCTGCAAACGGCGCGCAGCAAGGGCAGCCGCATCCGCTACGTCATCGACTCCCACAGCCACGCTGACCACATCTCCGGCGCGCGCCGCCTCGCCGCACAGTCCGCCGCTGAACTCGTCCTCCCCGAACTGGCCGAGATCACCTACCCGGCCCGCCGCGTGGCGGACGGCGAACGCCTCCCGCTGGGGGATGTGACCCTCGAAATCGTCCACGTCCCCGGCCACCGCCCGGAACAGATCAACCTGCTCATCATTGACCACACCCGCGGCGAAGACCCCTGGTGCATGCTCACTGCCGACTTCATCCTCGTCGGCGACGTGGCCCGCCCCGACCTCGCCCAGGGCGGCGTGGAGGGCGCCCACGCCCTATGGGACCGCGCCTTCCCCCGCATTGCCGGCCTCCCCGATTTCGTTGAAGTCTATCCCGGCCACGTCGCCGGGTCCACCTGAGGGCGTGTCACCAGTGGCAAGTTTGCCACCACCCTCGGCTATGAACGCCGCTTCAACCCCGCCTTCCTCTACGCTGACCGCGACGAATTCACCGCCTTCATGACCCACGGCCAGCCCTCCCGCCCGTCCAACGTCGAAAACATCATCCTGATCAACCAGGGCAAAAAACCGCTGGCCCTCGCCCTCCCCGCACCGCGCGCCCTCACCGTCTCCGAAGCGCAGGCGCAGGCCACAGGGGGCGCGGCCTACCTCGACACCCGCAGCAGCCGCGAATTTGGCGCGGCCCACATCCCCTCCGCCTACAACGTCCAGCTCACCAGCTCCCAGTTTGAACAGCGGGTCGGCTGGGTCATCCCCGGCGAGACCCCGCTCATCCTCATCCTCGCCGACGATGCCCAGGCCAGCGCCACCCTCCACAAACTGGCCTACATCGGCCTCGAAACCCGCGTCACCGGAACCCTCGCTGGCGGCATGGATGCCTGGCTCGCAGCCGGTCTCCCCACCGCCCGCGTCGCCCAGCAACGCGTCGCCGAACTCAACGACCTGCCCAACCTCACCGTCCTCGACGTGCGCGAGGGCGACGAATGGGACGCCGGGCACATCGCCGGCGCGCGCCACCTCAGCTACAAACACCTCGACGCCCGCCTCGCCGAACTCGCCCTCGACCCCGCCGCCCCGCTCGCCATCATCTGCGCCAGCGGCCAGCGCTCCAGCACCGCCGCCAGCCTGCTCCTGCGCCGCGGCTTCACCGATGTCCGCAACGTTGTTGGCGGGATGGACGCCTGGAAGGCGGCCGGATTTGATTTTGTTTAAACTCCTCTCCGAAATTTAGCGCACCGGCCCGCACGCTGATCTGCTCCCTTAATTGAGCAAATAAAAGGAAAACGCACAATCTGCCATTCTGACCAACGGGAGGAATCCCGGCACCGATCTGCTAAAAATCAACACTGCGGGGATTTCTCGCTCTGCTCGAAATGACACATCATTGTCCATGTTTGAATTGAGCGCTCAATAAGTTTCTCTCCGAATATTCTGTAGCATAGGGGTTGATGGTTCTTTAAACCGCGTCCCCGTCGCGACGCCCACAAGACGCCCACAAGGGGCTATGCTACGAAAGGGGGGTGCATGATGCACCCCCCTTAAAAGCATCCCCTGTCCAATTGCGACCGCCGCAACAATTTCCGCCCTCCAAAACCCGACTCGATTCCCGACCGCGAAAAAACCAGGCGGAACACTGGCGGGGCGTCGAATTTTTGGGGGTCACGCCCCCCCTTGAAAGGAGTCTGTGCCCTGTGGGGGGAGCGTGCTGGTCTAACGGGGGAGATGCTCACCAAATTGGGAGCGGAGATTCCCAAGGGGGAGACATTTCTCCCCTGAAAACAAAACTCCCCGCAGCGATGGTTTCTGCGGGGAGTTTTTCGTTAATTTACGGGCTATTCGTCCAGCGCCCAGACCCAGGCGTCTGAGAAGGTGCAGGTCGTTTCGCCTGATTCCTGCCAGGCAAAGAAGCCGATCCGTCCTTCGCTAGGGCTGCTGATGATCACGTTGCTGAGGCGGACGGTGTTGGCATAAGCGCCCATGAGGCCCTTCCGCACGATCAGGACGTATTCGTTCACTTCACCAGCGCCCTGGTTGATCGCGCCGTTTACCTTGGCCCCGCCGGTGGCGCTGGACAGGAAGTCGCCGAATTCGATTAACTGTACCGCCCAGAGGGGCAGACCGGAGACGCGGATGGTGATGAATTCATATTGTTTGCTCCGTTCCAGATCATCGCCGGAGTTGAACGTGATGCCGCATCCGGCAAAGCCCGTCGAGGAATCCCATGCCACGTTGACGTGCAGAACGTAGGTGGAATAAACAGTGCCCTCATCCATCGGCTCATAAATCTTTTGGAACCCGCCGGTGGTGGAGACCTCAACCGGAGCGCCGCCCACCCAGGCGAGGTGGCCGCTGTCGGCGCTGATGTCGTAGACGGCCAGTTGCTCGATAACGGTGGAGGAGAGGGCCTCGAAGGCCGCGGTGGCTTCCGCCGCTTCAGTGGCCGCAAAGTCGGTCGTGGCGGTGGGTTCCGGCGTGTCGGTTGCCGTGGGTTCCGGCGTGTCCGTGGGCAGGGGTGTTTCAGTTGGCGGCACGGCGGTCTCGGTGGGCGGTACGGCCGTGGCGGTGGGCACGGCGGTGGGCGGCACCTCTGTGACCTCGGGGGCCGCGTTGCAGGCTCCCAGCACGAGCGCGGTAATGAATAGCAGGCAGGCTATTCGTGGCCTAAAGTTGGAGCGTTGCGAAACGTACATGATCCTTCCTCCTGTTGGATGGGGGCTGGCAAAATCGTGGGTGGTGCGCCAGCGTGTATTGGTTTGGAGGGAGACCATCTTGACTCCCCCCGAGGGTGCAAACACCCGGATTGCTGGATTATACCAATCGTTACAGTTGCAAAGGGAAGGAATTGGGAGTAGTTCGCGCACCACCCCCCTCTAACTCCCCCGCGTGCGGGGGAGTGGGTCAACCTCGCGGGAGGGCGTTTCCTCCCTGAAAAACAAACCTCCCCGCAGCGATGGTTTCTGCGGGGAGGTTGCCTTCGGTCTGGAAATTACGGGGCAATATAAATCTCGATGGTATAGAACACAAACGAGCTTTGCCCAAGGAAGATCGTGTCTCCAAAAGCCGGGAACCAGCAGATAAATCCTTCCGGGCACTCGATTTGCCAAAACCAAAGGGAAAATGCCACCTGGTAACCGCCAATGGTTGATTCCGACAGGTTGTATTGCCCTTCCAATGAGCTCCAGAAATCCTGCGGCGGCGGCGGCCATAATTGGGCCGCCTCGCCGGTAATCCCTCTTCCAACTGTTTGAAGATAGGCATCCTGGGCCGCGCGTAACTCAACCATGAAGTCGGCAGGAAAGACGTCGTCCAGCATCACCAACTTTTTTTCCATGTCGGTTGCCCTTTCATTCAAATCATTGAGAACTTGCATGCGGACGTAGCCATCGTCATACATGATGACAGGCTCCAGCCAGTTATCCGCGGAGTATGTATATCCTATTTCACCGGGCCTCAGGTCTGTATATTTCCCGATTCCTTTGAAACTCTGCCGGGAATACCCATAATCCCGCAAAAGCAAATCGAATTGCGCAACTGAAACAGGTGCTACTGTCGCGGTGGGCGTTGGAGTTGGCTCCGGCGTGTCGGTTGCGGTGGGCTCCGGGGTTGCCGTTGGCTCCGGGGTATCCGTCGGAGGGAGGGGTGTCTCTGTCGCGGGTACCGGGGTCTCGGTGGAGGGCTGTGCGGCTATGTCAGTGGCTTGTGCGACATCCGCCGGGGGGCCTCATCCGAGGCCGGTGCAACGGTGCCGCAGCCCAGCAGGATGGCCGTGATGCACATCAGCGCAACTGCCTTGGGTAAATGAGTAAAACTTCTCAAAATCCGCATGATACTTCCTCCTGTTAAAGGGCTGGCCGGGTTGGGAAACTCGCCAGTTTGTAGGTTGGTTGGGGGAGTACCATCACGATTCCCCCATTGGGTTTAAGTGCCCGGATAATTCGATTATACCAATAGTTTCACCTGCAAAGAGTACGATCTTTGCAGGCGTGCTATGATTCCCTCGAGCCATTCCACCCCCCGAGGTGTCTCCATGCCCACTTCCTCCGCCCTCCCCCAGCAGCTGGCTGCCTTCCTCGCCGAACTTGGCAAGCGCGTTTCCGGCGACCTGCGCACGGATGCGTATAGCCAGGTACTCTACGCCACCGATGCCAGCATCTTCCGTGTCCAGCCCTATGGCGTGCTGATCCCCACCGGGGCGGATGACGTGCAGGCCGCCGTGGAAACCGCCGCCCGCTTTGGGGTGCCATTGCTCCCACGGGGGGCTGGCACCTCGTTGGCAGGGCAGGCCGTCAATGCCGCCCTCGTCGTGGACATGAGCCGCCACCTTGACCGGATTCTCGAGGTCAACGCCGAGGAGCATTGGGTGCGGCTCCAGCCCGGCGTCGTGCTCGACACGCTCAACCAGCGCCTCCTGCCCTATGGCCTCGAGTTTGGCCCCGACCCGGCCTCCAGCAATCGCGCCACCATGGGCGGCATCGTCAGCAACAATTCCACCGGCTCGCACTCGATCATGTACGGGATGACCGCCGACCACGTCCTCGCCATGGATGCCATCCTCGCTGATGGGACGCCCGTCCATTTTGAGAATCTCAACGACGACCAATTGGCGCAGAAACTGATGACCGCCGGCCCCGAGGGGGACGTCTACCGCAAGGTGAACGCGCTCACCCAAAGGGGGGCGGATGCCATCCGGCAGGGGACGCCGCGCCACTGGCGCAGGTGCGGCGGCTACAACCTTGACCGGTTCATCACTCCACTCACGCTGAGCGGAGGCCGCCCCGGAGGGGTGGCCGCAGTCGAAGCGCCGTCCTTCAAAATCCCGCGCCCGCACGGCTTCAACCTCGCCCAACTGATCTGCGGCGCGGAAGGCACCCTCGCCGCCATCACAGAGATTAAGCTCAACCTCGTCCCCAAACCAAAACACACCGCCCTCGCCATCGTCCACTTCCCCAGCCTGCGCGCCGCCCTCACCTCCGTGCCGCGCATGCTCGAAACCGGCCCCACCGCCATCGAACTGATCGACCAACTGGGATTGTCGCGCTCGCGCCAGATGCCGGAATACGCCCGTCTGCTCGACACGTTCATGGAAGGCGAACCCAATTGCATCCTGATCACGGAGTTCACCGGGCAGGGAGAGAGCGAACTGCGCGCCAAAGTCGGCGCGCTCAAACGCAGTGGGGTGGGGGAGGGCATCGTCGAGTTGTATACCCCCGCCCAGCAGGCCAAAGTCTGGCAGGTGCGCAAGGTGGCGCTCGGCTTCCTGATGAGCGTCAAGGGCGACCTCAAGCCGCTCCCCTTTATCGAGGATGCCTCCGTCCCCGTCGAGCATCTCGCCGATTATATCCAGCAGATCGAGGATTTCTGCGCCAGCATTGGCACGCCCGTTTGCTATTATGCCCACGCCAGCGCCGGCTGTCTCCACGTCCGCCCGCTCGTCAACACGAAGGCCGCCGCCGAAATCGCCAAACTCCCAGCCATCCTCGACTTCTCCGTGGAACTGCTCGGCGAATATGGCGGCGCGCTCTCCAGCGAACACGGCGATGGCCGCGCCCGCAGTTGGATCAACGAGAAATTTTTCGGCGCCGACCTCTACGCCCTCTACCGCGAGACCAAGCGCGCTTTTGACCCGCAAAATCTCTTCAACCCCGGCAACGTGGTGGACTCTCCTCTCATGACCGAAAACCTGCGCTACGGGGCCAGCTACGCCACCATCCCCCTCCACGAACACCTCGACTTTTCCGCAGACCAGGGCTTTGCCCGCGCCGTCGAAATGTGCAATGGGGCGGGCATCTGCCGCAAGGAGGGCGGCACCATGTGCCCCAGTTTCATGGTCACGCGCGAAGAGGAACACAGCACGCGCGGCCGCGCCAACCTCCTGCGCGCCGCCCTCTCCGGCGCGCTCCCCGCCGCCGAGCTGACCTCCCCGCGCATGTACGCGGCCATGGACTTGTGCATCGAGTGCAAAGCCTGCAAAGCTGAATGCCCCTCTGCCGTGGACATGGCGAAAATCAAGTTTGAATACCTCGCCCACTACTACGAGAAAAACCCCGTCCCCCTGCGCGCCCGCCTCTTTGCCGCCATCCCGCGTACCAGCCGCCTCGCCGGTGGCGCGCTCGCCCCGCTCACCAACGCCGTCCTCGCCGCCCGCCCCGTCAAATGGGGCCTCGAGAAATTCCTCGGCATCAGCGCCCAACGCACTTTGCCGCAATTTGCGCGCCAGCCTTTTACCCGCTGGTTTGAGACACGGAAGCAAGAAGCAGGGAGCAAGCAGCACCCCCCTGCTTCCGGCTCCCTGCTCCCTGCTTCGGTCGTCCTCTTCACCGACACCCTCAACACCTACAACCACCCCGCCCCCCTGCACGCCGCCGTCGAAGTCCTCGAGGCCGCGGGCTATGAAGTCCTCCTCTCCCGGCATGGCTGTTGTGGCCGTCCCGCCATTTCCAAGGGGCTGGTGGACGAAGCCCGCGCCGCCGCCCGCCAAACCGTGGACGCCCTGCACCCGCTCGTTGCCCGCGGCCTGCCCATCCTCGGGCTGGAACCGAGTTGCCTCTCGGCCATCGTGGATGATTATGCCTCCCTGCTCCCCGGGGATGAGCGCGTCCCGCAGGTCGCCGCGGCCACCATGCTGATCGACGAGTTTTTGATGGGGCTGGCTTCACGGGGGGAACTGACCCTCGAGTTTAATCCCGCCCCCGGGGACATCCTCCTCCACGGCCATTGCCACCAGAAGGCGCTCTTTGGCACGCAGGCGACTAAAGGAATGCTGGCCCTCACCGGGGCGCGCGTCACCGAAGTGGATTCCGGGTGCTGTGGGATGGCCGGTTCATTTGGCTACGAGGCCGAACACTATGACCTCTCGCAGAAGATGGGGGAACGGCGCTTGTTCCCGGCGGCGCGCGCCCACTCCGGGGTCATTGCGGCTCCTGGGGCCAGTTGCCGGGCGCAGATCGAACATGGGGCCGGCGTCCGTCCCCTCCATCCCATCGAAATCCTGCGGGATCAGATCAAGCTGAAAGTTAACGACTAAAGTCATACCTACTGCAAGAACAAGCGACATTTTAGGAAGAGCTCAGGTGACTGTCACCTCATCCGAATATGTTGTTTGGAATTGCACTACGGGTGAAAACAAACCGGGGCGGACAATTTTGTCCGCCCCGGTTGCAGGTTGGTTCAAGCGCCAACCTGCCCGTTATGGCAGCGTCCCGGGCTTTGCGTTCAACAGCGGGGAAGTACCCAGGGGCGCTCCAGGTGCACATCAGGGCAGCGCGTTCATGGTATCGAGGGCTTGCTGGAGCAGCAAGCGGGTATAGTCCGAGTTGTGGACACCCATGCTCTTATCATATGACACGAATTTGTAGTTCCACATGGCGTTCGCGACGGCTTCGGGGTACGTGGCCGGGACAATCCACAAGTCTGTCTCCGGGTCCAGCATCCCTTTCTCTCAGGACTTACGCAAGACGGGTCTCGATACGCCGTATGCGCTGGTTGAGTAGCGGTTTTTGCGTATCGAAACCTGCGCATACGGCTACTCGACCAGCATCCTAATTTTGTGTTTGGTGTTTTGCGTAAGTCCTGCTCTACGAAGATGGCATGGAGTTCTTCAAGCATCGCGGCGATTTCGGTTTGCACGCCGTTCGTGTCAAAGTCTTCCGCACCTTCATGACATGCCACGCATTGTTCCACCTCGGGCGCGTAGGTATGGTTGCGCTCATCTCCCATGTGGCAGTCAATGCAGGTGGGCACATCCACGTTGAAATCATCCAACAGGGCTTTGCCGTGGACGCTCTCGGTGTAGGCATCATAGATGTCGAGGTGGCATTGCCGGCAGGCCCCGGCGATGGCGGAGGGCGAGGTGGTGAAGGTTTCGGTGGTATGTGCGCCGTGGCAGTCGGCGCAGACGGCGTTGTTTTTATCGCCCTCGGCAAGGAGTTGGGCGTGCTGGCCCTGGCTGTATTGATCCAGTTGCTGTGCGTGGCACGTGCCGCAGGCCTGGACAGGGCAATGGTGAGGTCACGGGCCTCCTGGAAATCCTGCTCCGGGTGCGGGAAGCCGGTGATGTCGGTGTGGCACTGGACGCAGGCGTAGCCCAACTGGCCGTGGACGGAGGCCCCGTATTGGGTGCGCTCGATGTGCAGGCTGACGCGCTCGCCGGAGGGGAGGGGGAGCACGATGTCGAGGTTTTCATGGCATTCCAGGCAGGCTTCGTTGCCCATCGGGATTGGCCCCTCGGGGAGCGGCGTGGTTTGGAGGGACGGCGACCCCGCGGGGGGCGCGGCAGCCCTCACGGGGTCAGCCAGCCCGGCGGCCAGGATTCCGATCCCGATCAGGGGGATCAGGAGGAGGGTGCGGGTAAATTTGGTCGGGCGGTTCATCACAGGGCGTAAGGATCAGCCATCAAGGGGTTGCGGTGGGTTCAGGTGTGGCAGTTTGCGGGGTGTGGTAGCCGTTGGCGCGTCCGGCAAGCAGTTCGATGGGCTTGAGGGTGGCGATTTCGTTGTTGTGGCAATGGCCGCAGGCGTAGGGGAGGGTGAGGTAGGGCATGGAGAGCGTGCCGTCCTCGTTGAATTGCGGGGCGTTGGGGTCGGGGTTGATGCTGAAGAGGTGGGCGCTGAGGTCGCCGACGAAGATGTCGAGCTGTCCCTGGGCGGACAGGCCGCTGGGGGGCATGTGGCAGTCGGTGCATTGCAGGGCGGTGTGGCGCTCGCTGTTCTGGTAGGTTTGCGCCCAGTGACAACTCTCGCAGACCTGGCGGATGCCGGCGTCGGGGTTGACCTGTTCGTCGGCGAAAAGGCTGCTGGCGTGCGGGTCGTGGCAGGTGATGCACTGGATGGCAAAGTGCTTGGAGTTGTAAAGCTGGTCGTATTGGGTGTATTGCGTGGCGAAGCCATCCACGGTTTCGATGTGTGCCGGGTTTTCACGCGAATGGCATTCGGCGCAGGCCTGGTTGGAACGGTCGAGCTGCATCAGGTAGCCTTGCGGGTCGGCGGCATGGAGCGAGCCGGGGCCGTGGCAGGCCTCGCACTGCACACCCTCGAATGCCCATGTGCCGACGATGCCCTTCTTATCCCCCTGGTGGCCTGCGATCTGGTAGCCGGTGGAGTGGCAGGCGGCGCAGTCGGTGGGGACCTGTTCGCCGGGTTTGCCCTGAGCGGAGTGGTAGTTTGCCCAGCCAGCCGGGAGGTCGGCAGTCTCGTTCCCGTAATTCCATTGCGTCTGCTCCCCCTCGCCGCCCGTGATCACATAGCCAGCCTGATCGACAAAGAGCGCCTTCCAGCCAAAGCCGCCGATCACGTAGCTGATGTCGGCCCAGGCATACCCGGCGGGCGGTTCCGCCACGCCGCCGGTGCGGTCATCGTAGGGGAAAACGGGGGGCCGCGCCATTGATGGCGGTCAGGTTGAACGGGTGGCCGGAGAGGACGAATTTGGCATACTCCCCCTCGTGGCATTGCCCGCATTTTTCCGAGCCAACGTATTCGAGTCGGCTGGAGGCCGCCTCCCCCGGAGGGCCGGCGGGACCCTGGGGGCCGGCTGGCCCCGCGGGGCCGATGGGGCCGGGTTCAGGTTCGGCGCTGGCGCACCCCGCCAGCAGGGCAGCGGCGATCAGGGCGAATCCGATAATGACCAGAAATTTTCGTGACATATTCGATTCTCCGGCGATGAGATGTGGCAATTATAGGGATGTTCGGGAAAATTACTAAGGCCGCCCGTCCCCGGATTGCCGGGACAGATGTCCCTTGATAAAACCCGCTGTGGTATGCTCACCCCAAAATCCCCGGAGAAATTGATGAAACCCCTCAGAACCCTGCTCCCCCTGATCCTGCTGACCCTCCTGATCGCCTGCACCCTGCCGACCCCCGCCGCGCCGCCGCCCTCCCCGGAAGCGCTCCCATCCCCAACAGCTTCCCCGATCCCACCAACCCCGGTGGACACCCCAACGCCGGAGGCGACCATCACGCTTCCGGCCACACCCACCCCGGAATTCATCCCCTACACCACGCCGGACTGGTTCAAAAACGCCATCCTCTACGAAATCTTCGTCCGCTCCTTTGCCGACTCGGATGGCAACGGCACCGGCGACTTTAATGGCATCGCCGCCCAGCTCGACTACATCGCCTCCCTCGGCACGGACGTCATCTGGCTCATGCCCATCCACCCCTCGCCCTCCGACCACGGCTACGATGTGACCGACTTCCTCGCCGTCAACCCGGACTACGGCACCCTCGCCGATTTCCAGCACTTCGTGGACGAAGCCCACGCGCGCGACATCCGCATCCTCATCGACTTCGTCTCCTCCCACCTGTCCAATCAGAACCCGATCTTCAAGGATGCCTTCAACCACCCGGAGAGCGAGTACGACGAGTGGTTTCATTTCACCAACGATGCCAACACCAGTTACCAGGCCTTTGCCGACCTGAGCAGCCTGCCGCGCTTCAACCACTTCAACCCTGAGGTGGTGGACTACCTCGAAGACGCCGCCCTCTTCTGGATGGACCTCGACGGCGACGGCGACTACACCGACGGCGTGGACGGCTTCCGCGTGGACAACGCCACCTTCCCGCCCAAAGAGTTTTTCGTGGACTTGCGCCAGACGATCAAACGCGCCAACCCCGAGGCCCTCCTGCTCGGCGAAGTCTGGGTGGAACGCGTCTCCGACCTCACCCTCTATTACCCCGACCAGTTCGATGCGCTCTTCAACTTCCCGTTCTATACCCTGCTCGCCAGCTCCTCCAAGGTGGATTCCAGCGGCCAGGTGATCTGGGAACTCCCGCCCTCCCTGCTCACCCGCCGCCTGAATGAACAGGACGCCAAGTATCCCCCGGAAAGCATCCTCGTCCAGTTTGCCAGCAACCACGATACCGACCGGCTGGGGAGCGTCTTCAACGGCGACGTGGCCTGGCAAAGGCTGATGGCCGCGGTCACCGTCATCCTGCCGGAATCCATCGCCCTGTACTACGGCGAGGAGATCGGCATGTTGGGCGTCAAGGGCGGCGCGCCGTATTGGGATAATTACCGCCGCGAACCGATGGACTGGTACGCCGCCGAGGCTGGCCCGCTCCACGCCACCTGGTTCACCGTCCCCGACCGCTGGAACAGCCCCAACGATGCCATCTCGGTCGAGGAGCAGGAAGGCGACCCTGGCTCCCTGCTCAACACCTACCGCCACCTGCTCACCCTGCGGCAGACGATCCCGGCCCTCCACAACGGCGACTTCGTGACGTTGATTGCCGCCGCCATCGGGCGCAAGGCCTGGGTCGTCCAGCGCACGGCGGGCGATCAAATCCTGGTGGGCATCTACAATTTCGGGAACGAGGAAAGCGCCATTACCGTGGACGCCTTCCCCTTCACCAGTGCGGCCCTGATTGACCTGATTAGCGGGGACGCGTACCCCGGCAGTGTGGCCGGGACCCCCTATGTGATCACGCTCCCCCCGGCGGGCGTGGTCTGGTTTGTCATCGGCGGCTGACCCGATTGTCCCCTGAACTTCGGGACAATTGCCACTTCCATCATTCCGGGAATTGGGGAAAACTTGGGCATTCTGTTTGCCGCGCAAGCCTGCCCGCCCATCCCCCGATTCCATGAAAAATATCCCCGCCCCCGGTTCCAGCGCCCCCGAAAAAACGCGCGGCCTCCCCGCCCTGCCAGCTGACATGATCCTCATCCACCCCCCCGCCTGGTTTGATTTCCGGGAATGCCGGGATGTCTATTTTCCATTCCTCGGCACCTCCGGCGATGTCCCGATTACGCCGCTTTACGAGTATTTCCCGCTCGGCTTCAAAACGCTCCAGCGCTACCTGGGCGAACGCGGGCACTCGGTCAAGATCATCAACATGAGCACCCTCCTGCTCCGGTTCCCGCAGATCGATATTGATCAGGTGATTCAGGCGTTGGATACCCCCCTGATCGGGATTGACCTGCACTGGCTCGTCCACGTGCAGGGCGCGCTGGCGCTGGCCGAACGGATTAAGAAGCAGCGCCCCGAAATAAAAATCATCTTTGGCGGGCTGTCCACCTCCTACTTTGCCGACCAGCTTTTCCAGTATCCCTTTGTGGACATGGTCATGCCCGGCTACGATACCCACGCCCCAATGGATCGCCTGCTCTCCGAAATGAAAAGGGGCGGGGGCCTCCAGGGGATTCCCAACTTGATCTGGCGCGGCGAGCAGGGGGTAATCCACGACAACGGGCTGACCCACCTCCCCGAAGCCGTTGGCGTTGGTGTGGACTGGCGCACGGTCCCCAAAGCCTCCGCCAACCATCTCATGCCCTTCCGCGAGATCGTCTGCACCCATTCAGCGGGATGCGGCTTCAACTGCCAATGGTGCGGCGGCTCGCGCGACACCTTCCGGCGGATATTTGGCAGCCGGCGCACACTCCTGCGCAAGCCGGATGATGAGATCAGCTATGAATTCCAGACGCTCCAAGACCTCCAGGAAACCTCAGACTATCACCTCTACGATATTGGCGCATATAACGAGACCCCGGCCCGCATGCGCTTCTTCCTCGATCACGTGGTGGACGCCCGCCTGCGCTCGGTCAGCTACGAACAGTTTTATCTCACCCCCGATGACATCCTGATCCAGATGGCGCGCGCCAACTCCCGCACGACCATCACCCTTTCCCCGGAAAGCCATGATTTCCGCATTTCCAAACTGGCCGGGCGCGGCGCATACACCAACCAGCAAATGGAAGCCTGGATTGAGCGCGCCCTGGCCTTTGGAATTTATCAAATTGACATCTGGTATTTTGTGGGCATGCCGGAGCAGGATGAAAAATCTGTGTATGAAACGGTCGCGTATTGCCAGCATTTGCTGAATAAATTCAAGGGGCAACGCGTCCACCCCTTCATCTGCCCGATGATCCCCTTCCTCGATCCGGGTTCCAATTATTTTGAGAACCCCGCACCCAATGGCTACCGCCTGTTTCACCGCACCCTGGAGGAGCATCGCCGGGGCATGGAGCGGGCGTCCATCACCAACCGCATCAATTACGAAACCCGCTGGCTTACCCGCCGCCAACTGGTTGACGTCGGCTTTCGCTCGGTGGAGGCTTTGATGACGGCCAGGGCGGAGGCCGGGCATTTCCCCGCTTCCAGCATCGCCCGCTTTAACCAACGGGTTGAGGATGCCCTCGCCTTCAATGCCATCGTGGAGGCGGCAGACAACCTGGCCAACCTGCGGGAACGTGCCCGCGCCTTGGCTGATCTGGGCGACGAAATCCTCAAACGGAACCGGGCAATTTTCTTTTCGGGCGTCGCCAACCAGGCGTTTCCCATCAACCGCCAAATCGGGGGCCGCTGGTTTGATGAGATGGGCTGGGAGGCAAGTGTGCTGGTAGATTCAATCCAGGAAGGAACCAGTTAAGCCGCTCGTTGCTTTGCGTGGCTGGCTTACATTATCTGAGGCGGTTGGCGTCGGCAGATGATCCCAGGTGGGGTTATGACGGGGTGCCTGGCGAAACAAGTTGCACGGCGGGAAAGTACGTTTTTTACCGATCAGTATCACGCGTGATCAATGCCAGCCCTGCGTTCATCATGTGGAACGGGTCAATGCCATGATTTCTTCCGTGGACATTTGAATCGTTGCAATACCGCGCAGTTTTGCGAAGCGATCCCTGTTTCGCACTAATTCCTTTACCCCCAACAGGTAAACCTTTCCGTCCTCCGCCAAAACAAAATCGACTTCTGACCCCGGGGTGATATTCAGTTTGCGCTGGATTTCTACCGGGATCGTGACCTGGCCTTTTGCAGTAACACGCATCACAGCCTCCAAATTAAAAATATTACTCTTACCAGATAGAGTAGATAGCGTATTTTCGTTGTCAATTATAAGCATGTCCAACCTCCCGGCGTTGTGCTATTCTTAACCCGGTTCCGCCCCCGATGAAACGCCTTGCCCAATTCCTTTGCCAATATGAAATCTGGTTCGTGGCCGCCTTTCTCGGCGCCAGTGTGATCCAGGTGGGTTTTCTGTTCCCGGCGGTGGCCGCGATCCTCATCTTCTGGCCCGTGCGGCGGGTGGCCGCGGGCCAGTGGGGGGCGCGCACCCCGGTGGATGTGGCCGGCCTCCTGTTGGTGGCGATGCTCCCTGTGACCCTGTGGGCCTCCGCCATCCCGGAGATTACCGTGCCCCAGGTGCTCCGCCTGTTAACCGGGATCGGCTTTTTCTATGCGATCATCAACTGGGCGGGGACGCCCCGGCGGGTGCAGGGGCTGGCCTGGGGGGTGGGTGCGGCGGCGGTGGGGCTGGCCGCATTTGCGCTCGTCAGTGCGGCGTGGGCGCAGGGCAAGTTTGCGTTTATACCGGCGGCCCTCGTTTCCGACAGCATCCACCCGAATGTGCTGGGGGGCAGCCTGGCGCTGCTGATGAGTGGGTTGGGGGCGGTGTTCCTCTGGGGGCTGGGCAAAATTTCGTGGGTGCGGCTCCTCGCGGGGGCGGTCATTTTTAGTGGGATGGCGGGCGTCCTGTGGGTGAGTCAGTCACGCGGGGCGTTGCTGGCTTTGGGCCTCGCCTCATTGTTGCTGGTGGCGCTGCGTTGGCGCTGGGGCATTTTGGGTTTTGTGGCGGCGGGCGCGGCGGGGTGGGCGCTGCTCCTCCGGCTGGGCGGGGCTGACCTGCTGGCCGGGCTGATGTTTGGGCACGGCGTTTCCGGGGGGATTGGGGGGCGTCTGGAACTCTGGCAACGGGCGATTTATATGATCCAGGATTTCCCGTGGACGGGGGTGGGGATGGGGCTGTACGGCGAGGCGGCGGAAAACCTGTATCCCCTCGTGCTCTTTGAGGGGACGGTTCCGCATGCGCACAACCTTGTCCTGCAAGTGGGGGTGGACCTGGGCCTGCCGGGGCTGGTGGCGTGGCTGGCGATTTTCCTGCTGGTGTGCCGGGCGGGGTGGCGGCTGTACCGGATGGGACGGCGCGACGGGAGCGCGTGGCTGGCCGGGCTGGGGGCGGGGGCGATGGGGGTGCAGGTGGTGCTGATGGTGCATGGGATTTTTGATGCCGTTACGTGGGGGATGGTGCGGCCCGCGCCGCTGGTGTGGGGGCTGTGGGGCGTGGTCATCGCGGCCCTGCGGGTGGCGGAGGCCGGTAAAGGCGAATCGTGAAGGCCCGGTTGAAGGCGATATTTTCGTCGCGTGTGGTGCGGGGCGTGTTGGGGAGCGCGGCGGCCATGTTTGCGCTCTGGCTCTCCCTGCGCAAGGTGGCGCTGGCTGATCTGTGGCTGCCCCTGCGGGCGGCGGAACCGGGCTGGCTGGGGCTGGCGCTGTTGGCGCTGGCAGGCAACTTTGCGGGCAAGGTGTTGCGCTGGTGCATCTTGCTGGGCGCGGCAGGCGGCAGGATCGGGCTGGCACAGGTGGCCGCGTATTTTTTTGCGGGACAGTTTGTCAACCTGCTGGCGCCGGGCCGGGCCGGGGATTTGGGGCGCGCGTATGGTTTCGGCGGGCTGGGGGCGGGGCGCACGTTTACGCTGGGGACGGTCGTGATCGAGAAATTGCTGGATGCGATGATGTTTGCCGTGTTGGTGATCCTGCTCCTCGCATGGATGCCGCTGCCCGGCTGGGTGAGCGCTTCGGCGTATGTCCTTGTCGGGGTGGCGCTGGCCGTGCTCGCCGGGCTCGTGGTCGTGACGCGCTTTTGGGAGGCCGTCCGGCTGCGGGTTGAGGCCGGGCTGGCGAAATTGCCCGCTGCATGGGGGCCGCGCCTGCTGGCGGGGTTGGAGAGCCTGGCGGTTTTCCAGCGGGCGGGGGCCGCGTGGTGGCTGGCGCTGCTGACCGCCGGAATCTGGGGGGCGGCGTGGCTGGTGAACCACCTGGTGTTCCTGGCGTTGGAACTGCACCTGCCGGCGGCGGCCTCCCTGCTCGTGCTGGTGGCCTTGCAGGTTGGGTTTTCTTCGGCGGTCTTCCCCGGTGCGTTGGGGATTTTTGAATTCCTGGCGGTGCTTGCGCTGGGTGTGTTTGGGGTGGGGGAGACGGCGGCTTTTGGCTACGGTGTCCTGCTCCATGCGGTGGTTTTGTTACCGGCGATATTTTTGGGGGTGGCCTGCACCCTCGGGATCGGCTGGCTCCGCGGCCCGGTTGTCCCTGGGGGGGCGGGCTGATGGCTGGGGCCGCGTCCATTTTGGGGGTACGGGTGGCCTGCCTGGATCGGGCGGGCCTCATGGCGGAGGTGGGGCATTTGCTGGATGCCGGGGAGGCGGGCGCGCCAGCGGTGATCGGGTATGCCAATGCGCATTGCCTCAACCTGGCGCAGTTGGACGAGATGTATCGGCGGAGTTTGCAGGCGTTTGACCTGATCTATGCCGATGGGGTGGGGGTGGTGTGGGCCGCGCGCCTGCTGGGGGCGTGCCGCCTGCACAAGCTGACGGGGGCGGACTGGGTGGAGGAGGTGTTTGGGCAACTGGCGGCGCGGCGTTGCCGCGTTTTCCTGCTGGCGGGGGAGCCGGGCGGCGCAGGCGGGCCGGGCGTCGCGGCGCAGGCGGCCAGTTCTCTTGCCCGGCGGTATCCGGGGCTGGTGGTGGCCGGGAGCGCCGATGGCTTTTTTGCGGAAAAGACGGAAGCGGAAGTGTTGGCGGAGATACGCGCCGCCGCGCCGGATGTGCTTTTTGTCGGGATGGGGGTGCCGCGCCAGGAAAAATGGATTGAGGCGCACCGGCACGAACTTCCGGTTAAAATCTGTTGGGCCGTGGGCGCGCTCTTTGACTATACCGCGGGTGTGGAGCGGCGTGCCCCGCGCTGGATGCTCCGGCTTGGCCTCGAATGGCTGTTCCGCCTGCGGGAAGACCCCGCCGGGAAGTGGCAGCGCTATCTGATCGGGAACCCGCTTTTTCTCTGGCGTGTGCTGGCCTCCCGCTGCCGTAACAACTTTTAATAGCTGCCCGATGATTTGCAGCACAGGGGCTCGTCCCCGCAGCAACGCCCACAAGGGGCTATACTACCCTGCATCACGCATCACGTTTCACCCTCCCCCTCCATGCCCACCATCCTCTTCGTCTGCACCGCCAACATTTGCCGCTCCCCAATGGCGATGGCGCTGTTCCAACGCAAACTCCAGACCCGGGGAATGGCCGCGGGCTGGCAGGTGACCTCGGCCGGGACGTGGGCGCTCGAAGGCAAGCCCGCCGCCGAACACGGCCAGACGCTTATGAAAGAACTCGGCATGGACCTCTCGGCACACCGCGCCCGCACCGTCACCGGCCCCATGCTGGAGGACGCCGACCTCATCCTGACAATGGAACACAACCAGAAGGAAGCCATGTGCGCCGAATTCCCCGCCGAGGCCCCCAGGATATTCCTCCTCAGTGAGCTTTCCGGTTACCCGCGGGATGTCCCCGACCCCTATGGCGGCCCGCTGGAAGAATACCGCGAGACCGCCCAGGAAATCTCCGGTTACATTGATAAAGGCTTCCCCCGGATGCTGGAACTCGCCCGCCGGGTTGCCGCCCACGGAGACTAATGCCCAGCCCCCAGATTGATCCTGCCCCCTTCCTCAGCCCCGGCTGGCTGCGCGACCGCGAGCGCCAGGTGCTGGCCCTCATCCTCGTCCTGGCCCTCTTTCACGGTTTCCTGTACATCTACATCGTCCCGCCCTGGCAGCACTATGACGAGCCCACCCATTTTGAATACGCCTGGCTGATCGCCAACACCGGCCAACTGCCGGAGCCGGAACAGTATGACTGGGATTTCCGCGCCGACCTGGTGCGCTCCATGATCGCGCATGACTTCTACGACGGCATGGAGAAGCCCGACCTCGCCAATCTGACTGCGCTTCCACCCGGCCTCCAGTTCCCGCAGCTGGATGACCCCCCGGCGTATTACCTGCTCGCCTCCCTGCCCCTGCGCCTGCTCAAAACCGCCGACCTCGCCGACCAGGTGCTGGCTGCGCGGCAGGTTTCCCTCATTCTGCTGGTGATCACCATCCTCGCCGCCTGGGGCACCCTCAAAGAGATGACCACCCCGGAGAGCGCCTGGCGTTTCCTCGTCCCGCTCACGATGGCGCTCCTCCCCGGCTTTGTGGATTTGATGACCTCGGTGAACAATGATGTCGGCGCGGTCGCCATCTTCTCCCTCTTCCTGTGGGGCAGTGTGCGGCTGATCCAGCGCGGGCCGCAACTCTCCAGCATCCTGTGGGTCTTTGTGGCCGCCGCGGTCGCCTTCTTCACCAAAAGCACGGCCTTTGCGGCGGTCCCGCTGGCGCTGGTTGCCCTCATGCTCAGCATCCTGCCAGGCCGCCTGCGCCGGGTCGCCTGGGGAGTCATCCTGGGGGGCGGCCTGCTGGGGGTGCTGGCGCTCATGTACCTGGAGGAACCCGCCTATTGGTATCGCGCCACCTCGCAAGCCCCGGCCATCCGCGCCGCGCGGCCCGAAGCCCCGCTTGGCGACTACGTTCTCCAGATCAACTCCCTTTCTGCCATCACCCCGGACTGGCTCAGGCCGGTATCCCAGCCCATCCCGTTTGAGGTGGGCAGTACGCTGGCGGGCAAATCGCTCACCGTGGGTTTCTGGCTGTGGGCCAACCCCCAGCGCATGACCGAACCCACGCTGGAAGCCCAATCCCCGACCATCAACACCGACACGCAGAGCTTGTCCATCCCCGTTACCATTACCGGCGAGCCGCAATTCTTCGCCTTCAACCTGCGCCTCCCCGCCGATACCATCCGCCTGTGGCTCACCCTGGCCCCGATGGGGCGCAACCCCAACCTCGCCCAAACCTATTACCTCGATGGCCTGATGGTCGCCGAAGGCGATTTCCCGCTGGACGCCATCCCCGAATTCAGTACGCCCGATGGGGCCGATGGCACATGGGGCGGCCAGCCTTTCCAGAACCTCCTGCGCAACGGCTCCGGCGAGCAAGCCTGGCCCGCCTTCCGGCCCTGGGCGGATAACCAGGCCGCCCGTGTCCTGCCCAACAACATCCGCCCCAGCATGTTGCTCTACACCCTGCTCGACCCCACCGGGGCCGGCTTCTATTACCAGTCCACCGGCGACTATATCTTCGAGACTTTTTGGGGCCGGTTTGGCTGGGGACACGTCCCCCTCCCCAGCCCGGATAATGCCTATAGAGTGCTGGCCGCCTTGTCCATCCTGGGTGTGCTCGGCGTGGTCTTGTATCCCTATGGCCGCAGTACCAGCCTCCCGGCGGATGTCCTCCTGTTCTTTGCGTTGGCGCTGTTGGCGGCCTGGGGCGGGGCGCTGGCGCGCGGTTCGATTTACATCTTCGTCCAGCACATCTTTATCCCCAGTGCCCGCTATGGCCTGCCCGCCATCATTCCTACCGTGCTCTTTTTTGTGGCGGGCTGGTTTGGGCTGGCCGGTTATGTCCTGCGCCGCGTGCGCATCCCGCCCGCGGTCGTTTATGGTGTGTACGTTGTCAGCCTGTTAGCTTTTGATGCAATTTCCCTGTGGGGCATCCAGCGTTTTTACGGCTGACCCGCAGCCAAATGGAGCGATTGACCGATGAAAACATCCCCTTTTCGCACGATCCTCACCCTGTTGATCTTCACCGTCCTCGCGGCTTGTTCCACGGAAACGCCGACGGGGACAGACCCGGCCCCCGGGGTCACGGCCCCCAGTGAGGCCAGCGCGCCCCCTCAATCCCCCGTGCCCGGCGCCACCCTCGAGGCCACCGCGCCCCCTGCGGCCACCATCCCCTCCGGGCCGCCACCCCCCACCTTTACCCCGCTCCCCACCACGGTGCCCGCGCCCTTCCAGGGGGAAAGCATCCTCGGGATCGAGTTGATCGGCGGCAATTTTGGCGAGCGCGCCGGGCTGGCCAGCGAGGCCGGGGCCTTCTGGATCCGCTGGAATGCCATCCCCTGGCCGGACGTTGAGCCAAACGAGGGCGACCGCATCTGGCAGGCGCTGGGGACGTTTGACGCGCAACTGCAAACGCTCGACCTGTACGATCTCAAGTTGATTACCATTGTGCATGGCGCGCCTCTCTGGGCGCAGGCCGAGCCGGGCATCCAATGCGGTGCGGTGGCGGAGGAAAAGCTGGCGGCGTTCGGCAATTTTATGTATGACCTGGTCGCGCGGTACAGCCAGCCGCCATACAACCTCAAGTATTGGGAGATTATCAACGAGCCGGATATTGACCCATCACTCGTGCCGCCCCGCAATTTTTACGGCTGTTGGGGCGATCTGGATGACCCGTTCTATGGCGGCGGCGCGTATGCCCAAATGCTCCAGGCCGTTTACCCGCGCATCAAGGAAGCCGACCCGGAAGCCCAGGTGCTGGTGGGCGGCCTGCTGTTGGACTGCGACCCCAATAACCCGCCGGAGACCGCGCCGGGTTCGGGCGTGCCCAAGTATTGTGACCCGGCCAAATTCCTGGAGGGCATCCTGATCAACGGGGGCGGCGATTATTTTGATGGCGTCAGTTTCCATGCTTATGATCTCTATGAACCGGTCAGCGGGTATTTTGGCAATCCCAACTGGGATAACGGGCATACCCTGAGCGGGCTGATCCCGGTGGTCGTCCCCAAAGCGCGTTTCCTTAAAGGGGTGCTGGCCGAATATGGCTATTTCAACAAATACCTGATCAACAGCGAGACCGCCCTGCTCTGTGGGACGGATGGCAACGAGGCGTTTTGCCGCACCGGGCAATTTGAGCGGATGAAGGCTGATTACGTGGCGATGACCAATGCCGGGGCGCTGGCCGAGGGTTTGCAGGGGAATATCTGGTTTTACCTCAATGGCGGCTGGCGGCGTTCCGGGCTGACCAACAACAATGGCGTGCCGCTGGATGCCTTTATCGCCTACCAGTTTTCGGCCAAGCGGTTGGCGGGCGCTGTGTTCTGGGGACAGATTACCGAGTATGAAGGCGTTTATGGTTACAAATTCCGCCAGGGCGACAAAGAAACCTGGATCATGTGGTCGCTGGACTCGCTGCCGCACCTGGTATCGGTCACTTCCATGCCGCAAGCGATCTATAATGTATTTGGCGTGCCGTTGAACCCCACCCAATCGCTGGAGATTACGACCTCCCCGATTTACGTGGATTGGCAGCCATAATGAGGTCATCCTGATGCAATCTGCAACTGGTAAGGCAACACCCTGGCGGGCCGCGCTGCTGATGGTGGCGGGGATTCTGGCCGCGGCCATCCTGCTCTCCGGGCGCGCCCCGGCGGCCCGCGCGGAAATCCTGGGGCCTTCCGAGACCCCCTCCGGGACTCCCACAGAAACGATTACCCCGACTCCCTCGGAAACAGCAACCCCCACCCCGACAGAGACTCTCACCCCAACGGACACGCCCACGGCGACCCGGACACCCACCATCACACCCACGGCATATTTTGAATACATGCCATTGGCTCTCAACCGCTTCAACGCCCCCAATGTTTTTGGCGTGGAGATGTTCAACATTTCCCCTGGGGCGCAACTGACGGCGGTTGAGAATGCCGGGACGTACTGGGTGCGCCTCAACGGCCTGCTCTGGTCCTCCGTCCAACCCACCATCAGCGGGGGATACCAGTGGGGCAGCGTCTCCTCACTGGAAGGGGACATGCAGTCCGCCGCGGCCGCCGGGTTGAAAATGATCCTCATCATCCGCGAGACTCCCACCTGGGCGCGGCTCTACTCCGGCTATGGCTGCGGCCCGATGAAATCGCAGTATTTCGATGACTTTGGCGGGTTTGTTGCGGCGGCTGTGGAGCGGTACAGCATCCCGCCCTACAACGTCCAGTATTATGAAATCTGGAATGAGCCGGATGTCGATCACGTTCTCATGCCGACCTTGAACGAGCCATTTGGCTGTTGGGGTGATATTGACGACGATTACTACGGCGGGGAATATTACGGCGACATGCTCCAGGTCATCTACCCGATGGTCAAAGCCGCCAACCCCAATGCCCAGGTGGTCATTGGCGGCCTCCTGCTCGACTGTGACCCCGTCAACCCGCCGAGTGGCTCCAACTGCGACCCCGCCAATTTCCTGGAGGGCATCCTCAAGTCCGGGGCCAAAAACTCCTTTGACGCCGTCAGCTTCCACGCCTACGATTATTACAACTGGGTGATCGACACCTTTGGCAACCCCGGCTGGCACAGCGGCCAGTTCAACAATGAGCCGAGCGGGAAACTGCGCCCCGTCTTCATCAACAAGCTGGCCTTCATTCGCCAGGTCCTGGCGCAATACGGCGCATCCGGCAAGGAAATCCTCAATACCGAAGTGGCCCTGATCTGCGGCAATGCCACCGACCCCCCGGGCCTCCCCGGCTGTGACGCCAACAACACCTCGCCCTACGAAATCATGAAAGCCGCGTTCGTGACGCAAGCCTACGCCGCCGCGGTGGGCGAAGGGCTGAACGCCAACGTCTGGTTCAGCCTCACCGGCTGGCGCAACTCCGGCCTGCTCTACGCCAACGACGCCCCGCGCCCGGCCTATCACGCCTTCAAATTCGCACGCGAGATGCTGTGGAAAGCCGTCCCCGCTGGCACGATCACCAGCTACACGGATGTCAGCGGCTACAAATTCACCCGCGACGGCGAAACCGACCTGTGGGTCATGTGGGCCAACAGCGGCGACCCGGAAACCATCACCCTCCCCGCCGTCCCTCTCTTCATCCGGGACGCCACCGGCGACCCGGTCACCATCACCGGCACCAGCCTCACCCTCACCGTCGAACCCTACTACATAGAAATGCCATAACGCATGTAGTAACGATTTCAATCGTTACCCCCGATGAAAAAATACCTCTTCATCCCCCTCGTCGTCATCCTCCTTTCATTGAGCCGTAATGACCCTCGGGGACTGGCCGCGGCCCCGGAGGGGAGCAACGACAACAACGTGCAATGGGACGAGCTGTACTATAACGCGCCCACCTACAACCCCAAAGCCGAGTTTGTCCCCAATGAAGCCTACACCTTCCTCAGTGTTCATTCCTCCGGCAACGTCTACGACGACACCAGCCCGCTCGTCTCGGTCATGGTTGATCAGGGCGACATCACCAGCGCCAACATCCGCTACTGGATCGGCTCCGAGCAGTGGGCGGGCTTCGCATGGTACAAAAACTGGACAGGCACCTTCCACAGCGCCGCCAGCAACGCGTATGACATCTGGCAGGCGACACTTCCCGCACGCGCCACCGGCACTACCGTCTATTACCGCATCCAGATCAACGATGGCACTGATACCGACTGGCTGTTTGCAAGCGGCGGAGACTGGCAGAATCCGCTCGGCCAGTGGGTGGCTGACAACGCCACCGGCTCCGACTGGTCCTTCACCGTCCTCGACGATGACACCGGCGGCCCTTCCTTCAGCAACGTCTCCTGGAACAGCGGCGCCCACCTCGTCTGCACCGATGTCCATGACGCCAGTTCCGCCAGCGGGGATAACGACTCCGGCGTCTACGACGACGCCACCGGTTCCGGCGGGCAGGGCATCTACCTCAAGTGGGACGCCACCAAAGCCACCGTGGATGGCGGCGGCGGCACGGAAGTCCAGCTTGCGCTCTCTGCGGGCAGTACCTATTGCTCGGTCAGCACGATCAATCCCGGTGGGCAGTTTTATTTCCGCGTTACCGCCTATAACAACGATTACGACAACAGCCTGACCGGAGACCGGGAGCAGAACAACTCCGGGACGCGTTCCTCCCTCGGGGGCAGCGGGGCCTCCGTGAACGGGGATGTCTGGTGGAACGAGGTTTTCCACGATACTCGCAATATCGCCTATCGAACGCCGTTTGGCGCGGTCCCCACCGGTCAGGCCGTCACCATCCAGCTTCGCACCGCCGTTGGCGATCTGAGCGATGCCGCGCTCGTCATCTTCAATACGGAGAGCGGCACGGTGTGGGATGTGGAGGGCACGCCCTCCTCCAGCGACGCCAATTACGCCTGGTATACGTTTACCGTCCCAGCGCAATCCACCACGCGCACGCTCTATTACAAATTCCGCCTGAGGGACGGCGTGGATTGCGACTGGTACGTGGACGACCACGCCCACAACAGCTACGACCACGAAGACCGTTACGAGAATGGCACCGGGCTGATGGTCGTGGGATTGTCTGGCGACCCATGCGCCGATTCCGACCCGTCCGTCGCCAATAACTCCTTCAATATCACCGTGTACGATGCCGCCGCCTATACCAGCCTGCCCGGCTGGGCGCAAAAGGCAGTCATTTACCAGATTCTCCCCGACCGCTTCCGCAACGGCGATACGACCAATGACAGCGCCTGGCCCTACAGCGACGTTTATGGCAATCCCGTTTACCTGCATGCCAATTGGAACGAAGCCCCCTGCAACCCGCGCGCCGCGGATGGCGGCGACGGCGGCGCGCCCTGCACATTCCAGCAATGGTCTGCCGACTTTTTCGGCGGCGACCTTCAGGGGATCATTGACCAATTGGATTATTTTGAATCCCTTGGGGTCACCGCGCTCTATCTCAACCCCATCTTCTCCTCGCCCTCCAATCACGGCTACGACACAGCGGATTACCTCACCATCAGCCCGCGCTTTGGCAGCAACGCCCTCTTTGTAACGCTCAACACGGAAGCGGAAGCGCGTGGGATCAAGCTCATCCTCGATGGCGTGTTCAACCATACGGGGTCGGATTCAGTTTACTTTGACCGCGCCAACCATTGGGACGCGAGCGGGAACGCCGTTTCCGGCGCAAATGGGAGCGGGGCGTGCGAGAGCCAGTCGTCCGGCTACAACCTGCTGTACACGTTCCTGGCAGGCTCCGGCCCCTGCACCGGGCGCACCGATGGCAACCAGCTTTACAACTCATGGTGGGGGTATGACACACTCCCCCTGCTCAACGAAAACAACACCGTCAAGGATTTCATCTTCGACAACGATAACGATGGCGATAACGGGATTGACGCCCGCCAGGCGGTTGTCCAGTTTTGGTATGCCCTCGGCGCGGACGGCTGGCGTTTTGACGTGGCGGATGAGATCGGCCACTCGTTCTGGCAGGGTTTCCGCGATCAGGTCAAGGATACGGACAACCTGTACGGCCCGCTTTACACCGAGGTCTGGTACGAGGCCACCCCGTTCCTCTACGGCGACCAGTTGGACGCCACGATGAACTATCGTTATCGCAAGGCCGTGCTGGGCTTCCTGATCGACTCCACCTGGTCGGACAATGACAACGCCAACGACTCGATCATGTGGGCGCTCACCCCCAGCCAGCTCGATTACGCCCTCGGCTCCATCCGTGAGGATTATCCTCCCCCGGCCTGGTACGCCATGATGAACCTGATGGATTCGCACGACACCAACCGCGCCCTCTTTGTCCTGCGCGAAAAATCCACCAGCCTCGCCAACGCCCTCGCCAAAATGAAAATGCTCGCTGCCCTGCAATTCACCTACCCTGGCGCGCCCACCATCTACTATGGCGACGAGGCGGGCATCGGCGCAGCGGACTACGGCGGTAACGCCAAATGGGGCGCGGGCGCGCTCGACAACGGCACCTACCAGGACGACCCCTACAACCGCCATCCCTACCCGTGGACGGACGAGGATGGCACGCTCGCCGCGGGCCTCCCCAATACCAGCCTCCAGGCCGCCTACCGCATCCTCGCCCTCACCCGCAACAATTACGATGTGCTCCAGACGGGCGGCGTGACGACCCTCCTCACCGATGACGCCAACAACCTCTACGCCTACGCCCGCACCGACGCCAACGCTGAGCCAAACTGTGCGGTCGCCATTTTGAACCGCGGCGGCGCGGCCCAATCGGTCAGCCTGACCCTGCCCGCCGTCTGTTCCGGTCTGACATTTTATGACGTGCTTAATGGGGGGGCGGGTTACACCGCGAGCGGCACCGCGCTCTCCAGCGTCGCCGTTGCCAGCCTCGCTTCCGCCGTCCTCGTGCCCGCCTTCGATAACCCGAACACGCCGGACTCCATCAAGACGCTCCCACCCTCGGGGGTAAACGTGACCGCAGGGGATACCGGTATCCCCGTGAGTTCCAGCGCCCCCCTGAGCGCGTCCCTCACGGATGCCGCCGGGAATGCGTTACCGGCTGGGGTCACGGTCAATTTTGTCATCATCAACGGGGGCGGGAGCCTCTCAGCGGGCACCGCCCTCACCAACGGGAGCGGGATCGCCTCCGTTACCTTCAATGCGCCTGCCAGCGGGGAGGTGGCGGTCATCCGGGCGAGCCTCGTGGCCCCCGGAGGGGTCACGTATTCCGATGCCATCGCCGTTTTCGTGGGCTACCAGGCCGAGGTGGTGGATTTGGTGACCCGCGAGACCGGCATCGGCCCGGAGACGGTCAGCCTGCCCGGATTGACCGTGACCAAAAAGGGGCTGGGCGAACCGGTCATCACCCTCGCCGAATATGCCAACGTGCCCAACGCCAGCAATAACAAATCCGCCTATGTGGACGTATACCTGGGCAGTACGGCGAGCGTGGACAGCCTGGCGATCACGCTGACCTATACCGATCAGGGGGATGAGGCCAACCACAAGCTGTATTGGAACGATGGCGCTGGCTGGCTGGCGATCCCGGCCAGCACGGTAAACACCGCGGCCAATACCGCCAGCTTTACCGTGACTTCCGCCACCACGCCCAGCCTGTCCGATCTGACGGGCACTTCATTTGTCGTGGGCGGCGCGCAAACGCCGACGGCAGTGGGGCTGGTGCGGTTTGGGGAGGGGTCCGGGGAGGGGCGGGGGGCGGCAATCGTGTTTGCGATATTATTGCTCGGCGGGGTTTTACTGTGGCGGAGACGGCGGGTGTAAATTGGCGTAGTTGCGACTTTGGTCGTGCGGGTGCGCTCACCACAAGCCTCATCCCGCTAAAAGCAACGGCTGAAGCCGTTACTACCAGAAAACTTTTTTGTAAGCCTCATGGGAGAATAAGATGAAAACTACAAACCTGATTAAACTTTTTCTGGCTGTGATTCTGCTGGGGCTGGCCTTGGGGCTGTTGCCGCCTCAAACGGCACTGGCGGCGGCCTGCGTCTCCAATGGGACGGGCGGCGGCGACTGGTATACCGGCTCCACCTGGCTGGCTGGGTGTGGCGCGTTTGGCCCTGTAACGGGCGATTCGGCGCAAATTCTCAGCGGTGATACAGTCACGATGAATGGCGACCTCACCGGCCATTCATTGGCGGGCATCACAATCAATACTGGCGGAGTTTTGCAGACCAGCGCCTCGCGTGATCTCAATGGCAATGCTTTGACTGTGAACGGCACCTTTCGGATTCAACAAGGGGGATATGCCTTCAATGGAACATTTACTTATGGTTCCAGTGGTACATTGGAATTTGCAAATACATCGGGGGAATTTGGGCTTGCCGATGGGCATGTTTTCTGGCCTTCCTCCAGTGGCCCCGCCAATCTTACTGTTGCCACTGGCGGGCTGGATATGAATTCAGTCACCCGTACAGTTGCGGGGTTGGTGCAAACCAGCGGTGCGTTGCGGGATGGGGATAATTTGGCGATTGGTGCGAGCGGAACGTTGAGGATCAACAACGGCGGGTTTGTGGCCGATGCCACCCCTGAATATACCAATGGCGCCACCCTGCTCTATAACAGCGGCGGTTCCTATGGGCGCTCCCAGGAATGGGGGACCGCCGGTAATGAGAGACCCTATCACGTTCAGATATCCAACAGCACCGCGTTCAATTTACCCAATGGCGATACTGCAACTGCCCGGCAAACGCGCGGCAACCTGACGATTGACAGCGCCTCTTCCTTCGCCCTGGGTGCGCTGACCGGCAATTTAACCATCACAGGAAACGTCACAATTAACGGGACGCTGACTCTCTCAACAAGTACAGGCGATATGTTTGTTGGCGGGAATTGGACAAAAAGCAGCGGCGGGACGTTTACCAATAACGGGAGTTGGGTGTATTTCAATGGGGGCGTTGCCCAAGCCATTACGGGACAGATGAGCGGTTCCACCAACCGCTTTGCGAAAATTGTCGTGCAAAACAGTTCGACCGTTACATTCAATACTGGTACAGGAATTACATCCGGGCTGGAAGTACAGGCTGGCAGCGTTTTTCAATCCAATGGAACCGCTGATTTCGAACAAGAGCTTGTCGGAACCGCGGCGGTGTTGGACTGCCTCGGCGTTTGCACCTTCGAGAATTTGATAGTTCGCAACGTGAATGCCAATGGGACAACCGCCAGCGGCACGGTTGACGTAAACGGCGATTTCACCATCGCCACAACCACCAGTTCATTCACCGCCCCGCCTGCCGGCGCGGTCTTTACGATTGCAGGCGATTTCATCAGCAACAAAACCAGCGGTACATTTTCAGCAAACGGGGGAACCATTACCTTCAACGGTTCCGGCGTTCAAAATCTCACTCTCGCCTCCGCGCACGCCTTCAGCGCCCTCACCGTATCCAGTGGATCGATCCTCGTCGAAACCCAGGCCACCGACTTTGCCAGCGTGACCACCCTCACGAACAACGGCACGGTGCGGAGAACGAAAACCGTGGCCGCCGCGGGTTCCGTACCCTTTGGTTTGACCGGCGTCTCCATGAACGTGGACAGCATCAGCAGTTCACAATCCATCACGGTGGACAGGATTGACAGTGACCATCCCATGGCCGCCTCCGGGATTGCGGCTTCCAGCCACCGCTATTGGGACATCAGCATCACTGGCGGGACGTACCAGGCGGACATCACCTTTGCAGACAGCACGATTTCCTTGACGGGGACGCAAAACACCTGCCGCTACCCTGCTGGCGGGCCGATCTGGGATTGCCAGCAGGACGACGATGGCAACCATGCGAATGCTTCGACCACGCGCAATAATGTGACCGCGTTTTCCTCCTGGCAGAACTGCGTCTCGTGCAGTCCGACTGCCATTGGCCTGCGCTCGTTTTCCGCGGGGCGGGAGACTCTGTGGCTGGTGTGGGTTGGGATTGGGATTGTGGCGGGGTGGGTGCTATTGTTGAGGATACGGCGTTCCCCCGTCAGGGCGATGGCGGGGGTTGAAAGCCCCGGCTGCGTAATCAAGCGGTCTGAAGACGGCTAACAACCGGGCAGCCCGCTTCAGCGGGCTTTACGCCCTTAGCCGGTGGATTGATCCACCGGCGATGCAGCCCAAGGCATTTCGGCTGAGCAATTACGAATCAGCATGGGTTGACAGCGTTCCACCCAGGAAATTCGCTTTATGCCAAAGCATCTACAACATTTGAGTGCTCCCAATGGTCAGGCCCGGTGCGCTGAAATCAATTCCGCGGGATAATCCGGGGGACGCGTACCCCTGGAGGGGTCAGGAGCCTGGAGAAGCCCATCAAAAATTCGCTGTTTGTTTTTGTGTTGATCGTGTTATCCGGGTTTGCGGATTCAGTGGGATTTGTGTATGCCGCGCAAATCTGGCGGCAGGATGCGCTCTCCTGGGCTGATCTGGGCAAGTCGGCGCTGGGGTGGGGCGTGGGCATCACGCTGTATGTGGTTTCGCTGCGGTATATGGCGCGCCTGGGAGTGACCTCGGTGGAGATACAGACGGCGGTTTGGTTTGCGATGACGATTATCGGGGTGGTCATCTTTAGCGGGAAATTTTTTAGCTGGCCGCGCCTGGAGCAAATGGTTGCCGTGCTCGTGCTGGTGGGGCTGGGCTGGCTGATGGTGAGGATGGGGGAGTAGGAGGTGCGGGTGGGCGAGGTGCGGATTCCAGATCGAAGGACGCAAGCGACGGGCGAGGAAACTGGATGGGAGCTACGATGATGTGATCGACATGGCCCTGTTGTTTGATTCGCAACCAACCAGGACAAATATTGTTCAGACATCTACACTGGTCGGTACACCCCAGCCTATCGGGCCATACAATCAGGTTGCAAAGGTCAGACACTTTATCACTATCGGCGGAACCGCCGGGGCTAACCCGGCCCGGAGGGCGAAAACGGCGCACAATTTTCGCAGGGGGGGCCGCTCTCCATCCAGGTGGATGCCAAATCCGAAGCAGCGGTCCGCGCCTGTATCTCCCCTCTCAGCGGTGGCGACGAGATCGCCTTTGACCAGACCAAACGCTGACGGCGGGGCAGGGAGCGATCCACATCGGCGTCCTGGAGACGGGCGTTTACGTTATCCGTGTGATCGTTGAGGGCACGTTGGTCAAGAACTTCCCGTTTGCCGTGAAGTAGAAAAGAGCCGGGTTCCCGGGGGCCTGCAACATTACGCTGCAAAGTGGCATGTACCGCCGGGCATCGTTTGCACCCTGTCACCTGAATACGCCCTGGACACAGAGATACACGGAGTTTACGCCGAGAGGCACAGAGTTTTTTCAGGTTTTCTCTGTGTATCTTTTCACCTTCTCCGTGTGCTTTGTGTTCCTCCAACATTCCCGGACGCCGCGGGCTTCAGTAAATTCAGTGCAACTTTAAACGCGCCTGTCCCCTCAGGTTTCTACAAAATACGAATGCACCCTTCCGGCGCATCGCTGCCAAGCCTGCCAGTGCGTATGCTAAAATCCGCCCATCGGCTGATCTTTGACGTATTGGCAGACTCGTAAAAATGAACTCGAAACTCAAGAAACTGCTCTTAACTGGTGCAAGCACACTGATTGCATTGGCGATGGTGGAAGCGGCCTTGCGCCTCGCTGATATTTCATATCCCAACTTTTATCAAGTCGATCCCGTTTTGGGGATTACGCTCCGGCCAGACGCCTCTGGCTGGAACAGGACAGAGGGTGAAGTGTATGTCCAGATTAATCAGGCTGGTTTTCGGGATGATTTCCATCCCATTGAAAAACCACCGAATACCGTGCGGATTGCCGTCCTGGGCGACTCCTATTCCGAAGCCATCCAGGTGGAGTTGGACAAAACCTTTTGGTCAATCATGGAGAAGGAGCTGCCCCAGTGCCCGGCAATCGGCGGGCAAAGCGTTGAAGTGTTGAATTTCGGCGTGAGCGGCTATGGCACAGCCCAGGAGTTGTTGCTGTTGCGCGCGCGGGTCTGGGAATATGAACCGGACATCGTCATTTTGGCGGTGACGGCAGAGAACGATATTAGTGACAATTACCGTGACCTAAAACTGGTTGATTATGTCCCGTATTTTGATCTCGTGGAGGGTGCTGTCAACGACAACTAGAAATACCCATGGCGACAATTAGAATTACTCATTGGCCAAGGGGTTCTGGCTGATCCAATCAATGGATCGGATCAGGATTTCTCCTGCTGGACTAAAGCGGCTTGGTCTG